>Ga0247758_1001105_pt1 | contig 21845 bp, 30 predicted proteins | sample UWRJL156409C4_FD_180950 | JGI IMG/M metagenome (GOLD analysis project Ga0247758, IMG submission 180950) | Plant litter microbial communities from Arlington Agricultural Research Station in Wisconsin, United States - UWRJ-L156-409C-4 | ecosystem: Environmental > Terrestrial > Plant litter >...
CATGTGCTCTCCTCACACACAGGGAGCTCTCTTTTGTATTTAGTCTGGGAGCTTCGCTCCCACCCTTTCTACCTAATCAAGTCACTTTGCAACTGCACTTCCGCTGCTCCCATGAGCTCCGTACCCTTAGTGAAACGTTCCACATATGCATAATATAAAGGCTAAATACAATACCTATCAGATGCACGGCACTCTTGGTTGTAACAGTGTTCTTTTATTGCCCCTGTAGTTCTGGCTTCCAGACAGAACCTCCTTCTTTATAGACTATTCTGTAAGATTCAGACTTCGTCATTACAGTGGCTAAGGTTCACTGGCGTTCTGGCAGTGCCAGGCATTCAGTCAGCTCTGCTGACTAGATGGCTAGAGACCCCTACTTTCTGACAGTATTCTTAATGAAGATACGTACAATTTGAGACTGGCTTTATAATAGGAATTATTATACTTATTATAGTAGTGAACTGGTGCGGTGACGTAACAGGGAAGAAATCACAAACTTACTGAACATTACAGTCGGCCTGGAAGGCTAACTCCTAAACTACTGGTCCTCCGATCAGAAGGACATAAATGCAATTAACGTAGAAAAACAGATACGTACCTAGTATGGATGCGCCAGAGAACGTATCGCTATGTACAAAAGCGGCTACAGTAATATTACATACAGAGCCTAAAAAGAACGACAGGGTTGGCCTGAATAAGCGCTCCGAGTCAGTAGTTACTACCTTAAATAGTGTCAGATAGCACGGCACTCTGGATTGCAACAGTGTCCTTCTATTGCTTGTTGGTTCTCTGGCGAAGCCAGAGAGCTATTATTATAGTGGCAATGGTGGTGGCAATAGTGACCCACACTAGCTGAACTGACTACGTCAGCTCAGCTTCCATTGCCACACCTTTTATGGTGTTCTGGCCTCCGGCCAGAACCCCCCTTCTTTCTGACACACCCCCCCAGATTCAAGCCTGTGGGTGGAATCTGTGCCCTTTGCTTTCAGGCCTTCTTTGGCCTCCAGACCTCTTTTCGCTTCAAGACCTTCTTTAGCTTCCAGACTTTCGATCTATCGTACAGCCTTTTAGTAAATGTGTGGGGAGTAGGTCCTTCAATCTTTATAAGCCGTAGTTATGGATTCTTAGGGGTACTCAGCTTCGGCTTTCTTTTTGAAGTCTTTTAACTTTCTTTAAGAGTTTTGGATCTAAAAGAGCTTCCTTCACTTTCATTCGGAGGTGTTCCCTTTCCTGGAAATCTTCAGGAGCTTTTTCAGGGAAAAGATAATAGCATCTTAACAGACGGTAGAGTAAGCCGCATGCAGGACATTTACACTTTACCTGTTTAATAACACGGCTACTTAGGGAATCGTCCTATTTACGTTTCTAGCCCGTCATACGCTCCCCCTTATCACTATTAGACTTAACGTCGTTATTAAAATCGTCCTCTTAATATGCAGCCTTTTTACCAATAAAGGAAGTGTCAGAAAGAAGAGTCTAGAAACCACCAGAATAATAGATTTGTAACCATTGCCACAGACGCGCAATTGTAGCCGCGCGGCTTTGCCACACGGCTTGCCACTATTCACAGCTATAAGGAAGGCTCTCTGGCTGAGCCAGAGAGCTGAAAAAGCAATAGCATCACGAGTTGCAACCCTTCTAATTCCACAGAATCCAGAGTGTAGTGCTTCCATCACTTGGTGGATGAGGGCAACGTTAAGGTCGCCGTGGCAGACCTTCCACATTGCTGTTGACATTATATTGTTGTTGAGTTTGCGTTCAGGGGGGGGGGGCGCTGCGATTGGCTTGGATGCTCCTGGTGATGCCAATTCGGCGACAGTACTGAGCAAGCCCCGCTTTCCAACTTCACGTTTGCGGGGAACACGCTACGCATCCGGAACTCAATTTGTCGTTTCGGCGACCGGACGCTTAACGTTGCTGTTTCCGCCTCAGTCGTGGTCCCAATCCGTAGTGCTGGGTGCGTCGCAACTAAGCTCTCCCCTACGAATCTATTTAGAGTTGACTTCCATTCGAGTTTTCCGCGCTGTTACTTGTATGTGGACTCCATCCATTTGCTCGACCGTCTCGAGACAGCCCCACGCGCCTCCTTCTTTGACTTGCCAAGTTGTTGCACGCCGTGGATCGAAGGCTCTGTCATTGGAAAAACGAGTGTGTTGATTACTGCTTCAATCGTTGGAAGCCGAGGGCTTCCAACCGCTAAATCCTGCGTACAACGGGGTAGTTCCATTCCTCTGTTGTTGTGGCCTGGAATGGACCACGCAGTAATTCGATAGAATACCAGCGATCGGACCGATCGCTGGTATGGAGGCTATTCAGGGATTGGATTCGTGTGACATAAGTGCCATCCGGATCAGGCACCGACCTGGACCCGATCGAGCACGGCGACCGGTCAACGGTCAACGGTCAACGGTCGGCAGCCGGTGGTGTCCGGACGCCTATTGATGCCGCTACGCACGTCGGTATAGGAGCCCGTCAAAGCGACAGGTTCCAAACGTTGAAACGTGGGTCATCGGTTGACAGCATCGTCGGCTTGAGGAGCAAGACGATCTCACCGCGGTACTTATCGCTCTCACGTCTCAACCTTTCTATCTCTTGCTACATACTCATCCACCAGGTATCTGGTCTCGCAGAATCTCATCTCAAATGCCTCTTTATTTATTGCAGCCACCTTATGGCTGCCAATGCTGAGAAGCGGCGCATCAGCCGGAATATCCCAAGCGGATACGCGGATATGAAGGGTATCGGTCGGAGATGACGAACAAAGACATTCTCTGCGGCTTCTGCCAACACCTCCGCCTCCGTCATTTGTTCTGCTGCCTCGACCCTTCCACTCTCGTCGGAATCTAGATCGGGTTCTGCTGCAACATGAGACCTGGGAGCCTCGATGAGTGGACGAGAAACTGCTCGTTTTGTCGCCTGGTCGTTCGGACAGGACTCCCGTATGGCTATCTCACCGGCGCTGCATTTCTCACCGACATCGCTGGCGGATTGCTAGGTTTTAGCGTCACTTATCAAGGCCTTTGTTCCGAGGTGAGGTCCGCCAATCAAGAATCGGTTCTGGGGACGGGTGTAGCGGTCAACTATCGCGATACCTTGTCGGCCAACTTAGGAATACCCGTCGGAAGCATTCTCAGACCACCATGCGTGTTGCCGGTCGGACCTCACATCAATTGGAACTTGCCCGCGCGCTAGCTATCTCAGTGTTGCTAGCATCATATGGAATGCCTCGGCTCTGGCGACTCGGAGCTCCCTGACAGTTTCAGTGTCATCGATACCAGACGGCGGTGTCTGGTGCAGCCACCACCCGACTGCACATTCATTCCGCTTAGCTATGTTTGGGACCGGAGTCTAGACCCATTAAAACTTCTTGCCACCAAGTTAAGTATCGAACGGCTCCTGAAAGCGAGCAGTTTACTACCATTGAGGCTCCCAGATACTGTTAATGACGCCATTAAGACATGCCGGCAGCTGGGTAAGATTCATCTCTGGGTTCACCGGTTTTGAATCGTTCAGGACGATCCCAAAGATAAGGAGGAGTAAATTTCAGCCATGGCTGCCATTTAAAGACGTGTTAAGTGGGCCATTATGGTGATGCAATTGGGTGGCTTGCTTCGGGAGAGATTTGCAGTAAGGTGGTCAAGGTGGAGTAGGGGAGGAATGAGTCGCGGTTCTCGTCGAGGAAGTACATATTGGCCGGGTATGAGTTTGGCCAATTCAAACTCCTGAGTTCAGTCTTTATCCCTTTGTTGGTACAAAGTGCTTTGCCGTTGTGAGTTTTAGTTCTAGTCCTATTGTCCTCGTTCTTCATTGTTATAAGTCCTTATTCTTCAACTGCTCGGTCTTGCATTGCGATTCTGGGAAATAAATATAAAGCGGTAGCAGAGTCGCACAGAACCATGAATTTCTCCACAGATCTGAATGTCATTCGCACATTGACGTCGAATAACACAAAACGCGTTCAGATATTCCTACAAGAAAGCCCTTCACGATGAACCCAACAGGAAACGTCATGCCTACCCCTATCAAGTGGTACTGTAAGCCTCATCCTGTTGTCGAAGTAGGGAAGCGTTGGCACTCGGCTGACATTCCGATCATCTCCGTTGACCTGAGCGGAATCCCGAAAGGGCCCGAGGGGAGCAAGCTGCATATCAGCGTTGAAACTACCCTCTATCATACCCAAGGGGGCAAGGTGCGTGCGAGTTTTCCAGTAGACGGGCTCGATGCAAAGGGGATCAAGATCAAAGATAGGGGTCCACCAAAGGAAGAACGAAAGAACTTTCGGTATATCACCTGGCCAGACATCGTTGTGCACGAAGCTGGGGAATATGGCCTGCTCGCAGACGTCACTGTCTGGGATCATGATGACTCAAGTGGTGAGCCACTGGGGGCTGGCTACTCTATGAGTGCCCCTTTCTGGGTGGGCGGGGACACAAATTACCGCCCGAGTGGTAGATCGGCTGGACAGTACGAGACGCCGGACCCGTTCGATCGACACCATTATGACAAAAATTGGAACAAGTCTTACTAGCCACTTTGAGGGTATGAGAACTGCCACTGAAAGAGTCGAAGATGCTGCTCTAGAGATATAGAGTCAGATACGGCCGAGCTTCGTGTCCACTTCATTGTTTGTCACCTTGTTTCATCACGGGGTGAGATAAGCATGTGCCACTGGTCTCCGGAAATTGTGAATCAATACTAGTTTCATTATTTCTCACGTCTCATATCTGCTAAGTGTGCTGTGATGCGTCCTGTTCTCAACTTTTTGTACATGTTCTGATCCCTTGTTGTAGCAGAGTGCATGATCATCGCGTGACCCCTGGAGCTCGATATTTGTTTGCTAAGCTTCCGCACCAGTCTGAAGTTACAAAGCTGAGGTCACAAGTGAACAATTACGCCAGTCCCAACTTCAAGTGGCGTTCATGATGCTCGCGCCGCTTGTCCGTCACACCTCTGACCTCGTAGCACAATTTTGGCAAAGTCGTGTACTAGATTTCACATATAAAACTGTCAGTCGTAATTGTGGTGTTCCTCATCGTCCTCACTGCGACCTGACGGTTCATCGTACCTTGTTGCCCAGATGGCCGGAATTCCTAATGTCCTGAATACCAAGCAATCACATTTCCAGTTTCAACATCACAGAACGCATAAATTTAACCCCACCAACACTCTTTTCGATGGACTCCAACAACCCAACCACAATGGAGCGCATCAAACTACCCGTGGATTTCACTATCAAATGGGAGCCTACTTCTCCTCCTCCTCCTCCTAGTATTGAGGCAGAGAGGCCTCGGAACCGTAGGTCCCAACCTTCTCCATCAACCACAGGGAAGTCACAAAAGGCATTCCTACACTGGGAAAGGTTTAGGTTGAAGTGAAAACGACTGACGAGTCTCTGGTGAGTATCAACATCATGAATATCTGGCTTAAGTCTCTATCGGTTAGCGGCACCCGGGACACCAGGGTCAAGGGTTAAATCGTTCAAGACGAAGAGCGATTCAAGCGCTCGAGACAAGGAGAAAGGATTAAGGTCAGGGACAGTTGAAGCGGTCGCGGACGCTTCCATTAGTCTTCGTCCTGAACGCTTCCATCGCCCCCAATTGACCTCTTTGTCCCTCGACTTCAATCGCGCTCGACCTCGTTCTTTTCCTTTCTCCTCCGCCTCAATCGCCCTACGGATCAACTTGAGACGATTGAAGAGCTGGCCTCCATACCCGCTTCTTGTCGTGAATCCGTATATAGATAGCATGACGGCACGGAATTGAAGGTGTCTGCATTGGCTGCCATGGCTACCGCCGCGGAACTGGGTGACTGCTCAAGAACGAGCGGAAATCTAATGCTTCCAAAGCCTTCAGGGCATAGACTGGTAGTATTATTAGCTACCGGAGCCGTATCCGGGCGATGCGACAAACCGTTGTGAGTGTCGGCTGACCTGGGTGAAGTTGAGGAATTACGCGTGGTGGTAGATCATGTGACCTCGCGAGCGTCCGCCTTCAAGTCGCGACAAAAAACATGGTCCACTTCTCCCCCTCTCAATCAAAAGTTCAGGCTGACCGTCAAAACATACTCATCAACAAACACAATGCCGAGCCGGTTTTCCGAGCCCAGGCTCTCACGCGACGATGCGACGCGCTCGCCTGCCATCATCATCCTCCATCCCGATTACCCCCAGCCGAAAACACGCTCCTCCATCTCCGCGGCGTCGACGATGGCGGAATTGACTACGACACAGTTTTGACGGCTTGCGGCATCGTCGTCGGTAATATCTGGTCGGGATTCTTCGCCACTCGTAATCGAGACACCAACGCCCTCGTCCCCGTCGCACGCCCTGCCGACGGCATCCTCCGCGGATCCCGCTTCTTCTTCCAGCTGCCGGATTCCGATGCTGTTGATCGCCCCTATCCGGTGGTTCCGTGCTTCCGGGACTGGGTCTTCCCACACCAGTCGCTCCCCTCGCCTTGGAAGGAGCTCGGTCTCAGCATGGGACCCGTGGGGGAGACGTGCCGGATGACCGACAGCATGTGGGCGCTGGAGCAGGCCCATCTCGTCCCAGTTTCCGCCGAGGAGTGGTGGAACCGCGAGGAGATGTCGCAATACCTGTCCCTTAACCTTTACAGCCTGAAGACCATCAATGCCAGCGAGAACTTCATCAGGCTCCGCCAAGACATACACACCGTATTTGACGAGAAGGCTTTTGCCATTGTCCCCAAGTTTGACAGTCCTAATATTACCACCCACGATGGTACCGCGGCCACCACCACCATCACCACCAGCACCCCCTCCCTCGTCACACACATCTTCAATCCGGTTCCGGATGCCTATTTCAACATGCATTACCACAACGTCAAGCTTCTTCCCGTCGGGTGCAGCATCGAGTGCTTGTTTTCACGCTTTGCCTACACGGTCTTCTCCCCCGCCCTCGCCGCCTTCTTCCTCAAGTGCGAGACTAGCCGCCGGGTGCGTGTCTACGACCCTTCCACCGGCACTTTTACGAACGAGACACGAAATCGGGAGCAAGCCAAAGCATTATACACGGCCGCTCAGTCCCGCAGCGCCAGCCCGAGGAAGAGGTCTAGGCCAGAGGGCCCTGGAGACCCTATTGTTTCTTCTGCCTATCGTCTGGATGATTTCTTGGATGGCATCTGGGGTGATGCTGAAGAGAGCCAAGTAGATAGCGGATTTGGCGAGCGGCGAACTCCAAGTCGCGGGCGGTCTAGGAAAAGGCGATGGGATGATGATGGTGACGATGAGGGAGAATATGGTAGCGATGCTCACGAGAGAAAAAATGGCTGCCGTCGCTTACGTCATCCTAGCTAACGAACGCCCCCATGTTTGCTCTCTTCTGGTAATACCTAACACTGCCAGAGTCGAATCTCCCGTTGTTCGATGCGAAGTAGCCACCGCATTTCTATTTGCGCACGGTCTTATGGACGACGAATTGATAGAGGCAGAAGACCTTGGAGGATATCAAAGACGCTGTGTATCTCAAGCTGAACCATACTATATGTTTTGTTAGGAGACATAATAAAAGGATCTATCAGAAAAACACAACGACACTACACTGTTAATTCTCTACTCATTTACCTCACCACAGAATGAATATGTGGTCAATATATTCAAGTTTCGAGGTTTACTAGTCATCCTTCTCTCCGTTACTAACAATATTTATAACCACGATCACGATAACAATCACAGTAGCCGCAGCTCCACCAACGTGAACCACAATGGCTCCTAAGAGTCCAACCCAGATGTTTCTGCACGTACTCGAGCTCCCGGCCACACTTGCCGTAGCCTGCCGGGGGGAGAACCGGGTTGTTTCGTTCGTCTCAGAGGATCTGGTGCCAACTTCGACAACGGCATGATGGGGAGCTGCAATTCTCTCATCCGCAAGCCTGGCCTGTTCCGCAAGGATCGAGTCCCTGTCTTGAAGCTGGTACAACACGCCATTAATTCTCCAAGAGCCGACACGAGGTTGGGGGTTCTCATGGAAGATCGCCCCGGACGCAACGGAGCATTTCCTGATAATTGGCCTTTCCGAGTAGCGGTAGTAGTTCGGGCAGTTTGAATCGAGGCGCCAAAGGGTCCCCTTAGTGTCCTGGTCCTCTCATAGGCGATACGAGTCGGGATCCAAAGCTTGGAACCAGGAGTAATCCACAGTGCGCCATTCAGGCTGCCAGGCCGGGCCACAGATGACAGTTCGCGCGTAGGTAAATCGGGGACAAGGCTCTCTAAAAGGGCAGCCGTCTACCTCAACAGACCACCCGCTCAGCGCCCCGAGCGTATCACTGATATAAGTAACTGCGTTATGTGCGCCTCCGCCCATATCGGGTTCCTCCCTCGTGGTTACCCGTCCTTTGGCAGACCTCATCACCGGAAGCAACCGTTGCGCGGGATCGCTGCGGCAGCCATCGCCACCGTCCCGCATAGGCATACACGCCCATCGCGAGTTGGCGGGATACCTATCCCTGTGCTCCAGACAGGCACATTTATTCGGGTCGAAACACCTCATTTCGGGTATCATACCAGGCGCCGCCTGCGGGGCAAGGAACTCGCCTGCACCTCTTCGCAACTCCCGCAGACACGCCGCTCTGTCGACCTCGGATACCTCCATATCACTTGGCGGCCGGAGATGGCCCGTCCATCCCATGTCTAGGACCACGGCGTTCCCCTCCAAACGAAGCACAGCGCTCGGGTATGTTGCCTGCTCGGCCCGTTCTCTCCGTGGATGGTGAGCTACAGGTGAGTGGCTGGGATGTCGACATTCCTTCACCCATAAGTACTGGTGCTCTGCCGCCGCTGAGGGCAGTTCTAGGGTCTGGCTCCACAGCCGAGCAACATCATCCCACGTGATGATTTGATGTTCGCAGAGCCGGATATGTCCCGTGTGGCCAATACAGGTACGGATCTTCTTCTCCCCCCGCTCAGCTGCTGAGAAAAACGCTGTCGGGTGATCGACCAGGCACGCATCGCATAAGAGATACTCGTGTACCAGATCCCAGGCCCTTCGAGGGTTATCAACGTTTGTGTTCCGGCAGAGAACACACTGTTTGCGAGTCTCATCAAGGTGCATGAAGTACCGGAAACTAGAGGATTTGTCGTATGCCTATTTCTCAAAGTCCAGGCTCCCCCAATGCCAGGGAAAACGGGGACAAGATTGCTGATCACTGGAGTCGGAGGCGTGCAAATGGTGGAACGTTTTGTCCGAGAAAAGCCGGAGGAAGGTGCGGTCGGCGCGGCGGAGGCATTGGATGCTGGTTGGGCCAAGGAGTTTCATGATGTCGAGGAGGAGCTCCTCTGGGAGATAGAGAAGTTGACGTCCCATGGTGAGTGGTTGTGGTGTGGGGATGAGCGATTTTGACAACAGATAATTGAAAAATAGCTGTGTGAAAACCCTGGAACCCAATTCCGAAGGGCCGGGTACCGCCCGCAGTCACTGTCAAAGTATATCAGAGCCACGAGACGGATCCACAAATGCGCGGGACCTAGGAAGCAGAGGTGAAGTCGAAGGCCGCAGGTGGTGGCGTCGCCCTTTTCGGAGTAAGGCCTTAATTGCACTGCGAGTTGAAGGAGTGGGTGGAGGGCATGCGGACTTGTCGGGGGCAGGGTGGGAAGTTGATGCAAGAGTTGTCAGAGCTACTCGTAGGAAGAAAGTTTAAAGCCAAGGTTGGTCAGCATTCCAGGCTTCACATGGTCAGATCTGGTCAGCAGTCAGATCCATCGAGTTTATGGCGTCAGTGCCCCGCGCAGGTGGGGCTTGACTGTTTGCCAATAGCATGTGACGGTTCCAGATGAAGCAATTGCGGTTTATTTTGGTGATATTGCTCTGGAGAAGCACTCTATCTATTTGTAGCCAATGGTCCGAAACTAAGGCACATAGGCGAAAATCTGGCAGTAGGGCGCGCCATTCACTCCAACAGAGTTTCGCGCATTCTCATCCCCGTTACTCTATCAGCAGCTGAACAAAGATGGTGGAGCCTCGACGGCCCCTATCCGGCAACCGGAGATGAGGCCAATCTATCAGGAACACCTTTGTCGCCGAAGTCAAGGGTATCTACGCTGGTGTCGTTATGCCAGACCCTCCGCACTCTACCCCGGAGCGCCAAGGTAGCGTCAAGGCTCTTCTAGCGATGGCATACGACCAAGTTGTCCCCCAATTTCTTGCACATAGCCATGGCAACCCAATGACCACTAGATCTAACTTCTCGTCCGGGGCAAAGGAACTCTTTGTTGAAGGAAACGTGAATGGAACACCAATGGAAGCATTTCCGGACAGCGGGGCCGATGTGTCTCTATGGAATATGCTCGGAAGATCGGGCTTGTGGTTGATTTCAGTCCTGAGAACTTGCTCGAGCTTGAGTATGCCGATGGAAGCTCGGGATGGACTAGTAGTGTTGTTCGAGGCGTACCATGGACTATGGGACATTCGAAGGTTCTGTGCGACTTTCACGCATTGGACGACCTATGCGTAGATTTGGTGCTGAGCAGCGACTACCTGTTTAATATGGACGTTTTCACAAAACACGCAGACGGATTCTTTGATATTGACTCTGAGGAGGATGTCGTACGCTTTTTGGCATCCGTCTCGTCCATAGTGCCCTAGGAAGGTTGAACTATGAGCAGTTGGAAGACAGTGAGTGCAGTTCGCCCTAAAAAGGCCACATAGCGGCTAACGCAATGCAGTTAGATCGCCTCATGCCTTCGGTTCTGGCGCAATGCAAAAGGAGCGGGCCCGAAGTGACCAGATCCGCGACTAGATTTCTACTTCCGGAGTACGCCATCATCCTCAGAGTCAATGTCAAAGAAGCCGTCCGCGTGTTTTGTGAAAACGTCCATATCAATAAGACTGTACGGATTACTTTAACTCTAGCTAAGGTCCCAGAACTAGTCCTAAATATAGGGATAGCCAAATTTTATTCCACTTTTAAACTAACGTTCTTTGATGGGGGAGAACTCCTAATTTACTACAACGTGAAAAGAAATTAGAGGCTATCGAGGCCCCAACCTAAGGCCCCGCGGATAATTAACTTTAAACTCTAAAAGGCCTTCTAATATTTCCCACTAACTATCAATCAATAGAGCTTTTCGGTTCCTCACTCCCCCATTCCACTTAATTATAAGTCATGTAGGCGGGGCGGTAACGCCCCGGCTACACCCCGACAGCAGACAGCTAGCAGTAGAAGGACCGCTTGCCCTCACGGGCGGAGCTTTCAGCTCCTACGGTGTAAGACAAATAATAATAATAATTATAAGTCAAGGGGGGTACTTTGCGCCCCACCTAGTAATAGACCCCTAGCTCCCATACATAACCCTGACTTTCAACACCTCATAACTCCACCACTATTGAGCCAAAACTAATGAAATTTTATATACGGCTTATTAACTTAATGGAAGGAATCAAAATATTTTATTTTATTTTATAGGACTTTTATTAGTAAGGAGAATAAAAAAGAAATTTTTACATACTAATTCGACTCCCTTTTATCTTTATTGTTTTACGTTATAGATTTCTATATTAAATTCTATACATAAAGAAATATATATTAAAATGTAATTACTAATCTTCCACTAATAAATTTTAACGTAGTGGAGGTATTTATAAATATATAGTATTGCTATACTAATAGACTTTAGATGATAATTATAATATAACTACCATTTTAAGGAGTATTAACTTAATATTAAAATTATACGTCATTTTAATTTTTAACTACAACTTTTTTAATTACGTAATTTTAAATCTTATAATGATAAAGATAAAGAGGGAGTCGAATTAATATGTAAAAGGTTCTTTCTTTATTCTCTTTACTAATAAAAGTCTTATAAAATAAAAATGATGTTTTGATTCCTTTCATTTAGTTGATAAGCCGTATATAAAATTCCATTAGTTTTGGCCTAATAGTGGTGGAGTTGTGGGGTGTTGAAAGTCAGGGTTATATATAGGGGCTAGGGTCTATAAGTAGAGGGGCCGGAACCCCCCCTGTAACTTACCTAATATGAAACAAATCTAGTATGGAACGGAGCCTAGCATGGAACAATAAAAGAAACGCGACTGTAGACTAGGTCATCTTCCTTCGATTAGAGGGCCAGAATGTCACTGGGCTTCAAATGGGAGGTTTTCGTGGTGAAATCGTCGGATTCAATTAGCATGAATGGCATGAAAAGAAGCGGCTGTTCGAAGAACCGCGCGGCACGGCCCCTTTTTAACGGAGGCACGAGCAAGAGAATGAATCGCTACGATTAAAAACGGATACAGCAATATTACAAAACTTAAAATAAACGACAGGGTCAGCCTAAACAGGCGCCCCGAGTCATTAGTTTCTCAACCCTACATCTACAGCTTAACTTTATATAATAAACAGAACTAGCTAGAATAACATCCTTAATAACTAGAATAATATTAACCTTAGCAAGATTAATATACTTATTCTTACGCTCCTTAGTTTCCAAAACCCCTAAACAGGCGTATTTAGCGTTCTCTCCACGCTTAAAAAACGCTTCAACTAGGCCATCGCCTACGCCAAAGCAGCCCCCCGCCTCATCCCAGGCACTAACATCAAGATCTTTATCTTTTACTTCCAGGGCAAACTGCATAAAGACTAGAGCTATACTTTAACCGCCCTCCTGTTAAGCAAGGTCAATGCTTACATCTAGTCCGTTCGTAAATTCCTTGTTCAGTACAACCTTAACGGCTATAACATTAATTACGAAAAGCATAATATCAAACCTACCATTCTAGCCATCTTCGCCGCCATCCGCGCCCAGCCTAACGCCTTTAGTTAGGCCACCCGGAGCCGCCCTTACTACACGACCGTGTCGCTAGCTTACACCAACTACCTCGCATAGGCCGCCAGGTCGCTCAGCAGCCTCAATATGCAGAGCTACTCGGGAGGCAGCAGCATCACAGTCGAACAGTTGCTAAGCATAGGCTTCGAGGTGGATCAGCTGCTATATAGCGTTAATGCTAAATTATTGGACGAGGGGCTGACAGTTAAGGAGGCGCTTGCTGCTTATAGAGATAATAAGCTGGTGGGAATTTATGTGTGGCGGGTTGGGAATGCATAGGATAATGTTTAGTAGGATCAGATCTATCGGGGTTTGCATGGTGTGTAGGGGTCGGGGCTGCACCAACTCTCTACCTTAGTTGCGACGATTAGCGCCGAGTCAGGTAGGGCAAAGTAAAAGAAGATTGTAGGATGTTCTTTTCCTCCCGTCTCTGAGCGAGTACATACTGTTAAACCGTGGACACTCGCTCCGGCTCAGCACTTATTACTGAATTGTTCTTATTATTAGTCTTGCTCCGTAAGGGAGGCCGGCCAGCTCCCCGGCTTCTTATAGGCGCCATGTGGTACTTCCACTACTTTTAGACAAGCTGCCCGCAATAGGAGCTGATTGAGGGCTGCAGACCTCACAAGACTTCTATTACTCAGATATGCGTGCACCGGATTCGCATAATGGACAACGCGAACATCTACGTCCATATGACAAGCCTCATACAAGGGAATAACGGGGTCATCTACACGCATACGAATTTCCAGACAGGACACAAGGACTACTGGTAGCTCAACCATGGCTTTGGGTTCGGGCTATGCTGCTCTGGTTGGCGACGATAGAGGAGAAGAGACAATACAAAGATGTAGCTTGATTCAGCTGAGAAAATTCACCTCATCAGATGTCTCAGTGAAATGACCGTAGTTTCTCCAAAACCTATCAAATGTCTTTCTCTCCATCAGAAGGATACCCTAGCCTACTCAGCAATTTATCCCCGGAGGACAGCAGGAAGTGCCACTACGGGTGCAGCCTTCGCAGCAAGACCCGCAGTTTGTTGACTGTGCGAGCCACGAACGGCTAAAGTCGTTTTGATAAAGGCAGTTGGGACCGCCGATCTGTAGAACTCGGAAGCTTCCAATGCGGTCATTCCATCCAGCAGGGACGATATTCGACTGTAAACCGTCAGCGCTCACTTCCATCATCCCATTGAGTTCGACAAGCTCTAGGCACTACTCACATAACCGGGGTTGAATATGGCGAGTTTTGCACTCGAAGCGCAGTTGTAATCCCTGTAATAGATGTTTCAGCAATGACCCACCAAAGGTGTCGACTAAGACACAAATGAGAAATCTCTGCTCACTCGTAGGCAACAATGGCATTGAACTCGTCCGGTCCGATGGACGAGATGGTGTGCCACCAGGGAGCGTCAAGCTGGATGCAGAGATCCCATGGCTGTTTGGCATATCCGCAGCCTTGCCAGTTGATGTCCTGACAGATGATCACCTGGGAAGCACAAGGTCAGTCTGAATCCTGAAGCTGACTCGGGTTCGGAGGGAGCTTTGCATACCCCGCCGGGCTGCCGCTTTTCGATTGCCGTTGCATTCACGTCAATCGGCACAAAGATCTCTGACAGCTTCACAAACTTGGGCTCAGCGTCGACTGCTGCAGCAGTGGCAGCAGCTACGAAGGAAGCAAAGGCGAAGAGGGAGACACGCATTGCTGCGGTTGGTCGTTGGGTGCTTGGAGGCGAAGAAGGTGCTATGGCTTGTGGCAACAGCGAGGCAGGTACGAAGGCAGAGAAACTATGCTGTGGATTTTATACAAAGCCATGCACGGCTGCTCCATTGACTGTGCCCCGGTCATGTCGGCCCACGGCGACCCGCCGCTCTTCCCGCCCCCACCTCGACCACGGTTCATACCTCTTTTACGGCTAGGACCTTAGTAAGAACACTCGGTCATGCAAGTAAGATTACGTTCTTCTCGTCCAAGCGTGTCTGACGGCGCACTTGCCTAATTGGTGTGTGTAGGGTTACAATATTAAGGTTGTAGAAGGCTGAGTGACTGGGTGTAGGGTTACAATATTAAGGTCGTAGAAGACTGTGTGACCGGGTAGGTGGTCGCCGACGAGGCTGTAATCAAATAGTACATCTGTGCATGGCCGCTTTGATGGGACAAATCGCAGCATCATAGCATACACACGCAATAAATCGGGTTCTTGAAAAATGGCCGAAGTCGCCAAGCACGTTGCTGGCTTCTGGGCGCATGGCACAGCATGCAGCTCTGGCCCGTAAAGCGACAATTCCTTAGGGGAATAGCTGGGAAATTGGCTTCTCGGAGCCAACAGCTTACATTTATTTACCTGCCCAGCATGGTCGGTCTTTTTTTTGGGTGGGCGTGGGGGAGCCTTTGTCCTAGCAAACTCACATCCCGGAGCATGAGACATGCAAGTTTCTCGTTGTAACCCTCCAATGTAAATTTCAGCACGGTAATGCCTGATAATTCTACCGAACGAATGTTCAAAGGACACAGCCGCGCAGCTATACCAAAATATTCAATGTAGCAGCAGCAGCCGCCGCCGTCTCCTGCGGCTGCTGCCCCTCAGCCCTCAGCTGCCCGCCCCCAACCGGCGCAGGTGTAAAAGAAGGCGACGGAGGCGGTGGCGATGCGTCATCAATCTCAACGAATTCAAACCCTTGTTTAACTAGCTCATGACAGAACTGCCCCTCACACTTCACCTTGACGGAGTCTGTGGCGTCGTCTGTCCGCTTGGCCTTCACGTTGACAACCTGTGTGGTACCGGCATGTCCTGCGTAGGCAGGCAGGATAACCCGAGCCGCAGTTGCAGATAGAGCCCCCAGGCGGGTGGTGGTGAACTGGAACCTCATGACTGGATTTTGCAGACCCGACCGCAGTTTTGCGTACCTCTGGAGGGGATGGTCAGCATGGGAGTCGAAATCATAAGTGTCGGTTCCACTCACACCTATCGCACCATGAGCTCGCCCCTGCCAGTTTTGCTCGCTTTGGACGTTTGGGTAGTTGTTATTGTTCTGTCCCTGTACCCAGGAAAAGATGTTGCTCTGGCAAGACACCGCCATCGGAGCGCAGTTGACATGGGATTGGGGGGCGAGACCAGAACCGTCGTCCCCGCCTTCGACCCATCTTCGAGATGTAGAGAACGCGTCAGCATGGACCGACTGGCACCTAGGAACCAAAAAGATTTCCCAATCCAAAGATATTTGGATACCTACGAGGCAGCTGGAAACTCCTCACACGTATACCTCATGCCGCTCGGCCCGGTACCCGGCGCATTCGGTATCTCGAGCTGAAAGTACGGCCCCATATTCCACTGTGCGCCCGGCTGCACCACCGCAGCAGGCAGATTTCCAGGCTGCACGTTAGGCTGGCCGGGCACGTTGCCGCAGTTGACACCGACATTGGCCTGCCAGTTCCCCGGACAGCTGTCGCCGCGCCGAATGTCGGTCCAGCTGCCGTCGTAGTGGAAGTTGATGGGCACGGCGCCCATACCCGCCGCTACGTTTACTGGGTCGGAGAGAAATTCGGCCACGTTAAAGCAGATGGCTGCCATCCGGTCGCAGTTGTAAATGACTGTTGGAAGGGGGTTGTAGATGGCCACTGGCACGCCTTCGTACACGGTGGCGCCGGCGACGACCGAGATGGTCCGGTCCTGGGCTAGGACGAGAGATGCTTCGAAGAGCAGCAGGCCGAGGTAAGGGATCATGATGGGTAAAGGAATGCCTGAACGGACGAAGAGTGAACGAACGAACGAACGAACGAACCAACCAACAAACAAACGAACGAAAAGAAGGATTGGGTATGGGGATCGGGATCGGCTCCGTCTGGCTCCCTTTAGGAGAAAGTAGCCATACAAGTAAGACCCTGAAGATACTTTATCTCATGCCAGGCGGCCTGTAACCACCACATCTGTCGGAAAATCGGCACTCACTGGCGATTGCGGTGCTGGGCCAGAGAGGGGCGGCTGACACAACCTACGAGAGCAGCCCCTGAAAAGGATCGCAATAGCAACCTTCACTGGTCTAATCCTGCGGCTGTAACATCACGATATTGCATCTTACCATATTGGGCCATTGTACCGAAAACGCGGTGCGGAACTTGTGTATTCCAAAGATAGTTCTCATTTCAGGGGTTTCTGGGTCACACGGCTGCTCCCGGTGACAGGCGGCAACATACTGGATGCACGGTGGTCCCTGCATACAACCCCTGAGGTAAATACTTCCTGGTATCATGCCGATATCCCGAGGCCCCCACCCGCACACCATCCCGATTGACTTACTATGGCTCAAAAAACTGGATCTAACCCGAACAGGGCGCCAAGGTGCGACAGCAGCATTTATGTACATGCTTGTCTATGTATGACTACTACCTTAGCACTGACGTTCGCTATTACAACTCAATTGCGCATAAGCATTGCTTGGCGTTACAACGTCAACCATCCATCCATACTGGACTAATTATTACAGTACAGCGCACAAAAAGGGATGGTACCAGAGATAACGTTCCACTTGTATCGTTTTACCTACGGGAGCAGAAGACCAAAGCTACATTGACTGTCTATAGTCTCCTGCCCTAATGGCGACGTCCTGTCATGTTACTAGCTACCACAGTCAAATTTTCGCGGCCGCTCCCGGTGATGTCGCTACCTAGGAAATATCCTCCGACCGTAGCGTTGGAAGAATGTCCAAAGAGAATCTCGTACGGCTATCCGAAGGTGTTAGCAGACAACCAAAACGATCGCGATTTGTGATGGTTCGACAAACGTTTTTGAGGGCAGCTTCAATGTCGCTCAAGTTGCCTGCTCGAACGAGGTTGGCATCGTTGGTAGTTAGCGGCGCGGTGTTGACCCGCGAGTCGGTGCTCAGTCCAGAGTGCGGGCCCTAGTCACAGGTCAGTATGCGCTGGGGGAAAAGGGAAATGGCGGATGATGACGGACGCCGGTTTCAATGCCGGTAATTTGAAGATGTCCACCCTTTCTGAGACCCGGAGAGGCATCTAGCTGGTTGAACTTCCTGGTTCGAACGCTACCGACGCCGCTGAAACCGATAACGAGAAGCAGAGTAAGAGCTGAGGCTCGCAAGGCTTTGAGAAACGATGCCATGGTGAATTACCGATATATGGATTCGAGTAGAGACAGAAACGAGTGCAGGAGGCAGTTGTATGGACTTGTTGACGAAGGGGTGACCGAGTCCACTCTCCTCGAGTCTGATATGGACAATATCCTGGTCCTGCTGGCCAGCCTTTGCTTCCTAAATCCGCTCGGGCAGCTGTTCCTAATCAACCCCTCCCCCCCCCCCTTCCCCCACTCCTTCGGCAAATACAGACTAATAAGAAAGCAATACTTTTGTATATTGCCAATACATTCGCTCACGGCCGGTCATACCTCTTCAGAATGGGGACTAACGGTCGAGTGCGCTGAGTAAGATTCTAAATTAAATACTACGTCGGCAACCAGCCACAACCCACGAAGATTAATGATACATCAACATAGTTGCATCGCCTTGCATATCACGCGGCGGCGTGCCGCAGGTGCGGTTGTACTCATTTCCGCCCTGGAGTCAGGGGTAAAACAAGGGGGCCACTGACAACGTGCGATGGGTTCGTTGGGGTTAGGGTATGAAAACATAGCTGCAAATACATCTACGTACCTGGTCCTCTAGATTATCGCGAAATGGGCATTCTGATGGTCAAGCCATCCAGTGGATACAGCTCTGGCGGCATGGAGCACCGCAGTTCTCTCAGCCCCCTTGGGGCCCGCCTCCTCCCCAAGCTTCTCCGTTCCACTTCCCTCCTCTTCCTCCTCGTCCTCCTCCTTCTCGGCCACGCCTCAGCCAGACCTCTAGACCAATCTATCCCCCTCTCAAAATCTATCCTCCGTCGCTACCCCGTCTCTCTCGCGAAAGACGCCTCCCTTCTAGAGGCTGAGAGATCCTTCTCCCCCCTTGAACCCCGACAGGGCGGTAGCTACTGGTACGAATCCGCCGAGCACGGTATCTCCCCCTTTGGTCCGGCGGGCTACCAGGTCTTCCGCAATGTCAAGGATTTTGGCGCCGTCGGCGATGGCGTCACCGATGACACGGCCGCCATCAACGCGGCGATCCAGGCGGGCGGCCGCTGCGGCGAGGGCTGCGGGTCGTCTTCTGTCACTCCGGCGGTGGTTTATTTCCCGCCGGGCACGTACCTAGTGACGAAGCCGCTAGACCAGTACTACTGGACGCAGTTTGTGGGAAACCCGAATGCGGTGCCGACGCTTAAGGCAGGGGCGAACTTTGAGGGGATCGGGGTGATCAGCTCGAATACGTACATCCCTGGTGGCTCGGGCGCCGAGTGGTACGTCCCGCAGAGTAATTTTCACAGGCAGGTGAGGAATTTTGTGATTGATCTCTCGGCGTGCCCCGATACGACGCCAGATGGGTTTGGTGAGTTTCTCCTCTCCGACCAGAAAGAGGGAGGGGACGGCGGCGGCGGCGGCGGCGGCGGCGGCGGCGGCGGCGGGTGCTGACCAAGTGTTGTACGATGCAGCGCCGACCGGTATCCACTGGCAAGTGGCGCAGGCGACGAGCTTGCAGAACATTAGGTTTGTCATGAGAGAGGGCTCGACGCATGTCGGCATCTTCATGGAGAACGGATCGGGTGGGTATCTGGGCGACTTGATCTTCCAGGGCGGCGGCATCGGTATGTGGTGCGGCAGCCAGCAGTTCACGGCACGGAATCTCGTCTTCCAGAACTGTATCCAGGCGATCCAGATGATCTGGGACTGGGGCTGGACGTGGCACAACTTGAATATCTTCCACTGTCAGGTATGATATGATGATCTGATATGGATGCGCGGATTCCTTCCCGCACGGCTGGCTGACGGGTGAGATCCAGATCGGCATCAACGTCACTGCCCTGACGAGCGTGTCGGCGGAACATAACCAGGGGGTAGCCGCCCTTGCGGTCCTCGACTCGGTCTTCACCAACGTGTTCGTCTCTCTCTCTCTCTCCTCCAACACATTCCTTGCAGATTCGGAGCTAACACATCCCCAGGCCCATTGCAGTTCTCACCTCGGGTACAACCAACACGATGCTCGAAAACGTGCGGCTCAACAACGTGCCCATCGCCATCGGCTACTCGGGCGGGCCGACCGTCCTCCAAGGCGGCGACGTCCTGATCGACAACTACGGCAACGGCAACACCTACACGCAAAATGGCGGCACGCGAGCCTTCAACTTCCTCAACGGCGCGTACAGCCCCTCGGCGAAGAGCTTCGCGCCGGCGTCGCTTCGAACATCCAGTGGCTGGTTCGCCCGGTCCAAGCCGCAGTACGAAGGCCTCGCCATCGGCAGCTTTATAAATGTCAAGACGTTCGGTGCCAGAGGAAACGGCCAGGGCGATGACGCCGATGCCATCAATAACGCGCTTGCTGGTGCGGCGGGGCGGGTTGTTTACTTCCCCCATGGCGTGTACAAGGTCTCAAAGACGGTGAACATCCCGGCCGGCACGAGGATGGTGGGTGAAGCGTGGGCCCAGATCATGGGGTACGGGCCGAGGTTTCGGGATATCTCGAACCCACAGGTGGTCGTCAGCGTTGGTGCCCCTGGGAGTTCGGGAATCATGGAGATTTCGGATATGGTTTTTACTGGTTAGTTCCTCTCCCGCTCTCCCTTTCTAGCCGTGTGCCACGTGTTTGTTGCGCGCTGGCGCTGACACGGGTCGTAGTCCAAGGGGCAACCGCCGGCGCTATTGTGGTGCGGTGGAACATTCACGAATCCTCTCAGGGCTCGGCAGCTATCTGGGATGCGCACGTGCGCGTGGGAGGAGCCAAGGGCAGCAATCTACAGTACAACGACTGCCCATGGTCCGAAGCAATCGTCAACACGAATTGCATTGCCGCGACGCTTCTATTCCACATAACTTCCACCGCCAGCGCATATATGGAAAATGTCTGGATCTGGACAGCCGATCATGACCTCGTAAGTCTCCTCATCCCCTTGCATAGAGGGAAAAAAAAAAAAGCCCGCTGTTGTTCTGACTCGTTTAGGACATTCCCTCCCAAGCCCAAGTCTCCGTCTACACGGCTCGAGCCTTCTTGGTAGAGTCCCACGGCCCGGTTTGGCTCTGGGCCACCGCGCCGGAACACTCGACGCTGTATCAATACCGCTTCTACCATGCCGAGAACGTCTTCGGCGCCACCCTCCAGACCGAGACGCCCTACTACCAACCTCAACCAAAGGCCCCCGAGCCCTTCACTGGGGCCTATGCCCTACCCGATGATCCCACCTTCACTTACTGCTCCGCTAAGTCGGCCACGTGCGCATATGCGTGGGGAATGGAGGTCATCGGCTCGTCCAACCTCATGTTTTACGGAGCCGGTTTCTACTCTTGGTTCCAGTGGTACAACCAAGCCTGCCTCCGGCTCGAAGCCTGCCAGGAGCGTCTGGTCCGCGTCATCAACAGCAATAACATCTTCATCATCAATCTCTACACCAAGGGCACCATCTCCATGATCCAGGCCAATAGCAACTCCGATGTCTTGGCGCTGCAGAATATGGACGGCTTTCTGGGCACCATCGTCGGATGGACCGGCCTGAACGTCGGCGGTGTTGTAGACCAGCCAGATAACGTGGTCCACCTGCCGCCGTGGATCTGGGACGTCCCGAATCCCACTGTTTCGTGCCACATTCCGTGCATGATCCAGCCGCCACCGACGCCGCTGCCGCCTATCAAGCCTCCGATTTATACCACCACGATTGCCGGTGTGGGGCCGGTCACTGTCGATCCGCCGGTGATTTCAACGCCGCGGATCACCGTCCAGCCGGTTAGCGTCAACGTGCCCATGTCGCAGGTCGTCACGCCCGTGATCGAGCCGTCGCCCGTGATCGACGTCCCGCCTATTGTTGCTGGGGACAACTTCCCCGGCGGTCCGCCCAACATCAAGCCGCCTGTGATTCCCATCCCGATCCCGCCCGCCTGGGTGCCGAACTGTCTCATCTTTTGCGGACCGGGTACCTTTCCGCCTATTCTGTAAGATTCCCCTTTTCCCCCTCCCCCAGCAAGACAGCACACA
>Ga0247758_1001106_pt1 | contig 21828 bp, 16 predicted proteins | sample UWRJL156409C4_FD_180950 | JGI IMG/M metagenome (GOLD analysis project Ga0247758, IMG submission 180950) | Plant litter microbial communities from Arlington Agricultural Research Station in Wisconsin, United States - UWRJ-L156-409C-4 | ecosystem: Environmental > Terrestrial > Plant litter >...
AGAAGAAGAAGGAGGAGTCCAAGTTGCTGGCCGTCTTCCCGTGCGTCCTGAGCACGGTAGCTATTTTCAACAAGACAGGCCCCATTGTTATTGGTGTCGACGTTGTAGAGGGCCAGTTGAGGATCAACACGCCTATTGCTGCGGTCAAGAACAACCCGATCACAGGCCTCAAGGAAATCATTGTTCTCGGAAGAGTGTAAGTTTTCTTCCCAACACAGACAGAAGTGAGCACTTGCTAATGTGGTGACTGGGTATAGGACGTCGATTGAGAGAGAGCACAAGCAGATCCCAGTGTGCAAAAAGGGCCAGCCGTCAGTGGCTATCAAGATCGAGATGGGCGGCCACCAACCAACATACGGCCGCCAGCTCGAGGAACCAGACCAGCTCTACAGCCAAATCTCGCGTGCCAGTATCAACTGTCTCAAGGACTTCTATCGCAAGGAGGTTAGCAACGACGAGTGGCATCTAATCATGAAGCTGAAGCCCATGTTCGACATTGCCTAAACGGGGCTTTGGGTTTCTCAATAGTGGGGAAGCGATGAGGGAACAAAAAGTTAAAAGATTTGCCTGCGTTTCGGCGGGCTGCATACTCTTACCATCACTTTTTACTTCTTCTACTTGTACTAAATCATTCTGCGGGTTGCATTTCCACCTCGGGTTTCTTTTGCGCTCTCGTCATTCCATTTCACCTCTTCTATCACAATGAATTACAAGGGGCTCAGAGGGCAAAAGTATGGGGAGGGCTTATGGGTGGCGAAGGGGAAGTGGAGGCTGATTTCTCTATGGTGATCGCATGGATGGCATGGCTTTCTGTCCCAAGCCGGGGTTTTCTTCATTTCTTTTAAAAAAGAGAAATGGCACGATTTTCACTACTGCAAAAGGGAGCAAAGCCTTCTCCTCCCCTTTCCCATCCGGTGACCCAAGCTGGCCGTTCTCCGGTTGCAACAGGGCGTAGATGGGACAGGTAGCGCAACTAGAGAGCAAGATGGGGGAGATAATACATAAGCCTTGGTCTGTGACAAGAGCTTCTCTACCTGGGCAAGATCCATGTGGCTAAGAACGTTATCCCAATCACATTATGTTAACATCTCATCTTTGTATGTGCATTGACTCTAATCGCTGATTGTGGTAAAACTGCCCGTATAGAAAAGAGAGAGAGCAAATAACCTCGCTCGTCCCTCGCGCTCGCCTTCGCAGAGGCTCTGTCCAAGCTGTGGAGCCATCCTCATGTTGATCTCACACCAAGAAGTGTATGATCTTAAGACAGTAATTATCCCGGTTTCGTCATGGTTAAGAACCCTTCTGTGCGATCATTTCCCTTTAGTCGTTGTGTCTCAGTCGCCCTAACTGCACTTGCAATTCCTATCATCCTCCCCTTCCCTTCCCGTTCAGACGCCCAACACATGCTTCGCTTCATGACATGTAACCCTTTCTATCAGAAGACCACCACCTGGTGTGTTCCCCCAACATAGCCCTGGATAGAACGCATGAAAGTAGCGAAAAGAAACATCCCGATTCTGATGCTTAGGGGTCACCAGCCTCCTCGACCACGGGCTTAGGGGTGGAATCTGCGTCTGTCATCTCCTCGTCCTTCGCACCATTTGTTCCCTGAGCTGCCTTGTCAGCCTCAGCAGCCTTGCGGGCCTCCTCCTCGGCGGCCTTCTTCGCAGCCTTTTCGGCGTCAATGCGCGCTTGAACAGCTTCTCGCTCGGCCTCAACCTTCTCGAAGTGGCGTTGCACGATAGGGCCAGCAAGGGCCCTGATCTCGTCCATCTTTGCGACATAAACGGCTTTGGTAGCGTCATCACCCTCGTCATAGAGCCATTCCTTGAGACAAAGTCAGCAATCAGAACTCTCAAGATATATCCCTCAAGATATATACAGGACGGCATAAGCTTACCTCGCTCTCGTCCAGCTTCGCGCGGATGGTCGACTTCTCATCATCGTTAGCGAGCTCGGCATACTGGTCGTCAAGCTTGTTGCGAAGATCGTAGATGTAAGTCTCGAGCTCGTTCTTCTTCTCTTCGGTATCGGCGACTAGCTTGTCCTCCATCATCATTTGCGCCTCCTTCTCCGCGGCCAAGTTCTTGGCGTTGATATCCATAGACTGGACGGCACTGACGATCGGCAGCTCGCCCTTACGGACTTGCTTCTTGACCTTTCGCGTCTTGGGCTTCGACTCTTCCTTACTGTCGGTCTCCATGGCCTTGGGTAGAAACAACGTCAGCTTTTCACTCTGGCTACCCATACTCATCTCCCCGGAAGGTGGATCCAGTACATCATCGTTGGTCTTGCGACGCTTCGACTCTCTGCCTGACCCCCCTTCCAATCCATCGGTCACTTGGGGCGAAGAATCCTTCCCAGAAACAGCGGTTTCGTGCGTCATAAAAGTACTCACATCAGCGTCCTTCTTGTCATCTTCCTTGATCTCCTCCTCAACCTCCTGGTCCTCGACATAGTATCCGCTCTCAACGTTCAAGACACCGTTGATATTGACGCGAGCCTTGAGCTTGCAGATCATGAAATCCTCCGGTGTACCGGTAGGGGCAACGCCTTTGACCGAGAATCGGCCGATAAAGGGCGAAATCTTGCCGGGGAGTGCGTCTGGCTGGGCGTATCTTGCTTCCAAATGGAATGCCTGCTTGCGGTAGAATGTAAGGATCTTTGTGGAAGGCAGCACATTGCCCCTGTTAAAGACAGTTAGGCTGGTATCCTCGTCCGGAATGTCGGCATCCTTCTCCCAGCAAAACTCGATAGGGTAGCTGATAACGTCCTGGACGGCGAAGTCGCGAACCTTGAAAACCGGGGAGAGAATAGCGCAGCTGAACGCGCAGCCACGAGCAATGGCCTCATCCTGATTGAGGGTGAAGGAAAGATTCTTGCCGAAGAAGGCCTGAATGCGCTCCTTGATTGCGGGAACACGGCTGCCACCGCCGACAACCTCGATCACGTCGATATCCTCGACCTTGAGCTTCGCCTCGGCTAGGGCCGCCTCGAGGGGTGCTGAGACGCGGACCAAAACAGGCTCTACTAAAGTCTCGAACTCTTGGCGTGTAATCATAGCGCGAACGTCGACGTCGTTCATGAGGGACTCGATGTTGACAGGTGCTTGCAGGTTAGCAGAAAGGATCTTCTTCGCCTTCTCGGCAGCGGCAAGAACACGGGTCATGGCCTTCGGGTTCGTGGTGATGTCAATCTTGAACTTGTTGAGAAACTCCTTGTGCAAATGGTCGACAAGCGACTTGTCGAAATTCCGGCCGCCGAGGTTACGATCGAAAGCAGTACCCTTGACGGCAAGCTCGCCCTTTCTGAACTCTACGATAGAGCATGTGAAGTTGCTGTAGCCGACGTCGATGAAAGCAACCCGGCGGGGCTTCTCATCGGCAGTAGGGAGATCTAGCTTGGTGATGCCGTAACCCAGGGCAGCCGCCGTGGTATCGTTGATGAGGCGGAGTAGCTTGAGGCCGGCGATCTCGGTGGCGTCGATCAGCGCTCTGCGCTGGATATCTGTAAACCAAGCGGGCACGCTCATGACCATGTCGGACACAGGAAGCTTAATCTCAGCCGAAGTCATCTGCCTGATCTTGCTGAGGAACATGGCAGTAAGCTGTGCCGCCGTGAACTGCTCCTTCTGGCCGAGGTAGGTGACCTCAGCGCCGACTTGGCCATTGGCATCGACCAGGGTGGCGGAGATATACTGCTGCTCTGTTTGGATATCCGGGTCGTTGAAGCTCCGGCCGATTAGACGCTTCAAGCATCCAACGGTGTTCTTCAGGTTGGAAATTTCTTGGGTCTTCGCAGCCTCACCGAGGTAGCGAGACTTGGGCCCAAATCCAACGAGGGAGCTGCGTGGATCGTACGTCAGCATATGTGTATCTAGAGCCTTGCGGACGCGACAGGTAGGGCTGTGCGGATCGGGAACGATGGAACTCACGGAGTAGCCCTGTTGGAAACCTCATTGGTGATCTACGCACAGAAAAGCGTCAGCGGATTATCCAAATGGGAGGGCAGGCCATATGACGAGAACAAGCGACGCGGGCCTGGGTAGGGCAACCACTTACCACATCGACACCTCGATTCCGCGCAACGGCAACGACGGTGTTGAGCGCACCGAAATCGATACCTACGATGGTTGATCAGCAATGACGTTGCGGAAAAGGTAGACAGCCTCCCGAGGGAGCGGCCCGCAGCGAACCTACCGACGACACTCATGATTGCGAGTTGTGGAGGGGTACTGTATTGGGTTTCTGTGTAAACAAATGCGCCTGACAACCGGGAAAGATTGGGTTATGGTGGTGGGCGATCGCGGCTTACCAGCGGAGATAAAGAGAGGGAGAGAGTTTGGGGGAAGGGAGATGATAGTGAAGGCCTGCTCAGATTCGATTATCGAGCGTTGGAATAAGGCCGAAAAAACTTCTGACTTGTAACCTTTAATCGGTTTGAAAAATCAGACAGAATTCAAGTGCCCGACTTGTCCTCCAACGAAGAGGAGGGGTCAATAGGTACCTATGGAACCACACCCCCGCTACGAGGGTATGTGGGGCGGTGTCGCCAAGCCTCCCTCGAAAGCGCTGGAAGCGTGTCGCAACTTCCTATTTTGCCTTGCATCAGGCACCTTGCTTTGCGCAAAGGCAGCAATGGCCGTCCTCGCTGTTGTTTGGGCTTTGATGTCTTTGAGTAACCCCAGCCTCGTCTTAGACAAAGTAGGGCCAGGTCTACTTTTCTTCATTACTGCGAAGCAATTCTTGCGGCTGGACGGATCCGCCACCTTCCTCGTCATCTTTGTCAACATAGATGGGACTCCTGGCCGAGACCTCGACAGCTCATGGGTATTGCCGACACCTGGGCGCGTACGTAGGTAATTCCTACCCCACATTGTCCACCTTACGCCATAGTCATCTTGGCCATTGCCCCTCGGAGGGGCAAATATAGCTCGAAGAGCCCTCTTACATAATTGTCAGTCTAGGACTTCAGACTTTTCATCAACCATTCCATTAACTCCCGAGCTGGCCCAACAAGGTACACTCATGCATGCGCCTGTATATTCCTGTCAAAATGACACTCTAATAATTGTTTTACACATCGATTGACCATGGACACGATTCACAGATCTTCCGTACTGGTCCATCCTCGCAAAAGTTGATCACACTCACCGCCAAGTCCATCTACCCGTTCCTGGTGCTCCCATCGTCCTTCGAAAGGTCTTGGTCGTGACACATCGATTATGTGTTAACATGCAGCGCCCCATTACTCGGTCTTGGCTATCTCGCTATGAGCAATAGAATCTCAGTGGTCGTCTGTTCCGCTCGGCAGGTCCATCACCGCCTTATTGCTTCATTCACCGCGGATCTCCTCGGATGAAGCCGGACGAGGCCCGTTGGCATACGTGATGCCTCTGAGATGTTCTGTCGGCATGTCCATTCAGAACTCACTTTGTCGGCTCGCCTCCTTTGACTATTGGCGGCTGTTAGGGCTTGGATGGTGATCTGGACGTGGGGATGAGCCCCGACTATTTGGGTCAAGGTGAGAGACTCCGATCTCATCGTCGACTTCGTTTGTCGTAGTCGTCCGCGTAAAGCTGGCTCGAGCCAAGGGGCTCCTCCCCGCCGCCCTTGTCGTGTTTGGCGGTGACATGAGCGGTTGCCATGTCGTAGCTTGCGAGTCTGCCGAGCTGCCCTGCGCATGCTGCTCAGGTAGCGTGCTTCTGGAGTTGATACTTTCGCTGCTGGCAACCCTTCGATGAGGTGGCCGGCTTGGTCCCTCGGGCCCATCGAGGAAGCCTCCTCTTCGGAGCTCCGACTCAGAAAACTCATAGACTTGTCCAGGGGGCGGCCCTTGGAGGGCCCGCGAGTTGGTCACAAACTGGCTCAGCTGGCTTGCATGGGCAAGTTCGTACTTGCGCCTATCTTCGTCCCCCATGATGCTCTCCACTCTCCGAGGCATATATACTGAGACGTTGCCCGTCTGGGCGGAAATTGCGCTGTCGAAAGAGTCCCGCTGTGGCATTTGTCTCTTTCCACCTTGGTGTGATGATCCACCGAGGACATTGACGCTGGCCATCGAGTCATCTGGATGCTGATACCAACCACTCGGGGTCCTCTCTGGTGCTGCAAACTTGCCAATAACCCTATCAGGAGGCTGCAGAACGCTTTTGGCTCTGGACAGGCCGTCAGCATTGCCCTTCTCCTCCTTGTGAGACAACCCCTCTCTTTCTTTTGCCGCGGGAATGAAGGACTCGGGGACAATGTTGAGGTCGTCGCCTGTCTTCTCGGCAAGTTCGATTGCCTCCTGGGCGGTTGTGTGAGAGTCGGCCGCGGCCGCATCTGCTCGCGGACCACCCCATGTCCGTTGACCGGCCGTGAAGATTCCGTAGACCATATAGTACCAGTTGAAGAATGGGTTTAAAACGAACATCATTGGGTAGAGCCACATCTTGAACCGCCTGAGCTTAGCACCGAAGTAGATCATCATCAACCAGTTCAGACCGAGCGAGATAGCGATGAAGCCCACAGGCAAGTCGTTGACTTTCTTAGATGTCGTAACCAATGCCAAAAGCATGATGAAGAAAAGAAGTGCTGTCGTTCGTATGGTGTTCTGCATAAATCGGACAACAATGAGAATTGGGTATCGTTTCCAGAGCCTCCAGTCAGTCAGCATGCAAACTTCGTTTGTGATGAATCCAAGAAACCATCGGCGACGCTGTTTTATAAGCGAACGCATCGTCTGGACCGCCTCGGTCTTGCAGAATGCAGAAGTGCACATCTGAATCTGATACCGCTTCTTTGCGCCGATCATGAACAGATGCGTGAGCCATCTATCTTCCCCCAGGTGGCTTTTGGCAAAATCGAAGAGATCCTCGCATAGCTCCGCCTTGTCAGCGAAGTAGTACTTGGCCATTCGTCGAAAAGCCGAGAAACGGAGCATGGTAAGGGCGCCGGGAAGGCAAGTGACGGCCCCGCAGCCCGACTCAACTGTTCGTTCAAACAGCTGCCCATGAACATACTCCATATCTTGCAACAACGTGATAAGACTGTGCTTGTTGGTTGTTGACGTAATGACACCAGTCATCGCCAGCATGTCTCTTCTGTTGCCAGGACTGAGCTCCATGTCGTAGACAAAGTTCTGCAAACAGACCTGATCCAGAATGCAGTCTGAGTCGATGAAGAGGATAAAGAGGTTGTCGTTTCTCTTGAGGTACTGGTGGTACACCTTGTCGATGAGCTTGTATGTCATTTTCTGGCAATGCCTTTTCCCGCCGTGGGGGAACCGCGATACGGTGACACGGGCGCCCTTGTACGTGACGTCGATGCTCTTAGGATATGACTCCAGTGTCAGGGGTACGCCAAGCTTTTCGATGGTGTTGAGATAGAGCTCGTCCTCTTGGTCGCCGTCGAAGGAGAGAAAGACGTGAATGCATGACGGCGGATAATCGCAGTCAACCACGGAGTTCACTGCGGTGATGAGGATTTCCGGTTCTTCTTTGTAGCAAGGCATAACAACGACTACCTTCGGGGCTGAAATTTCGTCGAGGATTTGCTTGATCCGTTTCGTCCTTCCCAGCTGATGGGTGACGATTTGATATACACAGAACAGCCAGGGAATTATCAACAGCCCAGCAAAACTGTAGAAGGCAAACCATTGAAGGAAGCTAACCATGCCCGGCGGCCAGATCCTTGTGATCTGACTGGGGAGCGGTAGGGTCACGAGCATGATGGGTAGGAATATGCATCTTAACAGAGCGTTTGTCAGTATATGACTTTCTCGACACCGCGAGCCAACGGAGGTCGCAGTGAGGGGAGGCGGCGTAAATACCTGAGCAACAGAAAAGCAACCCCCACCACAAACGCCAATAGTCGTACGGTCCAGTGCTCCGCTTTTATGAATACTTTCCAAAGGCAGTACATGAAGGCGGCAATCCACAGGAACCATTCAAGGAAGGCCGCCAACATCACTACACCGATAATAGAAGTGTAGACAATCTGAGGACGGTTTTGTCAGCTTCCGAACACCCCCTTTGATCAAGCATGGGGCCTTCATACCTCGGCGACCGGCCATGGTTCTAACGTATTCTCGGCCATCCTAAGATGGTGTCGACAAGACTGAGAGGACAGAGCGCCCAGCCAGCAGCGGCGGCGGCGACGAGAGAATGAAGGATGTTGAGCTCAGCGCCAGGACTAATCGCCAAGGATAGCCCAGGCAAGATCCAGCAGTTATCCGTAGAGCCAGCGTGCTTGGAGAGGCGGTCGGCGGGAAGCTGCAGCAAGCGAGAGTCAAGACACGGCTACTTGCAGGCCGGCTGCGGTCAGCCGATTTTCCAAGACCTGCGATGCGTGGACAGCTAGCCACCTTCGTCTTCTGAGGCGGATCCGTCGTGTCTTTATTCGAGGAAGATACACTCTACCCCGGGCGTTGTCTGGAATCGCCCATGTGTTGACCGTACCTGCGTGGTGCAGAGTTAAGGGGAAGAGGGGGCGAACCGGGAAAGCCAACTGATGACCTGGCCGCGTCCGCAATCCACAACCCATAACGTGCCCCCAAAGCCCCAATGCATCTGGCCAGTGAGCTGAAGAAGCAGTGGGCTAGACGCACGGTAATGGGCCGGCGGGAGGACAATATCTACAAATGAAGCATTTTAGCCGGGGCTACATCTGAGGGACAAAAGGCTCACGAGGCCCCATAGGGAAATTCTCACCAGATCTGCGGGACAGGGGTACAGAGTGCTGTGCAGCCCGAAGTGGCATGAGAGATGTAAGAATGAAGGAAAAACATGCAAGCTCAAGGATCTCTGGCTTCTAGACGTGGTTGAATTATGAGGCGACGCTGTTCCGATTCTGAAGATTGGGGGCCACAAACGGACACAACCTCCATGCAAGAACCTAGCAATGAAATACAATTAAAGAAAGCGCGCAGATGCAGACGAATCGGCCGAGTCATCCCAGAAATGTGAAACAACACGATGAATAAAAGCGGCGCACCTGTAGCCCGTATCGCTGGGCCAAAGGGCTGAGGGGGTTGGATATCATCCCTGGTGTTGATGTGAAAAAATATCGGACGAACCTCTATTTCGAATGACAAGGGAGCTGAAAGTAGGGACGGAAAATGAGGTCAATTGTGCCCGACCTCTCCTGGGCCTGGTCTAGTCGGACATTGTAGGAAAGGGGTCGTCGGGTTGCTCTTTCCATCAACTCCGCCCCGGCATGCGGCTATCTTCCCAACTCGGTTGCAAATGGGCTCGGTTGAAGAAGCGACAGCAACCTAACCAGTTAGGCGAGACAAATACCAAGTTCCAGGTAGGCCATTGTCCTGTATCGGGGGTAGTGTCAGTCCTTGAACTCAGTCGACAACTCTCTTGAAATGATCAGCAAGTCCAACAAAACCCAGCATTGGCACCCGCTAGCACTACGTAGCAAAAAATGCCACATAAAGGCACTTACGAATACCATCGACTCAAGACGCTAAGTTAGTTTGGATGCTCCCCCCAGATCGCCGAGGGAAACATCTAAGCCCCCCACAAGGCTTGTCTGTTGCCAACAGCTACCCTGCCGCACTGTCAACGACTTGGTGCAAGGCGATCATCCCCATCCGTCAAGTGCTCCCCTCAATTATTACCACCGCCCTGCTACGTATCTTCTCAGAGTCAAAGAAGAGCGTGAAGCCTCGCGAGTAGGAGTAAAAAGCTTGGCCTGTCGGTCCGTCTCTGCAAAATAGTTCTGTATCCACTTGTGTGCTTTGCGCTCGAATAGGGATAAAGTCAATAGGAAAAAAAAAAGGTTCTTACAATCCATGCTTTCTTGGGTTTGGTTTTTTCCATACCTTGCCTTGCGTCATCACCACCTTAGGACCAGTGGGACTGGTTGTTCCTTTACAGGGGCGGGAGTATCACGGCATCTCTATCCGAGACCCAACTTCGGCTGCCGGCTGTTTGCTGGCTTAGATCCATTCAGAGTGGTCTGCGTTCTCGCAGCCTGACTGTACATGCATTATGTGTAGCTCAACTGATTATCAAAACGAATGTTTAAGTAGCTGAAAGAGCGAGTACACCGTTTCCTAGCCACTAACTCCATGCCCTGCACAGTATAACCTGCGAGAGACTAGCCATCGGCGACCACATCTCCCAAGTTTAGTGAGGTAGCAGAGAGCTAGGCTTCGCCACGGAACCGGCAATAGCGATATGCACCCCAGATCGCTGAGATTGGAAGAAGCCGCCTAATATAGCCGGCTGGTGCTCGCTTGCATCGTCCGCGCGTCATCGCATCTTTCCCTTCTCATCCTCTCCAAATCAATATTGCGGCCTATTGAATGCCTAGTGGCTTTCGCCTTCACTCGCCTGCCATCACGGACTCTTCCTGAATGTACATCGCTGGATCAAAGCCAGTGGTTCCAATCAGCCAATCGCTGGCGTGATGATCGTCGACAGGATGTCGGTGGAGCAGGGCCAGTCTTGTTGTTAGTGACGTCTATTTACTGTGCTTGTTGGGCTGGGCTGGCTCAGCGTTGAGATGTTAAAATGTCATCTTCAATCGCACAAACGATCAAACAGATGTGGTTGGCGAATGCTCGAGTTTTGTAGCCCTAATCAGGTCCTATATTTTTTATGCCCGGATGGCGTTGTCAGCAACATCTCAGCTTGATATAATCAGTTTGTCAGGCATGTCTGCTCCAGCCTCGCTTCAGTTGATGACCACCCCGAGAGGGGCGCATGCGGCTATTGCCAATGCTCGCCTCTCGATGGGTTGTTAAATCAGAGAGAGGCTCGCCAATATGCTTGCGGTGCCATGAGCCGAAAGAACCAGGCCGCGAAGGAAGAGCCATGCCTGAGACCGACGAAGACGAAGAGTTGTATTTCTGAGGGTTTTCATACCAGTCGACATCGCTCAGCTGTAGCTTGCGGACACGCTGTCCACCTTTGACCGATCGGTTATCAGCCCGATTGTGGTAATGGGAGGTCGCCTTATCGTTTCCTGTGCCTGAGTTGTGAATATTGTTGTTGGACACGAGGGAAGCCGAATAAAATTCACCATCTGGATCTTCGTTCTCTCGGAGGTCGTAATTCAGAACAAGATTCTTGATACGCTGCTGCTCTTCTCTCTCGGCTTGCTGCTGGTTCTTCATGGCAACGGCAAAGTGAGAGTCAGATGGCAACGCAACCGTACGAGTCTCGGATAAGTCAGTGCATGTGCGTTGAAAGAAACACAACGAATCAACATACCTGCTGGCGGTTTCCTTTCTTGGTCAAGAGGGAGAAGGCCATTGTACTACCAGGGCTTTCAGAAGCACCTTCGGCAACCACCTCGCCTCCAGCTGTGGGCTCGCGGGCTTTTGGTCGAAGGGGAAGTGGAAGATCGAACTGCTGCTTTCGCTCCGATTTGCGAGAATCTAAGCTTTCAGCCATCATCTTTGCATACTCACGCTCGAAGTCTGCTTCGTCCTCCGGGTCGATCTCCTCTTCCTGCCTAGTGACGACAATCTCGGCCTCGAATTCATCGCTCGAGTATGGGGGGTTCTGTTCGTGCTCCTGTAGCACCCGGAAAGAGTTGGCTTGTGCCACTGAGAAGGATGTTGGAGTTATAGGGCATACCTCTGCCTCCACGTCTTCGGATTCATCATCTTCATCGTCTTCATGATCCCCAAGCTGCAGATCATCAGCGTTCTCGTCGTCCGTCGACGACCCACTCGTCCCGTCATCTTGGTCGACCCCTTTATCCAGCCCAGCTGTCTTTTGGTCTTGGGCAACGGCCAATTGAAAGACCTTTGATGCCTCGTCCAGATTGGAGGCCAACTTCCATTGAGGTCTTGTCAGAGCAAAGATATCTTGGACAAGAAACTCAATGTCCATCGGCAGAGGGTTTTTGGTGTAGATGTAGTACTGAAAAAATGAGAGAAAGTAGTCCAGTTTCTTCCCTGCGGCCCCCTTGTTGAAGAACATGCCACATGTCTCGAGTATCGTGGAAATCAAACGAATGCGGAAGAAATCATCGGGCGGATCGAAGGGATTAGTGCGCCCCGGCACAGGAGGACCCCCTAAAGCAAAATGTTAGTGTGAAGTGAGTTGTTGCCGGGTTTCGTCTAGCTACGCACCATGGCCAAATGTCATGATCTTGTACATGATGTCAAAGATCACAGGGTGCTCGAGCATCCTGTAGTTGTAGAGTTCGCCCAAGAACTTTACTTCGGCGACCCGACGCTGGTTGAACTTGAAGTCGTTCAGCTCAAGTCCAAAACAGGTGGATTCAATAACATGGTCGATGACACCAATGACGAAATCGGTGTGGTATCTGTACAATGCGCTGAGGACGATAGCAAGCAAATGGACATTGCCATACTTGATCTTCCCTGGCTTGGAGAAGATCTTGTGAAGGCTGGCAACAACCTATGAGATCATCAACATCAAAATTCCCGGGGTACACACTCTGTCTGCAACGAACCTCTTTTTCTTCCCAGTGAAGCCTGCGAATTTGCCTCAAAATCTTGCTGTAGTTCCGCTTTGTCAAATCGCCGTATACAAGTTTGCGAATGAAGAGCTCCATAGGCGTCCTCTCCTTTTGCTGTATAGCTGGACGTTGGGGAGGGTCAACGTAATACACCGCATTTTCGATCAGCATCTTTTCGGCTTGACCAATGTGCTGCACCGACTTCTTTCGCTGAAGGGTCTCTAGAAAGGACGTCATACGAGGAGATGTTTCAGGGTTGCGCAACAAGTAACGGCCGCAGTTCTCCAGCAGATTGCAGATAATTTCGATGTTCATCCGAGAAAAGTCGTCCAGGCTGACCTTGAGGCAGTGGAAGACTACATGCTCAGGAACGATCCCAAACTTGGTCAGTTCAGCGAGGTAGCGGATATTACTGAGCCTAACCTGGCCCAGAAATTCTTTCTCCTTGCGCCGCTGGAGGCTGCGAAACTCGGCATCGAGATAGTCGACGACGCCTTTAGGGATGTCGGGCATATACTGGCCAAGCGTTGCAACAAGCCTCGACCAGCTGGGGAGGAGATCGCCGCGACCCCTAGGGACATCGGTCAGGGCTTTGATGAGCCGGTTTCGCGAAGCTTTCGAGTTCAGGAAGCAGAAGTCAATGGCCATCTGATCAATGGCCTCCTTGTTTGTCAGATCGGGCAGTCGAAGGAGGAGAGCATCAACCTGGGCACCGATCGTTTTATTCGCGATTGCGGTCGATTGATCATCGAGAGTCGTGTCAACCGGTTTAGGTGCTTCGGTGCCTTCCCCGATGTCGATTTTCTTTCCGACTTGCTCGTCAGATTCGGGTTTCTTCTTCTTTACCTCTTCGAGCAATATTCCTGGAACCTTGCCCTTGAGGTCGACTAAGTTCTCGTAAAAGCGGCGTTCTTCTTCATCCTCCCAGATACCGGAGCCATCCCCCTGGCCACGAAGGTACTCGCCAGCTTTGACAATACCAATAGAACCGTTGGCAGCTGCAGAAGGGTCGTCCGCGTCTCTCAGATCTGGCATCTCTGCCCCGATAACTTCCGCTAGAACCTGTGCATTGGCCACGAGCCGTTCTTGAGCCTTGACCTGTTTTTCGAAGTTCAGCTGACGGTCCTCGAACACTTCGCCCGACTTCACATAGGCCTCGGCGTTCTTGCGAGACTGGTTGTAAATGGCTTTCTGGTCGCGGACAAGGTGTGCCTTGACATCCTCAAAGTAGCGCTTAAGAATATTTTTAAAGCGCTCCTGCAATTCGGGCGAAGTGAAAGGCGGATCGTCCGAAGCAATAGCAACCTCATCCTCGTGTTCCCCCCCTCCATTTGTGATTTTGGTCGCGCCGTCTTCTTCAACAGTCTTTCGGCCCTCAGACCCGGCAGCTCGAACCCCAAGAACATCCCAGCTGAAGGTCTTCACAAAAATTACCAGAAGTGGGAGGTTCGCATGCTCTCGGTCGTGCCCCAGAAGATCCTTGAGAACCTCGAGAGGAAAGGGCTCGGCGCCGCCCCCCTTAGTGGAACCGCGTGGCTTCAGCTCGCTCGACCTTCCGGCTGCTCCTTTGATGGCGTCCTCGGGACGAGAGATATCGTCCAGGGTCCGAAGAACACCAACGAGCCACAGCTCGGTAACGACCCGGAGGAGAACACGCTGACGAACCAAGCGGTCCTTCTCTTCCTTCTCTCTAGCCTCGACACTGAGCGTCTTGAGGTACCCCTTGTCGGGGGTGGCCATTGACTTGCCAAGGAGCCATCCTAAGTACTCAGTGAAGTCCGCGGGTCCGAATCGCTGATGTAGTGCGCTGACAATTTCGACACCAGCTTCAATCTCCCCGGGGGACTTGAGTCTGCACAATCCTTCGTGGCAGGCCGAGATGATCTCCGAGAGGTACTTGGACAAGCTAACTGTTCGAATTTCCTGGATAAAGGTGTTGAGCGTCGCTGCGGAAATGGCCGTGCGTAGGCGCTTAATGAATGCGGTGTTCTTCTTCAGGGTCGAATCGAGCGACTTGGAGACGGAGAAAAGATCTGGGTAGAGCGAGGTCGGTTAGGTCGCGTACGTGCGGCAGCAAGGGATCGCAAGCGTCATACCATTCTCACCATCCCAGGCCCTCTGGTTCAGGTCCCGGAGTTCGCCTAGAGAATTGATGTTAGGAAGTCCCCCAGTAGGGACGGTCGGAGGAGGCGATCAGAACTTACGCCGCCGTGCGCGATCCATCGTCTGCTATTTTCAATGATGTGTACCTGTGCAGGAATTGCCGGTGCCGAGACATTCGCTGATGGAAGTGCTACGGGCATAAGAGCAATCGCAGGTGGTAATCGCAATCCACGGTAAATACAGGCATCGGTGGCGTGATTTGTAGAAGTTGCCTGTGAGGGCACCTGGAGGTTTGAAGAGCTTGGGAAGTAAAAAGTTCAGATCAAGCGCGCTGGAGAGGAGTGAAAGATGCTTCGCGGCCGGCGTTGACGAAATGTCCCTTGAACGTGGGGTCCAATCCACGCCCCATGGGCGGCACTCATTGGCCTCTCTAGCGCCACAAGCGACCTTGCGCTTAGAAAACAGCCCCGCGAGGGCAACGTCATCCATTGTCAACGTCCAGAACAATTTGAGAAGATTGAATGGACCTAATCCAGTGCTGAGCGTGGCTTTATTTGATTTGACCTATGTTGGGGTTTTTTTTTTCTCTTTGGCCCGGAAAGCTACTGTCACTAGTGTTGCTTTGCTCTATGAAAGGGGGATGCGAGTCGAATTAGGTGAAGCCTCTGTTTCGGCTTACACCCGTCCAAAACTGCAAACCTGCCAGCCACGGAAGACAGTGACAAAATGGTCTTAACCGTACACGCCTGAGCCTTGAATTCTATATTTTCAATATCTAAGAATGAGCGCTTTCATGAAAGGTAAATGGACTTCTCTAATCTTGTTTCTACGAAGGCGCAGGCCAAAGAAATGTCTCTCTTCTCTGTGTAAAAATGCGTGTGGAATCCATCGTCACACGGTTATGTTCCAGAGCATCAATGCCTGGCTACTTACACGACCAGCCTTGACCACACCGTGAAAAGCCTTGCGTATATTGGGGCAGGGTATCGGAGAATGCAGAACGGCCTTGTTAAGATGGGAGATACACAGTAATGATAAAAACCATCGGCTGCCTCGACAGTAATAAGAAGGCATCTCGCACTGGCCAAGGGGGGCTTTTGGGGGGGGCTGGAGCCATTCACGCCATTGTACTTCGTACTTCGGAACCTTTATGGTCACAGCCACGAACAGGTACCACTAGAATGCGGTGGTGCCAAGATCAATGCTGACATGGGGAAGCTGTGCAAGTCACCAATCGGTGACAGAATTACTGTGCAGCGCAGCCTGTAACGTCCTTATCTCAAATTCGCCATCATGATAACGCCCTCCCGCGATCGACTAAACGGAGGCTCGGGGTTGGGGCGAAAGTATGTTCTGGGCCGAAAGGTACCAATCTGACACCCACCAGATAGACGTCTCCGGAGAAAATCAATCCAATGAGACACTCAGCCGCGCAGCCTTGGCGAGGTTCGGGTTGTGGGCCGTCGAAGTATCTCCGATCAACTGCTCTTATCAGACGACCTGATTTGCCCACGACAAACAAATTTCTCAAAGCTAGCGAGGCTAGATAAGAAACCATGCGCTGCCGCTCAGGTTTGCCCTCCCCGGACGTCGAATCAACGTAAGTCCGCGGAAGGAAGCTCCCGCCGTCATGGCCATTGCACCTCCCGCCGCCAGATCGCCCTACTGCCGCCCCCTCGAGCCTCTCGTTCTGGCCTCTGGTCTGGCGCCGTATGTTGCATTCCCGCGGGATGGATGTGGGATACGGGTCACAGAGCTGGCACTGTACCCGCGACAAACCCACGCCCCGGAGAAGCACCTTGTTGAAGATTAACGAGTCGGCAGTTTGTCTTAGGTCCAGAGATCGAGAGGGTACTGGGGGCCCTCCAGTCCCTTGCTCTTGTATATTGGGGAACTCCCCCTGGCTGTTGTTTTCTTCGCCCTAGATGTCCAATCAATATTTCTCAGCAATTGATCTCCCTTCCTGTCCCGTCTCTTGCAGCTATCGTTTCAACTCGAAGCCATGGAAGTAATGTCTCCCTTGATCCGCTCACTTGGGGAGCCCCCCAAGACGTTTCATTTAGCAGCAAGTCCCATGGCTTTTCCACGAAACATGCAACACTTGGACAACCAGAAGAGCCCAGGCATCGGTACTATTCCCCATGACAGTGTCGAACCGGAACCAGAGGCAAAACGCCCATATCCTCTACCGCCGAAGCCGCGAAGCAACAAGGTGCTCCCCGAGGACCTAAAAACCCCTGACAACCATGTCGAAAGAGACCCCCGCCTCATCAGACTCACCGGCGTCCACCCTTTCAACGTAGAGGCACCCTTGAGCGACCTGTATGATGAGGGTTTCCTGACGACAAAAGACCTGCATTACGTGAGGAACCACGGGCCAGTCCCGCGTGTGGAAGACGCCGAGGTCCTCAATTGGGAGTTTACGATCGAGGGAATGGTTGAAAAGCCGACCAAGATGGCGCTGAGGGATCTACTCAGGGACTACGAGCAGCTTACATACCCTATAACACTTGTGTGCGCCGGCAATCGACGGAAAGAGCAGAATGTCGCCCGCAAATCCAAGGGTTTCTCATGGGGACCCGCGGGCCTCTCGACGTCGCTCTGGACCGGTGTGAGCCTGGGAGATATCTTGGCCAGGGCCCGCCCCAAGCGGGGAGCGAGGTATGTTTGCTTCGAGGGAGCGGATCATCTTCCAAACGGGTACTATGCCACTTCCATAAAGCTCAACTGGGCTATGGATCCCAACCGAGGCATCATGGTGGCGCATAAGATGAACGGCGAGGCTCTCCACCCCGACCACGGCAAGCCACTCAGGATAGTCATCCCAGGCCAGATCGGTGGCCGCAGCGTCAAGTGGCTGAAGCGCATCATTGTCACGGATGAGCCGAGCGATAACTGGTACCACATCTACGACAACCGAGTGTTGCCTACTATGGTAACACCCGAGGCGAGCGCCGACCTCCCCGATGTATGGAAGGACGAGCGGTACGCCATTTACGATCTGAACACCAACAGTGCAATATGCTACCCTGCACACGACGAAATCGTACCGCTAACAGATGAGGCAAAAAAGGTGTACAAGCTCAAGGGCTATGGGTACGCTGGCGGTGGCAGACGAGTGGGGAGGATGGAAGTGACGCTCGACCAGGGAAAGACGTGGGAACTGGCGAACATAACATACCCCGAAGACGAGTACCGGCTCGCTCCGGAGAACGATGTCTTGTACGGCGGCCGTGTTGACCTTTCCTGGCGAGAGTCCTCCTTTTGCTGGTGCTTCTGGGACCTCGATATCCCCCTGGCTCGTCTCCAGGATGCCAAAGACGTGATGATTCGAGGTATGGATGACTCGATGAACATACAGCCCAGGGATATGTACTGGAGTGTCATGGGCATGATGAACAATCCGTGGTTTCGAGTGGTCATCCACAAGGAAGGCGATACTATACGCTTCGAGCACCCTACCCAGCCAGCAAATATCCCGGGAGGCTGGATGCCGAGGCTCAAGAGCGAAGGCAAAAATGTTCTGAACGGGTTTTGGGGCGAGAAGGCCCCAGGAGATGAAGAGGTAATCAATGAAGAACCGGTCAAGGGGATCTCCATGGTCAACGATAAAATCACCCGGAAAATCACCATCAATGAACTCCGCGCCCACGGCGTGGACGACCAGCCTTGGTTCGTCATCAATGGCCAAGTATATGATGGCACAACATTTCTCGAGGGCCACCCAGGCGGAGCCGCTTCGATCATTGGCGCCGCAGGGCAGGACGCAACGGAGGAATTCTTGACAATCCGTGGGTCCTCTTCACCCCTGATTTATCTTCACGATGTGCTAAGCCTTGACAGACAGCGAGAACGCCAAGGCGATGATGCCGGACTACCACATCGGCTCCCTCGACGAACAGTCACTCACCCAGCTCGCCACCCATACAGAGCAGATAATCGAGGCCGACAAGACTCGACCTGTTTTCCTCCAGTCTAAAGCATGGTCACCAGCCGTCCTCAGCTCCAAAGAAAAAGTATCCAGCGACACCAAGATATTCACCTTCACACTCGACCACACCAATCAAACCATCGGCCTCCCCATTGGCCAGCACCTAATGATGCGCGTCCGGGAACAAGCCTCAGGCGAGGCCATCATCCGCGCGTACACTCCCATCTCAGAGCCTACCGATGCCGGAAAACTTCGCGTCCTCGTTAAGATCTACTACGACACGGCCTCTACCCGCGGCGGCCGTATGACTCAGGCGCTCGATGCACTTCCCCTTGGACACACCATAGACTTCAAGGGCCCCGTCGGGAAATTCGAGTACCTCGGCGGTGGCCGATGCTCCGTCAACGGACGTGAACGCCAAGTCCGCCGGTTCGTCATGGTCTGTGCCGGGTCTGGCATCACACCTGTATTCCAAGTTCTCCGAGCAGTCTTGAAAGACAAAGATGACCCCACGACGTGTCTGGTGTTAGATGGGAATAGAGTTGAGGAGGACATTCTATGTAAAGCGGAGCTTGATGCTATGGCTGAATGGAACCCAGAGAGGTGTACGGTACTGTATACGCTCAGCAGGCCGCTCGCGTCGTGGCAGGGGCTGAAGGGGAGGATGGACAAAGGGTTGTTTGAAAGGGAGGTTGGAGGGCCGCCGGAGGGAGGGGATGTCATGGTGCTTGTTTGTGGGCCGGAGGCTCTGGAGGGGGCGGTGCGTGGGATTTTTAAGGGGATGGGGTGGAAGGAGGAAGATGTGCTCTTCTTCTGAGAGGTGGGATGCAATGGTGTGATGGAAAGGTTGCGATGGTAGGAACAATGAGAGCCTTCCTCCATTTCACTGATTGGGGTTAGGGATAGGTGTAGAGTTGGATACAAGAATCTTGTGAGGAGCACAACCTGCCACGCTGAATTGACAGAGACGGCGGCCACGCATGCAATGAACATAAATAAATTAAAAGATAGTGCCAGCCTCGGTGGAAACTCATCGTCGAATAGATGTATAGGATGATCGCTTGAAAAAGCTGACGGTGTGGATGAAGTGTTCATCGCTCGATGAAAAAGCAAAAATACATACAACACCAGGGATTCGCTGGTCGTCAGCGACCCAACTACTAGTTGGGCCCTCACTGGCTTGTCTATGGGAGAGCGGACGGGATCCCGAATTCTCCAGTGGGTATGGTCGTATGTGTCACGAAAGTTCATCGAAGTCAGTCTTGTGTGGAGTTTTGATGTTGATTTGCAGGGATGAGGCACATGCTGTGACACGTGACCCAATTGGAGCTCGCTTCGGAGCTCTGACGTTCAAGCAACTGGCAATCGAATTTGGCCGCAGCAGTCCCACCCAACACCTCCCCTCAACAGTCAATTGACGCACACCAGCCCACGATGCGTCGGACCTTCCGCCTGCTCGCGAGCGTCAAGCCGACGCGCTACCTGGAGACGGGCCGGCCGACGGGTCTTGCAGGCGTGTACTCGCACCCGTCGCCACGGTCGACCCTCCTCTTCCTCTACTCGAGCACCCTCGACAAGCTCAAGGCTGTGCCTGAGCACTCGGTCTACCGTCAATCCGTCGAGTCTCTGACCAAGCACCGCATGGCTATTGTCGAGAGCGCCGTCCCGCCCGGATACGAAGAGTGGGCCGTTACGGCCCGCAAACTGCTCGCTGACGAGCTCGAGGCTTCCAAGTCGCGCGAGACCCTGGCCGCCGAGCTCAAGAAGGCCGAGGAGGACCTGGCCGCCGCCGAGGCCAGCGGTGTCAACTCTGCGGACAAGGAGCGCCTTCTTCGCATTGATGCCATCCGCCGCCTGCTCGCTGAACTCCCCCAACCCCCGGTCGACTCCAACATCATCTTGAGCGCCAGCCACGGTAAGGACACGGCTGTCCGCGTCGAGCGCGGAGGTCAGGCTTTCTTCATCCGCCACCTGCCCAGAGAGGAGGATCAGCGGGAAAAGGAGTGGGATGGCTACTACGACGCCGAGTCCCAGGGCATCCAGACTCTCAAAGAGACCAAGCTCGTTAGGGAACAACTGGAGCTTGCGCTGCGGGCCGAGCTTGAGGGGAAGACCCCTACGAAACCGCCCGTGCAGCCGCGCCTAGAGCCAGAGCCGCAACTGACAGCTGATCAGTATGTGTGATGTTACCCGGCGGTTGAGGAACGGTGGCTAATACGAGGACAGGATTGAGGAGATTGAGGCCAAGATTGGAGCCGGCTTGATTGAGGAGGTGGTGCAGGTTGCTGAAGGAGAGCTGCTGCTCGTGGATTCCATGGTGCAGGCCAAGGTGTAAGTGGCCATACTGAAAACTGGTGTATCACATTTACTGACGAGTTGCTACAGATGGGAGAGCCTTGAGGAGCCGGCTGCAGAGGGGCAGTGGGTTTACTTTGAGCGGAATTCCGCGTAAGCAGATGAGAGGAACACAGTGAAAAAGCTGAGAGGGGCTCCAGCGGGTGTAATAACATCACAGAGCTGTACATAAATAGACGTGGGCAGATGTGAATATATCATCCTGCAGGGGTGATGTGGTATGTCATGGTGTTGGTCGCATTGTGTCGCACTGTGACCGAATTGCTCTGATGCGTATGCTGGTGTGGACGTTACCTTACCAGATAATGTCCCGCATTTAAATGTCGTATCTTGTTCAGGCAAGTGAAGTCCAAAATCCAGAGACAAATTTATACATTCCCACTCATGAGCGCTAATGTGAGACCTACCAAAGGTAACATGATCGCTGGCACACATCTCAATGTCTTTCATAAGAAGACCTACAAACATAATTGCCAGTTGTTACCCCTTTGGTATATGTCGAGTATTGCTGTGCCTCTGATCAAGGTCTCAGCCGCTCTGCGGCGTGGTGGGGTTGCTGCAATTGAAACTTTTATGTGAGCCTCTCACACTTTGTCCCCACCATCACGACAACAACTTCAACAACTAACTGAGCATCTCAGCAAAACAATCACAATTCAGCATGTCCACATATACTCAATAATCTGCCAGTCTTATTACCAAACGAAATACCATCCAACACCCACCCAAAAAAAAACATGTCATCTCACAAGCGCAAACGCGCGCCTTCCTCCGGCCCCTCCTCATCAACAGTCCTCCCCTCAGACGTCATCAACCCGCTCTCACACCCCCCCAACACCCTCAAGCAGTTCCCACCAGCCGGCCTCTCCTCCGACCTCCCGCTTCCCTCCCAAGACCATCCATCCTTCCCTCACCGCCCAATCCCCCAGCGCAGCCGCAACCGCAACCGCCGCGCCTCCTCCGCCTCGGCCGCCGATGGCGACGACGAAGCACCGAGACAGCCGCCCC
>Ga0247758_1001109_pt1 | contig 21775 bp, 27 predicted proteins | sample UWRJL156409C4_FD_180950 | JGI IMG/M metagenome (GOLD analysis project Ga0247758, IMG submission 180950) | Plant litter microbial communities from Arlington Agricultural Research Station in Wisconsin, United States - UWRJ-L156-409C-4 | ecosystem: Environmental > Terrestrial > Plant litter >...
AGGTAGCAGACGTGTGTATTTGCTACAGCCGAATTCCGAATGGCCCACTATGGTCGGCAGCCATATCACCCCAAATCCGTCAGTGGCTCCGAGAGAGAATGGTAATGGAACCCAGTGATTGGAACGAAGGACGGCGGGCACGATGAGATCTGGCGTGCGCCAAGGCTTTCCCAGGTTCTTAATGTCCGCGCGTGACGCCAGGAGCTCATATGGCGCGCCGAGGACGACGAATCGGGACGTGTGGGAGAATTGTTTGCGAAAAGCGGATAAACAGCTGCACCCCAGCAGATCACTACATTGTCGATACCAAACCCCTATTACCCTGCTCCTCCCATGTATATTTCGATACCACACCTTTTTTCGGCAGTTGCAGGGGCGGCTGCACCCCGCAATTCGCTCGCCGCCACGGCACCGCACCGCGGCGACTCGGACTCGCAGTGTCGGCTCCCCGGCTGATTGACGATTGACGACCTTGGTTGGGCTCGAGCAGCTGGGGGCTCGCGACCCGCACGGAACCGTGCATGCTTCTATTCTCTGCAGCGCTCTGCTATGCCTACCCAATTGTCTATTTCTGTGGGATCGGTGAACACAGCAGCCGTGTCCACCGTCGGGCTGCATTGCCCGTTTCTTGGCCAAATTTCGACCATGTAACAAGCCGGATGATGAGCCGAAGCGAGGCGAGCAAGGCTCCATAACGGGCGAAGGGGCGCTAATTGCCAGGCCGTCGAATACCACCCGCTGTTCTGGAAGCTGACGAGCAGTTGCTCCCGCGGACCGCCAAGTTACCAAGCCTCAAGATTGCCATCCAGAGTCGCGGTAGTGATGAGGACGTTTTCCCATCACAGCCGGTGGTGATGCATTGGGGAGTCAGCATTTCAACAATATCATCACAAAGAATCCCATATCATTCCCAACTGCAGTGATCTTCTACGCTACCAATGGAAGCCAAATACCGGAGGCACAGCATGCTCCCGCGCCATGCCGCCGTCCGTTGCTGACAGCGGCATCCCCATAAGCGAGCGACAGGCAGACACGGGAAACATGCCAGTTTAAATCTCGGTCTTTCTCGATGACGCGAGCAGCAGCAGCAGGAACAGCAGCCACAGCAACAACAAAAAAGCGCACTGATGCCGGCCGACATAGCCGATGTCTGTCGCGCAAGGCTTGATACTTTCTTGCTCTGGGCATGTATGACACGCGGCCCACCCCTCCGGGGCTATTCTACCATGGTGCGCGGTGCGGGCGGCGGGGCTGCCACGAATTTACCCTGGGCCTGAGCTATACAGCGGATGCTACGCTGTGCAACCTTGCTTGCATGGAGATGTTTCCCATCCGGTGGGGCCGAGAGTAAGGTGAATTGAAGGAGACGGGATTGGGCGGAGCTGTTCCGCGTGGAGTTGACGATGACATGTGGTGTCATTCGCAATGAAGGACCGCTCCGAATGGCTTTGGGTCGGCGACACTTCTGAGAAACCGACCCCAGCTTTTGCAAGTGCAGCTTTTGTAGCGCTTGCCAAGAAAAACAAAGATGCAAATGCGGTCGGCTTGTCGAAGAGAGTCCTGCTTGGTATGGGGTTGCTTCCGAGGGAATGAGAAAGAAAATAAAGGGAGCCAAAAAAAAATGCGTCAAGAGGGAATCGAACCCCCCCCTCAACCTTGGAAGGGTTGAATCCTAACCACTAGACCATTGACGCTGTGGATGCTGATTGGCGAAAACCAGGCGTCGAAAAGGTCCTCACACCATTGGTGTGCGGGGTCTTGGATGCTCAAGCTCCGAGCATGTATTTGGGCAACGGCATGCAGATCAGGTGAGCACTTACAGCAGGCAATATGAGCAAATGATGCTACATAGCTATTTCCAACACGACGAAGAACTATATTGTAATCCCTTATCCTCCGAAGTTGAAGCAGTGAGGGATGTCAAAGGCTGCCTCTCTACCCTCTTTGCACCGCCACTGCGCCAGAGACTTTGATGACTGCATCCAGTGACCGGCACCTTCCCAGTTATGACAGAACCTAGGTACTGTTCATCCCCGCGGTACCCTAGAGCACCAGTTCAATCAACATATAACATGTAACATACCTCGTACGCTATTCTGAAATCGGAATCAGTGCCTGATAACGTCGATTACAACCGCTAGTATCTGAGCGACATTTTTTTCCGCCAAGGGGGAGCAGAATGCTAATAGAATCTGTTCTGCATGAGAAGATAGTAAGCTAGGCATTTTTTTCAAAGTATCTTGACCGAATTACATAAGAGCTGAGCTTTTGAAGCTGAGCATGATGATGCAGTGCAATCTTATCGTGATGCGGGGGCGGCCTACACGGGGGCGGCTTGGGGTTGCACTATTGATTTCAGGCCGCCGCGTGCATCAGGGCGACACACCTCCCACATCTCTAAACCAACAACAGAGCGCTCGGCCCTGATCGGTGGCCTCGAACTGCTCTAGATTCTTGGCCCCTTCTCTTGGTAGATGGACGCAGCAATTGCACTACCTCCATCGGTCCAAATCAGCGGTTGACGTGCAGCAGCGAGCGTAGAAGACGTGCAGGAGCATATCGGCGGCAGTGGGGGACGGGCCGTGCCAATGCGCTGACCCGGGACTAGACGCAGAGACAGCATGCGCCAAGATGGCCGTTACAACTTAACCCACACCAGACGTGGATGTCCCAGCCCTGCGCGGACATGATGACCGCCGATCGCTGAAAGGCCGTCGACTTTTGTGAAGGAGAGGTCGCACAAGGGGACCGTCGTCGGTCAGCTCCGACACCTAATTTCCCTGGCAGCCAATGAAGCACCCCACGGCGCCCACCGACATCCCCGTCCTACTTCGGTGAGGCTAGTGCAGCCAAGGCATACCGACGAGGAGATACCGCTCTGCGACGCACCAGTGGCTGAGGCAATATTGGAGGGCAGCAGCGAAGTTGCCCAAACTCGTCGCCTCTCAGCTGTTGGGTTGGTACCGAGCCCGGCACCGGGAATCTGGGAGACAAGATGCGGCACCGACATACCGAGTACAAAAGAACCGGGTCGTCCGTTAGTAAATCCCCCATTCCACGGACCAGAAACTCCAACTTCAATCCTTCAAGTTCTACAAGCAAAGATGGTCTACCTGCGAGCAATCCTCCTCTCGGCCCTTCCCGTGGCCTTCGCCGCCCTCAACGAGCCATGCTACGGCTCAGGGGGCGTTGCCGGTGTGTTCCCTCTGTCCTCTCCCGCTATCCTTTCGCTCGCCCTTCTCCATGATGTCGTTCCCCAGTCCAGCCAGGCACTAACACCCCGGCCCTCAGGAGTCTGCGTGACAACCGCGGCCTGCTCCGCCTCAGGCGGCACCACCATCACCGGCGGCTGCCCCGCTGATCCCTCCGACGTAAAATGCTGTTCCAAAACGTCCTGCACCAACGGTGCCTCCGGCAACTGCCGCTGGACCTCCGACTGCGCCGGCACCACCGTCGCCAACCAGTGCCCGGGCCCCAGCGCCATGAAGTGCTGCAGCTCGAGCGCCACCGGCTTCGGCGGGTACAGCGCGCCGGCGATTCCTTCCGTGGGCGCGTGCAAGGCCGTTGCCGTGAGCGGGGCGAATGCCGTTGTGGCGGCGTGGCCGGGGAGAGTGAGGCAGATTTACTGCACGCGGGACTGTGCTTGTCCGGGGACGTCGGATCATTGCTGTGGAAAAGCGATTGATTTTATGTGCTCCGATGCTGGGGGTGTGAGTCTTTTCCGGTCCTGATGATTTGAGAAAAGGGGAGTATGGAGCTGATGTGACTGTGAATGGCATAGGTCCCTACCAGCTCCGGCAAGCAGATTGCCGAGTGGGTTATGAACAACCGCGTCTCGCTGAACCTCAAGTATGTCATCTGGGGACAGCGTATTTGGAATCCTACCGTCGACTCAGTCATGGCATGGACGAGCTGGAGAGCTATGGTAAGGTCTTTGTTTTCTTGAAATCATCGAAAATGCTGACATTGAACGTGCTAGGATGATCGTGGTGATATTACCCAGAACCACTGGTAAGAATCTCGTTTGCTGTCGTGAAAAGTGTTTTGAGTCTGACCTCTCTTAGGGATCACGTCCATGTCAGCTTCAACTAGGTGCTGAATCAGGGTGACAGGGCGCTGGTGAAGTTTCTGAGTCACCGGATACAGTGACGAATGACCTTATGCACTGGCAGTTTCACTCGGACTTGCAAGATGCGGTACGAATGCGCTTGGCTTTTAATCTCATGTCATTTAGGGGTACTAGAACTAGCAAATGGTTTCCAAACTTAGGCATTACATATACTCACAAGTTCTTGGCATTGGAGCGGTGGAAGCCGTGACTGTCGCATGGGAGTCACCCGAGTGGAAGTGGCCGATGTTAATGGAAAGGAATGATGTCGGCTTGTGTTGCTTAAAGTTGTGCTAGCGTAGAGGAAGGAGAAAGGGGAAGTCGGCGACCTTTAACGGCCTACTGAATCACGCACTCGACAAGCGAGGTCAACTGCGCCAGAGCTACGTGGGGCGTCTCAATGTGATGCTTACAGGTTAAGTTCTAGAACCCGAATACAGCCCGCAGACGCTCCTGGAGGGCCGCCGGAGGCTTCCTACCAGCCCGATAGAACGATCTCCGCCCGCGAACAAAGTAATGGAGTAAACAGCAACCTGATGACGGCCGCAGCCTACCGACTTCCTCTCTCCCCCTCAAAGGTTTGCACCCAGCAGACTGATGAGCCAGTGATGGAAACATCCTGCTGGACAGCCCGCTAGAAACGTCAAGAACATCAAGCAGTCCAACATGAGCTAGCTCCCAGACCCCTTCATCAGACCACCCTCCTCTCAACCTTCGCGTCCCCCATCGCATCCAAAATCTCCCGATCTCTGTACACCCATAATTTCCTGGCATCAGGCACCTTCTCCCCCCTCGCCTCAGCCTTAAACTCAGCGTCAAACAGCGGATACGATGAAATCTCAGGCAGCGACCGCCGAACTGCAACCGTCCATGCCAGCACCACCCATGCAAACAGGATCGCCACGCCCTGGAACCCGATAAACGTCGCCACTAACGCCCGATTGAACTTGATCTTAGTGAACGGCTGCACCAGCGACGCGGTCGTGTAGTGCTCCGACGGGAGGCCCTTTGCGAGGACGCTCCCGTCCGAGTTTGTGTTGGTCCTGCCGTTCCCGTAGTTGTTGTCGTTGAAGAGCCAGAGGGGAAAGACGAGGATGCTGCGGAAGTTACGGCGGAGAAGGGCATTGGCAAACGAGTGGGACATCTGGGATTCCGAGGACCAGAAGGTCTCGATGATGGATGAGGGGGCGGGTATATTAGCGGCGGAGTAGTCGAGGAGCCAAGACAGGACGGTGTTGTAGGCGGAGATATCGGAAGCTGTGAAGGGGAGCGGGATAGGGGCGGTTAGCTTGGTGGTGGAGATGATGGTGTAATTGGCTTTGGCGGAGAGAATTGTGCCGGAGCGCTGAGAAAAGCTAAAGCTGGTGGTAATGTTGGGAGTTGGGTCGGTTGTGGTTTTGCAGACACCGTTAGGGATGCCCCCTTTGCAGAGAAAGATGCCGGCGTCGAGGGTAGTGGGGCTCGACTGGGAGAGGCAGAACTTGACGGCGATTTTTGTCGAGTTGGAGCCGAAGAGGCGGCATTCCGCGCTGTTGTCAAAGTGCTTTTCCGCAGCAACTGGAAAGAACTCAGCGTGGATCATGGATACGTTATCCATGAGGACTTGAGGGTGGTCGGGGAAACCGCTTGGGATCCATGGCGTGCTAAGAACGGTACCCCCAGAAAAGAGATACGCAGCACAGTCGTCTGCTCCGTCTTGGTGGCTCCTTGCCTCGCAGTATAGCGGCTGGGCAGCTGTTGAGTAGAAGGGATTGATGACGAGATCCTGGACCACGCCATAGTACGAGTACGGAAGAGTGCTGTACTTGTACGACGGAGCGAGGGCTTTGAGCCTTTGCATAAACGGCTCAACGAGGGATGCGTTGAAGGGGCCAATTCCGGCTGAGACCGGATACGTGTGTCCAGTGTCATACACGACAACAATCTCTGTTCGAACTGAAGTCAATGGTCAGTCGAGAGCTCGGGATCACCGCCACCGCCACCTCTTGAAGGACGAGCACTCACAGAGTAACACCACACCTGACAGCCCTACCAATGCCACTAGAAAGACTCTTAGAAGCCCCCAGAATCGTGGTTCCCACCCGGAAGCGCGATGGAAGACGAGATGGAGTGTACCGGATACGGACGTCGTAGGCGAGAGGGCAAGCTGTCTGAGATAGGGGGCACCGCCGTCACGGGAGCTGCGAAGAAAGCCCCACTGGAGATATGAAAAGCTCTGGGATACCGTCATGCCAACCAGAGCGGTCAAAACACCCTGAATCGCTCTGACGATGGTGATGGTGGTGCTGACGTCGTATTTGAGGTAGCTCGGCAGGGAGCCTCTCTCCTGGGACACCGTTTCCGAGCGGTCTGTCATCAGAATGACGGCTACCATCCCCAGCAGCAGAAGGGTGGCAAGGACGACTTTCGACAGCATCTTGGCCATGCCCCAGACTCCACGCCCGCCCGAGGAGCCGCCAATGGCCACTTCTTGCGGTGGCGGCAACATGGTTATGCCGGGAGTTCTCGTCTCAGGTCTTGGGTAGAATGAAGAGAAGAGTGGCAACAATGAGGGAGATACACTCCCAAAATACCATGAGCCTGAGGTTCTCTATCCGATCGTCCTCCTTCGGCTGAGCCCTGCATTCTGTCTCTCTTTTTATCGGCCAATTTCCCCCAGCTGAGCGGCTGGGCAGCCACCTGGATACGCGCCCAGCGGTGGAGATAAGGGTCTATGACGACGCGTTAACATGCTCTCTAACCGCTGTTCGCTGATCTGAGAGCAGAGAGGCTAGCGTCGGAGGCGCTTCCAGCCTCAAACCAAGGAATCGACTATTGGGCTTGGCACAGAATGAATCAGCAAAGGCACATATTCGCCTTGAATTTTGCAGACGCGCAGTGTCGGAGATGGCTTCAATATTTACTTCAATCATTCAGCCCTGTGGCGGCATGCCAAGGCGAGGCGGTTTTAGCGCAATGGTCTTGGGGGGTGTCGCCAGTCGTGTGTGACGTCTTCTCATTGGTTCAGCGATGCGGCCAGGACGAGAGTTTTGGTTTATAAAACTTCATACCTGAACGCCGCCAACTTTCCATCTTCTCATTGACATTTCTCGTCTCTGTCGACACGCTAGCTCACTCACTCGTTTGAACACCACACTCGTTATAGCCGACAACATGAAGCCATTGACTGCTGCCGCTCGCCTCGGCGTCCTCATTATCTCGCTCTCCAAGCCAGGATGGGCAGTTCCGGGAAGCGAGATCTTCGCCAAGCGAGTTGATCCCGTCTGCTTGCATAGCTGCACTGTTTTCGCCTCAGTTGATGAGTGGTCATGGGTCCCATTCAAGAAGACCTACAGCTTCACGGCCTACCACCACGTCGTCTACATCAACAACGCCACTCACACCAACAGCACCAGCACTGTCTGGCATGACATCCCATCGACAAGCGTTCCCCCTCTCCAGACAGACCCGATCAACAAGCGGAACGTCAACATAATTGCATACACGGGTCCTGACGGCGATACGACGTCAACCAGCGTGTCAGTTCCCAGTTCTTCAGCTTCTCTACCAGTGTCTCCAACAATTCTAACGCTCCTGCAGTGCCTTCCCAACCATGTTTTACGACTGGAGCAACAAGTACGGCGTCACGGGCGAATACGCCGCTGCTCCCACAGACGTTTCTCCATCGTGTATGACTCTCTCTGAGTTGACCACAATCTCAATCACCAACAATCCCCAACCCACTGGTACGCTTGCCATTCAGACTGGCTTTGCCAGCACCGCGCTTGGATGGGAATACACCCTTGTCAAAAAACCTATGGCGGGAGCCGCCGGGAATTTACTCGGCCTGCTCCCGTCCGAAGTGCCGTATCTGGACATGGCCTCATGCGTGCAGCAAGATTCATGGCCAACAGCGCCAGCGACAACTACGCCGGTCGAGTCAGCGAGCGCTGCGCCGTCAGTGCCTGCACTTTCAGTGCCTCCTGGGTCGTCAGAGTCTCCTGTGCCGTCAGCGCCTCCATCATCAGTGCCGTCAGCGCCTCTATCGTCAGTGCCGTCAGTGCAACCATCGTCAGCGCCTCCTGCATCGTCAGCGCCTCCTGCATCGTCAGCGCCTCCATCGTCAGTCGGTCCGCCAAACCCGATGTTTGACGAGGGTTGGATGATCGTAGCGGGCGAGGAGGAGGTTGTGTTTGTTAGCGATGAAAAATTGCAGAAGGCGGTCGCTCAGGTCGCACCTCAGCCCACGCCGGCTACAAACCAGCCGGCATCGGCTGGGAACAAGCCCTCGAGCTCCGGTGTGGGTTCTGGGTCGGGTTCTGGTTCTGGTTCTGGTTCTGGTTCGGGTTCTGGTTCGGGTTCTGGTTCGGGTTCTGGTTCGGGTTCTGGTTCGGGTTCTGGTTCGGGGTCTGGAACTGGCTCTGGAGCTGGATCTGCTAGCAACCCCAGTGGAGGTGCAGGTGACACTGGGGGTAGCGGCGGCGCTGGAGGCAAGTCGGGGTCGGGAGGCGAATCCGAGTCGAAGCCGCAGTCTATCGTGACGGCTGGCTCGGAGCCACTTATTACAGCTTTGACTCCCATTTCGGCATTGGCGCTGCTTGCCATGCTGGCATCGGCTGTTGCCCTTGTTTAAAATATGAGAGATGGGGGACTGAGAGGAATTGATTGTTGTGAGTGACTGTACTGAAGCTCATGGCGTGTTTGCCTTGCATCTTCGCATAGATCTAGATTTTAAATGTTAATCAGTGCTAAGTTGCGTTGCTCCTCCGAAGACCGTGACTTCTTACCTTGTGATTACTTGCTTTCTAGTCTCCTGTTGTTCATACTTCGAGGTGTTCAGGGGTTGCTCAAGCACGGCTTTGTGCGGACTGTCCAGCTCGCGAGGAGATATGGGTATGTGACATCATGCCGTGGCTGCAGCCCCCCTGCCACCTAACAGGGCTCCCCGTATTATGAGAGACAAGCGGCTGAGGCTGAACCATATCTCCGCATCTGAGCATCGCGGGGTGGTTGTCTGTGTCTTGATGGCGATCCCACCTGCTAGAGGTGATGACCCTATAACCGATCGACCCCCTGTCAATCACCATTTTCCCACCAAAACCCACGTTTTCTGGAAACACCCGAGCCCTTCGCATCGGCGTCAAAGGAGAAGCGATCCGCGCTCCGCCACTTCGAACCTAGCAACATTCTCACTGTAGATCTCGAGCAGCGCGCCGAGTTGGTCGCGCATCACCATCAGACTCACCCTGGGCGACTCGGCGCGAGATGACAAGGATCTCATCGACACGCTGGACGACATCCGACACCGCGCCAACCGGGGATTCATGGCCTTCACGGGCCACAGCAAGCTTAAGCACTACCAGGCCCGCGTTTCCGAGTATCTCGAGAGGCGCGAGGAGGACAGTCTTGTCTCTCGCTTCCCCAAGGGCTCGGGCCTCGACCTGGCAAGCCAGGTGGCGCAGTGGTTGTTCGCCTTTGACGCAGCGGCCCTCGCGCTGTTGAAGCCGAAGAAGGCGGCCCGGACCGTCCGTTCACCCGTGTTGTTTTCCTAGAGAGTCTGAGGCTGTGGCCGACAACCCCCGCTATCCTGCGAGAGTTGACGCAAGATCACCATATCGGCGGCAAGCTCGTCAAGAAGGAAGTGACAAGCCTGGTACTTGATGGATTTTTACTTGGGGCGAAATTGCGGTTGATTGCACCCTCGCCGGATCCGGCAGCGCGCTCCCAGGGACTCTGAATAATATTGAGATCAAGCTGCGCCTCATCAGAAGGACAAACACGGCATAATCTCGTGGCTTGAGAGCGAGCTGGGTGTTTTAGATGTATCTGGATTTCATTTAACAGGCCGGCTTCTTCCAGATGCGGCTCATTGCGGGTAGATCACCGATCAAAGCGGGAATTGACATGTTTCCTGTAAAAATTACGTTGTATTTCAGGCATCTGCAAGTGGCTCACTCGCCATAGCCAATCATGCATGGCACTGCTTATTATATGCGAGCAGCACAACGTTCCCCGTTTATATCCCACCTTGATCCAGCTTCGCAGGAGTCAAAACAGGCCTAGGTAATCACCCCAATACTGCCATAACCATGACCTGGTCAATCGCTGCTTGGGTTTGTCCTCACGGGGCTGAAAGTTATCCCCCCTTCGGTGCGTGCCACAGACAAGGAGGAGAGTACATGTTCGTTCGAGAGCAGTATTACTGCCCCGGAACTGTTTCGGATTCGGTACGTTGGTTGCGGCTATCTGTCTGCGGTCTGTATAGGTTGAGACAGGAGTGACCTCACATCGGAAAGGGCTCCATAGTCACTCTTCGTACATGTTGGGATATTAATACGATCTATATATAGGAGTCTCTGTCGTCGTTCGAGTTTGTATCGGACTCACATGCCCTGTTTGGTCCATCCGTTGAGAGGAATGCAGCGCGCCATATCAGTGTCGGGGGATAGTTAGCCTTGCGGTCGGTTGACTCCTTCGGATATCAGCTTGCAGTTTTATTTCCACGGCCTTGCCAGTTTTAGGCGTATACCAGGCCTGTTCAATTATCTCGTGGGATGGCGGAGTGATGGTCAGATCATTGGTTGGTAAAAAGCCTTGCATCAATAATATATCACAAACCTTAGCAAAATATGATCAAAGACAAAGCAACTCCTGGCCGAGGGCGAGAAATATCACGTAAGCCGGCTGTGGCATAGATGGCCGAATTCACCATCTCAAAGAAACTCGCAATCTTTGCGGGGGTATCCAACAACCGCACATATCTCGCGCGATAATTCCATCCAAAACATCACCATTACACTGTTTCTCCTGGTCCGTTGCTGTCAGCTCAGAAACCCAGCAGCCCACCCTTGCCCTCGTTGTTCTTCTCGTCCATGCAGATGCACATGGCCACCATGAGCGCGAGGTCGACGTTGGGTGCGACCGTCAGAGCATACGTCTGTTGCCCGAAGAGGAGATCCCGCCCGCTGAGGAGCTTGCGGTCAATGCGACCCACAACGTAGCCCGTCTTCTCGTCGACGATGTCTGCAGAGCTATCGAACCAGTTGCCCTTCATCTTGAGAGACTCCTGTGCGTGGTTGGAGGCATTGGTGAACGTCGCCGTCGCCTTCGATCCCAGGACTATCATCGCAATCGTCAGTGCCAAAATCAAAGGGAATAGGGTTGTAACTGGTGATAAAACTTACGCGCAAAGCTGCTCTTAACCTCGAGCAACTTCCTCCCGCTGGGATCGACAGCAGCATACGTAGCATGGATATGCAGGTGCTCTTTGACAATGTCAAAAAGGTGGTTGCCGCCCATGTCGTAGACGGACTTGCGGCCCGAGATTGACATGACCTTGCCCTGGATCTTGAAGATGGGCTGTCCGTTCTGCATCTTGATGTCGAAGCTGTCGCCCGTCAGGGACATGACCTTCTCCCGCAGGACCAGCGTCTCGCTCTGTCGCGCCAGAAATTGGTTCCAGATTCCGAGAGGGTGCTGCAGCGGAGCGAGTTGGACGGCCATGTTTGTGGTGTGTGGGTGTGTATGCGCTGAAAATGCCTGTAGAAATACAGAGAGACGATGGTCTTGGCGGGTCGTGGGCTTGCGAGAATTAAAGTGTCAGTCGAGTGGTGAAAGGCGAAGGTCAATTAAAAGGTGCGGGGTCGCTGAGCATTTATCTTGGTGCCACAAGGATCAGCGAAGGAGGTGCGGTTGCGAGCCCTGATGGCTGCTGCTGTTGGCCCGAGATCTCGGTCGACACGCGTCATTGGTGGGTGGCAACGTGCTCGCGGACCGTCGAGGCAGTGCAGCGGCTGCGCTCGCCTTGGCGCGAAATGACCCAGCCAAACTGTCCTTCGTGGGTTCCGCTGAACAACTATTGCATAGGGCTGAACATTGTTCCGCGAGCGAGGTCGCACCGCCCAATCGCTTCGTTGCGGCTGAGCAGCGCGAGCTAGCCATGCCGTTACAGAAAGGGTCCAGGCCCGTCGAATTGCATGCCATATGCAGAAGGGCAAACTCCGGGAACCAACCGCAGGCCCAAACAGTGAGCCCGATGTGCAGCATTCCCCTGTGAGACTGACACACCCTTTGGCCGTCCCTGCAGATGGTTGAGAGCAATGCCCAAAGCTGAGGCCGACTGTTGCAGTACAGTCTGACCTGGCCACAAGAATACTGCTCCATAAGAATAACCGCTTCATAAGAATAATATTCCTGGCCCCGTTGGAATTTGTATGGCAAATAAGAATAACCTCTTATTTGGAATTATTCTTAGGGATTCTGCTTAGTCACCACCAATATTCTTATGCCCCACCAGAGCCCCCTGAATTGGGGGGTTATTCTCAAATCTTAGGGTTTTAGCAAGAATATCGGCCATGTTTGAGGGTTATATATGGGGGCTGGGGGGTATGGGTCCGTGCGCAACCTCTGGTGGCAAGAATAGCCGCTTCATAAGAATAAAATCCCTACGACGAAGGCCATTCTTATAGCCAGGTCAGACTGTATTCTGCTCCAGTGCCGGTTCAGCCCACTGTGGGGAAATTTGAGGGTGGGCAGCACAACCTTTTGGGGCGGGGGTTATTGCGTCCGACATAGCTTATATTGCTCGCTCCGATTAGCTGTGTAGCCAGCTCGGTGCTAACAAATGCACAAAAATATTGTCTGCCTTCCCAAACCGGATTTCTCGAGACCACACGGTAACAAAGCCAGCACAAGAGAAGAAAATTTCAACCGGGGAGAACAGCCTGGTTGTATGAGACAAATCTAGGCAAACGTAGTTGGTCGGCGTTTGAGGAGCAAACCCTAAATATGAAAGCCTCACTACTGAACACTGAGCTAAGGTAAGTATTGTCTTGTGCCCCTGAATTCCCATGCTTCTCAAGTCGCCAAGTGCAGACCAGGACAGAAAGCCCACTGCCGCGTTGACGGGCACACCGAGCAACATGCATCTCAATTGGTACCCTTCTTGCCACCACCACTGGGATTGTACTTTGAGGAATGAGGGCAAAATCACATGCCGCAGTCGACGAATGTCTTGGTCACCACTGTATGCCACGTCACTTTTTTCCCATCATCTCGTTTCTGAACGGAGAAGGTGTGTTTGAAGTCACACCTGCGAAAGTTAGCAATTATCTATCCATGGAATGTTTTACTTCAATATTGAGCGGACGTCGCTCATTAAATAGCGGAGCGGAACTGAGCGATAGGAAGTGGATGCTCACATTGCCACAGGGTGTTGAGTAGTGAACTAGGTGATCTAAGAGAAGTTGCACGCCGAGATATCGTGACGGAGCAAAATGTTTGAATTTAGAAGGCGGGGCTGAGTTTAGGGCGATGAATGTGAGGTTGAGCTTGGATCGGCAGTAGTGAAGCAGGATGAAGTCGAGTGGTGAGGATGAAATTGAGTTCAAGCAGCGAGAGCGAAGGCCAGCCTCATATGCTTATTAAGGGTCTGGGGGACTCTGTGGCAGCTTGCTCTCTTGGCGGTGGCATCAGCGCTCCGTCTCGAGCACGCACGAGGCCAACTCACCGCTAAGGAGAAGAGAAAACGATAAATGCTTTTGCTTGAATTTGGAGGGGACGAAGAGCGAACGGGGGTCAGCACCTGTTGAAGGAGGGGGACGTGGTGAGAGGTAGGTTAACCATAGAGGGTGCAGACCTGTCAAAAGGGAAAATGACAGGTCCTCAACTGCCCTTTCCCTAACAGGCAAATGCGCAAACCCGGCTGACCGGGAATTGGTGGGCCCCCATCTCCTCCCTTTGCCCTACAAGACGGTGGCTGAAAGCTACCTAATTAGGGTTGCCCTACGATCTGAGAGATGAGAGCAGAAGCTACCTAATTGAGGAAGCGAAACTGACCTGTTACTATCTCTCCTTCCAGAACAGGCAAGGGCACATAGTTGACCGAGAGGGGAAAAAGTGAGTTGTTCACTTGTGCTGATCCTGAGTCACATTTGTGTTTCAGTAGTGTAGCGACAAGGGGTTAGCTGAGGTTTATTTTCTTTGATCCAATTTTTCTCTGGTCATTTATCAGTCCATTTTCGGCGATGTTGGCAGAAGACCCATCAATACAAACGCGGCTTTGTTCAGCATCTCCAGCCCATCCTTACTAAGTCAGCCCGTTCGTTTGATGTTGCACCCCCTCACTCTGCTTTCCAACTTTTCTTTTCCTTTTCATCCATGTAAATTGGGCCCGTCCATCCTGCCCTCCAGCTCCCCCAACATCTCCTGTCAGCCAACAAGCACCATCGCATAGGCCGAAACAATGTCTGAGCCTCCCATCACCAGCAAGGACAATGTCGAAACTTCTCTTTTGCACGACTGCGGGGACATGAACGCCTTGCAAGCGGTCAGGTACTCATACTGGGTGTCAGGCTCTGCCCACAGCGACGACGCACTGTACATGGGCACGATTAAGGGCAACGCCCCGCCGTCAGAGCATAGTCTTGAGCAGATCAAAACGGCACTCTCACAGGTGCCGGCCGAGCGCGTCTTTCCGCCGCTGCCTTTCCCCTGGTGGGTGATTCGCACGTGCGTAACCGTCGCCGACGACTGGGACGAAGAACCCTCTCCAGATCTCTATCTCAAACGACCGTGGATCGCGAACCTTAGCGCGGACGCCCCACCCGGGGAGGACAGGGTGGCTTTGTGGTTTGCGCACGAGGTTAAGCAGCTTGAGCAGCTTGCACTCTCTCCGCCGCAACCTAATCTACTCCGCTATCACGGCTGCCGTGTCCGCAAGGGTCGTGTGACTGGCGTCCTCCTGGGTCGCGTGCCCGGCCGCGATCTCTTCTCGCACCTTCAAGACGGCGGAACGGTCGACAAGGAGCCTTTTTTTGCTGCGCTGGCCTCGGCTGTCGACCACCTCCACAACGTCGTTGGACTCGTTCATAACGACATCAGTCCCGGCAATGTTATGGTTGGCCCTGATGGCGCACCCACTTTGATCGACCTGGGCTCGGCCTATCCCGATGGTGAAGAAATGCTGGCAAATGTCCCGTATGTTGCGTCCCTCTTTTCCTCCTCTCCCTGTTCCTGAAGCAGAAGATAGGCTGACAAAAAGGCTCAAGATTCGAGTGCTGGGGGGACGATCCCCTGGACATGGACCCTGAGACGCATTTCGTCGGCCCTTTAGCCGCTTGTCCGATGTCGAGGAAATCCCGAGATATCGCGTCCTTGAATCACCTGCGCACCTGGATCGATAATCCAGTCGTGGAAACGACCGGCCGTCGCCGGCGCAACGAGACAGCTAGTCACTTTATCGAAGTCGCAAACAAGCTCAGGCGGGCGGCCAAGGCCCGGCAAGAGGCCATTAGAACCAAAGCTGCGGAGGATTATGAGACAGCTATCTAGGTACCTGAGATGCGAACCATATTCGTTGGCAGGGTAATTGGTCGGGGGTTAGTTCGCTTTTCTCTTTAGTTAGTTATAATCTTTGGCCCGTCTGCTTGTAGAGCATGTCGGTTAGATAGAAGTATTTCAGTTCTTTTTGGCAAATCATGGTTGTAGGTGACTTTGCCGATGTTCGGCCGTATCTGGGCGGCGTACTAGACGTGGAATGGGAGGAGAAGAGGTGTGCATCCTTCACAGGGAGGCCCAGGTCCTCGAAGCTAGGATGCCGCCCGGCGGGGGCTCTCCGCTGCTAGAGCTAGCTGATATGGCAGATCCGGAGCTTTTACGAGGAACGACCGATCAGCTGCGGCGAAGACTGGAAGGGGACAAATTCCGGGTTTGCCTTGCCCAAGAGGAAGAGGCTGCGTTTGACCTGCTGGTGGGTGCGTTCGACAGGTGAGTTGAGCTGATGCTGCTTGTTCAGGTACGCATCACCATCTCGCGCGTTAGCGGGAGAGCATCACCATAGTGTTGCGGCCCATGGTCACGCCCCGTCCTGTAACTCGCCTCACAACAAGACCTACTCGGCTGGTCACCCCGTTTACCATCATCTACCTGCCTGTCCGACAGCCCGCGTAATCTTTGGGATGAGAAGTTCGTTGCTGGCTTTTTCGGATTTGGCCTGGTAAAGGTTCAGGCTCACGGACACGGCCTCTTTGCACTGGATTAGGGGACCCTCTATTTCTGTCCATTCTTGCAGAAGTTTCGGTAAACGCAAGCTAACCTTCGCATCTGCCGGAGTGGCTAGTGTGTGTGTTTTGACATATGTGAGGGTATTTGTGGGTGGTATAATTGTGGTTCATGTTGGTGTGTGATGCATGCATCATGTCATGGGTTAGGTGGGGATAATAACAGACTCTTTTATGTGCTATCGTGCCGTTCCCCTCACGGAGTGAGCTGGTCAGCCAAGACAGGGCAGACAGGTACACATCTTAGGTTCAGTACTCACCGTGTTATTTCCCACATTGTGGCGGCCGTTGCTTGATCCTGGAGTGTGCAATTGGAGAAAACCACATTTGGGACATGCATACCACAACAGGAAAACAGGAAACTGCGAGCCGAAAGCGCGGCTCTCACCTCGATTTCCTGCGAAGATGCGGGCTCGGGTTTTGGCAAGACGGCATATGTGCTCGGCGCGGGACTCTTCGGGAGAGAAAATCCAGGTGTTGCGATGACCTCGGTCGTGCATCGAGCCGCTCCAGTGATGATGATAGACAGAACCCACTCTTGCCCGACCTGCGGGCCGGTCGATTCTTTGCCGTCTTACGTTCCTGTTATTCCCGTGACCCACGGGCAACGCGACACTCAGCTCAGGCTTGCACTACCCAAAGCAACCCGCCTAAGCCGCCGCAGTCGAGGAAAGAGCGCAAGCGTCTCAATCCCAAGGTTTGTCCTTGCCGGAACCAGAACCTGCGCCAGCCAACCGTGGAAGCCGCAAACACTTGCACGCCGTGGAACACTGGCACCCGACGGGCATCGCACAATAAATCGAGCGTTGTCGACGTCAAATTGAACAAATACCGAACGACCCCCACCCTTTTCCTCTCCTTGCATGGCAAGACCTTGGCGCTGCTTGTTTCCCACCTTCTTCTGATGCCCAGACACGCCACAAAGCTTGACTGCGTCGCCTCGCAAGCCAAGCACCACGTCCATCGTTCTCGAAGCCCCCAGGGGACCTGTTTCGTGTGGTGCAATGAGGGAGGTGCCGGCTCGGCGAGAGGGAGTTAGACCGAAAATAGATTGCGCCATTACTAGGAATTGGCTGCAGCGCTGTATCGCCGGCACTCGCGGATATGCGGCATGGGAAGACCTGACGAAACGTGGGTCGAAAGCAGGGCCAAGAACTTAGCCTGTAGGCAAGGCGGAATGGGAAGTACATTCTGGTGTGTGGAGGTCATTCAGGCAGGATTGGACATGTATTTTATTTGCCCTTCGGGAGCTGTTTTGGTTGAGCTGGCGGGGTTGCGTGTTCTTGGGCAGAGGGCGAAACGAGTAAAGAACGGCGGGAGCGAACGGGAAGTTGAATGACGAGCATCAGCGATCAAGTCTGCTCCAAGGCGCCGCCCCCGGAAACCAGCAATGGTGCCCTAGTACGCAAACCCCAGCGGACTCGCTACCTTACCCCTGCCCAGGCTGACGACGCCCAGAGATCTTCCCGAGTAAGACGGGGTTTGTGGTCGATCCCGGCTAATACCAACCCCTGGCCCGCGCGAGTATCGCGTACCCCCAACCTGTGCGAACGACAACCCGCGGCTCAACACAGCCGAACCTCATCAATCATCAATGCAACTCAAGCGCGACCTCCACCGGCCTGGAGGAGCCACGAGGAACCAAGTTGCCCCTGTCGGACCGAGATCACCTTCAATTGTTGGCCCGCCTAAAATGCCTCTTGACTCCAGATACGACGAGAAAGCAGGCATCGCGGGAAGACCAATATGGGGTTGAACGGCAGAGATCATATCTCGTCCTAGATCGACAAATGGGGTTTCGAGTCGGGCACATTCACCGCCCTGTTCTGTGGTCCTAGGACTAGTGCAATATGCCTCTGGAAGGATAGGCTGACCCCGGAAGTTCTAGACACGATGGCTCGTCTTTTTGTAGGGCGAGGAGGTCGATGCCATATATGCCCCGTCATGCCCATGAGAATTCCCAGGCTCTCGACCTTCGCTGCTTCATCTGCGAGCCCGGACAATACTCTTAGTCCCCTGACTCGACTTTGGCCCGGCCAAAGGAAAGGAGCTTTTCCCCGCGAAACAACATCACTCGGCCAAGATGGTCGGCTCCAGCGATGCCGATTCGGACAACGTCATCCATCGCATGGCGATGGATGATCCGATCCCCTGGTACAAGAAGCCGAACCTGAGAAGAATGTACCTGCTGCTGTTTCCCTGCGTCATTGGCATCGAGATGACATCTGGGTTTGACTCCCAAATCATCAACGCCGCGCAGCTGCTCCCTCACTGGAAGACCTGTATGTCTCGCCCAACACCAGTGCTGTTAGGCTCCTTGGCTAACATGATATGTGATGCCAGACTTCGGTAATCCCACTGGCGCCTACAATGGCATTTTGGCTTCGGCTCTCCCTCTTGGCTCCGTTATCGGTCTCCCCTTTATCCCCCTCATCAACGACACGTTTGGTCGTCGATGGTGCATCATGTTTGGCTCCTGCGTTATGGTCATCGGCACCATCATCCAAGGATTTGCCTTCAATGGTTCGTGATTCCTACCTGAAGTTCCACGACATTGAAGCTTACGCTAGCAGGTCCAATGTATATCATGGCTCGTGGTATCATTGGCTTTGGTCTCCCCTACGCAATTGTTGCTGGCTCATGCCTCATCGGCGAGTTGGGTAAATACCCTTTGATGAATAATTCCTTTATCAGCAATGTCCATGATGCTGATCCAAACAAGGATATCCCAAAGAAAGACCGGTCCTGACCTCTTTGTTCAACGCCTGTTACTTCATCGGTGCCATCGTGGCCGCCGGTACGACCTTTGGCACGCAGCAAATTGACAACGATTGGTCGTGGCGCATTCCATCCTTACTTCAAATGGCTCCCTCCATCCTCCAAATCGTCTTCGTCTTCTTCCTCCCGGAATCGCCACGCTACCTCATGTCAAAAGACCGGCTTGAGGAGGCCAAGGAGGTGCTGATCAAGTACCATGCCGAAGGTAACCCCGACTCTCCCTTCGTCCAGGCTGAGATTCTCGAAATCAAGACCACGCTCGACATCGAGATGGAGCACTCAAAGCAATCCTGGAGGGACATGATGTCCACTGCCGGCATGCGGCGCCGTGTGCTCATCGGATCTCTCCTTGGCCTCTTCACGCAGCTCTCGGGCAATGTCGTCATCTCGTATTTCCTCGGTGATGTGCTTAAGCTCATAGGATACACGGACCCGGCATTCCAGGCCAAGTTCAACCTCGGAAATCAGTGTTGGTCGCTTATTTGCGGTGTCAGCGCTGCCCTCGTTGTCATGCGCTTCCGCCGGAGAACGATGTATCTTACAGGTATTTCTCAAGCCGCCCTCGTGGTCATGCGCTCCCGCTGGAGGTTTTTGTAGCTGACTGGTAGTGTTTTATTAGGTATTTTCTCAATTTTTGGCGTGTACGTCGCTTGGACAACCTGCACTGCCGTTTTCATCGCCAACCACTCTGAGATCGCCGCCAAGCTGTCGCTGTTTTGGATTTATGCCTACAGTCCGGCATACAACCTGTGCTTCAATGCGCTCACTTACAGTAAGAAACCGGGATCGGACTGCCTCGTTAAGAGATTGACACTAACAAAGCGCAGCATACCTCATCGAGATCTTCCCGTACGCCCAGCGCGCCCGCGGCATCTCCATCTTCCAGTTCTGGGGCAAGGCTGCGCAGTTCTTCGGCACTAACGTCAACCCGATTGGTATGCATATAACTTGAGTACTCTCCATGTCTGGGCACTTACTGATCATTCGTCTCAGGAACCCAAGCAATTGGTTGGAAGTACCTGCTCGTCTATACGTGCTGGATCCTGGTCGAGGCTGTCCTCATTTGGTTCCTCTGGCCTGAAACTTCTGGCCGCTCACTTGAGGAACTGGCGTTCTGTACGTTTCTCCCGAGGCATTTCCGAGCCAAAAGATCTGAAGCTGACGTGATACAGTGTTCGAGGACAAGTCGGAATTCACCCGGGCCATTTCCAAGCAGCAGACAATGCATGTTGAAGACATGGACAAGGAAGAGAAGGTGTAGGGAATGAATGGCAATGTGTTGCTGGTCAAAAGGCATAGTGGGATCTCAGACACATGTACGACCACAGGCTAGCAAACCTTCAACGAGGCGCCTGCAATTGACACGAGGTCCCCTATGGGACAGCTTAAAATTCTGCAAAAAGATCACCACCGAGCCTCCAACCCCCGGTGGGGCGAGGGTCGATGGGTACGAGAACCCCCCGGTGGGGATTTTTCTTCGCGGGGGATCGAACGGGGGGTCTCGGGGGCGGCTGGGGCCGCAGCGGGGGGGACGGTCAGTGCGGCCCTCAAGTACCACTGCGCCATTCCGCTCGTGGACTTGAGGACGGGGCTATCGTGAATGGGTGAGCGGTCGGAGGGGTTATATACCGGGGGTCCGGCACGTCTTGTTTCTCACCGCCTGTTTGCGGGCGGGCACGCGTAACTGAGAGGTTGTGCTTCTTGCTACACCTTTCCCTGCCAGGCTGCCTCCGCGTTTGGCACTGGACTTCACAGTTCTAATCATCCTGGAGGTGTCTAGACTCTCTTTCCCCTCTTCAGCGATTTTCAGCTTCTCTTCTTCCCGTCTCTCCGTCTTTCCCAGCTTATCTTGCTGCTATTCTCTCAAATGCCAAGGCGTGATCGTGATGTTCCATCCAGTCAGCCCTCCCGCCTGTTTGTCGCGTACTACTCGATGTCGAATACCTGGTTCCTTCGGCAAAAGAAGGATTAAATAACTGGCTTGAAACGTTATCCCAGCCAATTGTAAGACTGACAAAGAATAGGGCTAGGTGAAGAATGAAGCGAGGTCTTGGTCAGCGTCAGCGGCTGGAAGTGGATCACAAGTTCCACAAAAGACTCTACGTGCCGTTGAATCCCCATTTGGCATTGTTACGCGGCAGGGTGAGATGCCAAGGCATCCATGACACATCGCGCAAACATTAGTCTAGTCGTCTCCGCAACAGCCGGACTCAAAGACGTCAACCGAGGAAGCGGACTTTGCATTCTAAAGAGCACCACTCGCGCCGAATCTCAGTCAGACGTGGCCAGTCAGACACAATCACGGGGCCGTTCCAGAGCCGGGCGCAGGGCGCCTCCGAGCGGCGGCCAACGAAAACCGGTCAGCTTACGCTGTAATCCTACTAATCCACCAACCTTATGTTTCGAGCAGCCAGCCGTACTTCCAACCACTCATGTCTCTGGGAGAGCAAAGTTCCCGACGGCGCAGCCATTGATGGTGCCCCCGTCTTCACCCTGGGGTCCAGTTCGCCTGCACGTGGTCCCGGATTACTCGCATCCACCACCAGGGAGGTCAGCATCGGACGGGTCGTAAACTCGGTATAAATCCTTGATTCCCTATCTACCTACTGAGTACACACATTCAATCCCACCACCAACAACTTGACCTTGGACTTGAATTCCAACACCAAAACCCCTTTCAATCCCCAGCCCAACATCACCATGTCCGCCGACCAATCCCCCACAACCCTCCTCTCTGAGGCCCCCATCATCGACGCCGACGAGCCCCACACCGAAGACATCGAAGCCCTATCCCTCCCCTCCCCCATCGCCCCCACCGACACCCTCCCCCCCTCCTCCACCCCCAGCATCC
>Ga0247758_1001111_pt1 | contig 21758 bp, 33 predicted proteins | sample UWRJL156409C4_FD_180950 | JGI IMG/M metagenome (GOLD analysis project Ga0247758, IMG submission 180950) | Plant litter microbial communities from Arlington Agricultural Research Station in Wisconsin, United States - UWRJ-L156-409C-4 | ecosystem: Environmental > Terrestrial > Plant litter >...
CCCGTCGTATTGCCCCCACGCCAACCCAATCACCCCTGACCGTCGGCTCCGGTCCATGGAAGACGCACAGCGCCTCTCCTGGACAAGTACCCGACATTAATATCAACGAAGCGGATGGGAATCTTCGAGGATTCGCGCTTCTCCTTCGGTCCGACACATGTGAATTGACAATACTACCTCCTAGCGCCGGCATTTGTGGACATTGTGGGTTTGTGTCTCATGTTCTTGACCGATCCCATCACTCTGCCGCGAAGGACCTTGCATTGAGCACGACAAAGAGGCTAGTCCCACATCTTGGGTCAAGATTGGCGACAGAAGGCTTGTTGGGGGCTGATCTACTGCAGTAAGAAAAGGCTTGAGCCAAAGGGAAAGGTCCCATCGACATGCGAAAGTGGTTCCTTGCTATCAAGACCAAGACGCAGCCAAGACCTGTATTGTGGTATGCCCAGATCCTGCTGTTCCAGCACAGAGCTGTGTGAGGATTCCGACAACGTCTTCCACACGGAGAAGAGAGACCCTCCCTTCTATCCCAAGCCTATGTACAAGGCATCCCATGGCTATGACAGAGTACAGCAATTGCATCACGAGGACAACATTCTGGTCACGAATTGCTTCGATTTCGATGGCATAGATTTGGATGCCTGGACTTTGGATACCAACAGATGATAAGCTACAACTCCTTGTAAAACTCCTCAATGTAGTCCTTCTTCCCCAACTGAACCCCCTTCGACCGCAGAATCGCATACGCTGTCTGCAGATGGAAGAAGAAATTCGGCACCCCGTGGTGCAGAGCCGCGTATCCGGCCTTCGTCTTTACCTTCAGACTCCCCCAGTTCCTGTGTGCCGGTCAGCTTGCGCTCTACTTCCAGCACTCATCAATGGACACATACATGTCAACCTCAGCGCCCCCATCCAATCTCTCGTTCACTTTGGTCTTGTCCACGGCCGCGAGGAACTCCTTCGTCTTTGCGATCCTGGCATAGAGTTCGCCAAGCGACTTCTCATCGTCGTCCCAGTAAGGATACGCGTTGCCCGTCAGCCTTCCCAGGTGCATCTTTATGGTTCCCGTGGCATTTTGAATCTGGAACGACAAAGGCCGCATGTCGTCAGCCAGACGCGCGGGGAGGTAGTCAACGTCGAAGTCGAGGCCGCTCTTCCGGGCGTGGGCTTCTGCAACCTGCAGGATGTGGGTGAGGGTATTCAGCCCCTTGTTGAAGGTGTCGAAAACATACGCTGTGATATCGATGGTGGCCATTTTAGATGGAATCTATCTTGTTGTCAAATTTGTTGTATGAATAAGGTTTGTTTTCCGACATTGGTGGTTTGCGGGAAAATATACCCGGCTTGTGTCCTGGCAGTGAGTCAGCACCACTCGCATTCTCCCGGCTTCGGCCAACAATTTGGCTGAAAACTCTTTAGTTTGTTGCGGCTAGTCTACTTCCTGGAATCACTGGCCACGTCTCTGTAAAATCGAGCTCCTTGTTCCGTTTGATCTGTTCCGGATCCACGTACAATCGCATGCCGATCCGGTCACTCATGAGCCCAAAGACTCGCACCAATATGTAAACATTTTTGTGGCCTGGTGAGTTGTGGTTTTCGTCCATCTGCGGCGGTCAGCATTCACATCGACAGGGCAACACAGTAGAAGGGGGGCTTGCGCGCTCGTATTGCTTCTTGCTCATTTGAAATGGCGTATCACACGGCCCTGTTGTCGTCTTGACATCGAGCCAATACCGTGGTTGTGCATGATGCCATTTCTCTCCAACAAGGTGCCCAGTGTCAGTAAGGCATCGCGTCAAGTCACCTTTACTGTCGTCATAAAACGTATTGGCCGTCTCCATCTCTGAAAACCAATCTGTCATGTCCGTGTAGTCCGGGTGGATGGTGACGTGATGCCGGCTTTGGCTCATCTAATTCGCGCGACTCCAGCCCGGTAGTGCTGGCTTGAGACTGGATAGTAGCTCAAAGACCTACGAGTCGTTAGTCCACCTGTTTATCCACTCCAAGTTGCGAAGTTGACTCACATACAACTCTCAGGCCACGCCAATCTTTTCGGTCGTAAATAGGCGGCTTAGCGGAAACTTTTCAGGAGTACCGATTCCATTCAAACTTGCGCCTGCGTTGTGTGACGAGGCATTGTGAAGGCGTTCTGTACTGTCCATGCCAAATGTAGGCAACGTGGCGCTGCGAGCTGCGGTGATGACTCGGCTCAGAAGCGCACAATACTGTGCATCTCCAGCGGAAGCCTGGGGCTGAACGGTAGGCTGAGTGACGGCACTCAAGGCGAGCCTTTTGACCCCAACCCTGTCAACGAAGAAGTCTTCCAGGTTTTCGTAGTGGTCGCTCAACCTGATGTTTGCCGGGAACTGCGTCGAGCTCCATAAGAACTCAGACGTCGTAACGTGCGGTTCTCCTACTGAAGAATGACGTCTGCCTATCTATGGCTATTTTCCCCGGCCTTTAAAACCTGCAGTAATGCCAGCCATATATAGCGTCCCTAACGACAAATATGAGGGCATTCTCTCCAAATTCGCGCCTTGTATCATACAATGTCAGTCGTGAGTTTGGTTCGCAGAATTGGGCCACATACCTCATATCCGCAGGGGATTGTCTCCATTCCAGCCAAATATTCGTAGAATTCCCGAATGCGGCCCATGTCCTCGTGTCAGCTTATATAAGCAATTGGGGCCATCAGCGGAAGCAGCCGGCTTGGCAACAGAGGCCCCTGGAAGCCAGAGATTTCCACAGTAGTTGACAACAACAACAACAACAACAACAACGCGATCAATTCCACAATCATCACCATTATTGGCCCCAAAGTGCTAGATTCTTACACCTCGCAGCCACTATAATTTAGAATATCTAGCACATTCACTATGTCCCTCCAAGAGGCATCCTGGACGGATAGTATGTCCTTGAAGAAGTGTTTGAGAGTCTTCATGCGACTGGAGGACGCACCAAGTATGTTTCCATACAGGTATTCCAAAGGCCTTTTCAAGGTCGCTTGCGAGGGTGCACCCCACCAGCACTCGCCAAGACAAGCCCAACGACCGGTTTGATCGTTGCCGCTGGGGGTTAACACGGAGTGTTTCCGGAAGACTTCACACCTGGTCACATAAAGCCGTTGGCTGTTAGCTTCAGTCAGCTACTTTGGATAGCCAATGACTTACGTCGTCGACGCCGCCTTTTCCTTCTCTTCAGAGATCCAAATCATGATTTCGATCATCGCGTACAGCTCAAGTACTTTTTCGGCCCGCGATAGAGGGAAATATGAAGGGTTGTTGATCTTGAGATAGGCAATAATATCGAGATAGAAAGGAAGGTCGGAGTTCACCCCAACATCCAGATATCTAAACAAAAACTCCCACTCGGCCCCGAGATGCCCCACCGCCGCCTGCTCGAGCGCGAGGAACGGGAAACTTTCCCACTCATCCATGTAATGCAACTGCGTCGCCCTGAGCGCTGGCAACGGGAACCATGTGTTTCGAAGTTTAACGGACTCGATTTCGCAGCTGCAAAGATCCTTTGCTTCGAGATTCTTCAGCTTCTCTTTCAGATTGTTGCTTCGCATCACAGAATTCCCTTCGTATTCCCAGGGATATTGCAACATTCCAAGAAATTTCTCTGCACGATGCTCGGCGACATATGTGAGGGCCTCGGACAGCGAGTCTCCAGAGCGCGACACAAGCCGAAGACGCTCGCGAACTCCAATGGAACCGCAAAGCCACGTTTTCCAGGTCGGATGCGGTACACTTGGCTGCTCAGGGGTGGCATCCAGGTATTTTCGGCTTGCGAACAGCACCTGCAATCTCGGCGCATCTCCTGTCGGCTGAAGAAGAGATTTCGGTACTTGCGTAACGGCAGTGCGGCTTTTCGAAACCATGATCTGCCCCCGAAGGCCCCCGTCGGCCCAGCCGAGCTTCTCGCGCTGCCTAGTCTAACTCGTTGGCCGACCTTGACCCGACTCTGCTCCCGCCCAGAGTATGGACGTCCGCAGCTAAGCTCATCGAGGCGATCGAAAAGCTCGCCAACGACTTCGGAATGAATTGTTCGGCGCACGAGTTCTTAGACTTCGCCGATGCTCAGACTCAGCTCATGAAAGAGAGGGAGACAAAGCTCACCGAGGATCGGCACATCAAAGAGATAAAGACACTGAATGCGCTGTGGACAGCCGGCAGACCAAGGCAACCATCGAACCTGTAAGCTGCTTTGAAATGTCTGTGATTGCAAGGGTTCCCCGTCTGAGAATGGTTCCTGGCCCGAGAACAATTCCCGGCCTGAGAACATTTCCTGATCTGAGCTCTGAATTGGACGGCATGCTTGAGTTGGCTGAGGCTGAGACGGAGTGCATTAGATAAATCGTCGAGCTACGGGCTCAGGCGCTTGGGGTTGGAAATGTCGAGGAGACCTACAAGTTCGTCGGCGACTTGAGAAAAGGAATGCAGAGCCGGAAGATCGTTTACGATGAGATCATCAGGATTGGGAGGGAGCTCGGGGAAAGGCGCAGGCTGTTCGCACAGCTCGGAACCGGAATCACCAAGGCTACCGGCAAGCCCGCCATGCACAAATCGAAGGCCGAGACCACCGAGGCTCCCAAGGCTTCCAAGACTGGGGTTGAGCATTCGACAACGCTGCTGGAGATGCTGACAGGAAGTACCACGACGACAGGCAAACCTGCCAGCCGCTTCGGAATGCTTGCGACACCCGAAACAGCGACAAAGTTGAGCGCAATGGACAGCATCTCCAAGCTGGCCAAGCTTGAGGAGAAGAGCATCAGACAGCTTGAAGAGCTACGGGCCAAGGCGCTCGCAAGTGGAAGCACCAAGGCGACCGATAGCTACGCTAGCGATTTGAGAATTCGAATGAAGAGTTCGACGGTCGCTGCTACTGGGGTCGCTAAGATTGAGGCGGACCTTGAGAAAAAGATGATGGAGAAGAGACTGGCCACGGAGCTCGCAGCTGGAAGCACCCAGACGATTCGCGATCAAACTATCAGCATCCTCAAACTCATGGGAGCGTTTGGGCCATCAAAGCTATCATCACTTTGAGTTGGCCGAACGGAAGCTGGAGTGTTGAGAAGACTCATGGACAGCCTCGCCCAAATCTGGGCTTGATCGACTGCAAGTACATCAACTTATGATGTGAGGGATGGGTCACGAGGATGGGAGCAGGATCGGGTGCGGATGGATGGGCTCGTAACAGTGACCAGCAGCGATGGTATCAACTTCCTGGACAACTGGACGGGGAGTTGACACTCTGGCCTAGGCGAGTCTTGATAGGGAATGAGACACATTTATCGTCAGTGCCGTAGCGTGAACGACATGTCTGCTGACGTGACACGCCCCATTGTGATCTGGAAATTTTGGATTTTGCTTGACGGAAGACATCGCGCCTCCAGTGTGAATAATGAAATCCGGCCTTGATGTTCCGATGCAAGCTGTATGAAGTTATTTCAAGCGATTCGCTCGCTAGAGATTAGTTGGGCGGAAGCACCGAACTCAACCATAGCAACTGTGACGAATACTGCTGCAAATGTCTGGTTCCTTCTCCAAAAGGCGCAGATAATCTCACGACAAACTGACCGGAATTGATCAAGAGATTGGCCACCGATGGCAGGAAATCTTCCAGTGACGCTTGAGGGTCCGATTGAGGCACTGTTGGAAGCACTACTGCACGGCTCGGCGGAAGAGATACTGGCGGATATCGCTCAGGGTTGAAGACGCGCTGAGAGCTGAGCTGAGAGCCGAGCTGTGTCGAATGCAGCCCCGACGAACCTTGCGAGGCGAGGCCTCGACGGACGCAAGGACCGCCGAGAGTACGGCCAAAACCTGTCCACAACGCATGTCGTCGTTGTGGAACGTTTCACTAAGGGTACGGAGCTCATGGGAGCAGCGGAAGTGCAGTTGCAAATTGACTTGATTTGGTAGAAAAGGGGAGTGCTTTGCACTCCCCAGTTATATATAAATGGAAGCTCCCTGTGTGTGGGGAGAGCACATGATCCAAGGCCCCTGCGCTCCAGCTAAGCCTGGAGCGGTAAGGCGCCTGCGCGCCTGAGCGCCAAGAACTGCCGCTGCAGTTCGACAGTCGTGAAATAAAAGAGTGACTTAAGTGAGTGACTGAAAACGAAGCTGGAGAGAACGGAGAGGGGCCAACACCCAACGTATGGTAAACGTCGATATTTGGAAAGGGGCTAGCTTCGTATTAGAGCTGAGAGCTTGTCGGTCCCGGGCATTAGGAAGGATTCGGCGGAGATTGTTACTAGTTGGAAAGATAAACTGTATGCAGCTAGGAGAGTTACCAATCTGGCGATCCTGATCTCCCTGCGATCGCGACAAACACCACGTCATTGTGATGTTGTTTTGGGACAAAGACAGTGCTTCAAACAGCTTTCTCAACAAAAGAAAGAAAACATGCGACAGGAACCCCCTTGTCCTCAAGCCACCCGATTCAATTACTTCGAGATCATAGACCACCGCCCCAATCTCTGAAACCCTCCCTCCCCGTCGTGTGGCGACGAACCCAAAGACACCTCAGATTCATCATCATACCCTGCGGCCTCTCTCTCAACATCTCCACACCGGTTCTCACTCTCGTCTCCCGATTTCAGCGATCTACTCTCGTCCTCTCTCTCCCACACACCCTGCAAACCATTCTTTGCCAGCGCCTCCTCGGATTCCTGCATCATCTTCTCCACGGACCTGAAGTGTTCTGCCCGCAGCTTCGGCTGGGACGACGGCTTTTCAATGACATCGTAATGCGCGAGATCCACCGCCATACGGACTGCGTCGCGTACCTGGCGTCCGTTCCAGCGGCCAGACTCAGCTGCGATCTCATTGTACTGCCGCTCTGCAAACTGCAGGATTTCCTCCTCGGAGATCGCAAGAGGCTTGTGTTCCTGCGTGTTGGAGAACTGTTGCTCCTCTTCGCGGAGGCGGACGAGGTGGAGCTTGAAGATGCTGAGGGTCTGTTCGAGCGGCGTGAGAGCCTTGAAGCAGATGTTGAGATGGACACGGGACTTGACGCAGTCGTCCAGAGCGGCGAGGCGGCTGGTTGTGAGGAAGATGAGTCCGGGGAACTCTTCTAGAATACGGAGAAGTTCTGGCACTTTGTTAGCACCGGATGTTGGGAAAGAGCCCGGTACATACCGATGACCTGATGGTTGAAGTTTGAGTCCTGTTTGGCTTCTTTGGAAAGAAAAACATCAGCCTCGTCCAGCAAGAGCGGACAGTCCCACGCTTTGGCAAGCTCAAACATCACTGCGGCATCATTAATCTCCCGGTTGAAGACATTTCCTCCAAGCCTGAACAAGGGCTTGTTGTATGCCTGGGCGATGGCCTCGACGGTGGCGGTTTTGCGGTTCCGGGCGGCCCTTGAATGAGGATGACAAGACCGCGCCGTTTCCCTCCGACGGCGGATGCGAAACTGGAGAGTTCGGTTCTCATCCCGCTCAGGCGGAAGTGACCATGAACTGCGGAGCGGAGCGTCCTCTTGGTGCTCTCGTCGATGCAGATTCTGTCAAAGGCGTCTGGCTGTGGAGGGATTGGCTGTAGATTGTCCACATCGATAGCCTTGAAGAGCCGATGTCTGATCAGATAAGCATAGATCCTTCGCGGTAGCAGCGCAAGGTCTTGGTTTTTCAGCGGGAATGAGCTGAGGGGAATCCCGCTCTTTCTCGACATATACTAGTCGATCTAAACCCGAGCGTCGTTCTAGAACTTGATCGACGAGTCGTATTGCACAACCATATCGCGGCGCCGTTTAAGGTACCCTAGGCGGACTTTACCGTTACTGGTGATTCGTTCTACAATAGGATGGTCTTCGACAATCGTAGTGAAACCCCATCCGGACCGCTTCGGCGAGTTATGGCTGGCCACAGACCAGAATGGGTGTGTTTTGATGGCCTCCTTCACGTCAATATACACCTCTCCGTTGGCATGTTCCCTCTGAAGCTCAACACGTCGTGCCCGGTCGGCTCGAGCAGCAAGCAAGCACCATCGTGCATCATATGCTTGCGCTCGATGCACTGTAGAACCTTCCTGCCCTGGGAAATCCCGGATTCTAGCAACTGCAGGGACGGGTCTGCAAATCGAAGGGGGTAGGTCGGGAGCGATTGGATTGGGAGTTTGTCGGGAAACGGGTACACGTTGATCATGTGAAAGTCGGCGGCGAACGAGGCTCCGTTGAAGTCAAGCCAGTAACACTCTATCCTGAACTCGGAACCAGGCCCACGATTGGCAGATGTGCCTGGGTTGGTCGAGTTGGGCTTGTGACTCATGCCTCGGTATAAGCCCTGTCCGTCGACTCGCGATGAGTGCGGACCGACCGACACTGCTCTGAATATTCTTTGCTTTGCTCGTGACTGAAGCTCGGTCTTTCCCCGGGTGGTGACGGGGTCTTCAATGACTGGATCAAAGTATATGAGGTCTCCTGGTCGGAACAGGTACTAGAGATCATCGTACCGCACCATAGCTGTACTGTCTGAAGAGTCCTCGAATTGGCGGTAGTCGGGAAGTCGAGACTGGTCGACAAACTCGACGTAGCAACGAAGCTCGCGCAGAATGTTTTCTGGAGTGATGTGTTTGTCCTGGCCGTCTATGTCGTCGCTGTACTCGGTGGAGTCTCCATAGCTGGAATCACTGTCGCTGAGCGGTTTCCCGTCAAGGTCTTCGTCCTCCGATTCCAACTCCAGGGGGCGCGGAATCTTTTGTTCGGTTTGTCTGTTCCGGTCCTCCCCAGTGCCGCTATTCTCGCTGGAAGTTTCCTGGTTGGGGTCTTCCCCGTGTTTCTCGTCAGCATCTCTATCGCCGGCACCTTTCTCATCTACGTCTTCCTCGCCGGTGGCTTTCTCGTCAGCGTCTTCCTCCGGGGGGGGCGGTTCTCCAGTTCCAGCTCTAGAGCGCGCAGGCACTCTCTGACTCGCTCATGGTGTAGGAGGAGAAACCCAAAAGGCCTCATAATGTATGGGCCTTAGTGATGTCCATTGACTCCCCGCTGACAGCGTTGAGCACTTGTAGAACTGCCATTGACCGGATACGTACGCGATGTATCCATGTCTCATCCAGGCTAGTGATTCCATCTGAATCGGTGACTTTCGGGGGCAAACTCACTCGCATCCCCGGGAGAAAGGCGCCCTCTCGGTGGCCCAGCGGGCGGCGGCTGTGGCCCAAGGGGCGGCTGGGGGTCTCAGGATTATTCAGTACGTGCAGTGGCAGATCTACCCCGGCGACTAAGATGTCCACCACACAGCGCATCTCGTGGAAGAAGTCTGTTTTGAAGCGCCTCCAGTCGCACTAGCGAACCGAGGGGGACAGGTTCGTTCCCGCCTGCGGGCAAACGATCACAGTAAGGTGCTCTCAACGCATCGTGGCTTGTGGCACTGGCTTGAGCGGCTCTGACGCTGTGTCCACCGTCTCGGACGAAAGATATCAAATCATCAAGGCGAATCTCGCAGGCCTGGACATGATCCTTCGCCGTCTCCATATCGCTGTGGCGGTAGTCTAACTGTTGCTAGCGCACAAATGGTCCGGGGAGACTGTCAAGGGGCAAATAGCTGGGATGAACGCAGCGGAATGATCATGAAGGGAAGGGGAATTGCTGCCTGGTGCGGCTTGGTGACTTGACCGCAAGCATCAAACCCCGCAGCTGTTCATCATTTCAGTGGTTGATCAACGTCGCACAGCAGGTGTTGCTGATACCGGAGGGACTATTTACCCGACTGGATATCCTAGCTGGCCATGTTCAGGATCATTGGCCTGCTGTCCGACCACTCGCAGGACGAGACAAGGGCTGAGGGCCAGTATCTCCTGTCACCAACCGCGAGGGCATCGCTGGCGTGCGCGATAGCAGAGAGCGGTTGAGGGGGGTTCGGACAGGAATCTGTGATTCCACACGGATGTCCCGCTTGATGACAACCTCATCCCAACTCGACATTTTGGTTTGGCGCAATTCCACACTCGTTGCGCTGCTTTGTCATCGTGGCGACATATTCTATCGTGAAGCATTCCAAATCAGACTGCCGCCAAGAACAGACGATGACTTGGTCAAGAGACGCGAAAGGTTTCGGCCTGAAATTCCTATAAAATACCGGAGAGGATCCAGTTGCAACATCTCCCTGTGTCACAACTCCTCCTCCGCCCTCGGTTTAACCAAGGTTGGCCTATCAACCACGATTCGCGGACATCACCTCCACTCCTGCAGCCCCAGACCAAACATCCGACATCGACGAAATGAGCATCTACACCGACGAACAGATACAGCTCTACTTCGAGCGTATCGGCCTGCCAGCCGACAACATCCAGGAGAGACGAGCCTCGGACCCCCTCGGCTTCCTCACCACACTCAAATACCACCACATCGCGGCCATCCCCTTCGACAGCCTGGCCCTGCACTACTCCCCGCACCGCCTCCTCTCCCTCTCGTACGATGATCTCTTCACAAAGCTTGTCACCCGCCGCCACGGCGGCTACTGCATGGAAGTCAATGCCTTTCTGGCCGCCGTTCTGCGCACCCTCGGCTACACCCTCTACACCGCCGGCGCCCGCGTCAACGTCCAAGGCGCCTGGGGCGGCTGGGCGCACGAAATGACCATCGTGACCATCGACGACACGCGCTACCTCGTCGACGTCGGCTTCGGGTTCAGCAGCCCGGCGCACCCAGTCCCCCTGAAGGACAATCGCGAATTTACCACCATTGCACCCGCCCGTGGAAAGCTGGAGTACCGCGCCCTGTCAATACACACCGACCCGTCCCAGCGCATGTGGGTATATTCGGCCCAACGATCCGCCAACGCCCCCTGGGAAGAGATGTATTCGTTTCCGGAGATGGAGTTCTTTCCCGCGGACTTTCAGGTCATGAACCTCTCTACCATGACGTCCCCGCAGAGCTTTTTCGTGCAGAATGTCCTGTGCCTGAAGGTCTTGCTGGGGGAAGAGACGGGTAAACCGGAGGGATTGCTGTTTTTGCATCGAGATCTTGTGAAGCGGCAGGTTGGGGGGGAGGTGGAGATTGTACAGACGCTGGAGAGCGAGGAGGATAGGCTTCAGGCTTTGGAGAAGTGGTTTGGGATTGTGTTTAGCGAGGCGGAGAAGCTTGGGATTAGAGGGCTGGCGAGCGAGTTGAAGCGGAGGCCGCCTCAGGGCGATGGTCATGCGTGAGATGAGTCCAGTGTGGGAAGACTTTTGGTGTGCGAGTAGTCTGCCTGTCAGTGCCAGCAGAGGGGAGTACAGAGATTCGTTGATATGTTAGTCTTTTTAGGGCATTCAGTTTGTTACACCTACAAGTCTTGGACGAACGACATCAGCTTTAAATTCACTCAGCCAAATAGGCCTAGTGATTTCAACTTTCTCGACCCTCTCGGCCTCTTCAAAAACTACAAGATACGGGATACCAGCTTGTGCCTGCCAAACACCCCCTGCTGGCGTGACGTAACACCCTAACCCCTACCACGCTCTCAACCGGGGCCCCCTTTCAAACCCTCAACTCAACTCCACCAAAAATGGATCCCAGCAAATATCTCAGCATCGACAGAGTCAGGTTCCGACACACAACCTCAACAAGAATCAACAAAGCTTGATTAGCTCAGCTGGTTAGAGCGTCGTACTAATACTTGAGGAGAAATCCTCTGTATCCTGTCATGCGAAGGCCAACAGTTCAATCCTGTTATCGAGCAAGCTTCTCTTTTTGTCACCGAGTCATGAAAAAGGGGGAGTCAATTTTTCTTTTTGCGTTCCATTTTGCTTTTTCTCAACAAGTCTCTCCTCTGACCAAGGAACAGAATTGCCGGGCAAAAAAAAAAAAGAAATAAAAAACCGCCGGGGGAATCAAGGCCGAGACTACCTGCTAACCGAGTCCAGCCCACCGACTTGCGAGTGTGGCACGCGGCGGGCGGGCGGCATGCGCGGCATTGCTGATTGACTGGATTGAGTGGACTGATTCGCGCCAACTCCGGAGAGCTGGGAGCGTTACATCGCCAGCCGTGTTGGTTGCGTCTTCCCCACACTTCCAAATTCCAATACATCCCTCGCGTGTGGGTGGGTGGGCTGGGAGGCGAGGTGCGTCAAGCAGCAGCAAGCTTGTTCGTCAGCATGCACACCACACCACACCACACCACCAGGAATTAGTGTATTCTGTGCGTCCGGCTTTCGGAGGGGAAAGTCGATGGCTGGGGTTGGGATGCGTAGCGCCATCTTCAAGTGTGTGTGTGTGTGTGTGTGTGTCAGTCTTTCTTTTAGGAATGAGGCACCTCATGGAGAGAATTCTGATTGCCGAACCATTCGATTAACTTGCGGGCGGGAGAGGGGAATGTGGGGCCACTCGGCGGTGCTGCCGCGCCCTTCAATGTGGGTTCACGGCCAGACGGGGTGTCTCTCGGCTGGAGCCGATCTCCGGCGGAAATCGTGCCGTGTCTCCACCTCCGCACGAGTGTGTGTCGAACCACGCGGTGGCAAACTCCAGGTTGTACGATGTGCCCGCGCTGGAATTATGGACGGTGGCTCCGTGGTGACACCCTTTTGTGTATCTTGTGTGACAGTTACCGTGTCTCTCGTCAACAGCATGTAGCGCCTGCATCTGCCGCCGCTGTCTCAGGTCGCCATCGAAGAGTGACACCGGATGAAGACGCACGGTGACAGGCCCCTGACAGAGGACCTCTCCAGGTTGAACAATACCATACACTCAATGGCAGTAGCATTCACTATGAACTCGCTCGATCAATGCGTCCCAGTCCGTAAGCAAAGGTCCTCCATGATGCCCATATCCTCCAAGCAAAGGGAACACCCGCTCCACCCGCAAACTACCCATTATCCTCAAAAGCGACAGTACACCCCCTTTCACCTAAAACAGCACCATCACCACCCCCAAAACCGTTCCCCAAACCATCACACCAGTCTCCCACCCCCAAGCCCTCCCCGCAGCATTCGGCCTCCCCGTCGCAGTAACAATCGTCCCGCTCGCCGTAGTCGACGGCGTCCCGCTGCGCTTCTGCAGCACGTAGAGCTCGCCCGTCGTGTCAGACGTCATCCACAGCCGGCCCGCGGCATCAAACGCCAGACCGGCCGGCCGGAAGCACGTGCCGGGGCACTTTGTGTGGTCCGGGTTGGTCATGATCTCGTCAAAGACGTCGTTGCTGTTGTGGGCGGCGACGGGCTCCCCCGTGGTGGGGTTGAAGGGGATGACGGCGACGGAGTAGCCTACGGGGTCGGTCTTGTCGACTGTGGGTGTGTTAGCATAGGGCAGGGGGGTATGATAGGGAGAGGGAAAAGGGCTTACAGCTGCCGTGGAAGCTGACAAAGGCCTCGCTGCCGTCCTTTTTGAATTTGATGTCCAGCGGGGCATAATGCGCCGGGAAGGTCAGCCGCGGCGCGACGTAGTCCTTGGCGCAGACCTCGTCGGTGAGCGTGTTGTTCTCCTGGATGGCGAACTGGTCGCCGACGCTGAGGCCGTCATTGGCAGGGATCTCGGAGGCGTCCCACACCGCGAAGCAGTGCGGATAGCCGTAGTTCTGGCCCTTGATGCTGCTGCTGCCCAGCACGCCAAAGTAGTTGAGCTCCTCGCCGGGGTTGTTCTCGTGGATGTCCTTGCCGTTGCGCGTGACGCCGTCGACGCTGTTCTCGACGCCGTAGATGCCGCCTGTGACGGGGTGCTCGCCGATGCCGACCGAGTTGCGCAGGCCCCAGCCGAGGACGACGCCGTCGGTGTTGAAGTTGTAGGGCTTGGAGGTCGTGGTGAAGTTGGAGAGGTCGAACACGCGCACCTGCGACAGGCCGCTCGAGAGCACCGACGCCTTGGCCATGTTGGCCTCGGCGCTTCCGCGCGAGATGACCAGGCTCCCCTCCGATTTCTTGGACACCAGCAGCGTGCGCGTGACGAGGTCGTCGTTGCTCATGCCGGTGACGATGGAGCGCGGCACGGCGCTGACGGTGCCCTTGTCGCCATCATACTGCCAGGCAAAGACGGCCTCGACCGTGGATGCATAGAGGGTCTTGCCGTCCTTCGACAGGGCGAGGCCGTGGTTTAGCTAGGCACGTTAGCTGCTGTCTGTCACACCTTGGCGATAAACATACCGAGGTCTGGGTAATGAGGGCAGTGGACTCAGTCTCGGCGAGACATGTCCCCCCTTGGTCGCTGAACCTGTGTCGCGTGATGCCCTTGCCGCTCTGGACCATGAGCAGAGCTCCGGAAGCGTCAAACTCAATGCTCCGAGGCTTCGTCAACCCACCGAGCACGAGCTGTACCTGCCACCCGCTGTTCACGAGCGGGAAGTTATATGAAGGCACGAGCACCTTTCCACAGCTCTGGGCGACCGCCGTCGAGGCCGACAGCCCAGCCACGAGCGCCGTAGCAACCCGGTTGGTCTTCATTGCGCGCAGAAAACCGGCTCTGCCTACTATCGGCAAATGCTTATTGCTTCGGTGGCCCGGTCACTGGGAGGTGGGATCAGAAGCGGCAGAGTCAAACGCTGGGACGAGGGACGAAAAGACGCAATATGCTCAAAGGCACTCTACAGCTCCGAGAGAGCGGGTCGGCGGTTCTAAAGAGCTTCTAGACTAGGACGCCCGCGACCGCACCTGCCCGCCCCAGAAGGCAATAAAGCAGGAGGGAGCTGCCCGGAGCTAGATAAGAGAGAGCTTGTGGTGGCCTGCAGCACTCCCGGGGCCCGGCGCGGGACAGCGTCCATCGCGAGAGGTTGTACGTAACATTGGAGAAGCAGCTAGATTGGCGTGCCTTGGCCCTGAGGCAAGGCAAATCCGCCGTCGTCACAGTGTCACCCCATATGGAGCTATTAAAGGACCCAATCGCTACCGAAGCAGCACGTCGTGTCTGGGGGACCGGGGAGCGGGAGCGAAGTGTGGTGTCTGGGCCTGCCACCGCCGTGCCGGCGCCCCGCATTAAACAGCTCAATGGTGACGGCGGGCGGCCAATCAACCACTGCCGAAGTGGCGGCATGCTGGCCACCAGCGAACTAGGGGGACGGCACGACGCCGCAAGTGGCTGAGAGGTCGTGGAGGACCCCGCCATCTGTGTCTGCCGACATTTGTAGCGCTGGCGAGGAGAGGGGCTAGGAAGCAAGTCATGGTGCTGTCGACGCATTGTGTTCGTTCCCAATTCAGTTGGTGGTGGTGGGGGTTGGAGCGGCCGCAGGGTGGGAAGGAGGGGTAACCCCGGACAGACGATCCCATAGTAGCACGGCATTATGGCTGCGATTGCTGGCCACCCGTGGCCGCCGGCCTATCAGCCATGCGCGTGTATTGTGTCCGCCCCAAGCAGTTCTGCTGGCCCGGTTGGGAGCACGCGCTGCGTCCGGGGAGCTGCTCCTCCCGGTCGCTATCGCATTGACTTGGCTCTTGGCTGGCGATAGCGAGGAGTAAGGCTGGGAGAGCACCCTCCGCCTGTCCCCCAATTCTTTATCCTGCAGGCTGATCTCACCGTGCCTGTTCTTTGGGCCTCATTTGTGATTTCATGCAAGCTCCGAGAGCCGCCTCGACCTAGCTCATAAAGATTGTGCTCTGCCCACTCGAGCGCGAAGTGCTTGACCTGCCCTCCGATTGCCAGGCGCTGCTATCTGCAACGACCCCGCCGGCGACACAAAGATAACCCCGCACGCCGTCTTGTAAGCCAGCAGACCAAACACACAATGGGGCGAAACTGGAGCTTCCAGCGGCTTGCCGTGACAGCCTCGGCCATCCTCCTGGGATGCCAGCCAGCACTTGCTCTGCCCCAGGCCAACGAGGTCGTGCCGCTTCCCGCAAGCGCCTGGGTCACGGTCAACGAAGCAGGGGCCGGCGTCACCATGAGCCCCATCGTCAACATCAAGGACGGCGTCACTACGACCGTCAACGCACCACCAAGCACCCTGATGGCCACTGGGACATACACCCTCCTGCCGAGCGGTCTCGCCACGACAAGGACCGGCCTCGCTCCGGTCGCAACGGCGACGGGGACGGGCGTCAACGACACGGCGGGCTTTTTCCTCGCCTGCACCAGGTACAAGGGCCCGGGCGGCGCCATCTGCCAGCCCGAGCCAGGGACGGTGCTGTTTGTTGGATACACATACTATGGTAGGTTCCGCACTTGCAGAGCCCAGCATCGCCCGTACCACTTGGTCGCCTTGGCTAACACACCTCCGCAGTAACCTGGTCGCCAACACACTTCTCCGACGGCAACGCCATGGTCCAGGTGGAAGTCGGGTACGAGGGCGGCGGGGGTACGGTTTCCAGTGCCGAATTCGTACCAGCCAGCAGGGGGTTCTGGGCGTGGGAGATCAAGGACGACTTCCTGCGCAATCTCGACCGTGACTCCATCAGCGTGACGCTTTCGATGCTCCAAGACGAAACCAGCACGCCGCAGGACAACGACGCCACCAAGATTCTCGGCCCCACCGTGTATGTCACATACCCTCCAAAGCTATCGCCCGCGAAGAGCGGCGGCGGCGGCCCCTCGGTGATCGCCATCGCGGTGCCGGTGGTCATCGCCGTCGTGGTCCTGCTGCTCGGCGGGCTGTGCTTCTGGTCGTGGAAGCGCCACGGGACGGTGCCGCTGGTGGGCTCGCTGGGCAAGGTGCGGCGGCAATCGAGCGGGTACGGCGTGCGCAAGAGCGCGTCGGAGCGCGTCGGGAGGGGCGTCGGCGGCGGGGGATTCGGCGTGCCGAGCGATAAGCCGGGGCCGAACATCAATATTCAGCTCACGGACCGCGATAGCTGGTCGCCGACGGGGACGGGCAACTCGAGGAACGTGTTCCGAGAGGAGGTGCAGCGCCAGGAGCGGCAGCGATAGGGGGTTGTGGCAGCCATGGCTCGCCAGGCTCTCGAAGCACGAAGGAATGATTTGACGATATTCGGGCTCGGTAGTTCGAGGGCGCTTTCACGCAACGGTTCTGGTCGAGTACGGGGTAGAACTAGGTTTTGGATATGGGCATAATTACAGGGAGACGGCACGAGCATGGAATGGAAGACTTCTGATCGTTTCTGATCGTTGTTTGTTGCGCGATGCTGGAAGCTGTCGGCGCGGGAAGCTTGGACATTCCCAAATTGCGTGTGTCCCACACGGTGTGGCACATAGTGACCGGCCCCCATCGCAACACCGCACGCATCAGTGACCCAAGATAAGTGATTAGAGATTGCATTTCTACGTTTCTACAGTGACGTAGTGGTGTAGTGGTATAGTATGTCCGTCATCATTGACCGGCAGCCAATTAAACGTGATATCCTGAAATCGAGGCCAGCTCCCTTGCGAGCGGGAGTGCGAAGGAAAAGCGCACGGGGCTGATCAACCGAAACCCAATCCAACCATCATGGCCCAGGGCATCAAACATCCAAAACTGACACCTCCTCCATCCTCCCCGCATTATGTACCAATATATCCGCCCGTCATATCGGGCTCGACGCTAGAACCGAACGCCGTCCGCAGCCGCCAACACCACGCCAAACAAAAGAGATCGTCATATCCGGATTGAGCACCGCCGTTCAGCCGGAGTCGTCCCACCACCCGGCTTCAATATTAGGCTTGTAGTTACCCACGGCGCTGAGTCGCACCTGCTTCTTCCGTGTCATCGACATCGGCACCGGAAAGTCCATCGGCGAGATGGGCGAGTCGGGCCGCGGCACGCCAGCGTCCTCCTCCTCCTCTTCTCGGGGGTCCTCCAGGATCCGGGCCGGCATGTCCTTGTCGCTGCTCCGCCGTGTGCTGCCTCGGGGGCTCGAATGGTCGGAATCTCGTCGCGATAGGAACGAATCCTTTGAGTGTGGTATCGGGTGCATCCCTGACGTTGTGGTTGTTGGTGCCGCCTTCCGACTCGTGGGCGATGTTCCCGAGGCCGACCCGACGGAGCTTGCCTTGCTACCGCGGCGCTCTGGGACGGGAAAGTCAAAGCTCTCGTCAAAACCTAGGAACCCATCGAGATCCGGGCTCGGCTCCGCCGTCTCGAGCCCCGTGCTCTCGTCTGAAGGGCGATCCATCATCAGCAGGATCTGCTCGCGGACCACCTTCTCCTTTTCCCTCAACTCCGTGATACTTGTTGTGACCCGGATCTGCGGCTGATGCGGCCGTGCGCTCAGAGGCCCGATGCCTCCTGCGTCCACTGTGCGCATCGTGCTCATCGAGGATTGCCGCGATAGCCCGCTGCTGCTGTCGTTCGTGAACTGGCGCTGCAGGCCTTCGTTCGCTTGCCGGTCGATATTCTCCCGGTCGATGTTGTCCTCGAACTCGGCGATGATATTCTCACGCATGAGTGCGCGCTTCTGCCTCAGAGCCGCCAGGAGCATCTCCTCCTGCCGCGTGACGGCCATGAACCGGCCGCTGTTGCTGTCGTGGTGGCTGCTAGTAGCGCTCCCACGACGCCCCTTCGACAAGCTGCCCAAGCTCTTGCCGCTAGATACCGAGCGGGTATCAATGTCGAACGCAACCTTGGAGCCACGGTGGCTCTGAAGATAAAAGTCTACGCTCGTCGGCGAAAGAGGCGGTGTCGGTTGCTCGAGAGATTGTGGCGCCACGAACCTTTGGCCGTTGTGTACGGGCGGGGCCGGGAAATCGTCGAACCCGTTCACGCCCGCAGACCAGCTGGGCTGGCGGGGCGGGCTACCTCTATTCGGCTTGCCCCCCTGGATAGTGCCGTTCGACACAGTCCTCCCAGTCGATGTTGTCGCAATGGAGAGCCGCGAAGTTTGGTGGAGGAGAAGCGCCGGCTTCTTTGCTGCGGCGCTGAGGGACAGAGAGCTCGTTCGGGCGTTGATGTGAGGCAAGTTGGCTGTTGCAGCGCCTTCCGGGATCGGGAGGAACATCGGCTGGCTGGCGAAGCTTGTTCGCTTCGGCAGCTTGCCCCGGTTGCCTTCTTGTGGCGCCGTCGCCGCGGATTTCTGGGATATTGCGGAGCGAGGGCTCGTAGGGCTTGCCTGCCCATCGCTCACGCTCAGTGCTGGGATGGCCAGAGAGCTCTTGGACGATGCCTCGTAGCCGTCGTCTTCCGAGTCGGAGGAAAGCGAGAGCACGCTGTTTTGCTGCAGATCCAGGTCAGTCATGCTCCGATCTGTGCGCTTCGACGCCTTTGATGTTCGCGTGTGTCGACTGGAGACGCTTGCGGTGTCCGTGGGGGGCGAAATCAGGCTTGACGGGCTCGTGCCTAACAGCGATAAGTCGTGGGCGCTTCCGACCAAAGCTGCGTGTTTCGTAGGAACCGCCATGCGTATGGCGTTCAGCGGCTGGGGGGCGAGGAAACTGTTCCCGGAGCTCGTCGGCGGTGTAGGGTACGTCGGCAACTTGCTGTCAGAATCTGTCTCCTCGTCGGCGTCCTCAAGCACATCAGCGAACGACCTCTGTTCATAATGATCGTACAGATGCATTAAATCGACCGTAGACTTGGTGGGGCGGTGCCCTCTGCCGTCTGGTCCACTTCGCAGGGGCGACCTCGCCGCTGCGGGTGACTGGTGCAGCGGCGACGGGACTGCCGAGACCTCTTTGAGTGACTCTTTTGTTAGTTTCTTGCGAATATTCCTCTCTGCCCGCTGCAGAATCGGCGGCGGTGTCGCATCTGGCGATACCGACATCATCGAAGGCGATTTAGTCATCATATCGGGACCAAGGACGAGACCCTTGTGGGTTTCTGGCTTGAGATACTTCGACGACCTATTTCTGCTGAGTAGTGAAGAAAGGTCCAGCATCGCGGGCTTCTTCCTCTTAACCTTGCTTGGGGGTTCTGTGTAGGTGCCCTCGATATCAAGGAGCATAGAAGCCTTGGTAGGTAGCCCCTTTGCCATAGCGGAATTTGACGTCTGCTGCGATATCGACAGCGGCAGTTTCGCCTTGTCGTAGTATGATGTGATGGTGGAGCTGGACTGTCGCCGCCGGAGACTCGAGGCGTCTGTGAGGCCTTCATGGAGGGCCATTCCAGGGTGCGGGTGAAGCTGCGCATGCAGCGCCGTTGGTATTATCGCAGACTCGTCCTCCCATTGGCCCCGCCGCCCGACCGGCGAATCCGTGACCACATTCTCCTGGACAATTCCCAAGCCAGTTTCCACGAGCCCCGAGTGGCTGGCTGTCGTATCCGAGATGGCAATGCTGATGCCTGAGTTCGACCGGGTGTCCCAACCCCATCTTGGGCTGGGGAGCTTGGGCGAGTCGTCTGTGACTTCGCCGGTCCCGAGGAGCTTCTGCGCCTTCGTCTGTGGCCCAGTGGTTACTGGTGGTGGCTGCGGTGGTGTGGGTTTGGATCTCCGACCCGGGATCGGGAATGTGAACTTCGATGTGCCCATCGTGGGCGTTGCTGTGAGACAAGCAGATCTGCGGCGTATCTCCAATGGGTCCTCCCGGTCCTGGTGGTTCCCCCTCAATTCTGGAGCTCGTCGAGGGCTCGGGTTACCGCGAGCAATGCATGAGCTTTAATGTCTTTCATCCACTGCGAAACCAAGGTGGCGGGATGTCTCCTGGAAAAGACGGAGCGTGAAGATTCGTCGTGGGAGCCATGCAGTGGGAGCCGCACGGTACAAGAGGCCGACCAATTTCGGGTGCCAGCATCAAGCTTGGAGCAAACTGCGTTTTCCGTCGTGCCGACCCAAGCCCGTGGTTGTGGCTTCGCGCGCAGGGAGAAGCCTCTTTGGGGAAGCAAACAAAGCACGCGAGAAGAAGCAAGGAACCGCCGTGTCTTGGATTGGCAGAGCGGAGGGAGGGAGGGAATTATGACAAACGGATGGCACTGCTCGAGCTGCCCGGTCCTGGTCTCCCGGCTCACATGCGCTGAGCAGCGCAGACGGAAACGGGGTGTGTTGCTCCCTGGCATGGTACATCGGCAGACCGCAGGACCCCTGGTCCTGCCACAGAGCCCCACCCACCGCCGCGATGCAGAAGACAACGGGTTGACAAAAGGAGCAAAGGGAGCTCGCTCTCTGCGTCGCCGGCCACTCGGCTGCCCCGCTGCCTACAGGCCTTGGGCTAGGGCAAAACAGCATCATGGAGCAGACTGCCGTGCCCAGGTTGAAGCAAACCTAACTTCTCTCCAGTTGCGCGACCTCTGGTGTCGTTCAAGCACCGTTCGATCCTCTTGGGGGAAGCCAAGCCCGATCCAACGAACCACATTGACGTGGACCTCCACCACGCACGCAGCACAGCGAGCGGAGCTCGACGAAGCGGGACGAGGCGGTCACACTGCGTAACCCCCTGTAGATTTCCGCAAGGGTGCTGAATGCCCCTGCCTCCCCTGCAAGCCACCCCCTGCAAGCCACTCACGATCATTGATGACCGGCCGAGAGGTCCTCGGAAGGCCTTGCTGTCCGGCGTGAGGTGTGAGCCTGGCAAGCGAGCGTGCAACATGTGCTGCTGCAAACTGCTGACAGCCGTCGAGCAGGCGGGCAAAACGCGCCGTCAAACGAACCGCAACGGAGATTCAGGATGCTGCTATGTCTGTCGTCCAAACGCCGGCCCCTCGCTTGTCCCCAATGATGCAATTAGCGGACAGGGTGATCGGCGCCGGCTGGAGACGAGCGATCGCCCTGCGAGTGAGAAAAAAAAGAAAGCAGAGAAAAATCAGCTCCGACAAGATCGATCACCTAGCGCAAGACGTGAACGCCAGACTTCCATTTCAGCTGGCCCACCGAACACGAGGAGCCCAGGGTCCAGCTGATCTCCTGACTCTGGGGTATCCCAGGCCATCGGCGGGACGATTAAAATTGAGATGTAAAAAAAACTAGACCAGAGACCAGACCAGTAGCAATTAGTGACGCAAAGCAGCTATAGTCTGCAAAAATAAAAAATAAAAAAAAAAAAAAAAATTGCAA
>Ga0247758_1001112_pt1 | contig 21751 bp, 11 predicted proteins | sample UWRJL156409C4_FD_180950 | JGI IMG/M metagenome (GOLD analysis project Ga0247758, IMG submission 180950) | Plant litter microbial communities from Arlington Agricultural Research Station in Wisconsin, United States - UWRJ-L156-409C-4 | ecosystem: Environmental > Terrestrial > Plant litter >...
CCGTCTGCTCCACCCGCGAGCTGGACGTCATCGGCCTCCCGCCCACTTCCCCCTCCATCACCCGCCGGCCCGGCGTAATCCTCATCTGCGGCCACCTCCTCTGCCACAAGTGCTTCTTTTGGTGGGTCAAGCGCATCACACGGCGGGTGCAAAACCCGCTGAAGCTGGCGTGTCTGGTGTGCAGACAGGTTTTTGAGGGGAGTGGCTGTGCGGGGCCGTATGCGGATCATGTAAGGCCGGTGCCGCTGCCGCCGAGTGGGATGCGGAGTAAGGTGGAGGTAGTGATGGGGTTGGTGCCGTTGACGGTGCCGGAGGGGAGGAAGGTGAGAGTTGCTTGTGGGGAGTGTGTGGAGCTGGGGTTGGCGGATGAGGGGGAGGAGGGGGATGCTGAGGATGAGGAGGGGTATGTGGATCTGTGAGTGAGTGGGTGGTTGTGAACTGCTACATGTAGCTTCAATCTGACTTGCTTGTCATCACTAACGCAGACCAGAAGTCCTCTGAGTGTGCTGTTAGAAGTCGCCCTTTCTGAGAGTGTGCATCATGATCAGCCGGAAACTGGAAGCTGACGATCATCAAGAGGTTGGATAACATGATGAAATAAACCACATAAAAACCCCAAGAACGAAGTACCTAGGTAATATGAATACTGTCAGTGATTGTTTTGTGCTTGTTTTCTCCCGAACTGTTATCGTAGCAATCCTGTGTTGCGTCGACACATCGAATATAAAAGTCGGAAATCAACTTATAGCTTCAGCCCGACACAGCCATCCGCCCGGCACCGAGCCGGCCACGTGGAAAAGCCGCGCCTGAAAAGGCCGATCCAAATCAGGAAGTGTGCTCAAAAGCGTTCGCTGCTTTTAGCCGCGAGACCGCAATAAGAGCCGCTTCATATCGAGGGGCATATGGCCCCCCTGATTACCGAAACCCCGCATTCTCTGACCTGTCGGGACAAAGCTGTAAGTGGCCAAGATGTGGAGAAACAGGCGCCATGCTGCGGAGAAAAGGGAGCATGCAGATGGTCGCGGGCCACCCTTTAATAGACCAGAACAGAGCGAAAGGATCAGGCATTGCTGCTTAACGAGAGGACATGCGAGTCACGCTAGAAGATCGCTTCGGCAAGTAGATCTTGGATGTTTCTCAATAACGTCACTAGTAGAAAGCTCAAAAGACAACTAGGGCGAAAAACGACGAGAAAGCCAGGGGTACCAATCTCGGTCCGCCGGCAGCCACGCAGAGCTCCCGGAGGGTGTCGGGTCAATATAACCACGACCGAGATACCAGGCGCCCCTATAGGTAGCTCCCCACGCGCCATGCGCACCAGTGGGTGACACCCGGATTGATAGACCAAAATCGCCAAGATCAAATATACCCGGAGCTGCTCATCTACTAGTCTTGGAAGTCTTCGAGTCGGATGACCGGGTCCTATTTGTGCCTTCCCCCGTGGCGCAATCAATCTGCACCCTCCTCGGAGCGGCAAAACAGGAAATAAAATAAAAGCAGCGGGTTGCGCCTTCCGTCCCATCTTTTTGCTGCCACTCCTTTGCACCACCACCCATTCCCTCCAAGACGCGCAAAATGCTCTGGAACTCTCTTCTCTTCGCGGCGTCGCTCGTGGCGGCCGTGCCGGTGGACGAGCACATTTTCGGGCGGTCGCTCGGCTGGGGCGACAAGCTCAACGTCGCGCGCGACGACAGCGCAGTCCTCGACTCGCGCGCGCCCGCTGCAGGCGACCCCGAGGGCAACGGGTTCCACAGCGGGTATTACTACTCGTTCTGGTCGGACCGCAGCCGCGGCTCGGTGACGTACAATAACCTCGTCAACGGGTCGTACAGCGCACAGTGGAACAACATCGGCAACTGGGTCGGCGGCAAGGGCTGGAACCCGGGCGGCTCCAAGGTCATCAACTACAACGGCACGTGGAGCGGTCGCAACGCCAACTCGTACCTCGCGCTGTACGGCTGGACCAAGAACCCCCTCATCGAGTACTACATCGTCGAGAGCTTCGGCACCTACAACCCCAGCAGCGGCACCTCGCGCCTCGGCACTGTCCAGAGCGACGGCGGCACGTATGACATCTACCGCACCCAGCGCGTCAACCAGCCGTCGATTGTCGGCCGCGCCACCTTCTACCAGTTCTGGTCTGTGCGGACCAGCCACCGTGTCGGCGGTCAGATCACCACCGGCAACCACTTTGCGGCCTGGGAGAAGAGCAACCTCAAGCTCGGCGCTCATGACTACATGATTATGGCGACCGAGGGGTACCAGAGCAGCGGCTCTTCGTCCATCACCGTCAAGGAGGTTGGTGTTGAGGGTGTGCCGTACCCGGATCAGCCCAACTCGCGGAAGGACAACAACTGAGTTGGGGAATTTGAGCGAGGGGGTTTGGGGTGGGCATTGGATGCGGCGGTGGAGCGTTGTGGAATCAAGGATGAACTTTGCTTCCTGTTGGAAGGGTGACTGATGTCAGTGTACATGGATCTGGAGACACCTTGCATGTAAATACGCGATCGTTTGTATGACAAATCTGGAATTCTGCTTCCTCAACACGACACCTCATGTTTTTTTGTGGCTTTGATGGTTTGCAGGCTGTGTTTCTCATGATGACTGATACCATCGTTGAAGGCATGACTACAGCAGTACCTGAGAGCGATTGCCATGACAGAAGCTGGGGCTGAGAATCTCGATGACACAGCGTGGATGACAAACTCGACAAACAAATCACACATCATCCTCACCAAGAGATCCGGTCTGAGACGGGTACAAAAGGGCAGCCTTCCCTGAGACTGGCACGGGACATCAGCGGCGCTATCACACCTCACGACCTCCAGATGAAAACGACAATTCGGCACCATACCGCTTTGGTCCGTGGCCATGTGGGCTTGCAATTCACTACTATTGACACGCAAGTGAATGCCCCGCGCTGTTCCTATTGTTCGATCTTGTGAGTAGCAATGGACCCACTGCTGGTTGAGCGGTGACTACCTATAAACTAAAAACTCTTTTCTCGAGGAAGTTGCTTCTAACCTTCCTTCCTCAACATCACCACAATCGGGATCACCGATTCCCATCGCTTATCTTCCCTCGCAACCGACTGTCAATACGACAAAGAGCCAAAGAACATCACCGAGACTCTCAAATCCTCCTCCTGCATACGCAGCACCCCTTCAACACATTGAACACCAGTCACTCATCCTGGTAAGCACCCTTTCTCGCCAAGTGCCGCGCCTTGTCGGTTCTAACGCCGTCACAGGACCCCTCTTGCGTCACAACACCTACCTACTCCGCGCAGAATTCCGTTTGAGAATTGAAATCGGCAACCGGCCGATCCTGTCTGGTAAGGCCCCCAAGCCGTGATCTTACTAATCGATGGAAAATGTTCTAACGTTGTACTGGGCCAGAGATAAAATGGAGCACCTAAATTTCCACCAAGCCCACGGCGGCGATGCCCATCCGGACCCAGAGTCCTGTGTGGTCTTTCAAGGTCGCCTAGAGACCCCCGATAGCCGTTTTGAAGGCCTCGTCTTCGAGAGCCACCCAGTCCGTCCTGCTGAGTATACCGTCATCGCAGGTGGAAACCGTCACGAACAAAATGAAGATAACGAGGGTGCAGCTCAGGAGGGCGAGGAGAATGAGAAGGGCAATCAGGAGGACGAAACCGAAGAACACGGTGAAGAAGAGGGTGAAGATGATGAGGGTGAAGACGATGAGCAGACGCCTCAGGAGCATGAGGAGGATGCAGAAGAGGCCCAGAATACCTAGGTATTAAGTACCTAGGTACGGCGTCGGGCAATTAGGACTCCTATAAAGAGAACCGAGTACCCTAGTGATACCAGACACATCAATTCAGATACCTGACCCACCAAGGCCTTGACGACTGAGATAATCGGAGCTCAAGGTAATTCGTTTCGTCGAATCTTAATCAGGCAAACGCGACTAACCAGAACACCGGAAAGATAAGGTAGTAGAGAGACGTCGACCGAGAAACAGGGCGAGACAAATGCTGGCGACAAGGGCGAGGAGAATGCCAATAAGAAGAACGAGGAGACTACTAGCAAGAACGAAAACGACCAGGAGAAGAAATAGGGCGAGGAGGCGGGGCGAAGAGGGGGTAGAGGACGGAAGCAAAGATGAGAATAAGGGTGTAAAGCAGGCTGGGAGTTCGAAGCTCTAGTTATATAGGGCGAGGAGAGGAAATGGGTTCAGGCCCCATCTTGAGGGATAACAAATGATGCAAATGTCAAAGACTTGACGTTCTGCCTGCGGAATTTGTATCCAGGCAGTCAAATCTGCCTTATGTAACCGAAGCGACTGCGCCACACTAGCCCCGCACTCGAACGCTGCCCTACATTGTCCAAACACTGTGCCCTCATCTCGGCCACACAGGCTCTCGATTGCTGGTTCACCGGAAATTTTATTGGTTTTCTCCTGTTACCGGCGATTTGGAACGCGCAATCACGATACGTCGGTTGCCAAATCCTGCTAGTCACCGACTTTCCTTTCACAGCCCGTGTCCTCGGATCCTGGACACTACCAAGTATTCACATCGCGAGGCAACTGAACCACCGGCCTCCGCTGGAGGAGAGCAAACACCGCGGGACCAGACTCCTGCCGTATCGCCAGAGGGAGGTTGGCAAGAAACTCTAGTTGCACTCCGTTGCTTCTTGTGTCGCTCATCTGATATCACCCTTCAAGTTTTCTGGTTGAACCGTCTCTGCTCATTTCGTCAACAGGGATGATGTCACTTTCTGAATCGACTAGTCTTACTCCGAGCTCGACTCGGGGTCCTCGCCCAACGTCGGTTATACCCTCCCAGTCACCGAGGAGTCCATTAAATCGATAGGAGATGCTTGCGCAGATGCCAAAAGTTTCGGAGATAGGAGACTACGGTAAATAGCGATAAACGTTACCCTTCATGGACAAAATTTGCAAAACCCCGTGCGGCACGGTAAAGAGAAAACTGCCTAGGCTTCAAGGACTCGGTCCGGAAACGCGGGGACCACCACGAATAGTGCACGAAAGGAGTAGTCCCATTCGACCTCCGCTTCGTTGCCCAACCACTGAGTTGGCTTTGCACCGACGAGATATCCTGCCCCGGCCGATTTCCCCCGGGGCATCTCGTTGAGCCAGTTAGCGTCGTGGAATATTTCATCGCCGACATAGTGTCCGCGCCCAAACCGTTCAAGCTGCTTCTGGTGAACAACTAGTTCTCCACCGACGGTTGCTGCGGAGACTAGAATCTGACGTCGTGTGTGAACATCGGCCACCTCGACTCGCCAGTCATGAGGTTTTATATGAACTGTGAGTCCAAAGACCCGGAAGACTGCGAACACGACAGCGTCGACGCCCTTGAGTGCGAGCGGACGACGTTCGTAATAATACGTGCCCTCAACCTTATCAGGGTATTGGAATGAGCAATGGAAGCCGAGGACTCCACCGCTTTTCATAAACGAAGGTGATGCAAGGAGATTTTTGATTCCGCAATACACGGAATAATCCTTTGAATCTGGATTCTGCAGTCGTGGTTGTGTCAGACCGCCCATGTGTGCAGTGACGTAGAGATGGTACGTCAGCGCGACGCGGTGCCCAGAAGAGACGGGCAGAACTTCGTGTTCGCAGTCGCTGTAGAACGCAACCCATCTGATAGGATTGCTCCAGAAATCCGATTGTTCGAGATAAATCCGCTCCCGGCCTCTGTGGACAATTTTCAACTGACCCCCTGATCGCAGATTAGCGGTCTCGCCCGTATTCTTCTTCATGGGGGACTTGGAAGTGTCCAACCTTGAAACCTGGTTGGCAAGATGATGACAAGCGACCCAAAGTGTGTTCGCCCTCGAGGCGTATCCACATGGGACTTGAACATGCCTGACGGCTCAGAGTAGACGCTGAGCTGGTAGAACTCTGCGACGATTCCCCAGCGCTCCACCGCCGGCTGCTTCCCGGCTCTCGCGATCCCCGGGCGTAGCTCTCGGGCAACAGCATCGATGATACCGAAGTCGTATGGGTTAAAATTTGTGGATATCAAGTCTTCACGGAGTACTCCGGCCTTCCGAACCGTCTCGTCGAAGACATTTTTGTCGTCACGTCCAAAAGTAGCGGGGGCACAATCTTGGACTAGCTCTTCCAGCCTGTTCTCCCAGTCCCTAGTAAGAGTCCATGTGCAGTCGATTGTGGTACTCTTGACCCCGTTCCCGGACCGCCAAAAGATGACTGGCCGCGGACAAGTTACTGGCTTGATTTCGCTCGTGAAGTCTCCGAAGTCAGTCGATGGAGAAAGGGCAACGGACCCGCCGCAAGAAAAGGCCTCAGACGATTCGTAACGAGTCATTGCGTCGTCAAACTGGGCGAGGAGTGCCTCTCCAGAGATTTGCTGTGAATCATGCAAGCCAGCCATGGCTAAGTAATGACGGCGTTCTGAGGCAAGGCCGAAAAGGTTGTGAACACTACCAAGTCAACTATCGAGGCGTGGTGGTGAAACCAAACCGGGTCGAATTCTTGAGCGCTTGTGGAATGCGGGGTTTCTAGTTCGACTCATCTCTAGGACGCAGTCAAGGATAGATCTGTTACACTAGACGAGGTAGTCGGCCCGGCGGTAGGCCTCAACGCATGGGGTTGGAAATACCCCTCTTTTCCACCAAGCCAGCCGCCGGGTCGTCAGTCCCAAGTCCTTGTCAGCACAATTTCAGCTACAGTGAATTTAAATAGCGAGTTTCCGCGATGAAACTGCGTTTAGCAACCTGTGTTCTAACACTGAGTCCCTGCCGCAACCGAGCATGCCAGCTCTGGCAGGCGATGGTTTGTTTACGACAGACTTCCACACGGTTTACCCCCTTTCTGAATTACCGTCCAAGAACTTAAGTAGTTATTCAAGAGCCTTGCCAAGAAAACCCCCAAAAATACAAAAACAGAGTAGATACAAAACAAAGCCTTCATCAATCTCAATCATTTCCCCCACAACCATTCGTAAACCCTCCCGCTGCAAACTGAGCCTTGTTATTACCAAAGCACCGCGCCCTAACCCAAATCGGCGTATTAAAGTCCGCCTGCCACTCCATCCCATTCTCATCCGGCTCGTCAAAGTACTTGAACCGCCACAACGTCAGCCCACCCCCGATACAGTCCTTCGCCGAGTTCATCAGCGTGTCCTGCCCCGAATCGTGGCCCGCCCACCCGTAGCCGTGCATGACATAGCTGCTCCACACGCCGTGATACCACCCCAGACAGTCACCCCCTGCTTCCTTGGGCGGCGGCCAATGGCGCTTGTTCCGTTTCGGGGTCACAGTGTAGGTGTAATCGCCGTGGATGTACTCCCCTCCGAATTTCCAATTCATGGGATTCTCCGAGTCGTTGCCGTCACAGTTGTTGATCACAGCCCACATCCTGTCGTTGCACTCGTTCCGGTCGTAGTTTGTGCTAGGCGCCTCGACGCTGATGCTAAACTCTGTCTCGTCAGGGGTGCCGGGGTGGTATGTCCACGAGAAACTCCACCCGTCGGTTGCACCTGTAGGCCGCTTTACCTCTTTGTCGCAAAAGTCTTTGTAGTCCTCGTTGAGCCTGTCGGCGTTGGCGTATTTCTTGGAGCCTTCCTTTTGCCAGCACGTGAACTTGTCTTGGATTTGGCACGACGGGGGCTCGAGATCTAGAACGGCTGCGCGCGTATCTACGAGGGTTTGGAGCGCGAATGACGCAATGGTGTAGTGCCCCAGCTCGTTGGGGTGAAACATCTTGCCGACGAAATCAGGCAGCCCGATGGAGGGGGGCTGGATCTCGGCGTCGGTGTCACCAGGGCAGCCGGGCGGAGATGGGGCGCGGCGGTCGAGTTTGTGCTTTACCTCTGCGCCGGGGTTGACCGAGTTGAAGAGGAGGGAGTTGTAGAGCTCTGTTTCCAGGTTGCGTCGGGCGACTTCGGCGAGGGCCGCTTTGCGGGTCTCGACCAAAGGCCCGTACTCGTCCCAGCGTTTTTTAAGGTCCGGGTCGCTGTCGCTAACATGGGTGTCGGGCTTGAAGAACTGCAGGTCGGGCTGGTCCGGGTCCGGGTAGTCACCGCTGCCGTCCGGGTCGCACATCTGGCCCTGCACGCCGTCGTAGACCCACGGGTCCCAGTTGGAGAAGCCAATCTTCCACTTGTAGTTTGTATTGGCGGCAGTCTCCTCGACGACGGAGCGGATAATATTGTTAATCTGGATGACAAAGTCGTTAAAGATGTTGCGGCGGGCGATAGTGAGCCCCGAGTTGCCCGGCCACAGCGTGGCGTAGGCCCATGGCTGGTTAGCGCAGTCCTCGGTTTCGGTGTTGAAGAACTGCGCGTAGCCGTTATAGATGACGACGCCGTCGTCGTTCATCTTGGTGTCGAGGGCCTCCATAAGCTGCTTCATGTTGTTCTTAAGGATGGACTCCATGTTGGCCTGCGCAACGGCGATGACGCTGTCGCACGCCGAGTCGCCCGAGGGCACCAGCACGCATTTCTCAATGAGCTTGGCTAGGCATAGGTCGTTACCGCCCGCTGTCAGCATGACCAGGTCGAGGTCGCTGGGTAGAGCCTGGATCTGGCGGTAGACGCCTCCCGTGCGGTCGCCACTGCAGGCCACAAAGTGGAAATCCTCGACGCTGCTGCCGAGCGCCTCGTTGACGAGGACGGGCCAGGCCGTGTCGTATCGCGAACAGTACCAGTTTGTGTTTTCCGGGTCGTCGAGAATCGGGTTGCCCAGCGGCTTCCCCGCCCCGATACCTGCCGAGTAGCTGTCGCCCACCGCCGCCCACTTCTTGACCCAGCTGAAGTCACTGGGGTCGTCGTCGCGCTTGCCGATGCTGCGCTTTTTGGTCCGTTGGGACTGGAGGGGTGACGATGCATTGCCCGAGTAGCCTGAATATGGCAAGACATAGGCCTCGACGAGCGTCAGCCCGAAGGCGTGGACGACAGCGACGAGGAGCGCTATCCTCATGATGATAGCCGAGGCAGACGGCGAGGGAAAATGAATGTGGTTCCACGCAGTCAAGCCTGGGATTCAACGAGCGGTAACGAGCGTGGTGGTTGAAGGAGAGAAAAAGATGGTGAGACACTTGTGGGCAATCAATGACCGCCTGGATTCGAGAACGACGAGATGTGTGGCCGAAAAGCCTCTGCTCCTGCAGGAGGACTCTCTGACATCGAGGAGCCGCGGATATCCGGCACGATAACGTCCCCTCGGTCGGTGTGATCGGAGAAGGCCCGCACAGGCCCCATATCTCGGATTTCGAGCGGGGGAGATTCTAAAGTCGCATGTTCCCGAAAAGGGGTCCGAGATGGTAATTTCGATAGTGCCATTTCGCCGCCTTGATAGGATTCTAGTTGGTGATATTTCAGCGCCAGCCGCGGGCTCAGCAGGAAAGGTGACGGTTACACAGAAGTTCAATGCACCCGCAACCGCTGCATGGTCCTAATAATGTAACTGCGGTCTGATCAAGAGGCTGGCTAAAAACGGAAGGTTCGCCGAGCAGGCGCAAAATGCCATGTGCCAAGTAGCGCTCAGGACGGCGGCAAGCGGGTGAGATCCCCGCAATTACCATTCGAATCGGTTTGCGGGGGGGTGTTTCCTGCAGGTACCCGCCTGCAGGGTCGCATCTCCGGGAATGTCGAAGGTCTGTAGCAAGTACCGGTACAAGCGAGTGAACTCCATTAGACCTAAATGTTCCTTTGTAGACAGGGGTAGAGTATCGTGACGACGACATCTCATCTCTCGTGCGTCTTCCCTGGATACCCGCAGGCTGAGAAATGAGCAGAGGCAAATATTTCCAATATTTTCGGGCTTTACCATTCCTCTTTTGATGCCGTTTTGATGAAGTTGGAACCAACGTATTGATCTGATTTCTTGGCTGTCGTTCAAGTCGTTCAGGGGAACCGACGCATCCCCTCTCCCCTCTCGGTCTGGGTTAGGACTGTCACTCGTCTTTCCTTCTTTGCTCGATTCTTTCGGAGGCGGAAACACCACCAAAATTCATCGCTCGCTTCGATTTTTGGGGTGGTCCCTCCCTCTTTACCATCATGGGATCTCTCCGTCGCTTCGTGCTGGCATGCCTAGCCGTGTTGCCCACGGTGGTAGACGCCGCCATCAACTCGGCGGACCATGCAAACCACGCGGCCGCAATGGCCCGACAGGCGCGCTTCCAGAGGACGGGGAAACTGGCACGGAGGCAGGAAGACCCCGACGACGCCGCCGACTATACGTGTACGGCAAACAGGGGTTGTAAAATCGGCTGCTGCGGGCCTTTGTAAGTCGATGCTCAAACTTTCAAGGAGACAACATCGTTTTCTAGAGACTAACAAAAGCATAGAGACAGCTCAGGCAACGGTGTGTGCGGTCTTGGTCCTGACTTCTGCGGCACCGGCTGCACCTCTACGTGCAACTACAAGTCAGAGTGCGATCCAGGCTGGGGCCCGCAGTGGTCCAACGCAACGGAATGCCCGCTCAACGTGTGCTGCAGCGACTTTGGCTTCTGCGGCACCACTGCTGATTTCTGCGGCGGCAATGTCGTCTCCTCTCCCGAGTGCGCCATCTCGGCCGGCACATCCAACGGGCGCACCATCGGCTACTACGAGGGCTGGAACTCGCAGCGCTCCTGCGGCACCATGACGCCCGAGCAGATCCCCAAAGGCTACTACACGCACCTCTTCTTCTCCTTCTCGCTCATTAACCCCACTACCTTCCGCCTCGAGCCCATGGACGCCACTACCGGCTCGCTGTACGGCTCCCTCTCCGCCCTAAAAGCCACCCAGCCCGAGCTCCAAGTCTGGCTCGCCATCGGGGGCTGGGCCATGAACGACCCCGGCGCGTGGCGTACCACTTTCTCGGACCTCGCGGCCTCGGAATCCGCCCAGGACACCTTCTTCGAGAGCCTCGTCACCTTCATGGCCGACCACGGCTATGACGGCGTCGACATCGACTGGGAGTACCCCATGGCCGAAGACCGCGGCGGCATCCCAGAAGACTTTGACAACTTCGTCACCTTTATCCGCCGCCTCCGCGAGCGCCTCAACCGGCTTGGCACCCCTAAGGGCCTGTCCCTCACGCTCCCAGCGTCCTACTGGTACCTCCGCGGATTCGACATCGTCAACCTGGAGCCGCACATCGACTTCTTCAACGTCATGACCTACGACATCCACGGCGTGTGGGATAGCACCATCTCGGTGTTAGGCCCGTACGCGCACGCGCACACCAACCTCACCGAGATCGAGGACGCGCTCAAACTGCTGTGGCGTAACAACATCAACCCCTCCCGAGTCAACCTCGGTCTTGGGTTTTACGGAAGGTCCTTCACCATGAAAGACCCCGGTTGTATGGCCGCCGGGTGCGAGTTCACCGAGGGTGGCAACGGCGGGGCCTGTACCGGCACGGCGGGTGTCCTCTCGGCGCATGAAATCATGCAGATTGTGGAGAACGGGGCAACCATGACGCTTGACCCTGTGGCGGGCGTGCAGATTGTCACGTGGGATTCGAACCAGTGGGTGTCGTGGGATGACACGCAGACGCTCAAGATGAAGGTGGACTATGCGAACCAGCGGTGTCTGGGGGGTGTGATGATTTGGGCGGTGGATTTGGATGATGGGACCTTGATTAAGAGTTTGGCGGATACCGGGAGGGAGGTGACGGTTATTTTGGATGACCCGCCGGAGGTGATCCCGTGCTTTGGTTCGAGTTGGGATGGGTTGGGGAATAATAATGGGACGAACTAGTGTTTCTTTCTTTATGTTTCTATATTTTAGGGAGTATCTAGCCAAGTAAATAGTACTATCGTTTTCTTGCATAGCACCTATCACTCAGATGAACGTCGGGTAAGCCTTTGCCAACAAAGTCTTGAAATGCATTATGGAACCTTACCCAATGGAGAGAAAAGGAGAGAGATGTTAAGGGTGAAGGGTTTTAATCTTAATTTCCGTGATACTTAAGGTTTGGTGCGACTCGGTTCCCTGGCATGATTCATCGCTTAATTTAATCTCTGACTCAGATGAACACCGGGTATAGCATTTAAAAACAATGTTTCTCCACAGCATCGTAGATTCTTCTTCACTAGTAGTAAATACACGCCAAGATCAATTACAGACATCCAGAACCGCCCGAAGGGCCCGAGTCGCTAGCCTTGTACACTTTCTTGAATGTCTTCAACGTGTTGATCAGGTCCAGCTTGTTGCCTCCAACATCCGAGTACAAGCCGTTGAGAGCGGCGATATCCAGGGCGCTGGGAAATAAGTTGATGGGAATCCTCGCGCCGCCAGGCTGCAGCAAGATGGGGGCGCGATGGTCGTCCTCGGGCGTGACGGGCTGTCCCGGCTTGGTTTCGATACCGCCCGCGCCGGAGGGATAGATCATGATGGATTGCCAGTCGACTTCGTTGGCGCCGTGGCCGTCAGAGTGCGCCGTGCCCATGCCTGGCATAGGCAGGTAGTCAGAAGCAGAGAACCGCGCAGCAGCTGCTACGCCCTGGTTGGAGCACAGCCTATCGCGGTTGAGGTTCCGGTTTCCGCCGTTGCCGGTCTGCACGACCAGTCCCGTCACCACCGACGCGTAGTCTTTGAGGTTGACGCAGTTCCACCCGCCGGGGTTGTTCGGTCCCCACACCGTGCCGGCATCCGCACCGTCAACACCAGACCAGAACTTGGGGTTTTGATGCTCGTGATAGAGGCCCCAGGCGTGGCCGAGCTCGTGGGCAAAGTTGGCCACCACGTCGAGCAAGCCCATGTCAATGCGGTCCGTCAACATCATGCTGGCGCCTTGGTCGGGTTGCATCACGATGCTCGAGTCGGGAAAGCCGACAAAAGTGGCCATGCCGCCAGTCAAACCCGTGTACCTCACCATGAGGACATCATTGCGCTGGCTGGTACACGTGTTGTCGTTGACCTCCTCGATGCGGAAGCCTTCGTCGAGGCCCTTGGCGATCCAGATCTTGCGCGCATCCTTGAGGTACTTCTTGAGGCGGGACTTGGCTGCCTGTGTCTCTTGGTCGGGCGAGAAGCAGTAGCGGATCACGCGGTTTGCCCAGGGGTCGCGATTAGCCGGGGTGCCCGCCTTGTCCTTCCTGGCGTAATAGTATCGACGGTTGAGCGCTGTGTGGTGTCTTGGAACGAGCGCGGGCTGCCAGATGGAGCTGCCAGCAAGGACAAAGCCGCCACAGAAAAACCAAATGAGTGACAAAACGAGCGTGAGGCGCGCCATCGCGGTGGAGGCAAATGTTGGATGAATGATCGTGGAGAAACAAAGAGTGGCCGGATGGCAAAAAAGAATGGCGGCAAGCGGGCACTCCCAACCACCAGTTTTCGCGGTGGAGGGAAGGCACGACTGTAAGGGACGAACTCAAGTTCGCAGGCGGCTATACCTTCCCGTCTGCTGACCCCACCAATTATTCTTGTTCGAAATTGGGCTCCAAAGTCCGAGAACCCCTCAACAGGACCCCTACCACATTGCACCAGCTGCGCAGTATGGTTGATGGGTAGCGAGGTACCATCCGAAGGTTGGTTACATCGCACATTCCGCATATCAAACGGGGCGAAGATCAGCGGTATGCAGGCTCCCTGCAGGCTGAGATTACCACAACCGTGTTTCCAGAGGTCGGACCCTGTCTTGTACCGGTACGTTCAACCTCGTCACCTCCAACGTCGCATCACAGGATCGATATTTCCTGGATTTATCAGTTTTGGGGTATGCGACATTCCGACATTACGCCAGCGGCATAACGATGGCACCAAAGCTATCTGCTCGCGAGGACATCGGCGCAGACCATCGCGAGACTGCAGAGTCGGCCGTCCCCCTCCGTCCTGCCTCCGCGCGCATCGCAGTTGATTTGTCGCGCGGGCGAGGGAGCCAGAAAGAGCGTGAAGTCAACCTGTCGCTCTTTTCACCCACTCAGGGGCCCACACTGTCATTCGTTCACCATCACCACCACAGCTATCATCGTCAACGAAGATGGGCTCAACAAGACCCAATCGGCCCTCCCGATCCCGGCGGTTCGCAGCGGCCCTCGCCCTCGCTGTCTGGGGCACCCAACTCCGCCACGCGCACGCCCAGGAGACATCGCCATCAGGACCGACCTTCCCAGGCATCGCCTGGAACTGCAGCGGTTGGCACAAGGTGGTCTCGGGTGATCTCTGTTGGCAAATCTGGCAGACGTACGGCATCACCGAGGCCCAGTTCTTGGAGTGGAATCCGGATGTGACTAGTGGTTGTGCCAGCAATTTCTGGCCAGACTACAGTTACTGCGTCCGAGTCGGCGCTCCAGGGCCAACCTTCCCCAATATCGCGAGTAACTGCGACAAGTGGCACACTGTCGTCTCAGGAGACTTCTGTTGGCAGATTTGGCAGACCTACGGCATCACTGAGACCCAGTTCCTTGAGTGGAATCCCGATGTGACCAGCGGTTGCGCCAGCAACTTTTGGCCGGACTACAGCTACTGCGTCGGCGTCAATGAGGACATCGGGAATCCGCCAGAAAGCAGCTCTGTCTTGCCGTCTTCCACTCCCGCCAGCAGCACTAGCAGCAGCGCTGAGAGCAGCAGTATCAACACCAGCACCACGCCTTACTCGATCCGCCATACCGTCACGTCGTACAGTCTCACGGCCCCGTATACGGCCACAGCTCTACCTCCGCAACATACGCTGGGGGGTCAGCCAACCTACTGCAACACCTGGCACCAGGTTGCGGCTGGCCAGACATGTGAGGACATTGTCAACGCCTACAGCAAACGGCTGACGCTGGCTCAACTGCTCGAGTACAATCCCACCATCGGAGAGGATTGCGATGGGATGTACGTAGGCTGGTACATCTGCGTTGGCATCCAGCCCCGGAGCTCTTCCAGGATTGAGTGGTATACCTCGCAGACCAACTTCACAGAACCGGCCTCGACCCCCTATCCCGGCTATGTCGCTACCGCGGTGGCCAACTTCACCGCGGTGCCGCAGCAGACCGGCATCCCTAGCAGCTGCCAGAACTATTACCAGGCCAAGGACGGCGACACGTGCGCGTCGGTGTTATCGTTGTACGACTATATCAGCGAGGCCCAGTTCTTTGCGTGGAACCCGGCCCTCGACGGAAACTGCCAGGGGCTGTGGCTTGGCTACTACTACTGCGTTGCCAACTTTGGGCCAGGCGATCTGCCTATGCCGCCCACACTCACCACCCCAGGATCCCCCGCAGCGACTGGCACCATCAGCACCTGTCAGAAGTGGTACAAAACGCGCGTCAACGACGACTGCGCTGCCATTGCGACTTGGTTCAGCACCTTCTCGACGCAGGACTTCATCATGTGGAACCCAAGCGTCGGCTCGGCGTGCGCCAACATCAAGCAAGACACATACTACTGCGTTGGCATACCGGGCACGCCCACAACCCGATCCGTGGCCCTGACACCAACCGTCCTTCCCACCCGGCCGACCCAGGCGGGCCTTGTGTCCGGCTGTACCCGCTTCTGGCTCGTGTCTCGGACCGATACCTGCGCTTCCATCATCCAGGGCAGCGGACTTGTCACCGTCGCCAACGCCACAGACTTTTACACTTGGAACCCGGCCGTGGGATCCAACTGTGCTGGTCTTCAGCCTGACTACTACGTCTGCGTCAGCATCACCGAGTGGGAGACCATCCCGCCCAGAAGCACCGTCACGATCTCCAACGGCCAGACTGTCGGCCCGCCAGCCAGCAGTACCCCGATTCCTTCCTCCACACTTGTATCTAGCACCAGCTCAACACCACCTGTATCGACACCCGTGACCACACCGACGCCGTACATGCCCGGCATGGTGGCCGGGTGCGTCCGCTTCTACTTCCGCGGCAGCGGCCCCGATGATCTTTACTGCTACGACATTGCCATGTATGCCGGCATCGCCCTCAGTGACTTTTACACGTGGAACCCGCAGGTTGGCAATGACTGCAGCGGCTTGTGGGCGGACACGTGGTACTGCATTGGTCTCCAGGGGGTGGCGCCGACGACCATCTCGTCGGGTCATCCTACGCCTGCCGCAACGCCATGAAGAGGCGTGTGTACCCGATTTTAAGGTGTCCTTTTTCCTTTCATATTATTTTATTTGTACAAATACCATAGTTTTGGGTATAATTGATCGATATTTTATGTTTTCCTGAACTCGGTTAGCTCATTCAGAATATATCCTTTACCTCAGTCCACTTGTTCCCCCAGTTCGACATGAACCAGTAATCTAAGCCAAAGGCTTTGGTGTCTTCCCACCCGCAACAGATCCAGTACCCAAATCCGTTGTCGTCCAACGGCTTCCAGAATCTACCCCTTGCCAGTCTATCAGCCGACTCGACTCGCAATTCACTCCCCAAAAGCGTGCGATATTTGGCTAACATCACGCGCCACGCACCATGCTGAATTGCCACATTGAGCTCTAGACCACTACCCTCTTGTCGCCTACCCCGATACGATCGAAGCATATCCTCCACGGGACCGAGGAAGGCTGTTTCAGCGACAGAGATAAGATCCCCCTCCAGAGGACAGCCCGACTCCAGCCAGCATTGATACGAGATGTAGAGTCTTTGGAGGCGCGGAAACATCTGAGGAATTAACTCGCATAGGGCATGCAACGGGGAGTCCCTACTCGTTATGCTGCTGTCGCCGTGACGAGACCAGAGAGCCTTGATGTGGTTTGCCACCGGAGCTGCAGTGCTGCCTCTAGGATGGAAGAAATTCAGCTTCCACAGGAGCTCGAGGGACGTGATTCTCTCCAGGTGGTGCGTGGGTATGAGGCGCGGGAGGTGAAGCTGCAGATCGAGGCTGGAGATGTGGAAGGCGTTGGTGCTGTAGAGGACGTCAGTGCCTTCGGTGTAGCTGTCCAATCTCGTTAGCTTTCCCCATCTCAGTGTGATGGTAAAGTAACATACGCCTGCCAGCAAGTCAAAAGCCACCCCATGGCTCCCACGAAACAATCCCCGTCATTGCCCTCGCCACCAGGACAGCTGCACATGGCCTCAGACCCTTCAAGACAAGTGTCGTCGCAAGGCTCGATCGTCTGCACTACCTCCATGGCTGCGTACCGCCGCTCCTTCTCGACCTCGGAATACCCCGCGCGCCGGTGGCACACGCAGCCGAACCACTGCCATTGCTCAGGCTGCGACTCATCAGGCACGAGTTCCATGCCCAGGCCGCAGTGTCGCCTCGTCCCATTCCCATTGACCGCCGTGTCCGACGAGGAGGAAGCCGTCTGCCGCTTCAGCGGGTGCCGAAATGATAGATCCGTGTGCACCCTCCGCCCACCAAACGCCTCGATGAGAATCTGCCGACGGATTTCGTAGGGCAAGCGGCTGAAATATCCGTAATTTTCCAAGTGGGAAGCTTCAGGCGCTGTTGGGGTGAATGGACGTGAGCGAGTCCTTTGAAGGGTGGGGAGCGATGCTGACAGGTCAGCTTGGCGCTTGGTTCCTTCCTTGTTGGGTTTGGTCTCCAGCTTATTTCGGAGCCATTTCCTGAGGCCGGCCATTGGTTATGGTGCGAATTCGGGATTCTTTGAAGATTGGGTTGTTTTCTGGAAGGGCGAAGTAGAGGGGAACAGGACGAGTCTGTGAAGGGCGGGGTGTCCGGAAATAATTCGTGGCTGCGCGCAGCCAGCAAAGCCAGTAAAAAAAAGCGGGTGTGCAACATTGGAATTGTTCCTCTTTCGGGATGCGACCGTTGTGGGGTAGAGTGGGTCAGAGTGACAGGGCTCTGAAGTATCAGATTGGCCAATGGTTTGTGCCCCAGCTGGGACAGGCTACAGCTCTCACCTTGAATCTCTTAGGTACTTGGGTGCTACCTTAGCTTAGTTTCCGACATGCATAAGTGCCCAGGACGTGATTCGGTGAGCCAGTGGATAGTTTATACAAGTAGAGAGCGCTCGGAAAATTGGTTGAGTCTTTAATTTCGCTTGGGAACAGTTGTAGTCCACCTGTATCCCAAAATAACGACCCCCGCGACCGTCAAGATTTCGACTCGCAGTCTTCGGCTGCTTTAAGCCGGTGGAAGCGAGTCCATTTCGACATCGCCAGACTGAACATTACCTACTGGGGTGACTTTTTCCCGTTCCAGTCTGATGTCTTTGAGACGGACGAGTTGGATGTTAACTTTGAAGATGGAACAGGTTTATCTACCTACTTGTTTCTAAATGGTGGTCCAGGAGATTTCGAGTAGCCTGAATCGCACGTCAAGTAGACTTCATACTTGAATCTGTCAAATGTACCCAGCATGGCGTTGTAGATACCTGAAGCTCAGTGAGAGTCCGGGGGCAGTACTAGTAGTCTTTCGCCTCCGAGCTAGATATCAACATAAATCAACAGGCGAACGCCACTGCCGCTTTACCTGGGCCTACCACTTGCTAGCATGAAACAGGGTTTTCTTCGATTCAACTAGTCAAGCACCGATTTTCGAAGTTCCGAACCATGGGACAACCACGCCCCCAGGTCCAATTTCCCATCACTTGCTCATAAATACCCGACGCCCGGTCAAGAATGAAATCGACAGCATCAAGCCATCTAGCCGGTACCAGTGAAGCAATCAGAAGCAACGTCTCAAACATCCCTTTCGGCCCATGACTGAATCACTCCTCTGTTGTTCGCCTCGTACACCTTCATCTCCACCTCGTCGCTCCTGAGGAACGTATTGGGCTGAACGAACTTTCATCTGGGGTTCGGCTTCGAGCAGACGATCTGTCGCCACTGCTCGTACTTACCTTCTACGGTGCAAAGAGGTTCGTAAAAATCCTTGCAAGCCGTGAGGTCGGCAGTGCAGCGCCGGATATGCAGGCGCAAAAGATAGCGGCCCAGAGCGGGTTTGCCGTGCGAGGCGAACTTGCTGCGGTCGACGTGGACGGTGAGCGTCGAGTTCGCCACGTCGTGCGAGATACGGATAACGCCGCCGCCATCTTGGAGCATGTGCTTGAGGATGGAGTAGTGAGCCTGGGGAATTCAGCGTTAGCGCTTGGGAAGATCTTTAGTGATATGGGAGTTGGGTGCATACCTGGTGGTGGACCTGACCCTAAACCTAGTTTTGGGCGTTGTAGCTCTTGAGAGCTTGGAGACCATCAACACCGATGTTGAGGTAGGTGACCTACAGGACTATGTGAGGATTTTAGCGAGTTTTGTTAACTTGTGTGTGTGCGGCTTACGATCATCAGCTGTCTGTTTTAACTACTGACTCGGGGCACTTGTTCAGGCCAACCCTGTCGTTCTTTTTGGGCTCTGTATGTAATATTACTGTAGCCGCTTTTGTACATAGCCATATGTTCTCTGGCGCGTGCCACCGTTAAAAAGGAGCCGCGCCGCGCAGTTCTTTGAACTGTGCTTCTTTCAATTCATCATCCGACGATTTCACCGCGAAGACCTCCCATTGGAAGCCCAGTGACATTCTGGCCCTCTGATCGAAGGAAGATGACTTAGCCTACGGTTGCGTTTCCTTTATTATTCTATGCTAGACTCCGTTTTATACTAAGCACCATTACTAACTAGGTCTTAAGAGGGGAAGGCGCCATGCTGCGGGCAAGACTGAGAACAAGGATGATTGCAAAACAAAAAAAAAGGACTACGAAGACAAATACACGGCAAACTCGCTAAACTCGTCATCCTCCATCAACAAATCTATCTCATCTCCAAAAAGATTGACCACAAACTCTAGTCCCGCACCACTCTTCCTCGGCAGCGGAAAACACAGTCTCGCAGCCCCATTAATCGCATCCCACATCGGCCTGATCGCATCCGGCTCGCCTTCCCTTGCAAACACCCCGCCTCCCCACCTCATCCCCTCCACGGGAAACATAATCAGCGACGACAAAATCATATCATACCCCCTCAGAGGCGAAAGCCTCAGCCCTAGGGTCTCAAGATGCTCCACGTCCCGCGCCAGCGCATACGAATCCAGCATCGCCTGCGACGTGGCAGCCTCGGCGGTCTGTCTGATCCTCAACGCCACGGTGGCGACGCTAGTATCGGGTGCGGTGAGTGCAGAAAGTGGCATGGTGCAGAGGTTCATGAAGACGAGGTTGCCAAAGTAGACAAGCGGCATGCTACCTTGTCGAGAAATATCCGGTCGTCCGTCGAGCGTGAGCTGGAGCTTGGCTTCCACGTTGAGGAGGTCCGCTTCCTGTGTTTGGCCGGCGTTGAGAGCAGCGGCGCGTCGGGCTTTGAGCAAACCGCGCCAGATAAACGCTGTTAGAGCGTCGTTACCTGAGATGCGGGCCGTGGGGCCGGTTTCCTGGAGGCATTTTTTGTGGAGGGTTGCGAATTTGTCCGGGGACATGTAGAAGACGGCGGATTGCATGCGTTCGTTGGATATTGATGTGATGGTCGGAGGACGGGGGGTCGAGTTTGGCGGGTCCATGTCGAGGAGGGTCCATGAAACGTGTTTCATGCCGTTGGTGCTGTCTTTGGTGGTGCCTTCGGCGGCCCAGATGCGCTCGAGGAGACCTCGGTCGGAGCTCAGGGGGTCGGGGGCTTCCGGGGTGGTGTTGGACTGGAGGGCGTCACAGTTGGATGCCCATAGACGCCATACGTCGAACTGGCTGGTGCCGTCGCAGACGTTGTGGTGGGTTGCGCCGCAGAGAAGGACGCCGCCGGGGATGAAGTTGGCTTGCGCTTTGAAGCATGCTGCACCCTCGTCCTCCTCGGGTACTTTGATGTACGTCCCCCACAGGACTTCCTCGTCGGCAAAGGTATCCATGGGGAACCCGCAGTCCTTGATTTCATCATAACTTGCGGGGCACTCCGACTCGTCGAGCTGCTTGCATTGGAACTGGGGAAGGTCTCCTTCGAGGTCGGCTGGACTATGGCGGATCTCAAGCTCGCCGGGGCGCCAACCTGGTGCTGAAGGCAATTTCTTGTAGACCTTGCCGCTTCACCAAGGCAGTTGCTGGAAAGTCAGGCGTAGGCCCTCTCGCAGTGCGGCGAATGCATTTTGAGCCGTCACATCGTCCTTGAGTGGAATGTACCAACTGATGGCAGTGTAATTGGGAGGGCAAAAGTGGTCCAAGACGCTTAGCGGGATATGATCTGTAGGAGACATGCTGTCTGCTGAGATTCTGTGTAAATCTTCGATGTCGTCGTTGTCTCGGCAAGGTGTTTGCAGATTCAGCGCAGGTCTTGTTGTTACTGCGAGCCGCTCGGCACACACACCCTGGGTTTCGGAAATAAACACGCTTGCCTTTGGTCCCCCCATCGTCATATTCCGATTTGTCAAGTCTGCATTTCATTTGCGTAGCAGGCAAGACGGCGCGCATTCGTTTCACAGCGGCGTGCATCGTAAGGTAAGCAGCTTACACCGCTCTAAGCCGCTTACACAAAAAGGAGAACGTCTATTTGCACAGTAGTCTTGGTCTATTTGTACAGTAATCCACTTTTCCCACCCATACATAACCCTAACCCTGTCCCGCGCCACAATGCTTGGTCGCTCCACGGTCGCATCTGCAACCACGTTTCAATTAACACTCGTAATTGATCGATCAATCACGGCTATAAGGGGTGGTCAAGCCATTGCAACGCCTGTGAATAGGGGTAAGGCGAGAGGTGGAGCGAGAAAGGCCTCTGGATCTAGTCTGGCATCGTCAACTACAGGCATCACGAAGAAGAACACACGGTGATGGCTAAACCACACGTTCCAGCTGGTCGGGTGACACTAGAGCGGCTTAGTTAGTAAGTAACATTTAATAGCCAATTATAATTTTATTACAGAATCGTTCGATTTAGGCCCTGTTCGATCAATCAATTACGAGTGTTCAATTAAAACGTGGTTGTAAATGCGACCGTGGATGCGACC
>Ga0247758_1001114_pt1 | contig 21742 bp, 31 predicted proteins | sample UWRJL156409C4_FD_180950 | JGI IMG/M metagenome (GOLD analysis project Ga0247758, IMG submission 180950) | Plant litter microbial communities from Arlington Agricultural Research Station in Wisconsin, United States - UWRJ-L156-409C-4 | ecosystem: Environmental > Terrestrial > Plant litter >...
GGGGGAGGGTGGTCGGATGATCCCATTTTGAACTTGAACTTGGACACTTGCAAGGGTGGTTGTTATTGGGGTGATGAGGGTGTGGTGAGGCGAGGGCGAGCGAGGGTTGGTCTAGGGTCGGATAGATGAGGTGGTGGTGGAATGGAAGTTGAATGATGGGAACCAGCCTGAGGAAAGTGAGGTTGTGCTAGGATGGGGAACTTCAAGTTGTCAAAACGAGGTGAGATTAGATTAAGGTGTGGGTTTGCGGGAGCTAGGACGGGAAGCGGGGTTGTGGGATGCGGACCGGGGGACGAAGCTGGGTCGGAGATTTTTGTACGAGGGGGTGATTTTATTGGTTAATGGAGATGTGTCGGGGGAATAGACTGGCTGGGGCCTTGGCACCTTCCTTGACAGAACAGATGGGACGACGAGATCTGATCAGGACTCTGTTGTGGAACTTGACAACCCGAAGACGACCCGCCGAATGCTGGGGAGGGAATAGTAGCGCATCGCTGTCGTTGTGTTTCTTCCGTGGGAAGCTCAGGACGTCACTCACCGGTCAGCTCCGTTGACGACAGGGGTTCACATTGCGTTAGCGCTTGCCAGGCCCCAACATCACTAACGAGTGGAACCTAACCTTCATTCCAGATTTCTCCCTTGCAACGTTAAGTTTCGCCTTTTTTTCATCAACCTCACCAATCGCCAAACTAGCGATCCAAAGGGAACCAGCCAGAATTTCACTCAATCGGGCTATCTCAGGCCCAAGATACAAACCAATCTGTTCCCCTCACCAACACAAACAACCTGGAAGCTAAACCCCACAAACGACGACATCGCCCGAGCGAGCCACCCGCGCTCTACCCACCCTCTCTCTAACTCGCGTATGTCGACTATCGACGCATCGACGTAGAGTATCGATCTCTCGAGCGCAACCCCGGAGCAAATCAATGACATTGTTGAAGCATGCGACGCTGGAATCGAGTTGCACGTCGCTTCAGCAGGTCCCCGAATAACAGTAAGACTGCGAGTTCGTGCCGATCATCAGCCTGAGAGACAAGAAATGCGGGCTCATGGCTTTGGTTGGTGCGCGATGCGAGGTTGACTGGACTCGGGATGGAATGGTGGAAGGATGATGGAAGGGTGGGAGGATCTAGACGGAGCGCGTGAACGGGGCTGTACATTTGCCCAGGCCCGGTCCCAGGGTCGCAATCACGGTGGATGGCTGCAGGCACTCTCGGAACAGAGGATAATTGGCTGGTTCGCAACTCGTGTCCCATCAAAATGGCAGAATTACCACAGCACATCCGTTATGACCGCATCCACCCGCCCGCACGCCCCAACCCACCATCCTATAAGAGTTCAATCGGCCCCGGGCCATCAAAAGATGGTCAGATTGCGGCCGACCGAATCGATTCGATTTCCACCATTGACTTCTGGAATCCGTTTACACACCGCGCAAACCACGTTGACTGCGAGCAGTCCAGACACAACAATGCCGGCTATTTTGGAACTTCTCAGTCATGCGCCTGGGCCACTAACGCTTTTGGGGGCGGTTCTGGGCATGGTACGACAAATGAAATGCTCGACTACGTGCTGGCGAATGACTGACAACGAAGCAGGCAGTGGCATGGCAGGTCTACGCAGTTATCTACAATATCTTCTTCCACCCGCTGCGCGACTTCCCGGGGCCCCTCCTCCAGCGGGCGTCTATGTTACCGTGGGCATGGCAGATAGTAAGCGGGACGCAGCCGTTTCATACGCAGAAGATGCACGAAAAGTATGGCCCTGCCGTGCGTATTACGCCCAAGCACCTCAGCTTCACGGATGCAAGAGCGTGGCAGGACATTTATGGCCATTTGATCGGCCATAAGAGCGGGTTGCCAGAAATGGGCAAGCTTCCCGATTTCGTCAAGAGCATAGACGACCTTCCTACGTCCATACTCAATGCCGACCGCGAGGAGCACAGCAAAGTGCGTCGCGCTCTGTCCCGTATGTTCTTCTTGATACCCAATCCTAATCATCTCCCTCGTTTGGCTTCTCTATGAATGCAATTGAGGCGCTCACACCCCCAGATGGATTCTCCGACGCATCGATGCGGCAGCAAGAGGGCACCGTCATCAAGTTCATCAACCTCCTCCTCCAACGCATCCACGAAGAGTCTGACGGCGGCCACAAGCCCGTCAACGTGGAGGAATGGTACAACTGGACCACCTTCGACATCACCGGCAGCCTCATCTTCGGCGAGGCCTTCGGCTGCCTCGAAGGCTCCGAGTACCACCCCTGGATCGAGTTCCTCTTCGGCTCCGTCAAATGGGGCGTGACCATCTCCACCATGTGCTACCTCGGCCTCCGCTGGCTCGTCCAGATCCTCTTCCGCTATTTCGGCGGCGGCCCCGATTTCGCCCGCGTACGCGAGTACACCCGCAGCATGCTCCAAAAACGCCTCGCCATGCCCGAGGGCCGCGAAGACCTCTTTGAAGGCCTCGTGCGCCGCCGCAAGGAGTGGAATCTCACCTTCGAGAAACTTGGCGGCAACGCATTCATCCTCATCCTTGCCGGGTCTGAAACCACTGCTACAACCCTCTCCGGCGCGACGTACTTCCTGCTCACCCACCCGGAAGTCCTGGACCGACTCCAAAAGGAAGTCCGATCAGCGTTCAAGGACTCCTCTGAAATCAACATCGCCTCCGCCAACCAGCTAACATACATGCTCGCTGTGCTCAACGAATCCCTGAGGATGTATCCCCCCACTACATCCAACTTGATACGCGTGGTACCAGAGGGCGGCGCCCAGATCGCAGGGCACTTCGTTCCGGGCGGGACGTGTGTCGAAGTCCAGCACTGGTGCGCCAACCATAGCGCGGATAACTTTGTGAATCCGTGGGAGTTCAACCCAGACCGCTTCCTCAACCCGAAGGAGGGGGATGTGCTCGAGGCCTTGCAGGCTTTTAGCACGGGCCCGAGGAACTGTATTGGGAGGAAGTGAGTCTTTGCCTTCTACCTTTCCCATTGCCCAGTGTTGGAATGTGGTGGGGACTTGGTGCTAACTGAACGTGATTACCTAGTCTTGCATACGCCGAGATGCGGATCATTTTGGCACGGCTGGTCTTTGATTTCGATATGAAACTCGCGAATGATGGGGATAATTGGGTGGAGAGGCAGAAGACTTATACGCTGTGGGAGCGGTTGCCGTTGAATGTCTATTTTACACCCGTGAAGAGGTGAAAGGGTGGGGAAGAAGGGAGCAGGGAAGGGGGATGGAGTGGGCTGGAAAGTGTCGGGCTGGGTCGAGAGATGTAAGAGATAACATGGCGTGGTACACCGGGCTGGTGAGGCGTTTGGCGTTCTGCGTGATGTGCTGTTGCACAATTTGGCTGTGCAAGGCTTCAGATTTGAATATGATGCGTCTGTCTGGATTTGCCCAGGTTGGTTCTTAAACAGCGAATGTATCTACCCAACACTACTCGAGCATGTACGAGGTCTCCCGGCAACAACGCATCTCCCCCCAGGCCACTCAATTTACAGGTTCGAATTTGGCATGTGCTTCTCTGACTTGTCACGGCTGTAACTCTGGCAGTGCTCTTCTAGAGCAACCCGCAGTGTCCGCCGAGCATTACGGGAGTCCGACATATGCGCTTCCAGGTCTGGGTACCTCGAGGTTGCTGCCCAACGCTGTGCAGTGAATGCCCCCTTGGAAGCTGGAAGCCGGACTGTTGTCAGTTGTCGGGCTCCTGCGGCATGTTATGGGTTGGAGCTCTGCGCCTGAGATTCGATGCCGGTAGTTAGGGTAAAGTCAGTAATGTTCCAGCTGATGTCAGCTCAGCCGAATACAAGCTGCCCTTCTGGTGTATCGCACTCTTTTGCATCTCATATGAAGTTCGATAGAGACGAAGTGCGAAGTCTGGGGGTGATTTGAGACCATCGTCAAGACCTGAAAGACTCGAGTGCAGTACATGCACGAGTTGCGCCGTGCATTCGCCACATCGTAGTTGGCACCATCCGATTGCCGTTGAACTGCGCAAGCCCCACCGTTCCGCCTTGGGTTTCATCCGGGCTGTGGTCTGGATCGTTTTCATTCAAGATCCACCCTCCAATTGCGCTTGCAAGCCCAGCCTGACCGCGGCGTGCACAATCTTGCATCCGTCAGTGACACAAAAGACTCCCAGCCCCGACACTTTGGTGATCCAGACTCACCGCATTTTGACGCCCATGCCGTGACACCCCTTCTCAGAAAATTGACCCTTGCACCCATCCTTGCACCACTGACTCATTGGGCGGCGATTCGACTCAAGTTTCCATTTTTGTGCTCTGCGTTTCCCGTTCCAGCAAGGTGCATGAGGGCTGTCTCTTCGAGGCTAGCAGGCCCACCGCAAAACCCCCGACTCGTCCACCTTTCACCTCCCAAGCCGTCCCTGCATTCGGGTAGGGCACGATAGACACGAACCACATGTGTTGGTCCAGTGCTTGCGTGATCCGGTCTTCGAGGTGGCGGGTCTGGCGCGATTTGGCAGTCGGTGAGTGCGGAAGAGGACCCACGGATGCGCACTCCCTCCAAGTGGCGGGAGCGGAAAGACCAATGGCTGGGTTTTTGTATCCGATGTGTGCGGTCGATGGTTTTGAGTGTCGGTTTGATCGCGACGGAAGCATGTCATTTTGGTGTGGTTTTCCTCGCTGTCGTCATTCTGGCATGATACCGTTGCTCCCCGGCCGGCGTGCATGTGCAGTGCGGCGACAACTGAAGAAGGTGCATTCGGCGTGCTTTCCTTTGGGTGAAAGTCGTCACCCCGGGCCCCGCTACTTCGCACATGGATCCGTCTCCACTGCAGTGCCCAGCCCGAAGCTCGCGCACCTTTCTCGACCGACTCCTCTGCAGAGTTTCGTTTCTTCATCTTGACCGCAATCACGGTCGTTGCCTCTGCAACAGCGGCCTGGTAGGAACTTGGTTCCCTTGAGGTAATCTGCTTGTTGCTAATGCTTTGCCGGAGCTTGTCGAGCGCAACCGACGCATTTCATCATGGCTCCTCTTCAATTCACCGCGCAGGCCTCAGCCACGGCCCTCATTCCGCGACAGACAACCACCAGGATTGACTCCAGCACCGGGGTTCCGATGCCACCCGTCGAAACCAGCAGCTCAGGACCCAACAGCGCCCAGGTAGCAGGCATCGTTCTTGGAATTCTCTTCTCAGCAATCATAACCGGCTGGATGTTCTGGTGCGTCTGCTTCAAGAACAGAAGGGAAATTTCCGGCAACGTCATGGTCATCTCGAGACCCGTCTCATCAGTTGGGAGCACGACGCGCGCTCGAATTGTCGCCGTTACAGGACCCCAAGGCCCGCCCGGGCCACCAGGACCTCCAGGAATGCGAGGACTACCAGGACTCCCCGGAATGCCAGGCATCCAGGGACAAATGGGTGAGATGGGCCCGATGGGACTGCCAGGACCCCGAGGCCTGACCGGTCCAGAAGGCAAGAGAGGCCCCCCTGGCAAACATTTCTCCGCCCAGCAAATCAAGTCAACAGAGCCGTCAAATCCCGTCTCGCACGGTGGCCAAGAGACCCCGAGTTCTACTACGCCGTTTGGTTCTCCTCCGCGGTACCAGCCCAGACAAGAGAACGAAAACATCGGCGTACGACCATCGGAGCCCGCTCGCCCTACACCCCATGAGCACCAATACAGCGACCGGGAAAACGCCAGACGCCCGCCTGAAGCCTACGCTGGCTCGTTGTCGACTCTTGTAGAAGGTGGAGAGACTGGGTTTGCATCTCGAAACGAGTCGCCCCACTCTCACCAACTTGCGGACTCGGGAATTGACCTTGGGAGGGCAACGCCTTCTATCCGGTCTGACCACACCCCATTTGTGACGGCTCCCTCAACGCCGGCAATGGCCTACCTGGTCCAGGACCGTCCGGAAACCGCTGACCTGGGATCCGCGATGGCAACCGCCACTATCGATCGCGTCATCAGTCCACCAACACCGGCGATGGCCTATCTTGTGCAGTCTCGCACGCAGGCCGAATCACCGTTGGCCCCGCCGCCGTACGCCGAGAGCCCCTCGAGTCCTCGGCGGGTGAAAACTCCAGGATCAGCCAGGCGGCCTCACACACAACAGCGGCCGGGCTTGGCTCGTCATGCATCGCCCTCAACACCTCCTCCTAGCCCGCCCCGATCCGCGTTGTCGGTGAGGTCTTTGCGATTCGGTGAGCCTGTGGTAGGCTCCAGGATCACCCCACCTAGCTCAGCATCCTCCCCTGCTCAGTCGGAACGAGAGCCCTTTCAGTCTCTTCGACTTCCTGAAAGTCCTGTACGTGAATTTCAGCGTCATCATTTCGAAACCGACAGCATCTTGTCGCTTCTCTTTCCGATCCCTAAGCGGCCAGCGCGCGCAAAACAGCGACGTCACCCGCTGCCCCCTCTTCCATCTCCGTCTGGTGATAGTCCCCACCAAAGGCGCGAATCTCGTCGCATTAAGACACTGCCTCATCGTCGTCGTCGGTCTTTACCCGAACCCAACCCCCAAAACCAACAACCAACACCACCTACCCAGAGTCATCGCGAGGCGGCAACGAGACGAACGAAGCCGAGTCGCGATCCCGCCGCCGTCGATTCGGTGTTTCCTCCTCATTCCATCCTGACGCCGCAAATCACCACAAACGAAGCTGACAAACGCAAAACAGAGTGGCAGCGGCCCTTCCTCGCCCCACGCAACTACACCACGCTCCGATTACTGAAAAGTCCGGAGTCGACTGCTGTCAAGAGCTGGATGGCAAAACTGCCCGAGACAAAGGAGGAGATCAGTGAGGTTATGGAGATCGATGTGGATGATATTGGTGGAAACGAGACTGAGTCTGAGATTGAACCTGAGAAGGACGTGATGGAAGGCGCGCGCCTGAAATCTGACGATGGTGATGATGGGAATGATGGATACCGACGTCCGTACTGCGAGACGGTGGCTGATGTGGCCGATGTGGCTGATATGGCAGTTGGAACTGAAAGTGATACGCTGGCTGATACAGCAGCCGAGACGGTGGCTGAGATGGCGGCAAGTATCCGTACATCGTCGTCGTCGACCTTTTCCCAGACAGGGGATTTGCCTGAAGGAGGAGGTGTTTGGCTGCACGCTGAGTGAGCGGATGAATGAGTTTGGACAGACATAATGGTGAAATGAGACAATATCGAAAGGATTCTAATGGAACATTGGATATATGAGAGCGTTGACATAGCGGACGCGACAAAGAAGAAAGAAACATAGCTCGTTTTCATCACCCTTCCAACAGCCATTTCAACCCTTCAGCAACATCCTTTGCATGCTTCTTGGTAAAATCGGCGTGCATAAACGGCCCCCAGAAGCAATGCGGCAGCCCTGGATACAGATCCAGCTTTGTTTGAACGCCACTGTCCTTCAACACTTGCTCCAGTATCAGCCCCCCGTCGCGCAGCGGATCCATCCCGCAAACCTGGAGGAACGTCTTTGGCAGCTTCGAGTGGTCTGGGAACAGTATCGGAAATGCCAGCGGGTTGGTGACATCTGGCTGATATACCGCTTCTCGCCGTCAGCACTTTGCTTCTCGGAGCGAGACCGTACTTACACATTACAAACTCAACACTCTCAGCCGTAAGTGACGGAGCCTTGACGTTATGCTCCATGCTGAGGTAACACTCTCTGTACTTCTCCGGCACGGTGTCCTTGTTCATCGCCATCGGACATGCGAGATACAGACCGGTCAGGGGCGGACCCTGCGGCTGCTCTTGCGCGTAGAGATGCGCGATCCCCATCGCCATATCGGAGCCGGTGCTGTTGCCGGCGATGATGAGGCCTCGTGAGGGGTTGATTCCTAGTTGTTCTAGGTTTTTCACCATCTGCGAATTGTCAGCTTAGTTCTCATCCTAAACAACCTACACCCCGACAGTCAGACTTCCAGCAAACCGAATCATGGAGATATAACTCACCCACCCAAACCCATCCACCCCATCCACCACCCCCACCGGAAACCTCCACTCCGGCGCATGCCTATACAACACATCCACCGCAACCCCTCCCAATCCCGCCCAAATCTCCCCAAGCCACCCCTGCCCGTCCAACTCCCCAAGCACATACCCGCCCCCATGACAGATATACATCCCCGGACACCCCTTGGTACTCATCCTTTTTGGAGTATAAACCCGTCCAGGCAGGAGAGTCCCATCACGCACTGTAACCTGTATGTCAGAGGTCTTGTAACAGAGGGATGACTTAGGTTTGGGGGAGGTGGAGGCGAGGATGGAGTTGAAGAGGCGGATGAAGGCGCGCGCGGTGTGGATGTCGTGTAGGGAGAGGAGGGGTTTGGCGTCGTGGCCGGGGAGTTTGTGGTTGATGATGGAGAGGAGTTCGGGGTGCGGGGAGGAGAGGGGGAGTAGTTCCGGGGGGTTTAGCATGTTGTGAATGTGAAGAGGAGAGAGGAGGCGAGGTGAGGTGTGAAATGTGAAGCGCAATGTGTAATTTGGTCGGGATGAAAAGTGTTGCTGACGTTGATCGGGCTTGATGCCTTGGCGGTGGGTGGTGGTGTGCCTGGGCTGGTCGGATGCGGGGAAAGGCTATTTTTCGGATCAAATCGGAGCCGATTGAGCACTTTCTGACTTGGCTGGCTGACGATGGCCTGGTGGGCTGTACCTGTCGATCACGTGCAATGTGCGAGGCGCCCCACGACAATCACTCGACAGCACTCATCAGCGACTTATTCCAGACGTCTTGTTACGTGCCTATTTGCCCCGAGCTCTCACAATGTGTAGGTACCGACCTAATTAATCACAGCGCTGCTTTCTCCAAATCACAGGTAAACTTCTGTTCGGTGAAGTACTATTTTGGCCGGGGCGCCAAAGTGAGCGGACTCGGATTGGCAAGGCATCTTGGTCCTCGGACCCTCTCATTTGGCTGCCCTGTTTTGTCTGTCTAGATTCTTTAACGCTACCTTACCCATCACGTAGCGATTCGCAGCACAGGGGCGATAGGTTGAGTGGTGAATTGAGAATGCAACCAAAGACTTTGCAATATTCAACCGGTTGAACAACCCGGTCAGCCGAAAGACTTCGGTACCGAGGCAAGGGAGTATGCCAAATAGCAATTGTGGTGAAATTAAGCTTTATGGGGTGTAGCCTCCAGGCACCAGCCAAATCCATATTACAGTGACAAATACGCTACTTCTATCCCACCCTCTGGATGTTGTGCCGCACCTATGATAATGGAATCCCAAAAGGTTGACAAATTCCGAAGGTTGAGACGAAGGGTTATGGGTACCAATCTCCGAAAGAAATCCCACAACAACAGTGCGAAACGGCGGACATGAAAACTTGGGATAGCGGCGAGAAAGTTGATGATTTGGAGTAACGGGAGTTGAGTGAAAGTATCATCCCATCCGCCTGTTCAGGCTGCTCGTCTCGTTCGCTTGCATCACTACAACACTGCTAGCCGGTGTCATCCAAGACCAGGCCAAACTGCAGCCTGGATTGACAAAAGGACTCGCGAGGGCGATCTTTTGTTCGAAACTACGGCACGGAGCACAGCCCACTAAACCATACCCCAACCGTTGAGCAAGTTCAGGGGACTGCCCCTGAATCGGGCTTACCGCCTATCCGATCTGGCCAATCAGATCGCTTTCGTCCCCTAGACTGACCTGTCCCTTCGACATCCCTGTCGTGTTCTGCGCCGTCCGTATCCATTGTTTTGCCTTTCAGCTCGCTGAGAATCTCTAGACGGTAGTATCGCTAAAGTCTTCTTCCTCATCCTGAAGGAGCCATGCAGATCAACTGGCAAGGCGGACTATACGCCACGGGGATCTCTATCTCGAATTATACACGGTAAGGAGGTGAACCTCCGGCTCTAGGTTATCATCAGCTGCGAGCGTTGATAGAAAACTATTTAAACAGTAGACAATGGCCGCCATCTTCACAAACCATTAGCTTCCCATCTCATCTCAACCATCAACCACTCAGTTACCTTGATTGCCAAGGTCCCAGCCTCTTTTCCAAGCAACCATCACACCCCTGAACATCCATCTCCACAATCACCCTAACCACCCACCATGCACTTCCCAACCCTCATCCTCTCCACCATCCTCGCCCTAGCCCCCACCACCACTCTCGCCTGGGCCAAAGATGGCAATGGAGTCTGGACCGCCAACAACGTCGTCTACCCACGCGTCGGGAACTACAACAACGTGCACGAGTCCTGCACCCGCATGAACTCCCAAACCGTCCTCACCAGCGGCGACTGCGCCTACTGGACTGATTCCAAGGGTGGCATCGCCGGCGGACAGTGCGTCGTGGGCAACAACAAGGTTGAGTGTGTCAGGGGCTGCCCTGACCCGTTTTCGGTGTGTCAGTATGTCAATGATGATGGAACGTGTGCATATGGGTATTCGGCTTGTCTCCAGAAGATGGGGTGCAGCAACAAAGCGGGAGAGTTTGATTGTGCGGGGCTTGCTCTCGGTAGGTTTATTCTTGGTTTTACTTCTAATGGTTGAAGCGTTCGTACGTGATGGTTGTTCTCTGGCTGACGGTGATATGGCAGGGTGTGCGACAGCGTGCTAGGTTACCACTTTTCTGAGACAAGTTACGACCTGTTGGAAGGGGGCCAAGAGATTCTGTTTGAAGGCCGGAGTGGCAGATGGCTGTTTTGGCTTCGCTTGTTCTTGGACATGTTAGTTGGAATTTTTGAAAAGATACCAAGACAAGATTCAACCTCTGCATTACTTTTTAGCGCGTGGTTCTCCGGAGAAGCGAAAGAATTTTGTGTGCTCAGATTCATCTCCGGTGTTCAGGGTGTTTCTTCTCATTGCGTCGCGTGATGTAACCGATCTCTGTCTTAGCCAAGGTGTGACCCCGCACGTTGATGCCATGCGGTGATACCCAATCACCTTCCGAGATACCTCATCGGTTTCAGACTTTCTCAATAATAGCACCTTGCACCGCTCCTTATTGACGGAAACATGGTGGCCTGACAGAGAAGATTGCTGCATGGAAAGCTCGACCCTTCACCATTTCAGGGACAGATGCTCAAGGTCAGCTCAACGGCGCGATGGACCCTCAGCAGGGTATAGTGAGCACCGTTCTAAAACTCCCACAACTACTCGGTCTGACTTGACTGAATTATGTGGAGGCGGAAGACCTCACAGGTTCAATCCTACGATATAGAGAGGAGGATGGTCGCTCAACTCATGCTCATGAGGGCGGATGTAGGCTCTGATGACTCACGCACAAGACGATTCGCTAACAGACGTATATATCACTTCCTCAGCGACGATGGTGAGAGTAGACGACTAGGTACGTCGAATTCAGTCAACGCCTCAGTCATGCCTGACTTTCTGCGACAGACTTGCAGCACCACCTTTGGTATCTTACTCTCGATGGGAAGCTGGGACTCGCACCGCCCGTTAGTCGGGGAGCAAGCCCGCGCCGTGTCCTGGATTTGGGAACGGGGACTGGCATCTGGGCAACTGACTTTGCGGAGGAACATCCTGAAGCAGAGGTACTAACATCAAACACTAATCGCACTTCGCAAACACTTACGTCTCCAATCTCTCAGATCACGGCGGTGGACGTTAAGCAAACCAACTCCCGGTTGTAGGTAACCCCTTGACCCCTTCTCAGCAAGTACTTACACCCCAGCCTCCCTCCCAACGTCACCTTCTCCACTGCCAACTACGAAGATTACTGGGCCTTCCCCCACAGGTTCGACTACATCCACAGCCGCATGGCTAATAGTAGCGTCGCCGATTGGCCTTCCTACATTCGCAAAGCATTCGAGTTCGTCCCTCTTCCCTCATTTTCCCTCTTCCTTCCTCTCCCTCGGCCGGAAACACTAACCTTTCCCAGCGCCCTCTCCCCCCAAGGGTACCTCGAACTCCAAGAATTTCACCTCGCCACCATCTCCCCCTCCCCTCCCCCCTCTTCCCCTTCCGCCCTCTTAACCTCCTCCTCCCTCATCTCCCAATCCGCCACTCTCTCCTCCCGCCCCCTCATCCCCCTCTCCACCCTCCCAGCCCTCCTCACACAAGCAGGCTTCAAAGACGTAACCATCGCTTTTGAGGGCAGATGGCCTAGTAACTCGCTGTGGCCTGAAAGTGAGAAGGAGAAAGAGTTAGGGAAGTGGAGTCACATGAACTTTGTGAGTGGAGTTGGGGGATTCCTGAGGTGGTTTCTGCCTGGGTTGGGGTGGAAAGAGGAGGAGATTGGGGAGTTGGTGGCGGAGGTTGTGAGGGAGTTGGGGGATGAGGGGCTTAAGGGGTTTTGGCCTGTGTGAGTCCCTCCGTCTGAGAGGTGAGTTAGGGTGGGGGTTAGGGAAGTTTGCTGACGGGGTTTTAGGGTCGTGGTTTATGGGAGGAAGCCGGAGGCGCTAAGTGCGTAATGAACTACCTGTTGACTCGGCCAGTCAGTCCTCCAGCTGTCGATTCTTACTCGGAGTCTGCACCCTTCCATGAGCAGGGTTTAGGTGTGTACTCTGTAGATAGATTATGACGTCAATGTTCCACATTGCATCCGTGGCGCTACTACCCGTGCGAGCGCTTCCCTGGCTGCCGCCATCTCATCCTGGTACAGCGCCTGGCCGTAGAGGGCCAGGACTTCGACGAGGCTTTCTCCCCGGAGTAAAGCACACCTGAGAACTCTGCAGCAGTTTTAAGGGAGGAGCTCCTGGATTGGCTCAAGTACACCATCCCACTCACGCTTAGCGAGAGGGCGACGAGTGCGTTTGTTGCTCGCCATGGTGACCACGATACTCTGATTTGCGAGGGTTGTTGGAAATTCAACACGCCACGCCTCATATTCACGCAAGCGGAGGTGAAGAAGGAGCTTGTGGACATCTTTGGATCGTTGGAGTGGTTTGAGAAGTTTGTGATGCAGATGAGCATTGAAGATCTGAATCAAGCGCTTTGGAATGTTCAGTACGTGCGGCGGGCTATTCTGTGGTTGGCTAAGACATCCTCAGGATCCTCCTGTTCACGATGTTGATTCGGATAGGAAGGATATCACGCCGGAGGATGCCGCGGCTGTACTGGTTGCCATGGGTCAGGCTGCTCCGGGTGATGATGAAGAGTGGGGGAGCTCGTCTGGTGATGATGACGAGAGGAGCCTCGATAATGACGACGAGACGGAGAGCTCGGATGGTCAGAGCGACGACCAGAGTCAAGATGATCAGGATGAAGACCAAGATCAAGATGACGATGATGACGAGGATGACGAAGATGATGGGGACGACGGAGATGACGAAGATGATGGTGACGATGAAGATGAAGGGGATGATGATGTCGAGGACATGGAAGTCGATGAAATCCTGCCAGATCTTCTCCGGGAGATGGACATAGACGATCCAGAGGACGAGGAACTCTAGCACTGCACTTGGCAACCTCAAGTACGGTACCTAGGCTCCTAGGCAAGTAGGTCTCGAAGCACTCCCTGGACGTGGTGCCAACATCGTCATCGGTCTTCACTGGTGCCCATTTAACTATATATAGCTACCAATTTAAATAGAAACCGAGAAGAAGAATTTTATTCTACAAAGTGAACAAGATCTGACAGACCTGCGTGCATTATATTTTTTTCCAATGTGCCATTCAGAGTAATGCCGAAGGGCCCCTGAGCAAGGAGACAGAGAGAATCATTGCCCGGCATCTGAGTGGCTTGAAGGTAAGCCCTCATCTTTGCAAAAGCACAAAAGTTGTTCGTCGCTGCAACGGTATGCTTTGAGCTGATTAGCATCTGGAAATGCGTGCCGGGATCGAGAATCAAACTTACACCCATCGCATCAATAGCCAGCACTTGAGCATTTTTGTATTTTTGGGCCGAAGAGAGTGCGCTGGACTTGGGATCAGCATAACATACTACTACTGCTGCCACATGCCGGGGTTGAAGTTACTCACTTCTCAATGGGAGTTACGGGATCGTAAGTGTTGCCCACGAAGAGGATGGGCGTTGCGGTGCGACCGCCGAATGGCCCGGTGAAGACGTCGTTCGACTTGATCGGCCAGCCGGTGCACCCAAGCACAGACTTGATCCATATTTCGCCAATGATACTCTGCTCTTCAAGGTCGTTGATCAGCGGCCTCAAATCTCGCAACTTCTTGCCGTACAACTTGCCGTCCTGGTCAGAGCAGAGGGTGCCGAGGCTCCATTCAGGGTGCATGTCCGCGTAGCCAGCTGGACCAGGGTCGCCCACAATGGTGGCCAGTTGCGCTGTCCAGGGCCGTACGTCTTGTGCTGCAAGGGCGGCTTCGAGGCCCTGGAAAATCTCGGGCAGACGGCCAAAGACCGAGAGTGGTGCGCCTGCAGCAGTTAGCAGGGTCACTTTCAGAGTGAGCAGCCCGGCCTCCAGATCTGTCGCGTTGGACCAATGCGCAGCTTCCGCTTTTCGTGGATTAAGCTGCACAAACGACCGATGGAAGCGCTCATAGATGTCCTTTGGGGTGGATCCGGTATAGTATGAGCAGGCGCTCGGTCCGGCGGCGTGACAGTAAATGAAGAAGACAGCGATGATGCCATCGAGATGGTTAACGCTTGCTGACGTATAATTTGTGAGGTAGCTTTCCGGACTCACAACGCCGTCGAGAATCATATTGCCCACTCTCTCTGGGAACATGGATGCGAAAGTTTGCCCAAGAAATGTGCCGTAACTGATACCGTAGTAGTTCAAGAGGCCACGGCGTTTCGCAGCCCTACGGCCATCATCCGTTTCTGCAAAGGCATCGACGACGCTAAGCATATCCCGTGCCGTGAAAGCGGTAGTCATGTGTGGGCCGGCATCCTTATTCCCTCCAATGCTCGTCTTGCATCGTTGGCCTAGTTCCTTCCCGAACTCAATGTAGCTGTTGTAAAACTCATCCGTGACTTTGGGAACGGACTTGGACCTCAGCGTGAGGCGGTGGCCCGAAGTGGTATTGGTTAATTGACAGCTCGCTGACGGCTCGCTGAGCCACATGCCTCTGGCGTCGAAGCCAACAACGTCCCAATTTGTCCCGATTAGGGACTGAATGGTGCTTGCGTTGTCTCGGGCTTCGTTAACGCCCGATGCCCCAGGTCCGCCGGGGTTGATGAGGATCATGCCCTGATAAGGGCCATCGGGGGAGTTGGGTACGGCGGGGTATTTGATCAGAGGGACAGAGGCGCGGCCGAGTCGTGGGTTTTGGTAGTCCAAGGGCACCTAGCGAAAGGAGTCAACGCCAGGGAGAAGAGGACGGAGTGGAGGAAAGAGCGCACACCGGAAGCCTAGCACAGAAGAATACATCCTCGCATGGGCACCAAGTAAGCCTCTTGGAAGGAGTGATCTGTTCAAACGTGCAGTTCTCTGCACCTGCTGCGACAAAAGCAAGCAAGCCAAGCGAGACGAGGAGCTGACTCAAGATGCCCATTCTCGCCGTAACACTCTGTAAATCAAAATGCAGGTGGAATTGGGCGGAAAGGACAGGCAACTGAGTTCAGTAATAAAGAAATTTCAGACACAAAGGTCGCTACAGCCGCGTAAGCTATTCGTATTTGAAAATTTTGGTTCACCTAGGGTTAAAATGAGCAGTTGCACAGCCACGATTAATACGAGCGACGTAAGGAATGGCATAGGTCGTGGCTCCGGACGCGCGCCGCGGCTGATTGGCGCCTTGTAAGGTCTGTGCGGCGCTTGGAGCCCCTACACAGTATTTTACCGAGACTGAACAGACCCAGTTATTTGACAGAACCCCAGGAGCCCGACAAGTCTCGTCGACGCCCGGTGGTCTTCTTGGCCCCCGGTAGACTCGTTGTCGTGTGTCGTTGACGCGTGGCGGCCACGGCCGTCTCCGCTGGAGTGCCCTTTCTCGCGCGGCGCCTCTTGGTAGAGGGTCCCCCGTTGGATTGATCCTCACACGGCCTCTTTAGATTCCCCAGGTGAGCTGTCCGGCGTGTGGGCGTGGGATCTGTTTGCCAGGGGGGAAGCGGCTGTTGATACGCCTGTGCCTGTGCCTGTTGCTGTCGCTGTCGCTGTCGCTGTCGCTGTCGCTGTCGCTGTCGCCGTTCCTGCGCCTGTCCCTGTGTCTGTCTCTATAACGGCATGTAGTCGCCGTAGTAAGAGTGACGGGGGAGGTAGGATTGAGGCTCAGTAAGGCATGCGTGAGCCATTGGGAGGACCGACGGGGCGCTGGTATGCGGGTTGAAACCCCATGGCTGGGCTTCTGGGGAGGAAAGAAGAAGGCGGGACGTGTCAGAATCTAGCACTTTGGGGCCAATAATGGTGATGACTGTGAAATTGATTGCGTTGTTGTTGTTGTTGTCAACTACTGTGGAAATCTCTGGCTTCCAGGGGCCTCTATTGCCAAACCGGCTGCTTCCGCTGATGGCCCCAATTGCTTATATAAGCTGACAGGACGCTGGTATACTGGTTGACACCCCAGCCTGGGCTTCTGGGGGTTGAAGAAGAAGGCGGAAGTGGTGATGGTGCTAGAGCCATGTTTCTGGGGCCCTGTGGGTGCTGATATAGAGGAAGACACAGGCGCTGGTCAAGGGAGTTATCTCTGCCGAAAGAAGGCATCGTGGTGTGACTCCCCTGTGGGAAAGGATTCATCTTCCCTTTCAAGATTTTGCGAAAGTTGTTGCGAGCAAGAGATGGACTCAACATCTCAGCGGTTGCTGCAGGTTGAACTTACGGTGCTGGCCCGCCAGCAATGGGTGTGCCGCCGTTGTTTTTCGTAGGCGGATTTTGTGGCCGCATGCCAGGTCCAGCTCCCAACGCATGCCCCACGGAATCAGCGTTTGGCTGTGCCGATGCCCTATCCCCGTGAAAGCCAAACATGTGACTTGGACTTGGACTCGGACCTGGCGCTGGCTGCGGCCGCGGCTGAAGCGGGTGCCACGCAACTTTGCACTCATGTTCCTGAACAGTGCAGGCCATCACAAGCTGGTGGTGAGCGATCTCGTTGCTGATCTTGTTCCGGAAGACCAGGTAGCTTCTGTAATCGGTGACGGCGGAGTGCTGTGATGCGTCACACCTGCACTTGGATGGCTTTGCGTTTGCTGCACGTGTCCAGTACTCACGGCAGACTCTGCACTCGAAAGCCTCCAACCTCTGCTGAACAAACGTCAGGCAGTGGCCGGCAGGGATGACGAACTCGGTACTCGTGGAAGCCATTTGTTGTAACTGGGGCCCTCGCGCGCCGGAGGGGGAAGGTTGCCCGTTCATCTTCTCTTCTGCGCTGGGGAGTGGAGGGAGGCGGCGAATGTGGACGCGGTGTCTGTGTGAGTCGGCCTTTATACACAAAGGGGCGTTGGATATTGGGTTATACTTATTGTTGGGGACGGAAGAAAACGATTGCTTTGGTTCCATCGGTGCGCCTTTTTTTCAACGAGGGGCAGATATGTCGAACCAGACAGCCTACACATGGACTGGGTTGATAACGCTTCTTTTAGGCTTTTGGTGAACATTGGTAGGTTTGCAGGTGGTGCGTCGAGGTGATATTTCGCCAGGTACCCGGTGGTTTGGTGGAGCTGATTCTCAGTTCACATGTCCTTGGTGACGATCGCGGGCACACAACCTGTCAAAAGGTGTGGCCAAAGCAGTGCATGAGGGGTCTGAATCTCTGTATTGACTGAACTGTCTGAATCGTTGGTGTTGAATCTAACTGATGGCCAGTGGCTAAATATCCAGAATGGCTCCTTTGTCTCAGTTGCTGGATGTCTCAGACTGAAAGTCAACAAAACAGGCCCAAACGCGACCCTTGGCGTCTTGCCGAATCTTCCAGAGCGACTGCCTGCACTGACCAAGCCACAGAATCCGACATAACCAACACGCACGACGAACTCTAATAGTTTGTACTACTCATACGAACGCTTTATTATTCATTATTTTGCAGCCCCGCAGTACCAAGCCATCAATTGAACGTTCGACCCGCGTCGCTCCACTCCATCTTCCGCAATGGCGATGACGAAGGTTTCACGGCTCCCGTCCACAATGGCGAAAAATGCTACTCGCTGGTGACTCATGGGACACCAAGAGTCAGCAAGTCTCAAACGATAGAAATCTACAACCACAGAAAGGCCTTGAACCACCTCTCCTCCGAAATAACAGACGTGTAGTTCCGCACCTCGTCGCCATTCGCCGGCATCGGAAGTCTCATTGTATACCCCTCCTGTTTATGGGCGACCGCCGCAACACCAGACATGCCAATCCAGTTGAAGATGGTGCACAGGTGCCGAACCTCTCTGGTGGGCGTTTCTGCGCTTGAAGCGTCACATCCGGGATGGTCTGCACAAAGACACTCTGCAGTTTGACACCCCCAGCAGGGTTAAGAAACCGAAGATCGCAGTTGCAGCTCATCACTTCAAATCCTTCCCCTTCCATGTGGAACTGCTGGCAGCTCCAGCATGCTGGCGCCGTGTTGTGCACTGTGATGAATTTGGACTCGGAGTTGGAGTGCCCCGAGAAGTTCCAGACGAGGTTGTTTGCAAGAGGGCCGCACACCGGGTAGGGACGACCCTGGTCTGCATCCATGAGAGGAAAAGCCACGGAAGCGCGTCCTTCTTCAATCGGTGGCAGGCTGCGACGAATGGTGCAGTTGTTTTTGCGTATTTTGCGGCTGGAAAACATACGCGAGAACATGCTTATCGGCACTGGTTGTTAAACGGAATGCGACAACCGTACCCACTGAGATAGAAAAACAACTTGAGGGATAGTTAGATGCCAGATGTTAGAAGGGGGAGAGTTGCGGAAGGATCAAGTGTATTTCAGCATCGAGAACTAGGTACTTTTGTCAATCACTTTTATGCATTCCACAACAATGCAGCTAGGAAGTGTTTCGGGTCAGGCCCTTTGTGTCAAGTGTGAAGACTGCCATCTTTGCCCCGGCCCGCAGCCAAACTGCTATCATATGACTCCCAAAACCCAAAAACGCGGCCACTCGTGAGATCTGGAGCGTTTTGAAAAAAAGAAACTGAACGCGACAGTCGAGGGCTGAATCTTCTAAGTCGGTAGTCTTTTCGATTTAACGTTTAATTTAATTGATTACAAGAAAAAACTCATGCGTCCTCATCACCAGATTCGCGGGGGTGGAGGGTGTTGTGGATGCGTGGAATCTAGGAGGTGCCCTGCATCTCAAATGTACTATTTTCTACCCAGATGTGGCTGATTTAGATGACGGCCAGTTGGCAGTGCCAGCTAACGGCATTAGGCAATAGTGGGTGTTTTTAGTAAAGTGGTGGGTGATCGCATCACCTCTCTTTAAATAACCACCCTAGTCCTATCACACACCTCCCGACCGTTAAAATGAAGTTGACCATTACCACGCTCACCCTCCTCCTCACCGCCGTCTCCGCCATGCCCGCCGCCGAGGACGAGAACCTTGACAAGCGCCAGTGCGGCACCGTCAACGGCCCCTGCGACATAAATAACTGCAACGGCTGTAAGTCCTACCTACGTCTATTACAGCTTAATCTCAGTAGAGAGCAAAAGAGAGCTGACAGTGCAAATAGGGAACACCCCTTCCAATGGCCAGGGAATCAGCCGCAGCGGCCAGGACGCGGGTTGTCCATGCGCCGGCACCTGCGGCAACGCCACTGGCTCATGCTGTGCCAATGGCTGTTCCGCGTCGGGTGGTGTTTGCCAGGCTGGCAAGTATGCTGGGTGCAACTGTTACTACTAAGGGACTGGAGGACAGAAGAGCGGAGGGAAAGGGTGTGGTGGAAAAATGTTGTTCCATCAGAACCAGTCAAAGAGGTTGGCACGGTTAGGCATCAGGTGCTTGCCTTTAGGTCCCTGGGTGAACGCTGAAAATTACCAGGTTGAAGATTAAGCCCCCGTTGACCCGTCTCGACCTTGTTTGAGCCACGTTGCTAGTTGGTGTGGTTTAATCTAGCATCGAGTCACAAAATTCAGTCTTCAGTGAAACTTAAGTCTTCTTGTGGAACGTTTCACTGAGGGTACGGAGCTTATGGGAGCAGCGGAAGTGCAGTTGCAAAGTGACTTGATTAGGTAGAAAGGGGGGGAGCGAAGCTCCCAGACTAAATACAAAAGAAAGCTCCCTGTTTGTGAGGAGAGCACATGACGAAAGGCTCCTGCGCTCCAGCCTAGCCTGGAGCGGTAAGGCGCCTGCGCGCCTGAGCGCCAAGAACTGCCGCTGCAGTTCGACACTTCTTGTCGCAGAGATCATGTGCTCAAGGTAGTAGTAGTAAGGATGGATGTGACAAGTACTCTCTTGCCTCCCTAGGTAAGGTACTTCAGCTCTACCGAGTCCAAGAACCTGCTGTCCGACGAGCCGTACAGAATACAGCACCCCCCTGACGTTTTCTTCAACTCTTCCCTCAAGGAGCTGATTTCTTTGTCTCGGCGCCCGACCTTTGCAATCAGTTCGGATATACTTTAGCTTTGTGCCATCGCATTAGCCTCATTTACTATTATCTTCCCGTTTGCCGCCATCAATTCCTCGTTCAACTTCGTTACTTGTGCTTGCAATCTGGTGATCTTAGCGTCCCGTTCCTCCGCTTGCTGCTCCAGACCCGTTTAGGCTGTGTCACGCCGTGCCACGGGTCTCTGTCTCAGGCTGTCTATTGTCCTATCTTGCTCTGCCACGTTTTAACGTAAATTAGCTATCGTAGCGTTTTGTTCCTCCACTTGCCGCTCCAGGCCAGCAACGGCTGCATTCTAAGTTGTCGCCAGTTGCTGCCTCAGCTGACCTATTATGGTGTTCCGCTCTGTCACTTGTTGCCGCAGACCAGCTATCTCGGTCTCTTACTCTTTGCTCCAGGTCGGTGATGGCTGTGCCCTGATTGGTCGCGGTTGCTGCCTCTGGCCGGTGATCGTCGTTTCTGGTTCCTGGACTTGCTGCTTCAATTAACTTATTGTCGTATCTCGCTCTGTAACTTAATGTCTGAGGTCGCTGACCGTTGCGTCTCAACTCCCTATCCGCTGCCTCAGTCGGGTTATCGTGACACCTACGTCCGCCAGTTGTTGGTTTAGTTGACCGACAGTTGCGTCTCGATCTCTCACTTGCTCCCTCAGCCCAGATATCACTGCATCTTGGTTTGCCGCCCGACCTCCCAGCTCGTCCAACTCCCGCTCAAAGTCATCCAGATCCGAGAGCTCTTCTGTTGGCATCTCTTAAATTTCGCACGCTCTACAGGAGCAATCGTAAGGTGGGTGGGTAGCCGACGTCGTTGTGGTCGATCGTCGGAAAAGTGATGTGGCCAATTACGCCATTGGAAGGAAGCACCAAAGGCGATCAATCGGCCGGTCTCGGGATCCGCCTCCGACGATGCGCGTGAGATATGACCCTCGGAAACAGGCTCTGACAAAGTGGGTGACGGAGAGCAGTGTTGTGAGGAGAGGCCGCCGGCAGACTGCGGATATCGGGCGGGGAGCTTGCGCCCATGTAGGCAGCAGGCAGGCAAACCCCCCGCACCACGGCGTCCCCCACACGCAGAAAAGTGCACTTTTGGATGGCTGTTTTCGAGAGAGTCGTCGTCTTGCGGCATCGTGCGTGACGAGTTGGCGCGAGCTGTTTGGCGTACGCTGCCTGCCATAGTGACTGGCTCGATCGTTACCGTGAGGTGGAGGTTGAAAAATTGTAAGGAAAGGCAGGTACGCCTGATCAAGGTGGTCACAATGGTGGCGAGCAAGAATTGGGAAAGGGGTAAGATTTCAACCTGGCCTGAGCTGAGAGGTGTGCGAGGGCCGTGGTCTAAATACTGGGCAGTGGTGGTTGTTGTGTCAGAGGCTGTGTGGGGCTCAGGGGTAGGTGGTGTGTGTGTTGGGGGGGGGGGGGGGGGGTAGGGGGGGTTG
>Ga0247758_1001115_pt1 | contig 21721 bp, 24 predicted proteins | sample UWRJL156409C4_FD_180950 | JGI IMG/M metagenome (GOLD analysis project Ga0247758, IMG submission 180950) | Plant litter microbial communities from Arlington Agricultural Research Station in Wisconsin, United States - UWRJ-L156-409C-4 | ecosystem: Environmental > Terrestrial > Plant litter >...
TGCGGGGGGGGGGGGGGGGGGGGGGTGGTGTTTGGGGGGGGGGGGGGGGGGGAGGGGGTGGGGGGGGTGAAGGCGGTGGATTATGCGGGGACGGTGGCGACGATTGTGGGGAATTGCGTGGTGTTTGCGGGGGCGACATGGTATTTGCATGATAGGAGGCAGAGGTGGTATAGGGCGGCGCAGGTGGGGGGGTTGGTTGTTATGGGAGGGATTGCGATTGGTGAGTTTTCTCTTTGCTGCCGCATGTGTATGGCATGGTGGTTTCGTGGTGAGACGAAAGAAAATGCTGACAAAGACATAGGGGCTATTACAAGAGCATACCTGCTCTCCCAGGCGTTTGGCACGCCGGACGTGGTGCTTTCTGATGAGGGGGAGAAGACATGGAGTTTCGGGCAGCTGCTAGGGTTGCTGATGCTGCTGCTGCCGGTGATATCGGTCATCGAAATTATGCGCGGCGAGATCAGCGTTGCACCGCCGGTGCAGGATGATGACGATTCCATGCGGTTGATCGAGGGACAGCCGCTGGCGGAGTATCCAACCATGAAGAAGAAGTAATAAAGGATGGTACTAAAACGTTAGCTAAACTAAAAGTAACTACCTACCTATCTACCTACCTACAATTACATACTTTATGTAACGTGCTAAGTGCCATATCTACGCACAACAACGGTTCAGCTCCTCTACAACCTCCTTCCCAAATCGCTCCATGGCCACGTAGTCTGACATACCGGCCCCGGTAAAATGGTCGTTTAAACATAGCAGTACCGACCTTTTGTATATTGCGCCCATCAAAGGTCCCAGCAGGGAAACCGCCTCGTCTCGCCAGACAGCCTGCAGCACCGAGGGGACAAAACTTTCAATATCAGCCTCGAATAGTCCGGCTTGCGAAATGGGCTTCCATAGCCCAATCTCCAAGAGGAGCAGGCCGACGCTGTAGTAATCATAGCCGCGCCTGAACCGCGGCTCCGGTAGCTTAGCGTACTCGGGGTGCATGTAGCTCTTATCAAGACCCAACGGGCCGCTGGTGAAAGCGGTCGGGTCGCTTGGCCTGCTGTGATTGAAGCCAACAAGATACGGGGTAGGGTACCCGCTGACGTTGATGCTGCTGCCGTGCTCGTCATGAGATATGTTCCCTGCTGCCACCTCCTGGGTGTCCGAGAAGAACAAGACGTTGTGGGAGGATATGTTCTTGTGAAGCCAGTTGGCACGGTGGAAGCAGTGTAGACTCTTGACTAGGGACTGCGCAAGGCGGAACAGACATTCCAGAGACGGGCGAGGTTGCTGTTTCATCATATCCCTTAGCGTAACGGGGGGTTATATTTGTCGGCTGGGCCGAAAGGGGGTAGTCAAACAGCATCCCAAAGCGGGCTTCGGCTTCAGCGAGGTCGTGGAAGTAGCCGCGGCAATGCAGAACGTTGAAGTCTGCCGGAAGTGGCTCCATGGCGAAGTTATGAACGATGGCCCCAACTCTCGCAAACATGCTGGCGGGACCAAGGTCCATGGTGTGCAAGTCGTAGTTGATCCACTCACAAAGTACCGGCCGGTCATATCCATCAACGGATGCAATCGACGCCTTGCCTGCTAGTGGTTGCAATATGCGGACTTGGTCAAGGGAAATAGCACATTGAGACAGGGCGTCGGACGGTTCCCCCCTTGTTTGAACCTTTTTTTCATGTATCGCAAGGTAGCCAGCAACACAGCCTGTGTTTCCCATGACGGCGAATTGTGCGAAATATCTCCGGACTGCATTCCTGGACTATTGTCGAATAGCTGATCGATCCCAGCTTCGAGGCTAGCGAGCATCTCAATTCGATGTTCAGGTGGGACGAAGCCAGGCGTGCATCCCAGTATTGACGTCCCCACCAGCATGGAAGCGATGCGTGAGTCCTCCGTCATTGCCTATATGGCGGCGAGCAGCCCTGTAGTTGTTGATGCCCTGCTTCCCGAATGCTCGAAACACGACCAGCACAGTCAAGATGCCGCCCAACGACCAGACGTCGCTCTTCCGACCATGAAGATAGTCTGGGTCACTAAACGCTTGCACGGTGCACTCGGGGGCGAGGAAGTCCCCGGCGCCGCCTTTGAAAGGGGTAGCAGAATTTGAGGACTCGCTGCGCAAGCGAGAGAGTCCAAAGTCGGCGAGCAACAGCCTACCTTTCTGAACCAGGATATTCCGCGGTGCGAGGTCAAAGTGGCAACCCTTCATCTGGATGCGTTCGGTGGCGTCGACGTAGTTGTGCAGGCTCTCGAGCGCAGACGAGAGCCCGTGAACCTGGTCCAAGTACTCTTCGTACGACTTAAAGTAGCGTGGAACAAGCTTGACAAGCTCGGCAATCTTCCTCGCGTCCCCCCCACCAAGCGGCGTCCCATCGAGGGTTATTTCACAAAGCAGCGCCTGTAGGGATGTTTCTGCGAGCGGGAACAGCAGGCAACAGGCTGATGTGCCGCGGATCGAGTAGGCGCCAGCAGCTGTATCATGTTTTCTTGGCGGATTTGGCGGAGCAGAGTCAGGACCCGCTTCTCATTCCCAAATGTACTACCCAGCCATCTAGTATTCCATGGATCGGGGGAAGGCTATTTCTAAACTCTCCTCTCTCACTTCCCCCTAACCTCTACCAAGTTTCATCCACCCAGATCTACAAAAAGTCCCTCACCGCCTCCCAAAACCCCTCCGGATTCTCACACATGGGCAAATGCCCCGCCCTCTCCACAACCTTCAACTCTGCGCCCTCCCGTCCCAAACTCCCCTTAAACCCATCCATCGCCTTCACCAACGCCCCCTTTCCATCCCCATCACCCACGACAAACAACCCCTTCACCGCACACCCCTTCATCTCCTCGAGCATATCATACCCCCACAGCGCCTGGCACGACCACCTGAATCCCTGGACGCTATTCTCGGCGACCATCTGGGTCATCCACTCTGCTACCGGCTTGCGGTCGCTCATGGTGTACTCGTGGAACCAGCGGGAGACAGTGACCTTCGCGAGGGCGGCGATGCCCTGCTCGGGGGACTCTGCGACTGCGATGCGGTCTTTCCATGCCGCGGTGTTGGCGTCGCTGCTGGAGACGTTGAAATCGCAGGCAATGAACCTGTCCACAAGGGAGGGGTATTTCAGTGCGCATTTGAGGGTGGTGGCGCCGCCCATGGAGACGCCGATTAGGGCGTGGAGTTTGGGGATGCGCAGGGCAGAGAGGAGGGTTGCGAGGTCGGAGGCGAGCATGTCCAGGGTTGCAGGGACGGGGGGCTCGGGGACAGAGTGGCGGCCGCGGGTGTCGTAGCGGAGGATGCGCAGGTCGGGGCGGGCGGTCTTGAGGAGGGCAACGAGGGGGTCCCACATGTGCAGGGAGGTGAGGAGGGAGTTGGAGAAGGCGACGGTGGGGGCGTCGGCGGAGGGGTTGCCTTCGAGCTGGTAGGGGATGTGCAGGCCGTCGGGGGCGGTGACGAAGGCGGAGATGACGGCGCTGTCACCGGCGGTGGTGGAGATCATGTTGTCGAGGGTCTTGAAGGAGGCGTTTTGCGGGAGGTGCGAGAGGGATTCGAGCTCGCGCGGGCCGGGGCCGAAGATGTAGAAGATTTCGTAGGTCCGGCGGGCTTTGTCGGCGATGAAGGAGGAGAAGACCTTTTCGCGCCAGGGGGTGGACATGGCGGAGTGGTGCTCCGGGCCGTCGAGGCCATTGACTTTTTCGTACTCATGTAGAGTGATGATCTTCACGGGGGAGGTGGAGGCGCCCTCGATCTTGGCAGGGGTGCGGTAGATGCGGCTGCGCAGCCACCCGGGGATTTTGGAGAGCATGGGGTTGTGCTCCTCGGTATACCAGCGGATAGTCTCGGCTTCGGCATCGGGCGTGTCCCGCAGCGACACCTCGACGGCGATGAGCACGCGCCCTGCTGCGTCGGCGTCAGTCAGCTGCTCGGCAGGCACGAACGACGGGCTCTGCTGCGATCCGACCAGGTCGAGGAAGCGGCGGGTGACGTTGACCTGGCCAATTGTCTCGGCCTCCCGGGGTGAGCGGTGTTCGCGCAGCTCGGTGTATGTGGGGGTTTCGAGGAGCGACATGTTGGTGACATCGTAAATGGCGAGGAATTCGGGGTCCTGGCCGTCGGTCGCGCGGTAGCGCAGACCGTTGGTGAACATGTGCGGCATGCGCAGCCGCGTCGGGCCGTGCTCGTTGTTGTACCACTCGTGGAATTGGTCCAGCGAGAGGCCCGGTTGCGGCGCCATCGCCACGAAGAGTAGACCCGCCATAGTGAGATGCGAAATGCCGGGGTACGTACTGTATTTTGGGCGTTCGGTTTTGGAGATGACGTCGTTTTGAAGGTTCAATTGACGCGGCGACCAGAATGGTCCAAGCTTCGTCCAAACTGGACACTGATAACGGGATGAGGGAAGGAGCATTTATGTAGCATTGCGAACCCGCGCCCGCGTTCCAGTATTATCCCAGGAGATCGGAGTGAAATCGGGATTACAGCTCGACGTGCCGGCCCACCGGGTCGGCTATTTTGTCGCGGGAGCGGGGCACTGCGGGCAAAGCATTTCCCGGCAGTTGAGCGAGGGTTAGGGTGGGTGTAAGTGAAACCGACAACAATGAAGATCAAAATGTTACGCTCCGTACGAGCTTGAGGAACAGATGACCGTGCACTATTTCTCTCTGACCAAAAATGGCTCCAAGACTTGTGAGGGATAAGGTAGGTTAGGTCAGTTAGGTTGATTGGGTTTTGGCTTCCTGGAACATGCGCGATTGATTCTTCCCCGGTACCGGCAACGGCGTCACCACAGAGTGGGCGACCTCAGGGCCGCCATCCTAAGCCCCTTTTCCCGGGGTTCCGTCGCCATTTTCAGCACCAGCATCTCTGACAAGCCCGTCATCGACATGGGCTAGCTTACCGACCCCGCTGACGCCGAAGTTGCATTAGCGGCGTTCAAGCGCCTCCGCCAGGCGTGGAACTCCCCAGCCGTGGCGCCCGTCAAGGTCGGTCCGGAGATCACGCCGTGTGAAGCTGTTCGGTCCGATTCTGATATCATGGGGCACATCCGCGCCAACTGTAATTCAAATATAGCAGGCCTCGGCCACTAATACCATGGGAAGGAATGTCTTAGCTGGCGCTGTTGTTGACTGGTGCTGGCGCTGAGGGCTTTGGTGTCGAGGGAGTGCGTGTCGTGGATGCCTCGATTCTTCCCTTTGCGATGCCAGGTAATCCGCAGACTGGTATATATGCGCTGGCCGAGAAGACTGTTGCGTCTATTCTTTCGTGAAACTGAGTGTGGCTTCACTTTTGGGTACTTGTAACACTGGAAAATAGGGGTTAGGTCCAAAACTATGTCGACTATCCAACTAGAAAACAGTAACTACTTCGCAGAAAAGTCAAACTGCACAAGCGCCCTTCGCCCAGGTGCATAGTCCAGGACCAGGGTGTCACCTTGCACTGATACTGACCCTCTCCGGTAATCATCAGGAATCCAGAGAAGGTGCTCCCCGTTTCGAGTGACCCACTCACCATCATCCACGCGAAGACCACCTGGTTGCTGCTGGTGGAGGACCTCGGGACCATCTGAAATGCTCAAATCCCCCATCGACTTCGTTAGATGCTGTTCCGTCTCTTGAGGACAATCACCCGGTGACGGGAGTTCGGAGCGACGATCGCTCTGATCCATCGGTGCCTTTCGATTCTTTCCCAGATCCCAGATCCGGACAGTCCCATCTCCTAATCCTGACGCAAGTCTCCTCCCATCTGGTGAGAAGGCCAATGCAGAGACAGATTCGTCATTCTCCCAGATTGTTTCCTCATAGAGTGTTTCCCGATCTGTGTCTGTTTCCACATCGTAGAGCCGGACACCCCAATCTCTTAAGCCTATCGCAAGTGTCCTTCCATCTGATGACAAGGCTATTGCAGAAGCACCGTTGTCGTCAGTACCATGGAGTATTTCCCGGTATTCGCCTGTTTGTACATCCAAGAGCCACACCTTGCCATCGCTTGAAGTCCACGCAAGTGTCCCCCCATCTGGCGAGAAGGCTATTGTTACGACATCGTCCTTGTGTCGTTGTAGCGTTTGCCGACATGTGCCTGTTTCAATACCCCAGAGCTGGAAAGTCGTTGCAGCAGTCGACACAATTGTCCTCCCGTCTGGGGAGAAGGCTACTGTACCCAAATCTTTGTCAAACGTTAGGAGTGTTCTCCGGCACATGCTTGTTTCCAGGTCCCTGATCCAGACGGTTCCATCGCCTGAGGACAATGTAAGAGTCCTCCCGCCAGTCGAGAACGCTACTCCAAGGATACTACCGTCAGGCCATTCGAATTTTTCCAGGGGTTCCATATCCGCGCCTGATTCCACATCCCAGAGTCGGACTTCATGATTTTCCGGGCTAGGTGAAGCCGACGCAAGTGTCCTCCCGTCTGGTGAGAAGACTAACGCGCAGATAGATCTCCTATGCCCATAGAGTACCCCGAAGCATGTAGTGTCCCAGTCGTCTCTTACACCACTGGCATTGACAATGAATGGTGCTTTTTCCTTCCACTGGTGCCTTCTGATCTCGCTCATCAGGGGACTGAATATAATCGCGGATCCATATATTTTCGACGGCACGTGGATGTCTAATCGATCGCGTCGTAGCAAAAACTGTTCCGCATCGTCCAAGAATCCAGTAAGCTGTTGATTTCCACAAGGTTGTATCTGCCGATATTTAGTCATCAAATGGAAACAGCAACACGCTTTCAACATACCTGTGCAGAGCGGCGGAGGTTTCTGATTAACTGGATGCCCTTGTTAAAACTCTGCAGGGCAGACAGACACTCAACCCAGCGGAGGAAGTGGTCCTTCAAAAAAAGCCATGCCTTCTCCTGCCAGTTGGATTGCTCCATGAGGTGATCGCCCCAGTAAAGACAAGAGTACTGCATCGGAAGCAGTGGGTCTGGATCAGGTAGTGCTATATCCTCAGGTCTATAGTCGTTCTTCAAGTCGTAGATGTTTTGCTTCAACCGTGATATCCCATCAATGGAACGCTTGAAGATGGCCATGTGTCCCTGTTGGACTTCAGCCGGGTGAAATACGGTCCCTAGGTAGCCTTTGACCGATCCATGTGCTAGACGGACCGTCTGGTTCTTAGTCACCAAAAGCAGACCACACTCTTTAACAATGATGCCAAGTCTCACATCGGGTTCCAGGCCAGCGACAAACCCAAGCTCGAGAATGGAAAGTGGCCGATACGCTAGTAAAGCCGCCAGAAGAACGTCTCTCCAGTGCTGCATCTGCTTCACTTCGATACCCTCCACGATGTGGTCATATAACTCCGAGAGACTGGTCTCGCCGATTGCTCCGTATCTCGCTTCAGCTTCTCCGTGCAGTTCTGACTCTTGCAATATCAGCGCAGTGTTACGTATTCTCATGTTGCTGATTAAAGGAGCTGTGCCCTCAAGTTCGTCTTGGTGCCAGTCGGCCTGGGGGGTTTGCCAGGTCCACACAAGGAGAAACTGGTACTGGAAGGGTGGTAATGCGTTCTGCTGACAGCCACCGGTTTCAATGTCCCCCATCGTACTTCCCAGAGCTGTGACGGACATCGCAATAACGGAAAAGTGATCTTTGCGTGGCCTGATGATCATAGGCGCAGACGCCCCCCTTAGCAGACACACAATGTCGCCAGCTCGAACAGATTTGACGGATGGTTGAGCATGCCACTCTCGTGGAACAATTTCCGTCTGTGGCGTTATGCGCACTCGCTGTTCGCTGGCTAAGGATACCGCCCCAAGGACACAACCATGGCCCTCGATAAACGCCATCTCCTGATCGGGCTGGGTGCGGACCGATACTTGTCGACCGAGAATGAACTCTACAAGTCGCTTCAAAAGCTGTTCCCATGATATTGTGTAGTCGGGAGATAAGCCAGCGGCATCAGCGGCAACAGGGTCATCGGAGCTCATGCCTAACAGCGCAAACACCTTATCCCGGCGGTCAGTGGCCTCGTGGGCGTGGTACATGTCGAGCAGTCCTCCAAGGGGGCATATACCCAGAGAGATTCTGCCCGTGTGGTCGATCTTGTATCGGGGACGGAAGATAGATGGCTTCATCAGGTAGGTCACCGAAGACAACCGATTTCGCATGACGGGAAGAGCCTCCAGGCACAAGGAAAACGCGTATCCGTCAATCTCTGTAGAGCCGCAAATAATGCGCAAATTTCGAGCCGCGGCAACTTCCTGAAGCACCTGTAGTTGCCGTGAAGACCTGTCAGTTCATCTTCTCGTGGAATCTATCAAGCTGATCTTGGAAGGTATTGTACGCCTTCTTACCCAAATGCGTCGAAACCATGGTCGGCTAAGCAGCGCATCAACTGCCTCCAGTTTGTCCCTTGCGAGAGGCGAAGACTTTTCACCCGCTTCAAGTATCGCTTGGATTGCGTTGTCATCACCGGCTGCTGCTTCCCCCAGCCAGACAATCACACGGTTCGCCTTCGAGTAGATTTCTGCCATGCACTGGACTTGGCGACCTCGCTCTTCATTGTCTGCTTGGTTGATGCAGATAGCATCTGCCCATATGACTCTACCGAAGAATTTATCTCGGAGTCGCACCAATGCGGAATGGAGACTCGCCGTGATGGGCAAATAGAAATCGCCGATGGAAATCCAATTCGTCTTTTCAGGGCTGCCCCAACAATACGACAAAGCCTCGAACAGACACGCTCGTTCCGAGTCGCTTGTGCTCCGGATGGGATAGTCGAAGAGCTGGCACTTGAGAGGGCCGTCTTGCTCTTTATCTGGCAAGAGGTGGAGTAGTCGGATGCTGCCATGCGCCAGCTCCGGATAAATGAACTCCGTGCCGGGAGCGTCGGAGAATCGAGTGGGTCCTTCCGGAGGCTCGAACGGAGCCTTTCCAGCTCCCAGGGCCACCGGCACATGAGGCGGAACTGGCAATTCCGTGGCCGACATGCTTTCCGGTGGTTAATTTCGAGGCAGCTACGCCTCGCCAGATTACTTGTCAGGTTCTTTGCTGATGCTGTCGCAATGGAGTTGTGCGGAAATGCGGGATTGAACGCTGGCGGTTGGGTTTTGAGGTGATGCCTTGGGCAGCTTTTGCAACCGTGACCAGGTTAGGATTACCCCGCACTGTCGTGGTTTGCGTTGCGCCATCTGGCAAGGACTACTCCAACTGCCAGTGGCTGTAATGACTGCGCCAATGACAGAATGACCAAGAGCGCCAGAGACAGCTTTTTGTTGGACGAAGACTCTTGCACTCGCGAGTTATCGGGGCCGGGCAGCAATAATGGTGTAGGGTGTGGTGTGTGGAAAGAAAGCTCTGGCTAGAAGTCGCCAACGACAACAATCCAATTCTTGGAGAAGGTCCTTCCGAGCGCTCACTTCCGACCAGAGACGCTGGGGTTGATGAATAAAGTTAAGATTAATGCGCTATCACCACTGACAGTAAAATCACCCCAACAAGGGCCATACCTACAAGTGAGATAACCCAATCAAGGCCGTCGTCCATGCCACGGGAACAGTCTGGAAGATACACGCAACTCAACCTTCTGAAAATTCCATGACATGCAGGGTAAATACTGCCTCGCCTCAATCTTATCTAAACTCTATGCCAATGAATCCCTTCTCGCAAGTGAAGGATGCACTGTAGCCAACAAGGAAGATGCTTGAACCAACCACTAATTAAAGTGTCGTCTCTGAGCACTAGCAAAATCCAGAATACCTCTTGACATCCGAGTCTCGAGTCTCTCCGGGTTCAGATGAGCGCAGTTCAAGTCGACTTTCTAAAATCAGATAGCGCCAGACCCATGGTCTTCAAACTCTCTTCAGAAAGACACGGGCGGGATTCGGACCATATGATACGATCATCGCTGTCGCCGTCGTCGTCGTCATCGCCGTTACTGTCGCTGTCCCTATCGGGTCCGCCAAAGATGACATCCATCAGGCACAGCTGCTCAGTGTTGAATATGGGTCCATGTAGGTAGGCACAGGCGTGGCGCCTCGGCTTTCCCGTGGTAGATTTATCGTACCACTCCGGGATCTTCCAGGCGCTGATGTCCTGCAATATTTGATAGATGCTATTTGCGCAGTATTGATCGTCGGGGTCGGCAGGCGAATACGTGTCCAACTTGAGCGTGTATTGAAGAGTGCTCAATGCTCCGAGGCACATGCTGCGGCAGGCAGGGCTGCATCCCCGGTCGATGGTATTATTATCGAGGTCCTCGACGAAATCTCTTTTCAATTTCTCAATACCGTTCGCCACTTGATCGATGATTTTTCGCCGTCTTTCATTGATCCTTTCTGTATATCTACGCGTCAATATCACGCGGGGATTCCATCGGGAAATGATATATGTAATGGCTTACCAATGACGAAAGCGATGGGGAGCGTCTCGGGGCAGACAGCCGGACCAGAAGATTCCAACAGGGCCGCCCTGACGGCATTTGCAAATATGGGCTCGTCCCCAAAAACAAGGGAGATGCTCATCCAGCAGAAGACAGTCTGCCCAGAGGCGAATCCCATGTTGCCTGTTGTGGGCCGCAGATGGTTGATCCACGCCGTACTCTGAGGCTGGATGATCTCATGAACATCATAATAATCGACAATGGCCGCCACCATGGTGAACATGTTCCTGTCAATCTCCTTCGGGACTCGTCGGTGCCGGCCGTGGATAACATCCATGACGATTGCCAGCGCCGCGACATTCCAGTCCTCAGCGTCAATGCGAAACTCACCACCAACTGCGCTTCCTTCTTTCCATCCGCCTTTCAGCGCTGCCTTGAATATGGGCGAGGCTAGGATTAGATGGCGCGACGAGAGGCGAAAAGTGACTGGCCGACTTGGCTCCTGCGCTTGGTGCGGCACAGTGGAGGCGAGATTGATAGAGCTGGGGCCGGCAATACGGGCCTTCTTCCTCGGCGGCTGACTGCGATGCCCGTGCACGTGAGAAGAGGTGTGGTCGTCATCCAAGAGAAACGAGCCTCCTCCGATGGTCGAGTCGTCCACTTCAAGTTTGATAGATTTGTGCTTCACGTCGTCGCCCGGCAGTTGACAGAACGGTGCGTTTGGGTTCTTGAGCGTGAGGATGGTGTCCCCATCGGGATCCATCGTGTAGTCACACATCGTCACCATCGATTGCGAAGACGGTGGATGAGGAAGAGCCTGCAGGAGAGTGGTTGTGTTTGGTGAAAAGTCGAGAGCGCGGCGTGCGCGGGGTGACCTTTGCTGCCCCTGCAACGTGGAAATTGTGACGCTCGGCAAACTTTCTTATTTTGACACCCCACCGAAGTGTGAGACATGCAATCCGAGAAATCTGGCGATGCATTGGGGAAGGTACCTAGTCTATGGAAAGAAAAGAGAGAAAAAAAAAGGAAAATGCTATGAGGAGGGCCCGGCTCCGGTTACCGATGTACTGTCAGAGAGGTAGGCAGGTTTAACTGCCTTTTCTTTCACCCTCCTTGGGCCGAGACGGGACTTGTTCTCTATCTGGGCCCTTTACCTCCCATGATATCAATTTGTCTAAGCGGAGAATCAGAGATGTAACATGAAAGGAGCGTACGGTCTGGACGAAATACATATCTCCACGAACTTGAAGTTGTTGCAAAACACAGTTGATATTTTCAGGGGTATGAGAGCCAGGTACCTTGCAGTTCACCACAGTACCTAGGTAAACAGCACTTGTGCACTTTTGCGTCTTCCAGGGAAAATTCAGTTACCTTACTCATTTCCTTCAACAAGTATCCAAAAAATTTGGGAGCTACCGCACTCCAAGGTGCAGCCAGTCTTTTGTCCGCTCGCTCCATCGTATCCTTGATCTTATCCGGGAACGGTCGAAACTTGAACCACACCTACAATCTAATGCCCTCAAACTCCCATGGTCTGACATTGCGGGTTGGTTAGAGGGCTGTTGTGGATCGACCAAGTAAAAAAGACCATCAGAAGGTGAAACTACCGAGAAGCCAACTACCTTCGCTGTGTACCTTGGTACGGAAATCACAACTGCGACGACATCCCTTTGGCTTTACGGAAGAGGCATTGCTCCTCTTCCGCAAGGCCCGGCTCTTGTACCCAGCAGACCGTGTTAATTTCACTTGTCGCCCCGTCTTTATCCCCATTGCCCGCCATGAACTTGAGCTTGAATATATCCGGACCCGCAAGATTGAACCTGGGGCGCTTGGCTTGCTCGTTGAAAGATTGGAGCCAGCTGAACGTGTCTTGTTCATAGTGTGTGAGCGGCCACGCCTGTGATTCCAGCCCCTGAAACAGTACTTCTAGCTTGTTGCTACCGGCGCGCCTGCGGATCTGGAGCTTGAATAGACCGCCAAGGCCGAAATAATCACCAACATATTCGTCGAGCGATGGCCGGGGCTGCGTGCCTGGCGTACGGGCTTCGTTGAGGACTTTGGCGTTGCCAACCTCACGGCGTGCGTGGTTCGTTGCCGCTTCCTTGGCAAGCCCGACGTAATCGGTCTTGGCTTCACTTTGGATGATGGTGTCGACCAAAAGTTGTAGCGCCCACCCTGACGCGTCGCCTAGCCCGGCCGCGTTAGTTACGGCGAAGATGACTGTGTCGTTATACTCTGGAAGTAGGCCGATCATGCTCGTATACCTAGCCAAGCTGCCTGTGTGTAGCAGCAAGAGACCCCCTCTGAGTGCCTCTGGCCCGGGCACGATCTGGGGCATTTCACGAACAAACATGCTATTGCAGCCAATCTCGACAATAGACTGCGGCAGCTGAATGCGGTCCATGCCGAATCCGTACGAATTCTCCCTCAACGTCGAGTTTGCGTTCTTGCTGATATGACCGGAGAGTTGTTTAGCAGCACCTCGTAGAGGATTTCCTGGCCCGGGCTTTTGCCCAGCGAGCTCGGCCTTCTGCGCCGCGAGCAGCGCTGATCTATACACGAGCATATCCTTGACGGAGCTGCGTATTGCCTGAGCCGGAGCCATGATGTTCCCATCCTGGGTCTTGGGAAAGGGAAGGCGGAAGGGAGACTTGTGACCAAGCGCGGCGTAGGGCTGGGCGAGGTTTGGGTCCGAGTTGTCATGTGTGGCGGAGGTGCGAGTACGTTCTAGCGGTTGCAAGATGCGTTGTTGGATAAAAGTGCCGAGTGTGTCTCCAGAAAGCTTCTCGATGACTTCTCCAGCAATGCAATAGGGCCAGTTGCTGTAGCTATATTTGGTGCGACACTTTGCCCTTTGCTTGAGTGCGTTGAAAGCAGGCATCGTCTGATCTTTTTGGAGGAGTAGCTCCCCGTCGGCACCATACCACCAGTTGTTTGAGAACGCAAGACCAGAGTTGTGGATGAACAAGTCTGCGACCAAGAGCTGCTCGGTCACAAGCGCATCCTGGGTGTCCAGTTCGGGGAGAATGCTCTTGACGGGTGTTCTTCACAAGACTTTGCCCTTGTCAACCAGGATGCCCACGGCGCTTGCGACGAAGGATTTGGTCAACGACGCGATGCTGTACATGGTATCGGAATCAGGCCGAAGTGCGTTTCCTACGTCACGGTAGCCATAGTGGGCGGTATGAATGACCGATCCAGCTTGTGCAACGCCCAGAGAAAGGCCTGGCGAGCCCGTGACGGAGCAGATGGATTGAATGGTCCCATCAAGTGTCCGTAAATGGTGTAGCAGGCTAAGCTCCTTAGAGCATTGAGGTTTAGCTTGTCAGTCCCATTGATTGATTGTAGACAACTAAGATGAAAACTTGACACAGACATGATTTTGCTGTCGTGAAAAAGTAGGAGTGTCGTTGATTTTGATCCCCAACCGAGCGACTGGATGATGGATTTCGGAATTTGGGCTCCCGTGGGCTTGAAAGCTGCTTGTGAGGATGCTTGATTGAGTCAAACTATTCTGGGCTGCGAGGGCGCCTGAAATACTGGTCTGAATACTCCGTAGTGGGGCCAAGTTCCAATCCATGCCTGAGGCATCGGACTGCCTTGTTCCACAGCATCCTCCCAAGTTGCTTGCGCGGACCTCGCTCACGAAAAGTCGCAGTACTAGTACTTCAGCTTTGTCTCTGCCATCTCACATGGGCTACAGTACCATTCCAGGCAATGAAGGGACTCGCCGAGAGTCTGCGCGCTACGGGGCCGACCATCAACAGCATTCTCGCGTCGTCGGGCACAGCTGGTGCTGCGGTCGGCATCCTGCACCATGGCGAAGTCGTCCACACGGCCGGCTACGGCTTTAGGGACATCGACCGCCGACTGCCCATGGACCAGCACTCGGTCGTTTCGCTCTTCTCGCTTACCAAATTCATTACTGCCGCCGCCCTGGAGTCTGCCCTGGACGCCAACGGCGCCTCATTGGACAGCACTCTCGTGTCGCTGGTCCCCACCTTCCGCCATCACAAAGCAACCGTGCAGCAGGAAACCGCGCTCCGCGACCTCTTATCACACCGGTCGGCTTGGACCAGTAGTGGTTAGGGTTACCCTAACCCTAACCCTGGCCGCCTATCTGGAGACCCTCAACACGGCCTCGTCGCTCCCCCTTACGGCCGGATTCCATGAGAAGCTCCAGTACAACAACTGGAATAACGCTCTGGCAGCCCTCGCGACCCAGCCACTCGCCAACCTCTCCCCCGGCGAGTATCTGGTTAGGCACTTCTTTGAGCCCCTCGGCATGACGCGCACATCCGTAATCCGAGGCCCGGGGCGGTGATGCCTCGGAAGGTTACATGGCCTTAGCCAGTGGCACCCCGGCGCGCACCGAGAGACCATTCGTCGGCGATGACCAGATTATGTTCGGTGCTATGGGCGTAAACAGCTGCGTCAAGGACCTCCTTACTTTCTACGCTGACGCATTGCGAGCTGGCTCCGATCGGCTCGCTCGCGGCACCACGTCTACCGAAGGTTAGAGGCCACAGAACGGAATAAATAGAACTAAGCAGTCGTAAATCCGTTGTAGAGTGGGTGAGGAGGAAGAGGGGCGCGACGAGGCGCATTATTCCTTTTCTGCAAGTCTTTTTTGGCGGCTTAGTGAGGAGGTAAATGGGAAGTGCGGATGCCTTGTTATGATGCTCATCAGATGAAGGTGTTGCAGGACAGCCTCTTGCAGTGCGTGTTGGCATTTTATTATCATTTTTAATGGGTTCAACGTTGTCTTGCTTATCGGACCCGGAGCTCGGTCAATGGCATGTCTCATAGCGAGAGGATTGTTACCCCGCCGGCTAATGCTCAAGCGCCCACCCACCTACCCAGGTACATTAGAGCACGAGGCCCAAAATTTCGAATTCCAGATAAGGATTAGCTAGCCTTACCAGCTACCCACTACGGACTCGCAGTCAAGGCATAGCCTTGTGTGACGCTGTATCCCGCCAACAAAACGGGGTTTTTATTTTCTGCTGTTTGAGTCTGTCTCTTGCTAATTATATACACAAAACACCATTTCGAACTATCAGGTCAATGTACCTCAAATCGTGACTCCAAGCAGCCCGAGTCTGACCAGTATATATCAATGAAGGAGAACAAGCAAGGAAAATCCCCACAGCAATCTCCCTCCCCTCATCCTCTCGCACCCCTTCTTGCTTCCTTCTCTCTCTAACACTTGACGCTGAAACTCCTCATAACCTGCCCTAGGAAACAGCCCGACGTCCCCGGCCCCGCAGTTCCGATCGAATCAAAGCAGTTGTCCCCTCCCCAGCGCGAGATAGTGCACGAATCGCTGACGATGATGTTGGCAGAGGCGCCGCCGGTGCCGGTGCATCCCTGGCTGCCAGTCCCGCTGAATGCGTTCGCGGCACCTTCGCAGGTGTCTCTTCCCAAGAAGGGGGTCACGGACCAGCGGGCGCGTTTCTGGAGGGCGGCTTGGGTTGCGTTTTCAGCGAGGGAGGGGTCGGTGCTTGGGACGGCGGTGGCGGTGGTAATAGTCAGGGTGAGGGCGATGAGAGCGATGGGGAGCTTCATTGTGAATGTTGGTAATGATGAAACCTTAGGTAGTTGGATGGCCAATCTTTCGTGTTGGGTCTGGGAGGCTTGAACTGGGGCTGCGTGCTCAGTGAGGATGGCCAAAAAAATTGTACAATGTCGAGAGACTGCCCTTCACGCTTTATAGCTGTTTGAAGTGCTCTAGTTCGATGTTAGTTGTCTTCACAGAGCTGGATCGACAGTTTGCCAACGGTGCGCTCTGCCGCCTTGCTGAACATATTTGAAATTCGTAGCCATGGTGCTTTAGAACTTGCAAAAGTCCTTCCTGCGCCACAGAACCGCAGAAATTGCATTCAAAATGGCGGTTCGTGATTGCGGCGGCTACCGCAACCCGCCGACTATGACGTGGTAGGATCGTGGTCCCGTGTCGGTGCTCTGCGTCGTGGTGACTCGGGGCTGTGACAATGCAAAGTAGAGAAACGTTTCCATCGGACCTGAAACTAAGCAGAGCCTAAACTGAATCGTTGAATTCGACCCGGTGAGTCCGGGGCGCCCGGCTTCGCCGAGTGCTCTAGACGGCCGGAGCGACGGATAAATCATATGACCCAATTTTCAAGGAACTCCCATCCTCAGACTGCGGCGCGAAAACGCCATGCAGCAACGGAATCGAGCGTGTTCACCATTAGCTAGGGTATCCCGGTTGTCGTGGGACGGTTGAGAACGGCCAGCGCGGGAAAACTCTTAGAAGCGGGATGAAGGGAGGGATGTAGCAATCCTGAAGGGCCGTAGGATTCCAACATGAAATCTAATCCTTCAGAGTCGGAGTCAGAAGGGAGATAGCTAGGATTTCCAGAGTCAAATTATAGCAGCATGCCGAAAATAGACCCGGCAGCCAGGTGCGTACGTGAATCGTTGAGTGTACCGGCTGCCTCCGTCCTTGGATGTAACAAGATATATGCAAGCCTGGGTAACGCTCGCCCGGAAAGCGCCGCTGCTGAGAACGAGAATTGTGCTGGGGGAGCTTGGCAGTGCTGCCCTCCAGTGGTGGTGCGTGGGGATTTGTCCTGGACCCTGGGTGAGAGCGCTCTTAAGCAGTACTTGACGGAGGACGATGGGCGAGCAGTAGAACACGGGTCGCCGCTCGTTCGTCTCGCTGTCGTTGGCGCCCCTGGCGACCAACAGTACTTCGTCTTCACGGCGCATCACAGCGTCTATGATGGATGGAGCTGGACAAGACTTTTTGACGCCGCCACGAGTCTATACCATGAACCAGAGAGCGTAGTGTCGTCACCACCGTTCACGAGGTTCATACGGCAGCTCGGCGACAGCGACAGGGCGGAGGAGGCCAAGTCCTTCTGGCGGTCGGAGCTGGGTGGAGAGGAGATGCCCGCGCCGTTCCCCGCCCGGCCGAAGCTGCTCTTGCATCAGCCCAACCTAACTCAAACAATAACCCATGAGATCAAGGCGCCGCTTGTGACAGGTATGGTTACCATGGCGGCCTTGCTTCGCGCCGCGTGGGCTTTGGTGGTTTCCCCACACACTGGAGATGATAGCGTCATGTTAGGGACGATCCTCGCGGGACGGACAGCCCCGGTCAGGGGAATCTTGGACATGCTGGCGCCAACTCTTACAACAGTGCCAGTCCGCATTCGCGTCAACAGGTCGCAGTCCGTTGCCGAGTACCTAGACGCGATCCAGCAGCAAGCCGTCTCCATGATGCCCTTTGGCAAGTGTCTCCGTATGCTCAAGTCTCTCTGCCTTTTATCCTGACTGACTGACTCTATTCCGTAGAACACACCGGGCTGCATAACATTGCCCGCATAGTTGGCGGCAAGTTGGAAATTGGTCATCGATCCGACAAAGATTCCATCCTTGGAGACGTTGGTTCTGGCTGGAGAGGCTGTTCAGCCAGCGCTGGTGGAGACCTGGTCAACCCGTGTCCGCTTGTTCAACGGATACGGCCCAGCTGAGTGCACCGTATTATCCACCATCAACGGCCCCATGACAGACAAGGATCGATCCCGCAACTTGGGCAAACCCCTCGCAATCACGGTGTGGGTTGTCAATCACGAGGACCACAACTCCCTTGTGTCCATAGGTGCGGTGGGAGAGCTTCTCATCGAGGGTCCTCTCCTGGCCCGCGGATATCTCCATGACCTAGACAAGACCGCAGCAGCCTTCATCACCGACCCAGCCTTCATTACTAGACACAGCTTCACGACCACCCTAGACGGACAGCAGCCGCAGCCGCGGCGTATGTACCGGACAGGCGATTTGGTCAGACAGAGTGCCGTTGACGGCTCCATAGCGTACGTCGGGCGGAGAGACGGCCAGGTCAAGATCAGGGGCCAGAGGGTTAAGTTCGGCGACACCGAGTATTGGACAAGACGAGTGTTCCCACAAGCGCAAACAGTCGCGGCTGATCTCAGGCAAAATGGCACCACCTTCTTTACCACGCGCATCAATCACCTCGACTGTGCACCGCAGTGGTCGCTGCGCGTTGGAAAAACTACGTACCAGGCGGGGCTCAGCTTGCCTGTTGGCGCGCAAGACCCGTCGGACATCGCCAATACGTCTGTTTCCCACGCCCATCATATAGAAGTTGCGTTTGGATATCGCGAGGGGGCGATCTCGGCGGAGGTGGCGGATCGATTGTTGTCTTGCCTGTGTGCGGCAATTGAGTTGTTCTCGGCGGGGTCATCGGGGCCAATCTTGTTGGATTCTCTGCTCGGCGAGCAGGGTGATGGGATCCTTGGAGTGGCTCCGAAGCGCAACCTAGCAGAGGAAGATAGCGAGGAGTTGGAAGGACAACGTGAGGGATGGGATCTTATCGAGGCGGGGTATGCGGCTTTCCGCCTTCAGCAGAAGGGAAGGGGAGTGAGTGTCGATGACGTGCTCACCCAGGCGCTCTCCGCTGGCGACATGGCCCAGGCTTCAACAGCTGAGGCATGATTCGTCCAGCTGTAGTGATCGGACTGTTTTGGGCAACGGCGGGATATGTATTGTAGCGCAGATGAATACAAGGACGAACGGATGGAAACGGAATCTGAGAAGGCCTTGGATTGATGAAAGGGTGGATAGCAGCTCAACTCCCGACAGAGAAAGAACGAGCGGCTAGCGATTACTCATAAAGTCTTTAACATGAATACAACTAGCGCTCTGGGCGCGAGATCTTCTAGACTGGGTAAACTCCAACTGGCAACACACCACTGTAATAAACATAGTGATTTTACACCACTTAATACACTCCCACCCGCGACTGGGAAGGTGGCGAAGGGGGTGGCCTGTGGTGGAGATGACGCTGCAGGGGGTGACGGTGTAGCCGCAGTGATGGTGACGGCGACGCTAGGAATTCTTTCAGCAAAGTCTCATACTTTCTCCATCAGCCTGGGCCTTGTTGATGTTCGCGGATGAGATGTGCTGCCAATTACATAGCCGGACCCGGTAAGTCGGCCAAGCAGCTGTATCGCTCCTGCCCAAGATTTGACGAATCGCCACCAACAACCCAACCAACAGTCCTCCCAGCCACACGTAAAGAGGCGGGCAACTATAGCAGGGGCCAAGACTCTAACCCAGACACGCAGTGAAAGAAATGGCTTGCCCTTTTTGATTGGCGCTGAGTCCCTCACAACCCGCCCGCATGACCCCCTGTAGGTACGGTAAAATTGCCAGTTCTTTCACTGCGTGCCGAAGTGAAAATTACCTCGCACCATCGTCATGAACAACTCTTTCCGATGGCTCATCATAGTCGCAGTTTGGCGGTAAACTCCACATAATAATAAATAAATAAATACAAACTGGTCCAATAGCTTGAGACTATACGCGATCTACGGAAACTAGGTACTAACTATGACATTTGAATTCACAAACCTTTGCCGTCGTTGACCGCGTACTGGAGTTATAACACTGTCTCTAAAACAAAAACACCCCACCGTCCCAACTCAACCCGGTGTGCGCATGCCTTAGCCCTGCCGATTCCTATTCCGTACCGAGAGAGCCCTAGTCTCACTTGTCCGCGTCCTGTGGCGACTTCACGTTAGCGGCAGGAGCGGGCTCCCAGAGTAGAGCATCGCCTAGACGATCCGCAGTCAGTCCCGCCCTGCCCGGGTTCCGCATTCCAGCCTCCTTCTGTCTTTGATAAGACACAATGCGCAGTCTTTCGTGCTCGTGAGGCGTCAGGCGGAGCTTTGGGGAGGCCATCAAAAACGCATTAGCCATGACTGAAGACACTACAGGGCAGCAAAAAGGCTCCCAATAAAACTCACGTAGACTTCAATCCCGGCCGCATGGAGAAGAAGCGCCAGCCAAAATGCAGCCCCAAATGACTCGCCCAACGCAGCACCGGCGGTCGCCGCGTTGGTTCCAGGCTGTCCTATCCTGGCTAGGATCAACACATATTGATCAAGGTTTTGACCCGTATAAAAGGCTTCGCATCCGGTGTACAGGGTCCGGGTCCGATTCTCCCCGAGAATATAATCGATTTGTGCGCACGGTCGGTACGCGTAGTATTCACCGGTTGAGCCGATGATATTGGCCATGATGATCATGATGATACGGGTGGTGATGATGCTCGCTGCCTGCAGTTAAGAAAGAGTTAGCTCTTGCTAGTTAGCTCAACTTGGGGAGGGACAGCCAGGAAGGTTTGCGTACATAGAACCAACCCCGAAGCATCCAAGCCCTGTGTTGCTCAATCTGCAACCTCTTGACGTTGACGTAGGCCAACACCATACACACCACGAAAATGATGCCCAAAACGCCCACGGCGAGCTGTATTTCCAGACCGCCACCAAAGGCGTGTCTGGCCGTCATGAAACTACCCACGGTGCTGACGAGGGACAGGATCAGAACGGCGTAGCCGTTGAGTCTATGGACCAGCAAGGCCTTGTGCCGGATGGCCGGGACGAACTGAAAGCAGACGAGAAAACTGGCGGGGAGGATGGTGGCGAGGTGCATTCGAAGGCCCACCTCGGAGATGCCCCGGGTCGACCAATAACACTCGCCGATGCCCGGGTACCGGCACATGTTGCCGTAATGATCGAGGTACTGGAGCCGGGCGAGGACGAAGCCCATCATGGCTCCAGCAAAGATAAAAAAGAGAACAAAATTGTAGCCTTTAGAGAACCCGATAGGGTTGTAGAGCTTCCTAGCCACTGCGACGAACGCATTGGCCGGTGGGCGGTTTGATTTGACCATTTTGGTTGATATCAAAGCCCAAACCAACCTCGAGAAATGATGCCAAATTCTGTGTCGATTAAGAGGAGTTATCTTCAGCTGAAAGAAAAAAAAGAGGTGGTGTACTTATAGTAACCGATGAAAACCCCTTGCTTGATATCCTATTGTGACAATTGTGGCGCTCCGACACAGCTGACAACGGTAAAAGATGAATTCATTTCTTCTTGGCCGTCATCCTCCGGGCTTGGCGGACGGCCACTGAGGGCGTCAGGCCGCTTTGATTGGCTTTGGCGCTGAAGTCTACCACATTCGGCAGACCGCCCATCCTGCAGATCTCCCAACGCCCAGATTAGGGCTGCGCCTGCGCATGGCTTTTTTTGTAGCCCAACCCGAACCCCTAGTTCAGTACCGGGTGCTGCCTCCGCTGCGCCGCAACACGGGCGAAATCCTGTCCGGTTCCAGATAGGTTTAAAAGTCCCCTCTCTATTGTGATGTCCCTCAGCACTACGGCCCATTAACCGAGCCCCCCCAAAAAGAGCAGCATTCGCCGCTAGAGCCAATCTGATCGAGCGCTACCGACTTGTAAGGTCGTTGCCGTGAATTATGGCTGGGATTAAGAAAAGGGCAAAGAGCTGCGGGACCTGCCGCATCCGCAAGAAAGGAGGAGTAAGTTCTCTCCGTGTGCGCGATTCCCCCCCCCACACCCCAC
>Ga0247758_1001116_pt1 | contig 21691 bp, 22 predicted proteins | sample UWRJL156409C4_FD_180950 | JGI IMG/M metagenome (GOLD analysis project Ga0247758, IMG submission 180950) | Plant litter microbial communities from Arlington Agricultural Research Station in Wisconsin, United States - UWRJ-L156-409C-4 | ecosystem: Environmental > Terrestrial > Plant litter >...
TGTGGGTGATTAGGGGTGAAGAGAGGAGGGAGTTACTCTTCAGTGTCATGGCCGACTTGATACCACCCGGGTGGAGTGAGTACAGGTGGATGTCGTCAAACTTCTCGACGTCCATCTCCTTTTGCGTACAGGCCGTGAGGTTGATCAACGCGGCCTTGCTCGCGCAATAGCTCGTGCTGTACGGGATGGCTACGGTGCCGGCCCGCGAGGCAATGTTGAGCACACAGCCGCTACGTTGCTCTCGGAACTTGGGTATGAGCAGGCGCATGAGGTAGTACGGCCCGTGGAAGTTTACGGCGATGTCGCGGATGAAGCCCCGCGGGTCTTGAGCGTCAATCTGAGGGCGTTAGCTTCCAGTGCCTGACAGATAAGTGTCTGTCGTAGGGAGGAACTCACCGGCCCAAGGCCATTGGCACCGGCATTATTGATGAGGATGTCGACTCTCCCGTGGGCTTCGATGGCCTACGTCTAGCTGTAAGTTACTGACACAATACGCCTTAGACATATCTCCGACAAGTCCTTACCTGCTTCACAAGCGCTTCACATCCCTCGAGCTCCGCGACATTACACTTGACAAAAGTGACGGCACTGGCCCCAAATTTCAAACATTTCTCCTTCAGCTCCGGCGGCGGCGGCGTATTATTGTAAGTCAGAACCAACTTCGCACCAGCTACAGCAAAGGACTCGGCCAGTCCCTGACCGATAGCTCCGGAGGCACCTGGTATCTCCGTCAGTCGGGCACTCTTGCTATAAATATCACGACATATTGCATGTGCGTCATGTGTGGCAGCTAGGGGGCGGTATCACATCGGGACTTGCCTGTGATGATGGTAACGAGGTCTTGGAGAGAGCCCTTGAACTTCTCCGGGTAAATGAAGGGATAGACGTCGCTTCGGAAGCGAGGGATGAACTGTGGTGGTTCGCTCATTTTCAGTGTCTTGGGAGAGAGGCACAACGGGGCAGTTAGTTAGAGGTTTCGTTGAATCTGGAAGAGAGGAACTGTTTCGGGGAAGACCACTGGTGAGAGTGAGCAGTAGAAGGATCAGGTCGTACTGGCTTACAGAGGAGGATTACAGGCGGGGTAATGGGGACTGCAGGGGATTTATTCGGGATAAGTTTAAGCGGACCAGCCGTTCGGCAGCTAGTTGTAGTGCCACAGGTTGGTGAAGTGAACATGGCTTGAAACTGATAGATGATATTCAGAACGTTACATTGTGTGTGATTTTATAGTCGCTGAGTTAGCTCAACTATACTCGTTTTACTTGTTTGTGGTTCAAATTTCATAACAACACCACACTCAGGAGCTCGCGAGTCATGAGGTATACCTATAACGTGAAGTCAACCCCCTTTGAAAGTGCATCAGGAATGACGTGTATAGGTAGCATTATATTAAATACTCATCGGTCTATCGCTCTGTCGGCATTCATCATCATGAACCACTCGCAACTCCTGTCTCGCCTGAACCTAGTCCCTGTTGACCACCAGCACTCCCCTCCGCACCCAAGTATTATTGACAGACAGAAATAGTATACTAGACAGGTAGGTATCTAACAGTTCGCCGGCGCCTTCGACTCGGCATACTCAAGGCTGCTCACATCAGGGAGGATGACCTGCCGCCCGTTCGAGCAGGTGATGCGAACAACCACCCGGTCCTGACCGAACCCGCCGCTTGTCTCCCGCTCAAAATAGTTGTAGTCGCGCCGGAGGGTGGCCTCCCATCGGTTTCCGCCGTCGGTGCTGACGTGCAGTGCGGTAACGGGGTAGTTTGCGTTGATGACTTGCATTGAAAAGCTACCGGACTCCTGCGTTAGCCGGACGGTGTCCAGGTCACGGTACGGATAGGGCGTATGAGAGTTTCATGTTCAACAGGTAATAGGAACGCAGAAACTCACAAGTACTTTGATGTGCCGACCTTGTTGCGCACCCACAGCTGCGAACCGATCCCACAGGACACAATATCAAACTCGACATTTGCAATGCCGTCGGACGGGTTGGCGATCTTGCGGAAGGCGTCCTCGTACAAGTTCAGTCGGTTCGGGCTGCAGCTCGGACAGCTGTCGGTGATCTGTTTTCGTTAGAGTCAAATTCCAGTCTCCCCCCCCCTTTGCATCCAAGTTTCAAGTTGAAGACCAGCAGCAGTATGCCAAGTGTGGATGGATGGAGTAGAACGCACCATAACCTTGACACTCCCTCTGGGCCCATTCACCTGCAAACAGGCGCCGCACTTCGTCCCATTCGCCCAGTTCGGCGGTCCGATGCCCACCCCCGAGACGCCCGCAGGGAGCGTGTAGTTGGTGAAAGAGCATGTCCCGCCGTTGATGTTGTTCCCCGTGAAAGTAGCATCTCCCCTGATGAGAGCGGCCTGCGCCAGCGAGGCCAGCCCGACCAAGAGGCCCGCTTCCAGTGTCTTTATGGTGAGCATGATCGGTAGTATCGAGGTAAGGGTGTGGTGTGTGAGCAGGACCGGGCTAGATGACTGACGTGCAGACACCCGGGCTCAGGGGTTTTATACTTGCCTTTCAATGTCCCTCGTTCCGACCGGACCGGTGAGCCTCATCGCTCTCTCATCCCGTCCCGGCATCCACATCATCCTATACCATGCCATGCCATTCCAGCCCTCGGGTGCACCCATCTATTTTTGGGAACGAACCTGACCCAAACAACGGTACGTCATATAATCAGGGCCCGCTCGCGTCCAGACCGACCGACCGCCAGCATATTGATATCGCCGCTAAGGTAAGGCCAGACAACATATGCAATCTGTAATCTGCAGTCTGCAAATCTCAATCCTTCCTCTAGGTCGAAGTGGCGAATCCCCTGCCATCAGGCCCAATCCCAGACAGTACCACCGCGTAAATAAGTTGAGTTCCTATATACTTAATATCCGCGCTGCAGCCGAGTGGTCCTGCTACGTCCCGCCAAGGAGGCTCGTCTACTCGTCTAGATTCATGTTTTTTTTTTCTCCGACTCGGAGCTCGCTTACCGCAACGACCCTCCCTCCCTGTGTAGAGCGTGGGTCAATGGCAGACGCTGGTCCCGAGTTCCGGGAAAACGGACTTCCCAGGGCGCGCTGGGCTTGGCGCTTTGCTCGGGTAAGTGGGTTGCCTGGCTCCAGTCTTTAAAATGTGATGCACGGGATGGCGGAGGTCCGGCAACGTCAATCGCCATGCCAATTGGCGAGCGGGCGGGAATTCGGGTCGATCCGGCCGGAAGATTCCTTGTCTCTACTGGTGGTGTGGTGGGATAAAAGGGGGTTGAAAAGGTAAGACTGTGGTGAACAAGAACCAAAGCGAATATTTTAGCTGCCCCTAATTAGGTATTTATCTCATCTGAGACTCGGACTTTGATTCTGGAGAGTTAGAGAAAAGATGATGAAATCCAACTTTGATTTTCCAATAGATAGGAGTTGATGTGCCTCACACCCACTCATCCCACCTAAGTCCATAGCGATACACCAGCCCCTCCGTTTCAAACTGCGGGCCCTCAGACTCGAGAATGTACCCCAGCTCGCAGCGGTCGAAGCTAACCTTCTTCTGCTGCGTCTCATAGAAGTAGTCGAACCGCGACGCCAGCGCGTCCCGGAGATTGTGTACATTGCCCACCGGATGCAGTGGGAACCACGGCCGGATGCACGTCTGCGCCTTGCACGACTTGAGAACAAAGAGCAGCGAATCAAGGCGGGAGACGACTTTGGTAAAGGGGACGCCCAAAATGGTAGCAGGCACCCTGGATGCCTCGTCTGGGTGGAGCAGGTTGACGAGCTGATAGGGGTCGGTCTGGAGATGTTTGTCAGCTTCACTTACTAATTAGTACTCAACGTTGAAAGCAAGAACAAGAAATCAAACCAAGAAAAAGAGACAAACCAACCTTGAGATCATAGAGCTCATGCTCATTATTACACCAAACCGAGTAATAAAAATTGTACTCCTCCCCGATAATCCTCAGCGCCTTGTACGTATTATTCAAAATCAACCTGCTCTCATCCTTGCGGAACAGCTTTCCCTCGGTTGCCGCAAACCCCCAATACTCAACCGTGACATGCTCATGTCTAGTTCCCGCCGCATCCTCAATCCCACTCTTGGTGAGCGGGATCGCCTCTCCATCGAAATCTGCCCTACTCGGCGCACCCGCAAGGTCCAGAATCGTCGGCGCCAGATCAACATGCGAGGAGACAATATCCGCGACGTGTCCGCCTGCGATGCCCGGCCCGCGCACAATCAAGGGGATGTGGATGTCCTCCTCAAACCCGCATTCCTTGCCGGGCTGCAGCCGGTGCTGGCCGATGTGGTAGCCGTTGTCGGTGGTGTAGAAGACGTAGGTGCTGTCCAGCAAGCTGTGCTGCTCAAGCCGCGAAAAGAGGCCGTCGACGAGCTCGTCGACGGACTGCAGGGCGCGCAGGCGCTGGCGGTAGAAGTGGTCGTTGAACTCGACGTTCTCGGGGCCTTGCTGGTGGAGGGTGCGCACCCAGTTGGCGCCACTGGCCTGGTCGGGGTTGAAGTTGGGCGTGCGCGGCACGATGGCGTCCGGGAAGAGGTGAGCGTGGCGGGCGGCGGGGACGGGCGGGGTGAAGATGACGGCCTTTTCGATGTCGCCGATGTCGCCGTCGAGCGTGTGGGCCTCGACGTTGCTGTGGGGGGCCACGGGGGCGATGCCCAGGAAAAAGGGGCGGCCATCGCCGGCGTGGACGGCGTCGTCCAGGAAGCCGTAGGCCTTCTCGGCGAGCACGTCGATGGTGTGGCGGCCCTCGTAGCTGACGGGGGCGTCGCGGTTGCGCTGGTAGCTGGAGTTGAGGTAGTTGTAGGTGTAGGGGTCGAGCAGGAAGTCGGACCCGTTCCAGCCGGCGGCGAAGGGCGAGTGGTAGTTGGCGACGGTGTGCGCGTTGAACAGCTTGCCCGTGTAGAACGTGTTGTAGCCGGCCTCCTGCAGCCACACGGGCAGGTAGTTGGCGTTGAGGCCCTGGCTGACGAACTTGGGGTACCCGCCGTACGGGGGGTTGACGTCGGTCACGTTGGTGTTGTGGGCTTGTTTGCCGGTCCACAGCGACACGCGCGACGGGCAGCACAGCGCCGTGGTGCAGTAGTGCCGCTTGAAGATGGTGCCCTGCGCCGTGATGTGCTTCTCGATCAAGGGCGTGTACTTGAGCGAGTCCATGTGCAGGTCCTGGTCGTCGGTCAGGAGGAAGATAATGTTTGGCTGCCGGGGCCCCTTCTTGACGCTGCCATCGGAGGACGGGCCCGGCCCAGCTCCGAGCGGTTTCTGGTCCGCATCTTGCGCGAGTCCAGAAGACAGTGGCAGACCGGCTGCGGCCAAGGCAAGTCCTGAAAGACGCATGGCGGACGGACTGCGACTGGTGTTTGAATTACGGGATCAAACCTGTCGTCCGGTGTTGAGAGGGAAACTGTGGTAGCTCGGCCCAGATATCAGCTCGAGATAATAATCGGGCCCAGGATTAGAAGACGGCCCCATAACCAGGGTGTCGGTATCCGCATGTCCATTCCGAGCCCGCATTGCAGTCTAGACTCCCGGATTGTCATTACGCGATCCATCTCCGCGATTGCACCAATTCGTGGTGCGTCTCTGAGTCGGCGGTGGCCAGTCCCGATGCATATCCCCCGCATTAGTCAAAAAAAAGCGCAGAGCATTTTCTCCATCATTGTACCCTGTCTCCGCGTTGTTTGAAGTATTTTGCACGCGGGTTTCGAGCATGTCGCGACATGGACTTGGATGTCGTGATCGGCGCGGCATGCAGACCGCTGCTAGTTCCAACAATCCCGCGATTTCGTGTCTTTGTTAACGCCGACCCGATGGCGCCAGTCTCGCCCCTGGGGGGGTCCCAATGCAGTGGCATCCATCAGGCCCTGCCAAGACAGTGTCAACACCGCCTCAGCTTGCCGTACGTCCCTTGTCCTTCTCTCTTCCCTCATTCCAGGCGCTGGAACTTGTTCTCCTATTCGGCTCAGGTTCAAAAATTCCGGTTGCCTGATTTTCCATAGGCAACTGAGGAAAGAGTGAACGAGGTTGGCCGAACATGACGCAGCATTCCGAGGCTGAAAGGGCAGGTGAGGAGCCCACGGAACGGTCGCCGCTTCTCAATCATGCCGGAATCGCCCAAGATGGGAATGGGACCATCAAGAACATCGTTGATGAGGAGCAGTGCCTTGGCGAGAGTGACACCCAACGGAGCGGTGGGAGGGCCCAGGTCAGCGTGGTGAAAATCATATCAGTGCTCCTGATCGGTCAGTAGATAGCCTACGAGGAAAGGGCTCCAGGTTCAAACTCACTTACGATGCCACAGGTATTCTCGTTGCACACGCCGACGGGTCCATGCTCCTGGCGACTCACCCTACCATTGCGTCCGAGTTCAACAACTTGACGAATTCGACCTGGCTTATCACTAGTTTTGCTCTTGCTGGGGCCGCAACTCAGACCCTGGTAAGGGTGGTATTTTTTCTTCGTTATTTATGATCGCTAACATGTGTCAGTACGGGAAACTGAGCGACATATACGGGCGTAAGCCATTGGTCATCATAGCATACAGCATTTTGGTTATAGGATGGTAAGTCTTGGTCGAAAACATGCCTAATATACGCGACGCTAACATCTGAGAAGCATTGGAGTGTATGTTTTGCCCAGCCGGTCAATGACAGAAACCTCGGGATTCAAGTGTTATTGACACCATTTTCAGGGGCATTGGCCAGACGATGTGGCAGGTTGTGCTGGGTCGTGTCATCTCAGGCGCTGGCAGTTCCGGGATGACGGCTCTTGTCTCGGTTCTTATCACAGACCTTCTCCCGCTCAGGGACGTCGCTCAATGGCGCGCCTATGTCAACGTTGTGGCAACAACTGGCCGAAGTATAGGGGGTCCCCTCGGGGGCTGGCTTGCTGATGTTGTTGGGTGGCGATGGTATGTCCATGTACCCCTGAATTTTTCTTCTCCCCTGCCACGAGTCTGATTATATTACAGGTCTTTCCTCGGTCAGGTACCTGTTGTTGGGTTTGCGATTGTCCTCGTCGCCGTATATCTGCCAGGTTCATCGTCCCAGACAGAATCCGACGCCTCCTCTGGTTCATCTAACAGTGAAAGAAGCAAGTGGAGCAGAATCGACTTCAAGGGCTCTTTCATATTTGCTTCAATGGTATTGGCGCTACTGCTCCCAATTGAGCTCGGCGGTGACAAGTTTCCCTGGACACACCCCATTATTATCTCTCTGTTTGCTTTGAGCGGCGTTCTCCTGGTTCTTTTCATCGCCGTGGAGAAGCGCGAGAAAGAACCCATCTTGCCGCTTGAGATCTTTCACAGACGGGACGCTGTGCTTTCTTTTCTCATCATGGGGCTCCAGGTGGCTGCTCAGATTTCAGTATGTCTTTGCCCCTGGGATTTTGATCCGCACTACAGCTCTGACTTTCTTCTTTCACAGTTGATGTTTTCGGTGCCGCTATATTTTCAGGTCACCGGGGGAATGTCGAACACCGAATCCGGCCTCCATCTTGTCCCGGCGGTGGTTGGAAATGCCGTCGGTGGGCTTCTCTCGGGCTTGATTATCAAAAGGTAAGGATGCTTGTCTTCCATCCGCCTATACTCATTGTTTCTGAGACGCTAACTGATGCATCATAGGACCGGAAGATACAAAATGCTCGTCATCTTTTCGGTAGCCTGCTCATCCCTGAGCTATTTCTTGATGATGTTACGATGGCACGGGAACACCAACTGGTGGGAGTCGCTGTACATCATTCCCAGGTACGACTGTCCAAAACACACGCAACTTGAGTTGCTCAGTTGAGACTAAACCCCTTGAATAGCGGTTTCGGAACTGGCATTGCGCAAAGCGCTCTGTTCATTTCCCTCCAAGTGGTCATCGACCCTGCCCACATGGCACCAGCCACCTCCTTTATGTACCTTTCGACAACTGTCTGGATCACCATTGGACTCCCCATCTCGAACGCCGCGATGCAAGCTGCTCTCCGCAGTGGTCTGCAGACCCGGCTGTTGGGTCTTGGATTAGGCAGCAAAGACATCCTCAAGGTGGGAACTTAGTCCCCACCAAGAAGATATTCCGGGCTGACAACCGTACCTCAATTAGATTCTCGAAAAGGCCGTATCCGACGTTGGATACGTCGCACGGACTACTGGCGCTGTCCACACAGCCATCGTCGATTCCTACGTCGACGGGTTATGGTGGAGCCATGGTAAGTGCGGCCTCTCCCTATACCGTTGAACCGGGCCCTGCTGTGGGTGGTGAACTCGGGCCGAATCCGAACTGACGTGGGTGCCCTTCAAGGTGTATCGTTCGCCAGCTCGTGCACGGCATTTGTGCTATCTCTGTTCTTGAAGCAAAAGCGGCTCGAGGTTTGAGGGCTTAAACCTGCATGCCACAACATGGGAGCGCCAAAAGCGTTAAAGGGGGTCCGAAACCTAGATTTTCCATCCAAGTGCCCGCCGCCGTACACGGATGGAAAGTTCCGGCCAAAAGAATGGAGTCTCGGTTGCGTGACAAGAACTCAATGTTATCGCCATGTATATTTCCATGTATATTTCCATGTTCTTGTCAATGTACTGCGGCGTCCGAGTTCGGTCGACGAGAGCGGCTGTTGTAAAACTCTTGCGGCGAGTCCCTCAACAGTTAGCATTTTCTGCCTATCTATCACAACGCCCTGTTCAAGATGCCATCCAACGGCGATGGTCACCAGCACGCGGCCTCTGAAAGTTGTAAGAGCACTATGTGGCGCGATCGAGGCTAAGGAAATCAACATAGACTCAAGAATGCGATGTGGCCTTTTTCGCCGAAACCTACTGTACAGCCGAACTCCCGTCCAAAACCGTAGATCTTCATTCACACCCTTGTCCACTCAGCGAGGGCACCATGCTTGTTCGACCGCAGTTCTCCACGCCCCCTGGAATTGGTCAAGATTGCATTAGAACCTGTGCCGCCTGATTACGGACCACGATGAGCATATTCGACAATCAGGTATCCGGTTATCTAAGGTACCTTCTCAGTCTTCGTGCTGAGCAGTTTTCCTCAAGCTCCACCCACCACGTGGCGGCGTCCATCCAGACCGCTCCATGCCCCGGGTTTCAACGTTCGTGTCCAAGCTACCTTACCTAGGTACGCAACTAGTTGTGGCGTCAAGTCACACCCCATCATATTTTCCCGGAAGTAGACTTTACCGGCCAAGGATGGGGCATGTTGGAGGTAGGCGGGTAGGCAGTATTCCCCGTTATTCCAACAGTCTTCTTATCTCTCAACGTCGCCCACACGGCTGGATATACCTGCCTAGCCGTTGGAAGGCACAGAGACCGGGAGTCTATTATGTTGCCATTGGGTCACGGCAGCCGCTCCCCTCACCTCGGTCTCCCTCGGGAAGCATGTCCAGCTTGGTATGACCTCCACCCCTCTTCTTCAAGCGGCCGCTGGGAATCTTCCGTCTGCTTTCTTCTTTCGTCCATTTTGCATCTTCTTTCTATCTAGAGAATCCACCCCTGGTTCTCTACCCTACCACCATCATCACACATCACCCATGCGACCCCATTGCAAGATGGGCGGCGTCCGGGCTCTGTGTGTCACCGCGCTGGCCCTCACAGTCCGAGGAGCTCAGGCCGAAACCAAGGTTGCAGACCGCGCTTGCGTCGACATTGACAATGCCAACCCGGCAGCACTGAGTTACGGCGCGCCCGCCTGGAGAACGTCCGACTTCCCCAACTGCAAGCCCCGTAACGAGCTCGACTCGGACGGGCAGTGCTGGCGGAACATCGGGCGCCACAACAAATGCAGTGCCTTTTGCCGACGGGCCAGCGGCTGGTACTACGGCCAGCCCGTGGACCTCATGAAGGGTGCCATCTGCGAAGTGGGCCACTCGTGCACGCGCAACTTCGACTATGAGCGGTCGTTGAGCCAGGACGAGTCCGCCGAGGTGGGCGACTCGGTCTCGGAAGCGACCAAGACATCGGCTTCGAAGTCCTCATCCTGGTCTCTCGGGTTTGGTTTCGGCGCTAGCTACGAGAAGAAAGTAAGCAGAACCATGAAGGGCGACTTCAAGGCTCCCGAGGCTCCAAAAGCCGCGGGCGGTAAAACCGAGGATGGTGGCAAAGACATGGTCAAGGAGGGGACTTCGATGGGTCAAGTGGTAGGTACTGGGGCAGGAGGCTCTGTGGCAGGCGCTGCTGGGGCAGGCATGGCTGGGGCAGGCGCTGCCGGGGCAGGCGCTGCGGGAATGGCTGCAGGACTCGCTGCGGGAGGCGGTGCTGGACTGGCCCGTCGCACGCCCATTGCGCCACTGGCTGCTGTAGGAGTTGGTCAAGCGGTTATAGGGGTCATCAACCAATACGCGCCATCTAGCAGTAGGGAAACTACAACTTCAAGGAAGTGGTCGGCGGACCTGCATATGGACGAGACTCTCAAGCAGAGCTTCGCAATCGAGGCCGGCAAAGAGCGCTCTTATGGCACTTCCAAAGGCGTCGCATTCAAAATCACAATCTCGAGCGGCGAGTCCTGGTCGAAACCGGCCTATGCCGACAATTACTGCGGATCTTGGTTCGCCGTGCCCGTGATGGGCGTGTAGGTCTTTCCGATACAGGACCATGAGTTGCGTTGTGCTAACCGATCGCGAAGGGACTGCGGGAAAGCCACGGTTGGCGAACTGAAGAGGAATGCGACGGGCGAATATTGCGCTCTCAATGCCAATCTCGCCTCGTTCGACCAGTGCTTCGACTATACGTTCACGGACCCGAGCAGGCCAGAGGCCAGTCGGTTCAAGATGATCTTTGTCCTGCGCGACTGCACCGACGGATTCATCCTGCCTGGCGAGTGGCAGCACCCGGCCTTCGCTAACAGCTTCGGCGTCAAGGCCTTTGCCACCAACCATGTCAGCAGGTTTGGCGCGTCCAACAAGCACGTCGGCCGCGCGAAGCTCCCAGATGAAACATGGAGCTATCAGACAGGAAACCGCGATTTTACTAAGAACATTGGGCCGGCCGACAACTTTACCATAGAAGTCTGCGGCAGGGGTAAGTATTGTGCCAAGCACAAGCTGGAGGACAATACCTGCTGTAAGTTGCCCTTCCCATATTCCCAGTCGTGAGTCTGCTGACCGTCTGCCCGTACCTCCGTCCATACAGACACTTTCCCACGAGGATATAGTGGCGAGAAGTCGGTCCATATCGTCTCAGCCAACACCGCGCCGGGTCAGTGCTGCGTCCTGTTCAGCAGACCCGAGTGTTATGGCCTACCCCAGGTCTTGAAGGGCAGAGTGGATGATTTCTCGGCCGTAGGGTATGAAGGTATGGCGCACAGCGTGATGTGCAACGTCGACGAATACTGCAACCTAGACCGCATGGACGCATTCACGGGCGTATAACGCCTGATGCTTGTTGTTCCTGTTGGGCTAAGCATTCTTCAACTGAGCTTGGTACGCTTCGCTTCTGCGATGTTCTTGAAACACACATTGAGCCCGTATAGTTCGGTCTGTTTTTTCCTGTCGGCATGCCAACACAATCTCGGACCGGCCTTGGCGGCCGTGTGCCGAGACGCTTGTTCAACAACCTCATGGAGTCCAGCGAGAGGGAGCATTAAAAGCGTGCCAGCGGGACAAACGTAAAGTGGTAATAGTTGAACCTTAACTGAGTTTCGATGTCACCAAGATGTCCGCAAAAAGGCAACCAGTGCATCATGATAAATGTGTTGACCTATCAGCTAGCCACTGCTCTGTGCCCTTTGCTGGCGGATCACGGTGCTGCTGATCTTTGAGGCGAATTTCTCTGGCGAATTGGTTTCGTCCGATATTTCCCCAGCATTCAGGACGTCGACCTCAAAGACTTCCAAAAGCCGCCACCCCTTCTCGGCGCGGCGGTCATTGACAGCACGCCCCCCAGATCTCGTCTCCCCGGACACCACCAAAGCATCCATATTTTCAAGAGTTATGGTCGGCCCGAAGGCGTCCTGAATACGGACACACTGAACCAAGATCGTAGACTCGCGAAAAGAAGCGCGGAAATCGCCATCTCCTTCCTGAATCTCTGGAAGGGGGCTATCCTTCCATCCTTTCGCCGAAACACGAAGAACTCGAGAGAGAAATATGATAACGTTTCGCGCTCGGACCGCCCACGGTTGAACGTACTCGGCGAACTTCTTGTTCTTTAGAAGCTCGTCACCCGTGATGCCGATGATGAATTGACACGATTGAGAGGAACCCACGTCGGGAACACGAAGCAACAAAGCGGCAGCCGTCAGGAGCAGCTTATGGCCCGGGTGGAGATAGTCGAACGTCCCGCCTAGACAGACGACAGAATGGCCGGGTGTTGGGGGCGTAGTTGTGGAAGAGTCTCCTTGGGAAGCATTCATGGCTAGCCCCCCTTCCACGGGAATGAGCTGACTCTGCAGAAGCGTCTGCCTGCCCTCAGCAAGTTTGAGATATGTGTGAAAGAGGTCCAAGCCAGGTTCGCTGCGGACATGGAAAATGGACTTCCAGGGGTGGTAAGCACAAGCAAAGGTGACAAGATCCACAACGATTGTGCTGTTAGTCTGGATCTTGGGCTGGGTATCGAGCGAGAAGCGCCTCTCGCGGTCATGGTCTAGGAGGACAACCGTCACGTCCACAGACCCGGGGCCGCCATCAATCTCGGCGCCAATCTTGAGTTCGGCACATATGACTGAGACCAAGGTGTAGATGCCAGCGAGCAGGGCCTGTGCTTCGGGCCATAAGAGCGTCTTGGAACGGAGATACTGGCCGCGCAAGATGGGACAGGCGACGGCGACAATGAGCTGCGCCGCGCCTTCGGGGTCTCGCAGCTTGGCGAGCACTGCTGCAAGCGGGGGCCGGTAGGCGGCATTCAACAGTGTGCGAGTCGAGGGGGCGGGTGGAAATGGCAGCAGGAGCAGCGACGGCCGCTCATCCCGTCTTGTTTTCATGTTTGGAGGAACGTCGGGTGCCAGGAGATCCATGTTTCCGGTGAAAGCAGGGAACTCTGGTCGCAGTAGGTGGAGGAGGGACGAATAATTGTTAGCAGCGACTTGCTTTCGTCAGCAGGGCAGCACCGGCACTCTCCGGACGCAGACTGGCCGTGACACAATCACCCCGATCTTCATGTGCGCTTTCGCGAGAACAGATCAATCGCCGTTGCAACTCGCTCGGAGGGGAAGAGGTCCCCAAACTGACGATCCAGTATTCCAAGTTGATGTAATTCAGTCGATGTGAGGGGAAGTTGACTGTCGGGACAGGCTGCTGAGGTCCCCACTCAGCGGGCAAGGATATCTCGGCCAATCCGATCGCGAGCTGGCAAGCCACCGAGCGCAGCCCATTATAGCCACCGCGACATTGCTGCCAAACCTCCTGTCCCAGGCCGTCTGCAAGAAACAGCAATCCTCACCTTCGCCCAAGTGGATTCCTCGCCTCGGGTTGCCGTGACCGGGCTCTCGCGCCCCAAAGCTCCATCGCCCGACGTGGACGGTAACGGCGCTTTTGTGCGATTACGAGTCACTCACTGCGAGTCGGGCGTGAGCGAGCGTCTGCGGCTGCGACGCATCCCCTCCACACGCCGCCCTCCCCAGTTTCCCGTCCCCTCACCTCGATCTCCATCCCCCCTCCGGCGGCCCCCAACCCCACCTCGGTCGTCGCCCGCGCGCTGCTGCCGACTTCGTCGAAACAATGAACCCATCCCAGCAGCAGTACCAGCCCGCGCGGCGCACGGGTGCTTACTCGCACAATGACGAGCTGCACATGTCGTCGTCGTCGTCGGGCATGAGCCATCAGGGCCAGATATCCCCCCGCGAATACCAGTCCACCGGCGCCGCTCCTCATATTAAGCTCGAGCAGCCGCCGCCGAATCCGCCCCAGATGCAAAGTTACCTGAGCACCGGTGCGGTGCCGAGCGTCTTGCAGCCGGGCGGCATTGGTACGCGACCAGCCGCCATATCTTCCAACACGGCTCCCACCCTGCCCACCATGCAGCAGGCGTCCGAGTATCAGACGCCGCCGAAACCGAACTCGCTGAACCTCGCCCATAGCTACTCGCGCTCCAGTCCTGCCGCGCCCTACGATGGCGGCTCCAGCTATCTGCCATACACCCCGACGACCCCTGGAGGCTCATCGCAGCAGTACATTTCGCCCTCGGACAAATACGGCCAGCCTGGCTCCCAGCGCAATGTGTCCAACACACCACTAGGCCTTAACGACATTCGCCCACGGGCAGATTCAAATCTCTCAGATGGGCTCCCAGGGACACCAGCCTACGAGCTGGCAAATGCCCAGCCACGCACCAGCAGCTACATGGCCCCATGGGCTCTCTATGCCTTCGATTGGTGCAAATGGGCTCCCCAGGGTAACGGTGCCGGTAAAGTGGCTATTGGGAGCTACTTAGAAGACGGCCATAACTTTGTGAGTCCCGACTTTTGCCATGCAAAGACTCGACCGGAGATGGGCGCGAAGGGCTGACATGGGACTGTTAACTTCAGATTCAAATTCTGGATGCGCATCTATCCCCCACCCCGTCTGACGTGTATGCTCCGGGAGGCTCGAAATATACAATGGACTTCACCAGGGTCGCCGAGGCGACGCACTCCTATCCGGTCACTCGCCTGCTCTGGGAACCGCCGTCATCGCAAAAGCAGTCTACGGACCTGCTAGCAACATCCGGCGACCACCTCCGGCTGTGGTCACTACCATCCGATCCTCAGATACCCACGTCGGGTTCCTCGATAACATCTAGAAATGGCCGAGACATGCCTATCACCAAGCTCACCCCGTTAGCCTTGCTCTCAAACTCCAAGACTCCGGACCATACCGCCCCGCTCACCTCGCTCGACTGGAATACAGTTACCCCTAGCTTGATCATCACTTCAAGCATAGACACTACCTGCACCATTTGGGATATCCCCTCACTGACCGCAAAAACACAGCTGATTGCCCACGACAAAGAGGTCTATGATGTACGGTTTTGCGCCCAAAGCGTTGACGTATTCGTCAGTTGCGGGCAGGACGGCAGCGTCCGTATGTTTGACCTCCGAAGTTTGGAACATAGCACCATCATCTACGAACCAACGAGCAAGGATGAAAGAGGTATTGACACCGCTGCTGCTCTGCCCAAAGTAAATGGGGTTGCTAACCTACGCTTTGCAGACGCGAATGGCGGGCGCATCAGCCCAACACTTGCGCAGCAGACTATGTCGCATGCGCCACCCCTGTTGCGATTGGCGACTTCCCCGCACGACCACCATTTGCTAGCAACGTTCGCCCAAGATTCGAACGTTATCAGGATCCTCGATGTCCGTCAGCCAGGACAGGCGCTTCTCGAATTACGGGGCCACGGGGGTTCGCTGAACTGTGTAGAGTGGTCTCCCTTGAGACGGGGTACGCTCGCGTCGGGCGGGGATGACTGCCAAGTCCTCATCTGGGACCTCCTCGGCCAAGCGCCCTCTGGTGTGAACGGTGCTCCTGCCGACAACACGAGGAGCCCCGTTGCCAGCTGGCAGTGCGATTACGAAGTTGGAAACCTGGGCTGGGTTCCCCATCTATCTACTCCCGAGTATGGCGAATGGCTGGGTGTCAGTGGAGGGCGAGGCGTGTGGGGCGTCAAACTCTGATTCCATTCCGAATGGGGCGGTTGGAGGGGGTGAGGGGGATCTGTCAAAACTGGGGGAGTGGCCGGTGCTCAGGCTTGCATCGTTGCGCCGTTATAGATCGACCGATGGTGACAGTAGCGGAAACATACATTATGGGGACCAGAAAGATAAGTAGAGGCGTTGAAACTTCCCTTTACCGAGGTGGGATTTGGTACTGTGAGACTACCGCATATTAGCAATCGACGTACCCACCACACCTCGCAATGTACACGGTCAACCTAGGTGATAGACAGAGCTTACTCCCCACGTATCGCTCGAAAGCAAACCCTCGGAAGGTTAAGCCACACCCAACAATTTACACCAATTCTAAGTCATAATAAAACCCAGTACCCCCCAACTGTCCTGTTCAGCTGGGCCCTTCTATGCTCCGTTTCTCGTTGCATCCCACAACCTCCTTCGCAAAGACGCTCCAAATGGCTTATCGAGCCACACTCTTTTTCTACCTGGCCATCCTGGGCGCGCTGCTCATGCCCCAGGCCAAAGCCATCCAAATCCCCAAGCCTGCCGTCTTTCACCCAGACCCATTCGGCGAACTCGCCGAGATCCCTGGGAGGGTCCTCGAGACCCCCGGGCAGATCCGCCAGATCCCTGACAAGATCCATCGGATCCCGGAAAAGATTGGTCGGATCCCCGGGAAGATCAGCCACGTCGCCCAGAAGATCAACCCCTTCCACGGCCTCGAACCCCTCTGGTGGCCCAAAGTCGGCAAGGAGGAAGACCCGGCTGTCGTCCACGGCGGGGATCGCTTCGCTACCAACGACCAGAAACCGACGAGGCCAAAACTCCCGGTTTTTACCCCCCCGAGCATGTACGAGTACTTCCCGACGCTGAAGGGGTTGCCTCAGCGCAAGGTGCCTCAACAACGTCGTGCCGTCATTGAGACTCGCGCTTCTGCTGCTGTCGCGGCTGTCGAGAACGCTCAGCGACGGCTCGGCGGTGATTTCCTGGATGGTGGTTTCTGGGAGGGCGGCGGTTTCTTGGACGGGGACAGCGATTACGAAGTGCTGGCGGTTTCGCCACTCCCGGTGCCGACGACGCTTGTCAAGATGGTTAGAGAGAGTGCGGCTACGAGCGAGGAGCCGCAGGTCACGGAGGCGGCTGTTTTGTCTTAGGGAGGTAGGCCTCGGCTTCGGCTTCTAGTATGAGAGGAGGCAGTAGGAGGGAGGACCCATGTTGGGACTCGGTCGTCTACAGAACTGTGGTGGATCATTGCCTTGCTTTTATTTGTTGGGAGTCGGTGGCAATGGGCTTTGCATGTAGTTTGAGGATCAGGAGTGAGCATTCAGGGGGTTGGGAAATGAGGGAAGTGAGGAAGGATGGAAGCGTTTGTTCACGACTGTGCCTGTCATAGCGCTGATACCTATGTTTCATATTCAAACACTTCTTTGGGTCAAGTCTTTCTTGTACTTTGAAGGATTGAACAAGGTGCTCGCTTTCGTGGAGCAGGATGTCAGATTTTTTTCATGCGGTAGCGTCGTATGGTACTTTCTCGACGAGGATGGGTCAGTCACTGGCATTGACGGGAGAGGCACTGGTGATGCGAGTTTAGTATCATGATCGTCCACCTTCTCCAATCGTCTATTCAAGTTCGCTGCAATCAACCCCTGGCACCGTATGATCTGATCTCCCAGCTCTTGGTGAGGTTTACGAGCTCCGCATCGTACTTTTCCTGGTTCTCGCCGTTCCACGCCATAGCTTGTTGCGACCTTTTCATGATCGGGTCTGTGTATCTCGGTGTCGGCCTCTCGTTTACATATGAGAACAGCGAGGGTAGCGGGGGCCTCGGGGGCTTCGGCCCTGACTGTTGCATTTGGGATTTAGCGGCCCCGTTGGGTTCGGCCACGTCGATGTTGTTGTCTCCCGTTTTGGGTTGGTTTGGGGTTTTCGGGACGGTCATCCCGGAATTTGCAGCAAGGTTTCCTCGGGTGAAAACAAGGCCTTTCGAGATGTGAACAAGATACCTCGGTATGTGGTGTGGTCGGAGGCCAGGCGTTGCTAGTACTGTGACTGTGACCCAAGACTTTCAGGATTCTCTCAAAGCTTTTCGCCCAGAGCAGAGAAACCCGGGCATTTCGCGTGGCCAGAGGCTTCGTAGCTTCCCGCGTAGCCGATACCTAGGCAAGAGCAAAACCCTACGAACCCCCACCGGTAAGTCGAGGACACTTGCTCTCCTTCTTGGCTGGGTCCGTGGCGTTTCAAACGGTGGGCCGCCCCGATTCCCGGGCAAGAAATGGCGATATCAGTAGGTACTAACGTTCTCACATCAGAGTTCTCAACCGGGATGGCGACAACTCATTTAGAAGGGCGCACGTTGAGATGGGCCGATATTTGCAAATTCATTATCAATCACAATCACGAGCTTTCCCGGGCTGTTCGGAGGGAATGCGACTAGAGGAAATGCTAATTGAACCTGATTTACTTGACGTAATCTACCATCTAAGCCTCCAAAGTCCTGTGGGCGGGCGGTGTGCAATGGAGCTTTGTTTGGGTGGGGTGAAGTTGATCTAGTCTTGGAAGGAGCAAGATTACTGCTGTCGGGTGGAAGAAAGGACCGCGGATGGATGGAGCAACACTGTCCGCCTGGCTCGGTTGAATAAGACCAAGTGAAATAGGGACCTTGTGGGTGAGAGAAGCGCATTTCAGCAACGTTGATTAGATATTACTGGCTACCTAAATAATTAGGTGTAGGTACTAGGTAGGGAAGCACTAAGGAAGACTTGACTAATGCTGCTTGAGCTTCTCGGACGACTTGAAAATTCAGACAAATTTCAAAGCAGGATTCGTAGATTCATCTAAATTGAATCAACAACAACCCCCAATCCCCTCGAATTTATAGGTATCCATAACTTCCGAAGCTGACTACTCTTCTTGAGGAAGCATGCGCGCATCAATCCAGTATCCGCGCATGCTCCAGTGATCCGGGCCGTAGTTTTCCCGATCTACCTCAATGCCACTGCAAACGTCATTGTTCGGGCAAACCACGCTGCGAACGATGCTGGAGAACCCCAAGGACTCCAGATCGTCGACGTTGGCGAACACCCTTTGGTTGAGGAACATAGGAACCTGCGGCCAGTCTCCGAATGGCTCCTTGGGACACGGCGAACTTCAAGAGGTGGAGGTGTGTCAGTCATCATCTCCAAGGTGAATCTTCAAGGTAAATACTCATGCAACGTACCGGTAGAGAACACAGCATTTCGATCCGTTCAGCTTGATGGACTTGGCCTTGACGGAGGCCGGGATGTCGACTACATCCCCTGGTCAGCAAATGCCCAAGTAAAAAGAGCCTGGAGAGTGCTTACAACAAGCTTCGGTCTTCAGATCTACATCTTGAATCTCGCAGCGGCTCCCCTTGAACTCAGGTTCAGAAAACAATGTTAGCCCGACTTTGCTTGCCGTGGCTCTGGCGGAAGCCTCGAGGCAGAAGATGCCCAGGCTCAAGATTCCAAGCTTCATCAGGCTTGAAGCGCGTCCGCAAAGCATGGTATCGAGAAGACCTGAGAGTCAATGTGAGGGGATCGTGAAAAGGAGAGGGAAGGGGAAAACCGGGAAGGCGAGGGAATTAAAGCCCAAAGTCCCATATTGGCAACGGGCGCAACGGATTGAGAACACTCAATGTTTCTGGTTACCGAGCTTGCGCTCGCGTTGTGCATCTATGGTTCTTGTCCCAGCCGGCCCGGCTGAGAAACATGGATTGGGTGGATCTCCCCCCTTGGAAAGAATAAGCTCGACGGGTTGGACTGACACATGGTCAAGTTGACAACGTCGTTGTTCTAGGTTTTTTAGCTGGGGCTGCCGTTGGGCTATCAACCCGAACCCATCACGAGCCCATGTAGTGAAGTTAGAAATGCACCTGCCTGACCTCAAAGTTAGTCGCGAAGCTGGGGTTGACGGAAACCAGGAGCCCATCGAGAAAAGCAAGTGCTCGAACAACAATGCCCCGCCTATCCGGTATCGCATTGATCGTCTTTTACGCCATACGAAGCTTCACTTGCATTGTGATGTCGCTCCACAAGATGCCGCGGGAAAAGCAACACAGGCTTCAGGCCGAGTAGCTATGCCCCTGCCCTTTCCGTGAAACCCATGTACGGCCATTCTTGATTGCAGGATGAGCAGCTACGCACCTTCCGCTCCAGGCTTGGGGGCATCCGATTTGGCGGGGCCTTCAAAGAGTGGATGCATGCTAATGCCTCGCTCGCCCGTCGAAGAGACATGATGGGTACCTGGTATTCAGACTTGAAGGAACACAAACACATTTCCCATTAGCCAAAGAAGCACAACAATCTCATATTGGTTTCTAAGCACCATCTTGGGGTATGGATTAATTTTATTACATGCACCCAACGCTAGAGTAGGCAAGGAACTCCCTTGATGTATCGCATTTTCCCAACCACTTCTCCCTCAACCCCCTCAGTCATCATCATCCCCCCTCATGTGCTCCTTTACTTCTTGGGGCGGAGTTTGATCTTGTTTGACCTGGTTGCAATGGAAAAGTGAGACTCCCCGCTCATTCCCCCTAGGGCAAGCCGTGTTAGTATGGGAGGCTGGGGAGGGAGAGAAGGGGAGGGAGGCTGACTTGTCCGCATCGGTCCGGCAATGAGCTCTGATGCAGGTCCTTACCTCCCAGGAGAGGTGGTTGCCCAGTCTACAAACGGTGGTCAGCACTCCCAATGTGCGCGTGACGAGTCGGGCTGGTGTGGTGGTTTACCGGCAGAGACAGTCCCAATCATCAGCACGCCCACAGCCTGCCTCGGAGTAGTGGTCCTCGAGACAGCGCGACAAGCACTGGTTGATGTGTACTTTCGGCTCGATAGGCTGCACGGGATCCGTGGGGGGCTTCGGTATTTTTACCGCAGCTGCTGTCGTGGCGACTGCGGCCAGACAGAACAAGACAGAAAACGACTTCATGATATTAGCGGCAAGGAGCAAGGAGAAAACTTGGCGCGGCAGAGCTGGACCAGGAAAGAACAGAGTCTGGATCTTTTATGCGGAGCGAGAGAGAGAGAGACAAAGAGAGTCGGGGGACTATTAAGTCCGGATTTCTATACCGCTCCCGTTCGTTCACTTTTTTTGCTTCCGCACGGGGCTGGGAAACCCTGTCCTTTTCTTTTGGACTCACTGAGCCTAACGAGCCTACCTAGGTAACGGCCACGAGTTTGCCTCCATCGGCTATGCACCATGCTCTAGACTTCGGCGCTCACCTTGCCATCTGTCTCGCCAACCGCTGCCCATGCCGCCCGGAGCTTGAAACCTACACCACCGCACAAACAGCAGAACTTTGCTTTTCGCTGATATTTGCAGGCCCCACCCGCTCACCTTGATGATACGTATACGTATGTGCTGCCCAAGATAAAGGGGGGGTCGCAAGGAACCCGTTCGTCGGGCTGGCGTTCGTTCTTTTCTTCCTGTCCCCCTTTCCTCCCCTTCGGCACCTCAAGCAAGTCATCACCTCTCCTCTTTTTTCTATCAGCATATACCCACCGCTCGCCAACATGCGGTTGTGGCGTGCACTCCCCCTCATAGCCACTCTGGGTACGGCTTCTGCCCAGGGTGACAAAATACAGAAAGTGGACATTCCAGAAGCTGGCTCGATCGCCCACGACGGGCTCAGAAGTACTTCAGGTCGCATCGTAGAGGCGGGACTGACAGCCATTCCCCTGATATTCACGGATGCGGCGATGAAATGGGGCAGGAGGGTTGGCCTTCTCGGCAGCGGAAACGAGTGGCCCGCCTTCACGGCCACGGGCACGTACGACCCGCGCCCCAACGCGACCGAGATCAACTGGGTCGGCCACTGTCTGGCGCAGTGGTGCGACACCGACGAGTTCCTCAACGAAAACTACGGCAGGATCGCCTGCCGCACCCGCAGCGAGCGGCCGGGCGGAGGCTCGGTGGGCTTCATCTGCAACAAGAAGGGTAAGGCCCGGTGCTCGCGCGTCCAAATCGCCAAGACCCTGCACACGCTGCACCGCGAGACCGGCTCTGCAACGGGGTACATCAACCTCCAGACGGGGCCGGAGCTCGAGATGACCATCGGCTTCGACAGCTTCTGCGAGGGCGGGCCCTGCGGCGATTCCCGCAAC
>Ga0247758_1001117_pt1 | contig 21686 bp, 12 predicted proteins | sample UWRJL156409C4_FD_180950 | JGI IMG/M metagenome (GOLD analysis project Ga0247758, IMG submission 180950) | Plant litter microbial communities from Arlington Agricultural Research Station in Wisconsin, United States - UWRJ-L156-409C-4 | ecosystem: Environmental > Terrestrial > Plant litter >...
GGGTTCTCGTGGATCCAGAGCTATGATTCGCAGTGGCATGGCCAGGTCTGGTTCTGGGACGGCGTGCTGGATGAGAAGGGGGATGAGATCAAGGGGAACTGGCATGATGCGGCGAATGAGGCGAGGCAGAGGACCGCGGGTTTTGTGTTGAAGCGGGTTTGAGGCTGGGCAACTAGTGGAACCGAGGTTTAAACCTGCCTACTACCTAATCAACTAACGTCTGTCTATCCAATGTAAGAAGCACGGAGCCCCGAACCTATTAATCCCCTGGCAGTTGGTTGGCTACCTACGATTTTGTCCTCTATAGTCCAAAGATAACGACAGCAAAGCCACATAGAACCCGACCCCAAGCACAAACGGGCGTGGCCGCTTTCGTTTTTGCCGACCCTCCTCACCCTCAGAGGAGTGTGATCTAACCTTTCAACTAGGGATCAGTACGCATCTCCCTCGCCCACTGACTTCGCATCCATGTCTAGCTTTTCTCCTCCATACTCGGGATCATCCTTGCGGACAGTGTTGACGAACTTCTTTCCTTGCTTGATAGCGAAAATGGTCAACCCCTTCTCGAACATCACAACTACACAGGCAGAGGGTTAGAGAGTTCTTTGGGAACACGATGCGTGAGGTTTGCTTACCAAAGAGCAGGAAGAACAAAAGCGTAGGCAACAGCACACCGCTGTTGATGTAACTGGTGATGCGGTCGTCCATCAAGGCCATGAGCGCCAAGAGACCCAAGAAGAGGCCCATTGCCATCCTGACCGTGATCATGATGTTGTCGTATCTGTCTCGTACCCCCAATGTCATTCTCCTGAAGACACCCAGGATAATCATGACAAGGGCGGTGCAAACAAAGAAGTAGATGAAAATCATCTTGAAGACGGCAAAGTACGCATCCATCTTGGCAACACCGGAGCCTTTGGCAGCCTTGATTTGAACGCTGGGCACAACCATGCTGTTGGAGACGAACTGCTCGTTCTGGAAGAGCGAGACAAACTCGGTAAAGTAGAACTTCAGAACGTCGCTCTTGCTCTGCGTTCCGATCGTGGCAGGGTCGTCCTGCCAGGCGAGGTTCATCTTGGTGAGGGCTGTCTGCATGTAGTCCCACGAAGCAGACTTGTCAAACTTGAACGTCTTGGCCGTGGAGTTGAGGCTGTCGACGATCTCGGCGCCGGTGGTGGAGTTGAACTCTTCCAGGCGGTAGACGTCTGGCGTCTCGCCAATGACCTTTTCGATGTAGCCATAGACCTTCTTGAAGTTGTATTGCACGTTGGCGATGACGGTCCAGGTCCTCAGGCCTTCTAGCGTCAGTGCCAGAGAGAGGTGGAACGGCAGATGGAGCATAGCGTAGAGCTGTTGCTTGACTGGGCGGAAGTAGAGAGGGGCTTCAATGGCGGAGTTCCCAAAGTAGAGGCAGTAGATGAAGTACTAGACCAGAATGTTAGCATGTTGTTGTTAGTCGGGAGAAGAGAGATTTCGACCTACAATGCTCAAAATCACGCAAAGCGCCTGGCCAAACGAGTTGGCTGTCCAGCCAGTCTTGGAGCTAATCTTCGCAAAGCTAAAGGCGCACACAATGATGCCCTCGCCGAGAATCATGAGCGTCAAGACCATGAGGCGTTTGTGTAGGTGTGTCTTCTTGAAGCTGACACACTCGTAGCGGGCGACAACGAGGGATGTGACGGAGAGCTCGAAAGCGATGATGGCGTAGTATCCGTAGAAACCTGACGCGTTTCCCGAGTCGACAAGCACAAACTTGTACAAGAGCGCATAGATGGCGCTGGCTGAGGTATACATGAGGGCCGTGATCAAGAGGGGAATCTTGGCCGGCGGGTGTTTGCGGCCAACGAGCACGTAAGCGACGGCATACTGGATGGCGAAGAGTGCGCGCGAGATGATCATGAGAAAATTGAGCGACTGGAAACCGCTCAATGCCGCCTCGATTCCGACCTCCGGGGTGGGGCCCATTTCCAAGGATGCCGTTGTCGAAGCGAAGCCGATGAAGGCGCACATCTGGATGGCTTTCGTCGAGCGCTCAAAGATGCTGTCGAAGCCGAACCGCACATCGTAGAGACAGACCTGCAGCCAGGAGGCCCAGATGACGCCGAAGTAGACCGCATAGGATGACAGGGCCTCGTTGCTGTTGATCTCGTGGTTCTTGGTGAAGGTGCTGAAGATGGCGACGAAGAAGAGGTCGAAGAACAGCTCGATGTTGCGTGCGTCTTCGCGCTCGTGGTACCGCAGGTGCGTTGCATCGGCATGCTCCACCAGGTCGCCGAAGATTGGCAGATTTTCCTCTTGGCGGCGATGAAGGATCTTGGCGCTCTTGGAGACCGGCTCCGCAGCCTTGGTGGCCTGTACATACCCATCGTGGCCTTCGTCGTGCGCCATGACGTGCAAGAGAAACGGGTGTGGCTTACCGGAAGCCAAGAAGAAGCCAAGGAGCCAAGAAGCCAAGAGCCAAGAGGCCAAGAGGCCAAGACGTTATTATATGGCAAAGATCGGCACTCGTGCGAAAGGCCTCAAATATTCCATCAGTCACTTGCGCCTTCCTCCAGCGTTGGTTTCACAGCAGCGGGCGGTCGCCACGGAGGTGCCATGTGAGACTCCGGGAGACGGGCGTGCATCTCGCCTGCTGGCTGCAGCGATGCGTGCGAATAGGCTCGAAGAAAGTCTGGTGGTTCTGAGTGAGGTCAGACGGTTTTGTTTCAGGATCGCCAAAAGTCTGTGACCAGGTCGGCACTGGTAAGTACACCGACGTCGTTTTCAGCCACACATTCCTTCCGAGTTTGAAGACCGCGGCCTCAGGTCCAACGGAGTCTAGACCACTGGACCTGCAGGGGCTCGCCCAAGGCCAATCACTGTTGCCCGGTGCTGCTCTGACACAAGGGGTGTTTGAGCTTGGCATCGGCTTGGCACTCCCGGCTGGTTGGGCGAATCGGAGCTTGGCACTCGTCAACGCCATCAATTCTGCTATCTCGTCGGATCCAGTGGAATCCGGTGCTTCTTATCAAGAAGAATCCCAGATTCCTCCCCTTGGTAGAACTGCCGCAAGTCGGATGCGTCCTCGTCCGGCCATTTCCCGCAAATGCCGCCCCATCGCCGTGTAACACCCCCACGGCACCCGATCTCTCCAGCCAAAAACACTAACGCGCAGACAGCGGGTTTGTGTGGTGAAATGTTAGGGGATTTCACCCCTACTAACAGCTTGACTACAAGGTTGATAGGATCGGTGTTAGTGCAGGCCGATCACCCCATGGGCGATGAGATGTTCACAACATCATCCGAACACCTCGATCCGCGTGGGAAGATCGCATGATCCGGATTTGTCATGTCCGAACCGGCCAGGATAATGTCGAGCAAGCTCCCCGGTGGCACTGGGTAGACATGGGCCTTGCATGTACGAAGTACGACACCCAACGGTCCCCGTCAAATCGATGCTGAGCGGTATTTTAGCTCCGGAGACCAATTAGCCTTTTCTTCACCGTACCCTATTCTCCCCCAGTGTCACTCCTCTGATAAAGCGTTTGGCGTGCTTCGTTTTGTTTCCGGACCTTAACAGCGAAGCTCCTTCGAATTTGCGGGGCTTTCGGAGTCCTCCGTTCCCTTCGCACAGCCCTCACAATGACTCTGAGGGCTGTCACCACGAGTCTTCCTCGCGACGAAGTGGCGGTTGAAATCGCTGAGCCCGGAGCAATAATATCCAATGATTTGCCCGTTTTTGCTTGCTGCCTACGTCTGACATTACTTTTGCACATAATAGAGGATACCATCAGCATCTTTCTGACTTGAAAACCTTGACGGCTGTCGGTGGTTCAGCACAGCTCACGTCCATCTCTCCCTGGTAAGTCCAGAGCCTGAGCAGGTTTGCTGCGTCAGGCCTCAGATCTTACTCGCGGCTGTGTTGAGATTTGCCCTCGGGCTCAGCTTGCTATGGCTTGGCGCCCGTGGTTGGCTGCTTCGTTTAAAGACTCCACTGGAATGCATCTGCGATGTAAGTGAGATGCATGCTCCCAAGATCCGAAAAAGGAAATATTGCTGTTCAGTATCGCAGCTATTCATAACTCCAATACGTAGATCTCTGCTATTGGAATCGGCCATTGCCGCTGCACGATAAGCGGATTCTTATGATGGGTGGGAAACAAGGCTGAGCAACCGGAGATGTGCTGTATCCGCAGGGCGGCGTCAGTCATGACAAAACCACTTGGATTGAGAAATGATGAAGAAACCACATATAAAGGCAACGGCCGTCGACATCAGTTGTGTTATTTATCTCCATCACACAAGTTAAACAGCATCACTTCAACACACGCCTTCAAAAACACACCATCACAAACACTCCCCAACACCGACATTTTCAGAGCTCCAAAAATACAACTTTCCAGCCAGCCTCTCCCACAAACAATACCAAAACACCCAACTACCTTGCCACCACTACCTCCAGCCCTCCCAACTCTCAAAATGCAGTTCCCCACTCTCAACTCCATCCTGGTCGCCGCCCTCGCCGCCACCGCCTCCGCCGCACCCCGCCATGAGGCCCGACAATTCGGCACCTCAGCCCTGAACCTCTTCCTCCACCAAAGCCTAGCCGACTGCGGGCTCCAAAATGATTTCCTGCGTCTCTCCGTGACCGAGATCTGCCAGCCGCTTCCGCAGGGCGTCTCCTTCGCGGCCTTTGACTTTGACGAGCTAGCCCTCGCAGACCCGACCAACTGCCGGGTTGTCTTCTCTTCGAGCCCGACTTGTGGCTCGGCCGACTCGGTTTTCAATGTTGTTGCGCAGGAGTGCCATGATGCGGCGCAGTTTGGGGTTGGGTCGGCGTTGCGGTTTGTGAATATCTTTTGCAGCTAAGGGGGCTGTGGTGGTGTGTCGGTGGTATCAGGTGGGAGGTGGCTAGTTAGGGATTGGGGGGTGGCAGTTCAGGAGACTGCATTGCGAATGGGTGAAGTTGCATTTAGACTTTCTTTGGTTTTCTGTTTTGGTTTTAACGCACCATGCCTTTCATTAATGTTAGTGCGACGGGACGGTCGAAGGGAGCGGGAGTCACATTCGTTGTCATATTACACGCTCATTTTAGCTCGGAGGATAGATACCTTGTAGATTAGATTTATACATGTGCCCGAGACGGGCTACAGCAAAATTTGAAGTTCAGAATCTTTCTGATGATGACTGATTCTCATCTTGGTAATATAATCAAGACATCCGACTGATGTATCCGAGTCCTTACCTAAGTTCACTGTTATCATCCGTGAGAAGGTTGAACTTGAGCAGAGTTCCAGAGACATTGAATGTCGGGCGACAAGAAAGGCTCTTGAATCCCGATTTCGCACGAAGGCAGAATGAATTCTTAGCCCTGTGAAGGCCACACCCCTATAATTATAGCTTGTCACACCCTACCTTACAAAAATGAAATCAACACAGAAATCAACACAGAAATCACCTATCATTACCCAAACCCTTCAACACCTCACCGCAGGAAATCATGTCACCCCCCTTAACAGTCGCATCGACCATCGCTCTCTCCGCGTCACCAATTGTCAGAATCTAGCACTCATGGCCAAATGTGGTGATTGTTGTGTATTGTTGTTGTTCTGTGGAAGAGAATCTCTGGCCTACAGGGTCCCCTATTGCCAAGCCGGCTACTTCCGCGAATGGCTCCAATTGCTTATATAAGCTGACACACCCCCTTAACCGCTGGCTCGTTGGCCGAGGCGGTGGTTGAAGCTATTTACAGACCTAATTCTGGAAATCCAGCCTCTCCGCCTTCGATCAGGTCCTCCAAGGCTTCTTCTTCTTCTTCCGAGAGTGGCTGCGTGCCTCGTGTATTTAACCGTTCTGTGATATCTTCCACACTAACCATGGCTCTGAACTGCTTAAAATCGTTGTTACCAAGAGCCTTCGTGAGGCTATCAGCTACCTGTTCCTTTATACTGATGTAATTAACTGTAATCTCACCGTTAGCGACTTTCTCACGTAACCAGTAGTTGTGAATATCGACGTGCTGTAGCTTCGTTTATAGGGTTGCTATATCCTTCGTGATAAGCCGAATTATTTGGAGGTTATTACACTAAATTGGTATCTTATTACCGTTAAGCGTAACGCCGGCTTTTTAAATAAGGTGTAGTAAGAAGAGCGCTTCTTTAATACCTTACGTTAACGTTAGCAGTTCAGCCTTAGTAGTGAAGGTTATTATAGTATCTTACTTATTAGTGTATTAGCTAATTACTCTGTTAAATAGCTTCGTTACGTACGCTTGTAAGCTACGGTAATTAACAGTATTATCGGCGGATAAGGTGTCGGTCCAGGTTTCGAAAGTATCACTACCCTTAAGCTTAAACGCGTAATTACTTATTGAAAGGAGGTATTAAATTACTTAGTCTGCAGCTGTAAGGTGCTTAGGGCTAGGATTAAGGTTAAATCGCGTAAGCCGTGACACTGCAAAGGCTACGTCTGGCCTAGTAAACACCACAGTGTATAGAATTAAGCCGGTTATCTGTTAATAGTTAGTTATTTCTTTACGGGAGGCCTTACCTTTATACGGTAGTAGCTTAACGTTACTTATTAGTATTAAATAACTACTGTAAGTGCTGTTAAGAAATCGATCTAGCTTATTAACGTAGTTAGCTTATAATAGGTAAATGGTATAATTTGTGTAGTTGCGGACTATCGTTACTCTTAAGAACTATTATAGATCTTCACTACTTTAAAGGGTGTATCGTTACTTAATTAAAGCTATTAGGGCCTTAGCTTTCTAGCGGCTTCCTTTCTTAAAGGCGATAACGATATTATTAACGTAGAAGAAGATAATTATACTGTCCTTAATCTAGTAACAGGGTTTATAAAGCACTAGCTCGCAGTTAAGGTTCTTCAAGGTAGTTATAAAGTCTTTCTACTAAAGTAATAGTGATTCTTTAAAGCTATACAGAGCCTTTTAAAGCTATAAAATCCTTCCTTTCTTAATATAGCCGTCTAGTATCTTTATAAACACGTCGTACAGTATATTAGTGTGAATAAAGGTGTTAATAACGTCGTATTGAATTAACTTTATATTAAAATGCGTAGTGATAGTGATTAACGTTTAGAACAATTTACCAGCTAGGGTAGAAATGTAAGTATTCTTAACAGCGCCTTTCCTTTACTAATCTCTGTAAATAATAAACCTTACCTTAACCTTAAGAAGATACTTAGCCTTATCGAGTTTATATATAAATACCTATATACAGGCCAGAATTTAATAGTTATTAGCCTTTTATAAAAAGCACTCCTTAAAAGACCTTATCTTACAGTAACTTATTATATGTTCCTTTATAGCCTTACGATAGTTTTAATTAAGAAGGTACTTATATAAATACTTATAGTTAGTTAGTAATAATAAAAGGTCTTTTCTGTAATAATAATATTACAACTTATACCTAACACAGGCCTTAAGAGGACTGGCGTGGGTTAAGATAGAACGTATAGCAGGACGCTAACAGGTAGGGGGCGTTCTGAAGACGGCTTATTAAGCTAGCACTCCTAGACAGGGGGGGTTTAATGTTACTATAGGTCGTTATTACTATAATGTATAAAGGTAAGTTTAAACAGTAAGATATAAATAAATAATTAAATACTAGTGTGAGGAACTAAAGTCCCTTACAGTAGTTATGGGTATAACTATGGCTATCTATACTAATTAACTAAGAGGTACTTTATACCTTACTTATAATGTCGCAAATGCTTATTATGTAAGTACTTTACACCACGTAAGCATTCTGCTTATAAGGTTTCTCTTACTTATAATACGAGCACTTAGTATACTGTAAGCAGCACCTTATTAGTTATAGGGGCTTTGGGTCTTTACACCCCTGGCCCAGTGTACCTGGACAGTACACACTGTTTTCCTACACTGTTCCTTTTATAAGGGATTTGTTAGGCCGCCCCGGCCTAAATGACGGCCTGTAAGGTCGTTACATAATTTCCCCTTTTTAACGTTCTTTTCTTATAAAGAACTTAAAAGGTAAGTTTCTCCTTTTACCACTTTATTATATAATAAATATCCAGCTCCTGGGTTTTAAAACGGGAACAGGGTAAAAGCACTAACTACCATTTAAACTTTACAGCCTATATATACACGTTTAGTGGTGAAATGTCCCTTTATTCTTTCTATAAGTCCACCATCCCTCTACTCGTCTGTTAGGTTTCGAACCGATCCGACAGCTATAACCACTGTTTAAAAAGGCACTAGCCTTCCTAATGTGACGCTTTTAGTGTTAATAAAGTGAAGTTAAAGGCTTTTCTTATTAGAAAGTAGAACCTTAACTTACAAGTCGAGTCTACTACTTAGCAGCTTTATAAGGCTACTATTAAGCTTTAAAAGGCGTTAGTACACCTAACGCGCCTTTATAAACAGTGGTCCTACCTTAAGGACTAGGCTGTGAAAGCGTTTAGTTGTGAAGTAAAGCTGTTAGAGTTTCAAGAAAGTAAGGAGGCCAGATTAAACACTCCTCTTAACGACGTAGAGTCTTTTAACTAGGGGAACTTCCTGGCGGGGTTTTTATAACAAGTGGTTACTTTATAACTTAATTTATAACTACCTTCTTCCATAAGGGGTTATATACTTACCTCCTTACAGGTGTTTTAACGACTTTTTATTAACTTCTTTCCTTAACAACACTTATTTCTATATAGAGCTTATTAGGAGCTTTAAAGGCCCTTCCTCCTTATTAGGTTTAAGGTCCTTATAACCCTAATTAAAGCTTTAATAAATGTCTTCCCGTACCTATTAAGGAGTTTCCTACCACTTCCCAGGCTTTAAGTCCCATAATGGTCTTACTTTTTAATATAGTAATTTAAATGTTAGATCTTATCTTATTTTTAATTCTTATCGTTAGTTTTAATTAGTCTGGATTCTTTTAGTGGAATTTTGTAATTAGGTCTGGGCATTTAAGGTTCTTAACTAGTTCCTATAAGTTACTTTTAAGGCTGTAATCTAACCACTTAATAAGATATTTAAATATATTTTTCCCTTTCTGTAAATCCATAACTTTTTTAACATTATACTTATCCTTATTAGCGTCAATCTTAATTTTCTTTTTTAAAGGAACTCCCTTTAAGGTGGGTTTTAAAAGTAAGATGTGAAAGACCTTAATTTACACCTTTATATTAATAAGTAGGTTTAATTTATAATTAGAGGTGGTGACCTTTTTCTTAATTTAGAATAGTCTGTACCTTTTAAAGTCAAGCTTCTTATTAGGTCGTTTCGAATACAGGTTTTATAAAAAAAGGTAAACGTAGTCCCCCTTTTAAAAAGTCAGTCCCTTAACTTATTTATCGTTATAATAAAGTCCTTTTTTAAATATTAGTTACTTAATTTAATGTTTATTAGTAAACTTCTTTATTTATTCATGTGTAAACTTAAGTTCGGCTTATAAATGGTTATGTAATTTTTATATCTAGTCTGTATAGACTGCGGTTTAGGGGGCACTGGTAAATGGGCCTTAATAGAGTTTAGGCTCCTTATTATAATTAGTGAAGAATAGTAACATACCTGTTAACTTAATTAACATTATGTTATAAGCTATTTATACTGTTAATAACAGCTTAAACTAATTATCTTATTTAAAGTTAATGTAGGTTTAGAGATATGTTATAAGTATTTAGTTAACTCGCTCCGTTTAGCTGTCTGTCTGTGGGTGGAATGCTGTTAAAAGTTTACTTTTTACACTTATTCTTTATATTAGTCTTTATTAGAACTTTAATATAATTAGCTTATCTTAATCCGTAACGATATTATCTGGCTAAAGGTGTTATAAAACCACCTCTTTTTTAAAGATATAAGTAAGTTATTCTATTATTATGTCCTTTAAGGTTAGTAGAAAGTAAGCCTATTTCGTTAATTTATTAACCATTATAAGGATCTGGTTATAGGTGACTCCTGTAACAGGGTCCTTAGACTTTGGGATCCCAGTGATAAAGTTAAGTGAGATGGAACTTTATAACGCCTATGGTACAGGGAATAGTTTAAGTAGTTTATATGGCTTATAATATCAGTTTTACTTTTTATAACAGACGTTATAGTTATTAACCACTTCCTTAATTAACTTCTTTATTCCTGGGAAGGTGTATACTTATTAGGCTTATATAAAAGTCTTAGCTTGGCCTATATATCCTTTAAGTTAAGACTTATAGACCTATTAGACGTACTTTTTCCGCTTTCCTAGGTTATAAATGTACAGTTTTTCTTAATATTAAAGCTTTACTTTTAGTTTAAACATGCTATTTACACCTTTTAACAGCTGTTCCAGCTAGTAACTAGTTTTATCGTGGTTTAAATACATTAGGCACTCCTTCTTATAGTCTTACACGTGCCCTGAGAAGTCTCCTAAGGGGCACTTATACTTACAGGTGCCTTTTATTAACCTTTTTATTTAAAAGTCCTATTATTACTAATAGATATTATACTTTATTTATAAGTTTATACAGATTTTAATAATTTATTCCAGTGTCTAGTTATCTAACACTTATAGTGTATATTTTAGTATACTGTTCCTAGCTTTATTAAATATAGTAACGGGGACTAGGACTAGATTAGTATCCTTATAGTCCTATCTCTGGTTAAGAGTATTAGCTCACTTATTATCTTTTCCTTTAATATGGTAAATCTAGAAGTGGAACAGGGCTATTAACTCTACCTATTATACCTGTTATAGGCTAAGTTCCTTCGTTAGGAAGTATTAAAGGTTATTATAATCTGAAAAGACCTGGACTGGTTCTTTTATGCTGTTTAGATACAGTACCTATTTAGTAAAACATTAAATAATCGCTATTAGTTCCTTATTATAGATTAGGTATTATAAAACTAAGCTGTGGATTCCTTTTAATAAGAAGGTAATTAGGTGGTGTTTCCTATTATCCTGGACTTAACTAAGTTCTTTATTAATTACAAACTTTAAGGAGTTAGTCTTGACTTAGAAAGGCTTTAAGAAATCAGGGAGGGCTAAGACTGGTATTATAATAAAGGCGTGCTTAAGGTCTTTAAACACCTTTTACTATTTATTAGTTTACTTAAATAGCTTTCCCTTACCTGTAAGTTTATAAAGCTGATAAAAGCTTATAACTCTTTTTAATTCTTTAAAGTAGGTTAATCCCTAATTACCTCTGTCTTCTCCAGTTACATTTCGAGCTTTTTAAGGGTTACTTTAAACCTTAAATAATTTAATTCCTAAACGTGGAAGTGGCTCTTCTCTGGGTTCATTATCAGTTTCACTTTTTTAAAAACTATCAGAACCTGTCATATATACTTTCAGTACTCTTTTAAAGTTTCAGAATAAATTAGGATATTATTTAAATATATAAAGATAAACTTATTAAAGAAGGGGTGGAGAACACTGTTAATAAGGCCTTAAAAAGTTATAAGGGTGTTTATTAATCCTATTAGCATAACTTAATACTGGTAATACCTGTTACGAGTTTAAAAAGCCATCTTATACTTATCCTCTTCCTTTACTCTAACGTAATTAAATCCTATAGGGAAGTTAAGGCTGGAAAACTAATTTACCTTAACAATCTATTCTTACATCTCTGTAATAAATGGTAATAGGTAATAATTCTTAATTATATCTTTATTTAACATTTAGTAATTAATAATTATATATAACTTACTATCTCCCTTTTTTAAGATAAACAGTACTAAATACCCTGTTAGGGACTAGGACTTTATAATAAACCCGTTTTTTAAGTTCTTATTAATATACTCCCACAGGGCTTTAGCCTATTAGGGGTTTAAGTGGTAAGGCTGGAAGCTACAGAGCTTTACTCCCGGCTTTAGCTTAATTTTATAATCCCACAGTCTGTAATTTAATAGTTATAATATCTTTTTTTAAAATAGGGTAAACTTCTTATATTCCACAGGTACTTTAAATAAGTTAACTTCTTCACTTACTTATAAATCAGCTTCTGGCTTTTTTCTACCTTTTAAATCGTTATTTAAGTAATACAGTAAACCTTCTAGTCCTTTAACTATCTTAATAAACCTAACTTAAACTGTATTTAATTTTAAAGGTTTAACGTGCTTTTAAATACTTTATATAACTCTAAAGTGGTTTAGTGCCTTCTTAACTTTCTTTAAACAGTAATTACAGTTAAGGGATTTATTAAAGGTAAGGTGGCTACTCCTTTAGTTAATTATAGGGTTATACTTTTCCAGCTAGGGTAGACTTAGGATTATGTTATATTTTATAATTAGTGTAATGTTAAAATCCATTTATTATTCGTCCCCGTCCACTTTAATTAAAAGTAGTAAGTAATAGGTGACTTTACTGTTATTATATTAATATAAGCCTCCTTCTCTATTTTATATAGGAATAGCCTTTTTATACTTTTAATTAGGGAGTTTCCTTTAGTTAATTAATAAGGGGTGTATTAGGTTAGAAGCACTCCTACTATTAATCACTGCTTTTACCTTAAACGGCCTCCCTCTTCCATCTGTTATATCGACACTAACGGAATAATGCTTATACTCCTTAGACATTTAAGTTATAATAATCATCTATCCTTAAGGTCTTATTTAGCCTAACTTTTAAATACCTCTCCTTCTTCTCAGGGTTTTTACTAACTAATAAATTATTAGTTTCCAGCCCTTTTAAAGGGCCTGTAACCTTTTCCTAATTCCTTTTAGAAAAATAAGCAGCTTTAGTAAACCTGACAGTTAACCTTTCCTAGGTTCTCACACCTTAATATCCAGTTAACTTTAAACGGTATAATGTTTTTAAAGTCCTTAATAAGTTAATAATACGTTTTATGGGTTTAAATTATAATAATATCTTTTTACTCTTAAATCTGTTAATAATCTTCCCACTTCTGCCATTCCCTAGCTTTTCCATTAAGATATAGTAAATATGTTATAACTAGGTAGTTATTAAATACCCCTCCTTACTAACACGTAATAGGGGCCTGGTTAACTATAATAACCTTCCACTTATTATTAAATTCCCTTATTAAGGAGTAGGAAACTTAATAATAGGCTAGTTCCAACTCCACTTTTATAACGATGTAATCCTATCTCTGTACGCTAAGGAAGTGGTTATAAAGGGCCTTAAGTTTATAATACTGGTTAAAAGTGCAGTTATTATACATATAATTAATCTATAGTATATCTTTATAATTAGGGTGGTTAATATTAACTATAAGTGCTATAATTATAAAGTACAGAACGGGGGAAGTGGCGCCTTATTCTTTCTCTTCTTCTACTTATCTTTATATACGTTATTTCTCCTAAACCTTTTCTTAAAACTTAAGTAATAATAACTTAGCTTATTCTTTTATAAAGTGGTTTTCCTTAATAAATTAATATTTAAATTAATTAGTAAAGTGAACTTTATTATAAAGTTTTAACCTAATTTCCACTACTCTGTCCTTTAACGTTATAGTAAGACTTTTAACCTGTAAGTCTTTTATTTTATCTATTAACTTTTAATGTTTCTCCTTTAACTCCCAGATCCTTTACTAATATGTTTACTTTATACCTTCTTAGGGGACCTTTAAAGTACTAATTTAAGGCACACCAGCTTTAATATAGGGCAGCTATTTAAGCTATCCTTCTTTTAAGGAAGTGAGGGTGCTAATCTACTTAGTATACTTAAAGTGTTTAAAAGTCTTAAAGGGTACTGTTAAGAAAAACTTTCGTTTCTCCAGTTTAATTCTCTTAGTTTATTCTCTTTTACCTTTTAAAGCTTACTTTACCATTTAAATGGCCTAGAGGGCTAATTCTTTAACTCCTTCTACTATCCTGGTAAGGTTTAAGTTAGGGTCCTTCCTAAATTTCCTTAATTCCTAAGCTTACAAGGTAAGGTTTTTAAGGCCTGCTATAGCTAACTAGAACATCTTTTCTTAAAGTCGGTCTTTTATAACCTGTACTTTTAAGGGTTTTAAGTTTCCACCTTAAAGTTAGTTTGTAACAACCTGCACCTCTGTAGCTAACTTTTCTAAGACACCTTTAAGGATTAGATACACTACATTTTAAAGTTCTTCTTTTTCTTCCTTATCTCCTAAGTTACACTTATTTATCTAGGTGTAATCCTTTTCGTTACCTACTATTTTAATATAAACGTCTCTTAAATTAAACTTAACATGCTTTTCTCCTTTTAAAACAGGTTTTTAACTAACTTACTTTAATAATAAACATTACTGTATTATATATCCTTTCTTATTACAGTTAAAACATTAAACTTAGGATAGGTCTTTAAACTACTTTTACTATTACTGTTATTATAGCTTATTACAGTTAAGTCAGTTCTAACAGTTCATTATATTAATATTTATTAACCCAGAGTGGTAACCTGTTACAGTTAACTAGTTCCCCTTCTTAGGCTTACTTAATTAATAAGGGGACTGTTCCTTTTAAAAGTTCTTTTAATAATAATAGTTATAATATTAATTATTAGCCTTAATAACCATCTTAACCAGTTCTTATAAATAGTCTGGTTAGTCTTCTTAGTAAAGGTCTCTAATGACATGTTCCTTTAAGCCATTTTAAAATAACATTATTAAGGCCTCTTAGCTAAGTTTAGTCTTTACTGCTTTTAATTTAAAGCGTGTGGAGAACTTAAAGATTAAGGACATCTACCTTAAGGCTATAAGGTGTTACTTAACCCATTAGGGGGTGTCTAGCTCTTTAAACTTAGTCTGGAGTTAATCGATAAATACGTTAAAGTCGTTAAAAAGGGCTTAAGTCTTAAGAGCCTCTTTATATACTTTATTTATAAAAAGGTTATTAATTATCTTTATATAAGGTTTATACTAATAAGCGGTTACTCTGTCTAATAAGGCTTTAATAAATCTGACCTTTCCTTTTTCTTTAAAGAATTACTTATCGTAATAGGTGATATAGCTCTAGAGCTGGGCTATCCAGGACTCTAGCTGTATAAAGTCTCCCTTAAAACGTAAAGGTGGGGGGAGTTTTACTCGTTTCTTTTACAATCCTTTAAGGTTATTATTTTCCAGCTTAACCACATTAAGTTAGGCTTAGAGTTTTTTAATAAGACTAATACGGCTTTTAATATCTCTAGGGAAGGTTTTATTAAATTCTTTAACCAGTCCTTATTAGTTAAGGTTTAAGTCTTTAAGGTGTGTAGCCAGTTTGTTAATAATGGGGAGTTAAGGTTAGGCTTACACCTCCTTAATCTCCTTTCCTTTTCTAAAGGTTAACATATTAGTGGGAGAGAGGTAATGTCTGGGAATTTAATAAATAGCGTTTAGAACTCGACGTTAATATTATATTATAACCTACACCTAACACAGGCCTTAAAAAGACTGGCGCGGGTTAAGATAGAACGTATAGTAGGATGCTAATAAGTAAGGGGCGTTCTAAAGACGGCTTGTTAAGTTAGCACTCTTAGACAGGGGGGGTTTAATGTCACTATAGGTTGTTATCACTATAATATATAAAGGTAAGTTTAAACAGTAGGATATAAATAAATAATTAAATATTAGTGTGAGGAACCAGAGTCCCTTATAGTGGTTGTGGGCATAATTATAGCTATCTATATTAACTAACTGGGAGGTACTTTATACCTTGCTTATAGTGTCGTAAATGCTTATTATGTGAGCACTTTACACCGTGTAAGCGTTCTGCTTGTGAGGTTTCTCTTACTTGCGATGTAAGCACTTGGCATGCTATAAGCAGCACCTCATTGGTCGTAGGGGCTTTGGGTCTTTGCACCCCTGGCCTAGTGCACCTGGACAGTACGCACTGTCTTCCTGCACTGTTCCTTCTGCGGGGGATTCGTCGGGCCGCCCCGGCCCAAGTGACGGCCTGTAAGGTCGTCATAAATAACTATTAAAACGCGGTTTTGGCTGAAGGGGAGGATTTTTAGTAATTGCTTATGCCGTAAAGGCTGCTTTATAACGCTCTACTTAACACTGTCGCTAAGGATTAATTCTTACGGCTGTAAAGGCAGCGTAAAGTTCTTCCACTTCTTCTGTAATGGCAATATCGCTAACTTCTTCCTCTTTAAGGTTTAGGCCTGTAAAGACTCTTTCCAGTACTGTATTAACTAAGGCTTAATTAGATCTAAAAGCCTTATTAATATTAAACCTATTAATAAGGTAATCAGTCTCGTACTTTAACTTTACCTCTCTTTTAAAGTAGTTAAGGTTATTTAACTTGTTAAGGTTTTCTTCCTATAGATCTTTAACCTTTATAACCTCTTTAGAATCAGTCTTAACTGGAAAGGGCCTAATAGTAATGGAGTTAAGAATAATCTCCTTATCTTCATCTTCTTCTTACAATTATAAGCCCTAGTTAAGGAGGTCTATTAGAATAGCTTCGTTATTATATATCTTACACGTGCGGATAAGTTCGTCTATCTCCTCCTTAGTAACGTTAAGAAAGTTATTTTTAAAGTTATTAAAGTTGCTATTATAAAACTTATCCTTATTAAAAGTTACATCTCTTACGTAAATAACTTTATTAAACTTAGGGTTCTAGACGTGATAAATATTTATAAAGTTGTAACCTACTAAGTAGCTAATTTAAGTATTAGGTTTTAACTTATTAAAGTAATTAGTTTTCTTAAAGGCGTCGTTCGTTATTATAAAGGCTTTACAGCTGTAATTATGTAAGTAGTTAATCTGTAGTTTACGTACTAGATTTAGAATACCGTCTTTCTTAACCATAAACGTGTAGAAGTCTTTATAGGGTAATCGCTAACTAAGGCTCTTCTTCAGGGTTCTGTTATACAGGTAAACGGTAGCCTTATAGATCTTTACTTACAGGAGTGTTAGCAACTTTACCGCCATTTGTAACACTCTGGCTTTCATTTTAATTACACCCCTTAAACGCTCGGCACCCCTGTTTTAGCTTTAAGAATAAGGTGTATAGGGCTTAATTTTAATACCTCTTATTACCTAATACTCCCTTATCTTTCTTAACTTTACTAGTTTATTATTATACTAAATAACCTTTACTGTTAAGTTATATTACTGTATTATTATTACTAGAAAGCGATTTAAGCCCTCCTTTACTATTAAGCCGCTTCTGTAATTAAGGTAAACGTTAAATATGTAGCTAGTATAGCAGTTAGTAAACAGTATAGTAGAGTTAAACCTTATGGGGTCTGGTGTAAGGTTTAAAAAGTTAATAGCGATAACCTTGCCCACGTTATGTAGTAGTTCTCACGGTTTACAGCAGATCTGCCTCTTTACCTTAGCTTAGCTACAGGTAGGGTATTTATAAGAATTTGGTCTTTAGAGCTTTATGCTAGTAGTGGAAACGTTAAGGTTAATAAGGGTATTATAACTTAGATAGCTAAGTCTTCCGTACTAAAGGAGGGCTTTGGCTTCGCTTAGTTTTCTACCAGTTTAAAAGGTATACTTTCTCACTATAAAAGCTATAGATAAAGGCACGTATTTTATTATAAACTAGCTGTTATAATTAGTAAGTTAGTAAACGATAAACTTATCTTTCCTTTTATAGATTTAATTAACCTTAGTATTTTAACAGTAACCTTTACGTAATAGGTACCTAAGTGAGACTATGTTATAAGTAAAGTTTTTGTAATAAACCATATCTTTTAGCCTTATTTAGTAATGGGACCCTTGTAGCCCTTTAATCCGTATAGTTACTTCTCTATAGCTGTTAATTGGGATTATGGAGTCACTAGCGTATAATAAGTTACCTTCCAGTACTAGCTAGAAGTTATAAAACCTTAATTAATTATTAAAGATATAAATAGTAACGCTAGAATCTAATATTACTAATAATGTAAAAGGGTAAGTTATTACGTTAAGGGCCACTTTAGTGTAATAGAAGGAGGTGTTCTTCTTAATAACTGTTTTAGCTAGAATTTCCTCCAGTTTAGCTAGCTTAGTGAAGAATTCAGTTAGTTAATCCATCTTCTACTTCTTCCTTACCTTTATAACCTTCTTAATAATCTTAGGGTTAACTTTTATAAGTTTCCATATTACCCTGCTAAGGCTAGTCTTTTTTTTTTGTTAAAACTACTTTAATAGGCCACCTTTTAGTATTAAAGGATCGTTAAGTTTATAAGTGAAGAAATAGTGGTTAATTAAGTACCTTATTATATTGTAAAGCCAGCAGTTAGTTTTATCAGTTTAAAGCCTCTTTATTTCTCGCTCTTAAACCTTATCGTTATTATTAGGCCTTTTCGAACCTTTATAACCTCTGTAGCCTTTATTACTGTTACCATTATATCCTTTACAGCCTCCTTTCTACTATATAATTTACAGTTACCATTATAGCTTTAATTACTACCTTAGCTCCGGTTTAAGCTGTTACTTTCTTCACTCTTAACACCGTGGAAAGCTAGAAAACCACCTTTAATCCACTTATTATAAGTTAATAATAGTCTAGCTCTAATCTTCTGTTATAAAATAACTCTAACCTCTCTATAATCGATCCTACACGCCTTTATATAACTATTAATAGATTCTCCCATCACCTAAGCTCTTTTATCCTTTATGTTCCTTAAAGCTTTAATTAAGTAAAGCTATTAGGCGTTTAGCTTTAATATATCTATTAAGTTATACTTTTCTACCTTATTAAGGTAATCTTCCTATTACTTAATCTACTTTAAAAGCCTCCGCTTATACTTCTTAATTACCTAAAGGTAGTTATAATAGGCGTTATAAGCGTTATTAGCCAGTTTATCCTAATAAGGAGCTACTAACCGTTTAAGGGACTAATATCCTTCCTTTAAAGAGCCTTCCTCAAAATAGTAAAGTAATAACAGCCGTATAGAGGTAAGGACCTATCTTTATAGTTTAGCTTTAACGTTATTAACTACCCTTTACCTCTTATACTTGTAATTGTAAGTCCTTTACACGTCTTAGTAATTTAAGTAGTCGGCTTTAATAAGGTCTCTAGGCCTTATAAGCTCTAGTTTATTTATAAGCTCACTAATAACGTCGTTATCGTTCTCTCTATCTTCGTCTGGCTTATCGGTAGTATAGTTCCCCTACGTTATCGTCACTGTTAAGGCTCTAGCGTTATAGGAGCTTACTTAGGCTTTCTTAGTAGGCCTCTTACTTCGTTAGCTTCTGCCTCCTTGGCCCGGCGCCGCCGGTAGTTATGTTTGTAGTGTTCGATTGAAGTCTCCGGCTTATGGCCGCCGTGGCTCTTAGGGCCAGTCCTCCGTGCCCATTGCGTACTCTAGGATTCTGTCGCTCTTTACGCGCGTTTGGAACGCTAGGGACCACACTAGCCAGTTGTCTAGGCCTTTGTAGTATACGTTCTGCGTGGTTGTGGTTATCTTGAGGCGTTCGTGGAGCGTTTGGATCGGTCGCGTCGCGTGTTTGCGAATAGGGTTGTTGGGCGAGGAATTGTAGGCTCAAAAGAGTGCCAAATTCGTCTTGAAAAGCTGGCTGTTGCAGATCAGACTGTTAATTGTCAGAATCTAGCACTCATGGCCAAATGTGGTGATTGTTGTGTATTGTTGTTGTTCTGTGGAAGAGAATCTCTGGCCTACAGGGTCCCCTATTGCCAAGCCGGCTACTTCCGCAAATGGCTCCAATTGCTTATATAAGCTGACACCAATCCACCACACCCTTAACGCTCAAGCTTTTCTACACTTTATACGCCATCGGGTCCAAGCCATACATAAATCATTTTTGCTCAAAGGTCGCGTCATTATCGTCGACGTCGTCGAGCGCTGCACCGAACCCGTCGACGTCAAATTTCCTGAAGTCCACCCGCCGCATCAAATGCTACCCCGTCTTCATGGTCGGCAACAAATGCGGAAGGACCAAGAACTAAAGCAACGCCTCATTGGTGCAGTATCAGCTGCACTTTTGCAATACAGCGGCTATTTTTGAGCGCTACGTCAAGCACAGTGTGAGGTTGCGTTTTCATTGCAAGTCTCAATCTCCCAGGTATCCAACGCCCAAATGCGGCAAGTATCACCAAGCGTTTGCTTCGTGGGGTGTCTGCATCGTATGGTCGCGACAGCACACTGAGCGTGTCGAATGGGCAGGTTACGAAGGGTCCTTTCTCGCCTTCAGTTCCCTTCCCTACCTTCTTTCGTTCCGTTCTGTCGGGTCAATTCGAAGTTCGAGACTTGTGTAACAGTGCGGCCAAAACTTATCATGGCCGGCATCCGTGGTTCTGGAAATCACGCTGAAGTTTGAGGAAACAATTCTGTGCATTCTGCCGGCGACGGTATTCCTCCTCCTGGCCGGACATCGACTGCGGACATTGTCGGGTAGAAAACCTCGAGTTGCTAGGAAGGGCTTGCGCTCGAGTAAACTGGTAGGTACTCTCTCTGACACGCCCCAATCTCGCGATACTAATGTTTGAAGCTTTCTCTTTCGTCGCTTGTCGTGGTGCAGACCGCTCTAGTGGCGCTATGGGCAGTTCAGAGCACTGCCAAGACGTCCACGTCTGTTGCGGGGGCCGTCGTCGCTCTTCTGGCTTCGGTCGTCTCGTGCGTGCTCTCTTTCCAGGAACACGCGTTCGCCTACGCCCCGTCGGCAATCCTCAACCTATATCTGCTATCGACCGTCATTTTTGACGCGGCTCGCGCCAGAACCCTGTTTCTCGCCCGGATTACTCTTCTGCTCTTACAGGGGTATTCGTCACGTCCATCCACCATGTTCTGCCGGATCCGAGCCTTTGCAGCTCCGAAGAGACAGCGCCCTTGGTCAACCGAACACTTTTCTGGTGGCTCAACCCTCTGATCCGCACCGGTTATTCCGAGACACTCACGGTTGACAAACTGCCCGTCATCGACCAGTCCATGTGTTCGAGACCTTGCCAGGCGTGGAGCTCCATTCAGTCCCCGCACGCTTTCTCTCGCAGTTCGAGATCGTGAGCGAGTGAGGCCTCTCTTAGACGCTCTTCTCTGCTCTGTTCCACCAACTTGGGGTCCCGCATAACTGCAGCCGGCATCCGAAGACGATGGCTTGGTCCCTTGCCACGATGCCTCCTTGAAGCCGTCGAACTTGACGACTACTCTATCTTTCAAAGTCTCTTCCATGTGGTGGACTGGGGATCACGGCACCTGGGGTTCATTCTTTCGCGTGCAATTGTATTCGGTCATTCAAGACTGATCCAAGACGTACGTCATAAAGGGGCGTCTCTCAACGAGCCAGCGGCTGCTGGCGAGTCCTATACCGGAGGTATTTATCCCTATGTTGTCTTGGAGTCTTCATTGGCTGCTGCAGTTCACGTCAAGGATGTCGAGCTCGTCATTGATCTCATCATCTCCGGTGCACGAGTTGATGTGAATCACGATAAGATGGCGTGGCCCTTTACCACAGACGACATGCGAACGGCTCTATAAAGAGCAGCGGAGACTGGGCAGCTACAGCTTGTTAACATTCTCCTTGAGGCGAAGGCTAATGCCAACGACTCGGCGTCTCTCTCTTACGGAGCCACCGCACTTCAATATGCGGCAATGGGAGGTTACCTTGGGATTGCCCGCAAGCTGCTGTCGGCAGGGGCTGATGTCAACGCCGCGGGGACAACTGTAACAGCACTCGAAGGTGCCGCACAATTCGGCCGTCTCGACATGGTACACTTTCTCCTTCAGGAAGGTGCGCGTCTGAGGGGCGATTATATGCACCAATATCGCCGAGCCGTGGGAGGCGCGACCGCAGGAGGTCATTACGCCGTAGCGGAGTATATCACCTCAGTATGGCAGACGCGAAATGAGCAGGACGACCCGAATGATCCGAACGATCCGCAGGCATCTGAT
>Ga0247758_1001118_pt1 | contig 21674 bp, 32 predicted proteins | sample UWRJL156409C4_FD_180950 | JGI IMG/M metagenome (GOLD analysis project Ga0247758, IMG submission 180950) | Plant litter microbial communities from Arlington Agricultural Research Station in Wisconsin, United States - UWRJ-L156-409C-4 | ecosystem: Environmental > Terrestrial > Plant litter >...
GGGGGGGGGTGGGGGGGGGGGGGGGGGGGGGGTCGCGGGCCTCGTGGCCCAGTCTCGCCAGGGGGCGGAGGCGACCGGGTGGCATGTGTACGTCGATGCCAATGCTACGGACGTGCGCATCGACTCGGACCGGCAAGTCGGCGAGGTGGGGCCGTATGATATTTTCGTGGTGGTGTTCGACCCGGCGCCGCAGACGGTCAAGGTCAAGAAGGGCCCGAACCAGGGGACCAAGATGGAGCACGTCAATCTCGTTCAGGACGTGGCCAAGATTGGCGAGTGGAACGGCGGCGACGTGACAGTGCAGCTCCCGGCGCCCGTGCCGGCTGGCCGCGAGGCCGTGGTGGTGTTGCAGGCGACGGCGGGCGGCCCAATTGTGGATGCGGCAAAGATTTAGTGCATGGGTGGAGACGAGTTATCTGAAATGGCCCTTCTCTTAAATAGGCACCGAGGTAGCCGACGGATTGTACTTCATCACCGCACCGACGTTGCTTCCTAAACTACTGGACATTATACTGCTGCATATCTCCACCTTCCCCACTCGCCATCCAAGCCCCGACGGTGGTCTGTTGTTCATCTCCCTATCTTGCTGAAACAAGACGGGAAACCAAGGTACCCCAAGCAACACCTATGTTGCGAACAAGTGATCCGCAGTTTTGTTTGCTGGCCGCTCGTCGTCGGCGCTATCCCGCTTCGAAGAATGTACGCTGATGGTCGTCTCCATGCGCGGCGGCCACCCTGCTGCGGCGGCGGCGCCCTCGACAATGCGCTCGCGGCTGTCGACGCTGTCGCTATCCCCGTGTCCCTGCAACTGCTTGGTGGTGGTGGTGGCGGTCATGGTGCCGATGCCGCTGCCGGCTTCGATGCGCGTGATGGTGCGGAAGCCGGTGCGGTCGCGCGATTTCAGCGCGTAGGTATCCCCGGCGCCACCGGTACCACGGGTGCGCGTGCGTGCTGTCGTCTTGCGCTCCGACGCTCCCGACATCAGGCCGTCCATGAAACCGGGGAAGAGACGCTGCGCAAGCACCTTGAAGGCGGCGGCGCACGAGAGCATGACGGCGAGCTGAACTTCGATCTCGGCCCAGATGATGACGTTGGCGAGGTCCCATGTTGGGTTTGCAGAGGAGGGTACGTTGTTAGTCTTTTTGTCTCGCCGGGGCGGGGTTGCGAGGAAGGGAAGACGGGCGCTGCTTACCTTGCGACGGCGGCACGGCGAATCGGTAAATTTGCGTGAGCCGGACGATGTTAGCGACCAAGATGCTGGAAAAGAGCCTCTGTCAGCGCGTGCTTGTCGCCCAGACTAGATCCAGACTTACAGCGAGCCGCATGTAAAGGTGCCGAGCAGGACCATCCGTTGCCGCAGGGGAACTGTCACACACACGATTAGTACGCCCCCATCTTCGCATCGGAGACAACGACGTCAGGGGGGCTCACGGTGTAAGCTCCACAGCGTCGGAATTGGGATGAGAAACACAATGACATCGGCGGCTGTGTTGAAGGCGGCGTTGGAAAAGAGGTACGGCTGCTCCTCCACACACGTCCCCTCGATGGTCCGGTCCCAGCCGCGCGGGATGGGCGTGCACATAAAGATTGACATGGTCGAAAAGGTGATGCCGACGGCGGCCACAAAGGCCATGCCTGCGTACAGGAAGTTGCGGTCGCGCCGGTCCGGCATCAGGCAGAGGTAGAAGGAGAGGTACGAGAACTTGATGAGCATGTGCGAGAGGTTGAACGCGGGCTGTTGTACAAGGTCAGGTCAACCACAGCCATTCGTAAGGAGAGAGAGAGAGAAAAAGGCTAAGACGTACGGCGGACCACCACAGCAGATAGGCCATCATCGGGAGGTCTGCAAGATTCACGTCCTGTATGTGTTGACCGAGACCGAAGCGGGTGGCTGACGCGCTCGAGTTGCGTGAGAAATACATACGACATGCAGCGGCGAGAGACAGAGGACTTACCGCAGATCTGCAGCACGGCATGCACCGTCACGGGCAGCATGGCGACCGTGATGAGGACTGTGGGGTGGGACGGGTCAGTTGCTAGAAAAGGAAAAAAAAAAAGCGACGGCGCGGGGCAGAATACTGACCATCATCCCACCACAGTCGGCGCTTGATCAGCATTGACCGAACCCCAAGCCTCACCAAGATGGCCAGCCAGGCGAGAGTCTGGAGGGTGGCGGTGACGCCCACGATGACCGGCCTTCTGTCTTCCATTTTGGCGTGGACCTGAAACTAAAATTTTTACAGGTAGTAGGCATGGCAAAGCGATTGCCAGCCAGTGCATCGCTACGGATACTTATGGCGATGCGGAGCAGCGATCGAGACAACCCCGGATCTATATGGTGGCAGTCCCCGGCGGCAGGTTCCGTGGTTCTGCGCGCGCCGAGGAGCCACCTCCAAGGACGGCACACCGGTCGCGGGGGAGGGGGGGTCGCCACTCCTTGGCGACCGCGTTGTTGGTTGCTGGGCGCCGAAAAACCTGGATGTGATTCAGCTGTCGCATGGGTGCCGGCACTGGTTCAGCCTCAGCGTAGTACAGGGCTCGGGCCCTTTCCCGACGCCGTGGCTGCCCACTAGACGGCAGGAAGCGTCCCGCCTTCTGCGAACAGACCAGCCACAGCTATCGACACCGCCTGTCAATAGTGCATGATCGAGTCCCGGCGCAATGACTCGTGACCAGCTTTGTAGAACCTGCTAGTTGGGGGGTGTAGGGCTTGGAAGGAGCGAACGGAAAGAGCGGGTATTCGGCCCCACTATTTGGAAAGGATTTCAGGCAGGCCGTTTGGCCAGGGAATTTCACTCAAGCAACATCATCATCAACCACAGTTTTTCAGGGGGGGGGGCTTGCAGAACATTCTCGATGAGTTTCAGCTCATGTTCTGGAGAGAAGGTTCTGACATTGCCAAGGGCCTGGGTTGGGTTGCGGCAACTTCCGTAATGTACCAAGATTTGCGCATGCATGGTTATCCCAAGAAGGGAAAGGAGTGTTTTTTTAGCACCCTCTAACCATCTCTCACCATCCAACGACAGGCCTAGCGGGGCGCTAGGCAGCCTCTGTTCCGGATGAGACTCCAATCCCGCGCTTGAGGATCGATCCTTCCCACCTTAGATTGCGCAACAAACCTCTGCTCTTCGCTCGGCCGCCAGTAGGAATGTTTCCTCGCCACAAATCTCCCAGCTATGCAAGCCTCGTTCGATGCCAAAACCTCCAAACTCGCAGAGACGCCCTCCCCATGTGTGCAAAGCAGCCCGGGCATGACAGCGGCGACTGCGAGTTTGCGGCGTAGGCCCTTTTCCGACAACGCCTCTCGGCATGGACGCGGGACTTTCTGATGCCACATAAACCACCACCTAGGCAGTCTCGAAACCCCTGAGCCTCAGTCACCCATCTAAAATCCTCATCGCACGGCGCGTCTAGCCGGTCCATGTCAAAATGAAAGTTCCATACATCGTCAATTCCCTGCCGACCCACTCGCCCGGGATAGATCTTCTTGAAGGTGCAACCAAAGAGGACTCAGCTGCCGTAGTCGCTTCTCAAAACCGCTAGCCCTGCGGGAAGTGCCGTCTTCAGATGGAGCTCGCATGACGCTCGGTTCTTGACTGGGGATATATTTAGCTCGGGATTTGGCGATGTGATGGAGGAAGACGGTGCAAACTAAAGAGTCCTCCAACCGAAGGACACTCGCTCAGCCTAGGTTCGTAGTTCTCACAACCTCGCCTCTTTGGAGGTGGTGTGCATCAAAACTTTCACGCTTGAAAGTCGCAACGCGATTTGGTTCCATCCTTTCCACACAACAACCGCGAAACCACAAAGACTAACAAGATCCTCCTTTAGTGTAGAAAATTAAAAGGGGTAGACTATCGCAACTCGAAAATGTAGTAGTGCCCCTTGGCCGATTGCCATGTAGCAGCATCCACCTCCGAAGACTATCTAGGAAAGACGCCCTTGGCCTCGGCTCGACCATTGGGGAGTTTCAAAAATGACAATCGTGACAATACCGTAGGATGAATGCGTGCAAAATGTGCAAAGTAATATGATATCCACTTTTTAATTATGTCATGAAGCCTCGCTTTACGAAGCTCACCCTACAACAATGACAATCCTCCGTCTCGTCACCATCACTTCCCTCTGCCTCCTCCTCCCGGCCTCCACCGTATTCGCACGCCCACAAGAAGGAATCAGCGTCTCGTGTGGCAGAAACGTCTGAACCAACGGCATGCTCTGCTGCAACGCGAGCTGCGGGGTTTGCACCAAGCAAGGTGACAAAAGATGCCGATGGCCTTGGACAATCGGATCAAGCAGGCGGACTAAGGCAAAGATCAAGACACCCCTCCTGGCCAAGTCAACGGTAGATTCTCGCCAGGCACGCCCTTGATTTCAGGGGGCCTGTGCGCCACTCCTCCCGTGGGGTGCTCCGGTCGCCTACCACAGCGGTTCCAGCGTCTTGCAGTGCGCACTCTTTGCCATTACTTTGCAGTTCGTGGCAATAGTTGCGACAGCCGCAACTCGCGGAACATGTCGCAACAAGGTTTCAACAACGGCCTGGATCAGCCTGCGGGTAGTTAGTCCAAGTGGGAGGGAGCAGACGCTCCGTTTTCTACAACGAGGCGTCTTGAACCTAGCAAGAGCGCCTACCTACTGATCAGTGCGGCATTCTTCCTCCAAGTCCATTACCATTCTGCAAAAGCAACCTGTACAATTGATTCCTACATGCATTTCAAGGCAGACAAATCTGGCATGATGCGCGCCTTGGCTCTGGATTTGGGGCTTACCTCGTTGCTCTTCTCTTTCCACCTATGACAGGTAAACCCTCCCCACCAAGGCGCTAAATGCAACCGCATCAACGTTCAGTCACTTGATTCAGCGTGCCGAATGGGTTCTAACGCTGAGGTGGGCACTAGCCTGTTTGGTTCGTTCTTTCCAGTCTGGGACGAAGGGCGGTGTAGATTCTGCCAAGTCCTTTATCAGCTGCTTTCTGTTCTTTTTGTTATTGCACCCACTCCAAAACCGGACAGCAAAGTTAGAGAGCAAGCGAGCAATCATTGACAACAACCATTGTAACAGTGCAATTGAGTTAAGCAATTAGCAACAATAATCAACCAAGCAATGTGCGACTCACAACAAGAGATAGTTAACAGCAATTAGCAGCCTTTGCATCAGGCGATGCCATGACAGATTGTGATAACTGCGACGAACAATTCATCAAGCGACTCGTAACCGACTAAAAATGAAACAAGCGACATCATTGAGCGATGTTACTATGCCAAATGAAACCATGTGACAATGCAACAGTCAAGCGAAGCATGATGGAAAAGTGACAATCGACAACATCATGGCCATACCAAGTATATATTTCACTAGAACCAGGCTGTTTTCTTTCTCTCTCTCTCGATTTGGAAATCCCGGGCAATACGCCCGGATCACCACCCTGGACGATGGGGGGGACCATGGAAACAGAGGCGATGCGGGCTACTTCTTTCTTATCCAGAGCAACATCATGGCTGTATTGGGGAATACCCCTCACGATTGTGCCGCTGTTCAGGAAATTGTGGTTTCTCTCACCCAAATAACATGTCATGGATAGTTCTTTTAAGGGCTGAGCCTTGCCCTCTACGATTCCATCAACCGTCAGATATCCCCTTTATAACAATGCGCGGAGTTCCTTTGCTTCGTCCATCTGTTTGAACAATGGTTGTTGTCTTGACTTGCATCGAGACGAGTAAAAAAGGGAAGGTTTTGCGAGCGTCCCCCATGTGCGAGGGGTTTCTCCTCGATTTGAAACAATAGTAGCTGGAAAGGCTTCATGTCAAGCGTGTTCGCGGTTCCACGCGCCGAAGATGCGGAGACTACGGAGGCGAGCATCATCCATGGATTGGAACCCGCCACAGAATTGCCGAAGCGGCGGTGCATCTTAGCGTAGGGCCAAGTGAGAAGTGAGAGCAGTGAAGACGCTGGCGACCTTGCTCATCGGGACCATTGACGCAGGGTATCAGCTGAGGTGTCGGCAAGCACAAGTCAAGTTGAATAGGTCGTAGCCTGTTAGGGGTTGTGCATTGTCGTTACACTCTTTGGAATCAATCGCCAAGCAGCTGAAGCGAGGCTGATGGAACGGCTCCAGTTTTGGTACAACCCCGCGGGCTGTGCCGCGCCTAGTCGTGAATGTTTCCCGGTTCGTGCGTCGTCCACCGAATGAAAGCCCAGCGAGCCTTTTGCCTAATTTCGTTTGATCTTGGAGATGGCCTTGCCTCTCAGCCCCCACAGCCGCACCAGCGTACTTTTGACGCCCACAACGGGCCGGCCCGGTGGCCCTATCTGAATCCTCCTCGGTGACCTAAAACTATCTTAGTACTTACTTGGCTTGGGGAGGCTACCAAATCAGTGTCACACCAACGGCCAGCACATGAGTGCACTTATGGAACTGAAAGTCAGAGGCGGGGGTAACGAGCCAGCCGAACTCTAGATTTAGTAACCGAACCCCTGTACGGCCAGTGTCTGGGCATCATCGCTGACAATCCGTGACCAGGCTCCTCACGGCCCGTCGGAGCGCCTCACAAAAGTTGCCCCAACACCAAGCACCATATCGCGTTGGATGGGAATCCTTGTTTCGCGGTCGCACAGAGGTGGGAAAGAAACCTGGTGTCCATTGCGAGGGACTCTTCAGAGGTCATTGGATGTTATTCCTCATCAAGGGAAGAGTCAATAATGTGGGAGGGTCGGGTCGCGAGTAGTATAAAGTCAACTCTTTCTCACTTCGAGTTCTCCCATCATCACCACAGCTTTCAACTTCCACTCTCAAGACCACGCATACCTCCTTACCCCAATCACAGGCTTCAACGCTGTTCTCAAGTCAGTCGACGCTCATTTCAACCCCATCACCAGTTTTTGCACCGCCGGCTAGCCAAAATGCAATTCAAGGCCAACATCGTCACCCTCGCTACTCTTCTGGCGGCTGCAGCCCACGGTGTTCCCACCGCTGGTCAGTCCCCTGACCCCGCGCACGAGGCAGTCTCCACCCTCGCGCGGCGCAACAACCGCCTCGACTCGACATTTAAGAACCTCGGGTCCAGCTCGGCACCCCTCATCAGCTCCTGTCAACGCATCAGCTCCAACATTGCCGGCGGCGAGCGAGAAGCTCTGGCCAGCCGTGTACATGGCGCCTAGTGATCCTTGGTGAGCCGCCTGCACCGTCTGCAGGGCGCGCATCTGGCGCATGGCCTCGGCGCGCAGCAGCGTGTTGGCGTGGGCGAGGGCGCGCGTGTGGGCAAACTCGACAAGCGCGGCCGGGCTGCCCTTGGCGCACGCCTCGGCGTACATGCTGCACATGGTCGGGCCAGTCACGCGCGACGACTGGATGAGCATGGAGCTGGCCAGCACCGTGCCCGCGCACACCTCGTCGTAGCACGCGGGGCAGATGCCGCAGTCCTGGTAGCCGTACCAGATTAGGTTGGGCGTTAATTAGCGTGGCTCGTGGGCACGGCGGCGCGGCCTGCTCCTGCTGCCCGACACGCGCGACAAGCTGCACGAACTGCGACCACAGGCCCACGTCGATGGCCTCCTGCAGCTAGGGGAGGTAGGGCCCAAAGTTGGGCGCGCTAGGTGGAACGAACAGAGATGAGTTTCGGATGCGTCCTCCGCCCTGGCCGCCCGAAAGAAGCGCCCCAGGCCGAACGGCTCGATCGTGCACGCGAAGCACCCCGGACACAATCGGAAAAAGTCTTGGAAACGACGCTGGCCCCCGCCCATCGACAACGCCAGCGTGTATCACGTCCCGCCCCGGATCCCTCTCTCGGTGCAAGAGACAAAAAAAGCCGCCATGGCCGCGGCGCCGAGCACGAATACGCCAAAGTCCTGGCGCTGCAGCGCGACCCCAAGCAGCACCGACACGGCCGGACGCTGCGCCTGGCACGACGACCCCGCTTCTGCCGGGAACAACGGTTCAAACTCGACCTCGAACGGTGTCAGACCCACCTGGTCCAGGCAGCACGCCTCGCAGAGCACCACCTCCGGTCGGGCCCTGGCGCGCCGAGGCCGCCGCCGCAAAGTCGGCCTAGGTCCCGCACTTGGCCACGGCCTGGACCAGGTACGGCAAGCGCATGGCGCACGCCCCCGCGCCGTTCGGTCCGGGTCCGGCGGCAGCGGCACGCGTCGTAGGATGACCCGCGAACGGCGCGGCGAGGAGGTAGTCCTCGTAGCAGGCCGCACAAACCCGGAGATGGAACCCGGGGAGGGAGCTGCTGCTGCTACTGCTGACCCTGGCCCTGGCTCTGTCCCGGTCGGCCTGTGGAAAGCTGTTGCGCCTCGTGCTGGAGCTGATTGTAGTAGCCTACGCCTTGCGCGATGGCTTTTTCCTTCAATCGCTTGAAGACTGACATGTTGATGGTTCGGTGATGGAAGAGGAAGCATCTTCTGCACGGACGCGATGGGGCCGTCCGGGTTATAGCGCTTCCCGGCAAAGTGCGGCTGGAGATGAAACACACCCGCCTTTGGACAACACGAAGTGGTAGCCATCCGTCAAGAGTGGGTCACTACTACATAGACGCACGGGGTGCGTGACTAATTCGGCCGAGTGCGAGTGTCTAGGATACCACACGGACCGCCCAGGGACATGTCTCGGACAGTTTGTATTTCTGGAGTCTAACAACACCAGAAATCTTCCAACCCGGGAAGACTCCTTCAATAACTACTTCGGTTGCATGCCGGAAATAGTACCTACACGGGCATCGCGTGGCGGTTGGTTTCTCTTGGTCTCTCCCCGGAGTACCGGCCGTGTCACCTCACCGCGTGTGTCTTCCTTAAGTATAAATTGGAGCCATCCTCACTCCTTATCTCGTTGAGTCGGCCGTAACCCTTCGAGACGACCGCGGCGCCCAAACAGCCACGTTCACCATCGGCCGTCCTTTCGGACACAAGGCCCCCCCTCTATGGTGTTTGCTGCCGACAATAGACTACGTGGCTGGCGCTTCCCGGACAAGTTCGGTGTCATCTGCATCGATGACCTGCGCTCCGCGCCCCAATATTACTGTTGACAATGGACGCAGGCTGTTAAGCATTACTTCGAGTCAAACCTCGCCGCTGACAGCAGGAACTGCATCAACCCAGACGCAACCTCAACCCTGCTCATCTCGTGCGACTCCCTCTTTGGGTAGAAGGGACACAAAGCCTCCGAGTTCTCCATCCCAAACTCGACGGTGAAGCCGTTCGCCCGCTTGATCGACTGATCAAGGAGTGATCGATATCGGGCTTGAGCCGAGACGGTTCCAAACGTGGAGTACAGTTGCACGGACGGCATGCCGGTATAGCGCCTGAAGGTCGAGGCCGACATCTTTTCTGCCGTCCTGGCAGCAATCACGGTCAGGATATCCAACTCATCCTCATCCGTATACTCCGAATACACCCAGCCCTTCTTCTTGTCATCCGGTACCGCCCCTCGCTTCCCATCATACGACGCATTGAATAGATTCATACCCGGATCCGAGAACTGCGGCGTATCGTGACCCCATGAATACATCACATCACCCCCAAACGAATGCAGATCCAAATGCCACGCCAGATCCTTCATCTGTCCCATCACCCACTCCACATTCTGGGACTCGGGTTCCGACAACGGCCCAGTCCCATGGAACTGCTCGGCGCTCGAGTTCAGGTAACTCGCAAACCCCTCATCCGCCACCGCAACCCTTCGAACGTCCCATCCCGACGCGAAGTTTCTATTCAGGTCGATCCCCACGCTCCTGGGGTCACCCTCCTTTGCGCTCCTGGGATTCCGGTTCTTCCTCCAGCAATTCCCATTCTCCTGGTCATGCGCGATCCCATCTGGATTCGTCGCCGGAATCACCACAATCCCAGCGGCGGCCGCTGTTCTAACCTCGTCGTAAGTAAACTCGACCCCTCCCTCGAGGCCGGCGTACGCCAGCCCCGTCTTCTCGGCCGACGCCCACAACAAGTCGGAGATGAAACTGAGCATGTAGTCTGGCCCGCCCCTCTCCCGGGCATGGATCCCCGCCGTGAGAAGAACCGTGTACTTGTCGTCGTCTTCCCGGTGGGGGATGCCGGCGGCATGACCAGGCCAGGGCGGGATCTTGAGGCCGTACATGCTACGGTTTTCGTAGGTTTTATAGGGCAGGGTGAAATACTCGATCCGGAACGAGTTGGCTAGGGACCGGGTGGCCGAGTGCACCTCATCGAGGTTGAAGAAAGTGGTGAAGTTGGTGGGCTTGGAATTCCCCACGCCTCGAAGGGTGATGGTTCCATTTTGGAAGCGGTCGCCCGTGCCGATCTTGACTGTGTTGGCATTGGTCCGGTTGGTTGGGGGGTTTTGGCGGCGCTGGAGGAAGACTTCGGTTTGTAGCGCAGGATGGAGTTCATGATCTAGGAGGCATGCCGGCACTGCCGGGAGAAGGTAGGTGAGAAGAGCTGTGGCGGACTTCATGGTGGGCGATGGGGTAGAGGCTGGGATATGGGACAGCGGGATGTTTTGGTTGTGGGGATGATGGTTCTTATAGTTTTGACATGATACTTCTGTCTCGATGGCTGAGTTTTTCACTTGAAGCACCTGACCGAAGATCCCAGACAGAGCCTAGTGCGTAGGCTCTACAATCGCGCTTCCTCAATCTCGCGATATTAGTCTGCTTGGCGGATTAGGAAGGAGGTATATCTTGATTTTGCTTCGCCGACGAACATATGTGTGCACCTTAGAATGGCGGGCGTTTACTTCGTCTGAGCACCCAGGGCTTTGGCACGGTTTTCCGACCACATGCTACCTTCAGGATGCGTCCAAGACATGTTGCGTGGCGGCACGGCATGTGCCTCTTGTGGAAGGTGGAACGGGAGAGTCCACGATGATAGGCCAGGTTAGTCATCCGAGAGGCGGTGTTCGGGTTCCACTAATATCCCGTGCGGTTATTTGCAAGGTTGGTAATGAAGTTGATCCTTCAGTAAAGCGGTTGTCCAGGCAGACTGTGTAACCAACTTGGCGGCTAGGTGTGAATAGTGACAGATAGTGAGTCATGTCGAGTTCTTCGTATGGTTCGTTGCAACGTGAAAATCGCAGTTGCGATGCCTGAATGCCGATACTAGCATCTCTGCTACACGTTAGATGAAGTTCAGGAGACGAGGGGTGAGGCATGTGCGTATATTTTCTCCTTGCAACTGTCGGTTAGCGGTTGGATGAAACATGGCCATTTGAGGAGTTGACCTGCAGCATCTGAGTCATCTGAGACACGATAAGGAGAGAAAGTGCAGCGTGGATGTCGCTTCCACGACCTTTGGAATAGGTTGCATGACTTTTACCAAAACCTCATGAAGCGGAAAACCTGTCTCAGTATCCGTGTCTCAATGGGTGGTCAATGGAGCAAGGCTGCGCTGCTCCAGGTTGCTAGCGGCCTTGACGATTCGACTCTGCAAGGTGGAGCTATGCGTGACTTTGAATATAGGGTCGACGTCCTCGAGGTAAATCTGCCAGAGACGGAAGATTTGGAGGGGATTGGGATGTGTGGCGGCAAGATCGAGCTCGCCTTGGGCTGGGCCGAGCAAGAGGGTGTCGTTTTGATCGAAATCGGGATACATGGCCTTCTTGACAGACCCGCGCATATCGTCGTTGGAAGAATCGCTGCGCTCATCGGGGTCTCTCTCCCCTTGGTTTGTCATGTACCAAAAGTCCCTGCAGGCGTCAGAATAGGTTACCATCATATCAGAGCCAGGTGGGCGCACTAACATGGGCTCGTGCAATCCTTCGCTCACGCTGGCAGCCGAAGGAACCGATGAGTCGTCCGGGGAGATGTGCTGGCCGGCGCTGTGTAGGGGGTCAAATCGGACGTTATTCACCTTTAACAGGGCCTCGTAGGCGCAGATGCGGTTTAGCAGCTCCTACTCTGGAAATATGCGCTTCCGTTGTGGCCGTGGCACAAGCGAGCCAGACACGCACTGCATATCGACCTTGGCGCAGTTAGTACAGGGGAAGGCGCGATCGCACTTGACTTTCCGCTGCTGACAAAGGACGCACGCCAGGACGCATTATACTTTCGCCAACTCGGACGCCATCTCGACATCGCCGGTGCTCGCTGGATGCGGAGGCAGCTTATCCGACATAACTTTGATGGGAAGTGTTGGGCGTTGCTCTGCTGTCAGATTGTTTCATGTTCTCGGGAGATTCTATCGTCCGTGCTGTGTGCGGGGGACGGGACCGTGGCGCAACATCTGCATTCTCCTCTGGGTCAACAAATCAATTGTCGTCCTGCGCCCCATCAATGCGCCGGCATGTCACTGACAATTCCCCTGGATCTTCGGTTAGGATTCCATCAAAGCCTCAGTATCATTCAGCTGCTTCTGGAGAAGAGTTTGATGAAGTAGTCATCGTTGACGATATTACAGTTTACGTTGAGGAAGGCTTGTAGACCAGTGGGCTCTCATTGAGATCGACAGTTGGCTCGAAAAACCAGGGGCCCACCCTACCCTCACACAGTCGGTTAAAGATTGGGGAAAGACACGGCGGCGAGGTAGGTGCACATAGTCTCAATAAGACGCCAGGCACCTTGAAGATCAATCGATGACAAGAGAGACTGATGTTATTGGTATTCAACAACTATTGCGTACATGTATGGTTATTGCAATTTGAATCCCTCCAACACAATGAACGGTACTCCGGAGCCTTCCACATTCGCCGCAGCAGCACAAACCAGCATCTGAGGCCCATTAGTAAGTGATGACCAGATTTCTACAGCCTTTGGACTCTTACCCTTACTGCCGACAATTGCTGTCTCAGCAGATGCAATGAGCAACCGTACTATCGAAAGGTTCGCCGCCACCGTTATCCTGGCAGCAGTTCTCACGGCCGCAGTTCGCGACGAGAATAATGTTCCTGAGCGCGTTGCACGTATAAATTGTTCCGCTCTTTTCCCGTAGGCCACACCAGTAACGACCGGGGGTGCAACCCGTGGCCGGAGCCGCGAGTCCGCCGCCGGTGAACATCGCAAGAGCGGCCAAGGTCGCGAAGGTCGGGATAACGAAGAGCTTCATGGCTGCGGATTGTGAGTGGCGTGTGTAGTGATAGCTGTGGGAGCTGAAGCAACGGGATGAAGGTGGAAGAGTGATGCAGGAAAGTGACTCGTGGCTGATCAGTTTGCGAAAGGGAGGTTTTTATAGAGAGAATGGCCCTGAAGACTTGTGATCCTCCATTAGAATCACTTGCTCCAGGAAACTCCTGTGATTCTATTACACACGACCCCAAGTCCAATCATGTGGCTGCCTCGAAGCACGCTGCGGCGTAAGCCCATACCCACGGAGATAAGCCACCCCAACCAACGGCCTAAGCCACTCCGCCAACAGCTCCTTTCAGCCGCGCTTACCCCCGCCCCCAAATTCAGGGCATGGTAACACAAACCGCTGCGCAAGGGCAGACCCCTCGACCAACATCCTTGAGGCGCCGGATAATTCCAATATAGAGACACAGCCTTAAAGAATTTGCATGATCATAGGGTTGCAATTGAACCTGCAGCACAACAAGCACATTGTGTTGGAATCTGCCTGGCTCCTACACAGCAGAGCTGTGGCACCACGCAGCAGGTATTAGCTTATGCCCATCAATATAGCCGTACCAACAACCGGCATAAATATAGCCCCACTAACACGCCGGGTTCTTGTCACGGATTGGCTAGAGCAGTCCTATACCACACATCGTATAAGGGTCAGAATGCTCAACCACACCGAAGTTCCCAACCCACTAACAGAATCAGGGGGGCACAACTAGGTAGCAGGAATTACCAGACTTGTGAAGGAGAGGTACGAGGAAGGGCGGAAGGACTGTGTGGTCTGGTATTGGGGGCCTTCAATCCCGTTGAACAGATTTATTTTGTTAGTAGTTACATTAATACGTAGCACGGGATATATGTGACGGCTAGGTTCGAACTGGGGACAAGCTTGAATCCCAACACGCCCGAACCACTGGACCCCGTCATCTTGCTTGCTCAGGAGTAACCCCAGCCCTTGAGATATTCCCGGGTGTATTCTCTCTCCATCCGAGGGTTGCCAGCCGGTCTAGTTACCCACGGGACTGCCAAGCCACTCTTGAATCCCATTCTGCTCTCTTGGGAATTGATAGTGTGGAAATTATGTGGCTGTGAAACGAACCGTGGGTACGCTAGCCGAGACCCCTTATTACCTATTACTGGAACGAATGGGGCTATCTCCCTGGTGCCGACTTCTGCGCCTCATGACCTTGTATCTCAATTCCGTGATTCCTCGCGCCATCATTTGCGACCGCCCGGACCTGATTTAACATCTGCATGTGTATTAGGTTATCGTCGCCAAATGTCTCACACACCACGGTAGGTACAGTGAGTGACCGCCTTGGCCATCCCTTCCAGAGCACCATTTACTCCCAAGTCATCTTTGCCGCAAAAATTCCTAACTTCACCTTTGACTTCTCCCACTCCATTGATCTGGAATCAGGCGGTTTCGTCATTGTGATATAGCATGGACCAATGGGATACCGTCGAAAAAGCAAACATGCATATCGCCTCATAAAGCGGGCACAGGTGCCGGAAGCTAGGCGAGTCGTGCATCAGTCGTTGTATATATAAGTGCGCAGCAGCCAGCCTAACACCTTGCTATCTCTAATGTAACAGGCGTTACAGGCACTTAACGAAACGTCTCGTCACTGGAAGAAGATTATTTACGTCTATTCCTTAAGATTGTTTACGTGTGTGTGGGATTGGTTAGTTGCATTAGGTGGTGTTGCTTAGCTGTTTAAAGATTTCAATTTAGGTAGTTATAGCTTCGGCCTTTAGGAAAACGATATAATTACCTACATACTGTAATAAGTGTTACCACGTAATAGGAACACGTATGTCAAGATTCTTCCCAAATCTTACCGCTTAGTTATATTAGGTCTAAGTTAGTTATAGGTGTCCACTTACTGAGAGGTAGCTTTAGTCTCGCCTGCCGTCCAATAGCCACTATAGTAATATGCCTACCTACTACTGCTAAGCTAGCAATGAGGTTCAGAGACACTACTGCCCACCCGCCTTCTCCTTTAACATCCTGGAAGCTAACGCTAAGAATAAAAGTAAGGAGGGACATTTTCGAAAACAAGCCCTGCCAGCAGTGGCAGAAATGCCACTACAGGGTCCTCCTGCTCGAATTGTCAGGACCACGAACGGGCTGGCCGGTCTTCGACTTCTACCCCGATATTATTCTTTGCCCGGCGCACCAGGCAGCCGACTTGGACCGAGTTAAGTCAAAATGGCTCGATGGGGGACATGTTGTGGAATGCATCTTACTCGCCGACGTGGCTGTGGAGGGATGTGGGGATGAGAGTGGGAGTGGGTTGTGTGCAGGCTTAGTGCTTAAGAGATGTCCTGAAGAACCTAGAGTGTATTTTCGCGTTGGATTCTTCAAGTCTTCGTGGCTCGATCTCCCTGAAGGAGACTGTGGAACGTTTTGACTGAGGAACGAGGGGCTCTGGAGCAGCGGAAGTGCAGTTGCAAAGTGACTTGATTTGGTAGAAAAGGGGAGTGCTTCGCACTCCCCGGTTATATACAAATGGAAGCTCCCTATGTGTGGGGAGAGCACATGATCCAAGGCCCCTGCGCTCCAGCCAAGCCTGGAGCGGTAAGGCGCCTGCGCGCCTGAGCGCCAAGAACTGCCGCTGCAGTTCGACAGAGACGTATTCCCGCCGCCTGCTGCAAGATCGAGCATGATATGGGATGGGATCGAGGAAAGGGTAATAAATTTGGTGTGATGGGGTTTTTGCAGCTCCCGGCCAAAACTATGGACTGCAGCGCTGGGGGCTACAGTGTCCCGAACTGGACTTAGCATGTAATGTGAAAGCTCTCAGGCGGATGCATGACGGGCCGACGGCGGCCCACATCATCTTGCATGCGGCTGTAGCTTAGCTTGCAAGCGAGCAGCTCACTCCTTTCTTCTAGTCACAACATTCATTGCATTGAAGTGTAAAGCCCACTACAAACTCCTTGGTACTCACCAATACTCAGCAATTCTATTCAAATGCGCAAATACGTAAGGGTTAGATAATTCATTTTCGCACAAGGAAACCTAAGGGCTAGTCTCAGCAACCCAGGCCCTTAGAAGGCCTGCTATATAGTATGAGTAATACACTACTGCGATTTTTCCTAGCTGCGAACGCAGCTCTCAGCCGTAAGAATCCAATAGACCGATTTTACGCGACTCGCGCCAGCCGCATCAGTTCCGCCAATCACCACCGCCAGAGATGTAACTCGACTAGTAAGTGACGTGTTCCCGTACCTTAGCTTGGGCAGTAAGGTGGCGACCTGCTTCCATCCTTGACGGCGATACAACGATTCTAAACGCTGCTCCAGTACCACCGCAAGGATCCTTCCACTGCTACGTAGTGAGAGACAGTGGGAAAACTGGTCAACACTCGACATGTTCAATCCCCCGGGCTCGAAGGCGGTGGCTGCATGGATTTATACTTGCGATAAATCTGGTTCTGGACCGTTTTGGGGAAGCTTTGAGGGAGGTCCCGCATGATTTCTTCCTGCGCCTGCTTCTCTGCCTCGGTGAGCGTGTCCGGGTTGATCCGCTCGACCTCGGCCCTGATGCGCGCCACGATCTCAGGCATGATGTTTTTGATCGCCTCGGGGAGCGGCTGAGAAGCGCCCGAGAAGCCTGAATGTCAGTCATCATCCGCTTGTTTCTCTCCCCCGCCTTGTCCCAAGGGGGGCCACTCACGCCGAGATAGTGCCCTTGCACTTTTTGGAATCGCTTCACTAGGGCATTGGGCGAGATTTCGACGCCGTGCTTTACTCGCATCTTGGCTGAGATCTCAGTGAACCCAAGTCCTGCTTGCCGGGCCTTGATAAGCATGTTCTGCTGCTCCTGGGTCCACCCCTCCCTCGGTAGCTTCCGGTTGGGCGTCACGGGAACGGACGGCATGAAGTTTGCCGGCGCTAGCATGCCGTCGAGATCCTCCGGCGCTAGCATGCCGTCGAGGTCCTCCGGCGACAAGGGGGCCCAGGTGTTGAGCCCCACCACTGCTCCGGGGTGGTGAATATAGAAGTCCTGTTGTGTGCTCATGTTGGCAGTGCAAGGCGGCGGCCAGTTGGGCTCCTGGAACTGGCCAGCTTGCGGTGGCATAGGAACAATGGCGATCGCGGGTCCGCCGTGGATTGTTTGTTGTGGCTGCTGCTGCTGCCGCGGAAAAGGCAAGGAACCGTCGTACACCAGGTTTCCGTTCCACGAGGTAGTGCTCCGAGAGTTGTTATGCAAACTCCAGTCTGATCCCTCATCACACTCAGCGTCGCTACGCTGTGGGTGAGATGGCTGGCTGCCGTCCATACTCCTTTGGTGGGTTGCCTGTTTGTTATGTCTCTGAAGCTCCAAGATCGCGAAAAGAGGCGCGGGGGGCACATGAGTATTAATACTGTCGTGGGTTAGGCGAGCATCGAAACCTTCGGTTCGTTCAAGAGCACAACGCTGTCCCCCAACTGGGTGGGTCATTCCATTTCTTGGTGCGTCGCGAAAGCATCGAACCGCGCGTGGATGAGCCAGATGACGCCCGAATCAAAAGCACTAGAACTAGGTGAGCCAACTCAGTCAAGTCACTCCTCAGGCATTTTCCACTTCTTTCCAATTCCCCTTTTAGGGCAAGTTCATGCCGCAGCAGAGTCGCCTCGAATGTCCCCGCCACACCCATGGTCAAGCCCCGGGGATTGATGTTGAGGTTGGAATTTTGAATCGTTCCGGAACCCTTTTTTTTCTCGGTCAAACATGCAGGTATCCTAGGCTCAAGGTTTAGCATTCCCTAGACATGCAAGAGCGGTGAGAACAGGAACACCCGCCTGGCAGTGGGCAGGCGGATGCAGCCTCACTTTAAGCCGTAATCTGGGAGTCGGCCAATGTGCCTTGCCTCTCGAGCCCAATCGGCTGTACAATACAGAATTTCGCTGTCTTTCTGGCACGATGCTTCACAGAGCTGGCATCAAGCCGAAGTGGGTCTCGACTGTCAAGTTGAGGTGGGGAAATGGGAAATGGGAAATGATGCTGCGCCCCAGCGCCATGGCATTGTGCCTACGCATGCATTGCATTGTGCCAAAGATCCCTCGCAGACGGTCTTTTCCGGTCAGCATCCGAACCCGGAACCCATCCGAGTTCTCCCGCTCGCCGACGGAAGAGACCGCCCCATATGCTTTCCATCCTGTTTCGTTGTTTTTGCCAAGGAGGGAGTCCAAGCTTCGATTGGCGGCGATTTCGGCACTCTCTTATTTCGGAACCCCTAAGATGGCCGCTAAATTCATCAACTGAGCAAGCTGTCATGCAAGGGTTGGGTGTTCTTGCCAAAACAACAGAATTTGGAATCGTATCCCCAAATTCAACAGAGCGAAGTCTAACGTTAAGGCTTAAACATGATCACATTGACAAAGTCTGACTACATTGCCATATTCCCTCCAATTTTCCGCTTCGATTTTCGACAAGGGGTTGTTGCTGTGATTTCGGTGAAGTTCCAGATTTTGTCAATCGTCCGGCTGCAACTTGCAAAATTCTCTCTAATTTTCAGGGGCACCCCGCCCCACTATTGCACGCCTCATACGTGGAGAAAATTTGACACCCACTTGTAGTACATCGGAACGGGCACTTGTGCACCAAGTGCAGATGGTGCTCAACACTACCGTCCCCATAAGTATATAATATATATACGTGTCGCCAGGCCTGTTTTTTGCCTCATTCATCCTGCACATCGTCAAGTCTTCCCCTTCAGAAAGCGCGGTTGGCATTTTGACATATCCACGTCTTTTTTTCATGTTTCCAGCACTCACTTGCCACTCTCTGTCACGTTTCGATTTGAAGCGGAAAGGCAACTGCTCCCTTTACTGTTTGCCGAGCCTTATTCAACAGGCCCCTCTTCTTTCCGACCAGACTATTGACGGCAAGTCCATGGAGACAGTGAGAACACCCAGAATTGGACCCACTCTAAGTGTCTCATCACATGAAACTAACCATTGGCACTTCGATTATCGAGAAGCTCATCCAGAATGCCCTCAGTCGTGTTGCGCCACAAATCGACATCATCCTCAACCAAGAGCTGCAGAGGCTTTGGAACTGTGGCTTCGGCCATGAAAGCCCCGATAGGCATGGCACCAATGACACCGAGACACATGAGGCTGGAGACTGCGCTGAGACTCCAAATGGCGAGAAACAGTGTAACAAAGCGCCTGATTCGTTACTCCCAGGAGTGAGCCATGGGCGAGAGGTGAAGTTGTGATAGGGAATCCTACTCAGCCGTCAAGTATTGTTAAACATGTAAGGCTTGAGAGGGGCCAACCGACGTGTAAGTTCCTCCCAGTTGTATATCAAGTCTTCGGCTAAGACTAAACAGGGCAAGCTCTTTGACCAGTTTCTGGCTTCCGTAGTCTACAACCCCTTCCGGAGTTACAATTGAGCTATTTTCTACCTTTTCATAAGTCAAATCAATGGAATGTCTTTGAATAGTGTTGAACGTGAATCTTAATTCGTTCACTCCGTTATGTCAAGTTTGTCGCAAAAAGGGCGTTGTCCTGTCTCTTTATGTGAAGTGCACAACCGTTATAGGTTTGCCAGCCCCCTAGGTAGATTGCTTGTACCTGTGCCAGAGTGATTTAGTACAAAGTTTTGTATCAAATACTATGTAGTGCTTCCTCTACTTCTTTTCGACTGGCATACATCTACCAGTTGTTCAACGTCCCCCTCGGCTAGAGTAAATTTATAGCCTCTTCGCTGAATTTAAGGAGGCTTCTTTTCTCATCCGATTCCCTTCTACAAACCACAACTCCTCCAGGCTTCTTAGAAGCGCGACTTCTTGATACTGAGCGATGCCACGATCCTGAGCGAGCTCACCAAGATATTGGATGGGCTGCCAAGGCAGTGCACAAGTCCATCAACCACCCATCCAGTAAAACGCTCATCCTGGTCCAGAACATGGCAGATGACCATGATGATGCTCTGTACCACAATGATAAGCTCAGGCAGCTTTACCTCAGCCGACATCATCCAAGGTTATTGGAGGAATCTGGAATCCTCCGAGACTTCGTCCGCGACTATAATTGTCGACCGAACCATTCGTTTGTTGACTGCAACCCGAACAGTGAGAGGCTATACAAGACCCTGTTCAACAGCATCGTCTACTGCTATATCCCTGACCGCAGCAAGATAAAGGGGAGGCCTCAAGAATGTTCGCACAGTACCGAAAGCTACGTGACTTAGCTGTAAGGGCTGGAAAACAACGAGGGTTAGAACACTGGAAAACACGAGAGTGAAGGCAGTACGGTTGCGTAGAGCAATGACTTGATTCCAGAAGCTGTTGAACTCTGGCCTCCTGGACTCCAGAGGCTTCCAGAGGCCCGCTTTTATGTAACTACTGAACAAAGGACCCTGTCAATTCCGTTTCCGGAGCGATATGCTTGCGTGACTGCAGAGGTGAAGACTTCTGGAATGGGCCGGTGGTATGAACCTTCAGCCTGCAGGTCCGGAAGGGTTTCTGCCGTCTTCCAGCAGAAGCCGGGCTTCTCGCCGAGCCCTAGCTTCTTCAACCAGAAGGCGTCGGTGGACGAGCAGGGGAACCAGCTGCCGTACAATTTCTACGGAAGTTCGCTTGTCGCCAAATGGGTGGTGGCCTTGTTGAAACGCGACCTGAAGGAACTGGGGATTTGTAAGACCTCGGGTGTTTGGCATTGCTTCAGCATAGTAGAAGTGATGACTCCACAACCGATCGTTTCAGAAAGAAGGGGGTTCAGAGGCCCTGGGCATCTAGTCAGCGGAGCTGACTGGATACCTGGCACTGTCAGTACGCTAGTGAGCCTCAGCCACCAGAGTGACGAAGCCTGAATCCTGCAGAATAGTCTATAAAGAAGCCTCTGGCTTCCAGCCAGAGCCAGAGCAACAGAGAAAAGACAAGCAATACAATCACACAGTTTCAACCCCTTCAATTCCACAGAATCCAGAGTGCCGTGCTTCTAACAGCTCACACTGCGGAGCCGAACCTTCTAAAAGGCTCCAGGGCCCACAGGGCTCCTGTTAAGCCTCAAAGGCTCTGGAATCTTAGGCTCTACTGCTCTGACTCACTGTGAAGCAAGCCCCACAGAGTCTTCCAGAACTGTATTAGTAATAGAAGGCTCTGGGATTCTTCTAAAGCCTCCCACAGCCTATAATAGGCCTTAAACTCTCCTGTATGTAATCTTCTTCAAGTAAGCAACTCTACTCAATTCTAGTCATTGTACAAGGCACTGCCTTCCGGATCCTCTTGTTCTACAGCGTTAATATTCGCTGCAGCAACCCTTCTTACAGTGGCACTGCTACTTCAACTCAGGCCATCTCTTGCTTCCTACAGCGCTGGAAGCGCTGTAGTATGGCTTGGACAGTACTACACTTCTTCCTCTGAGCCACAGCCCTGCACTACAGGCCTGTGGGTTCTTAAAGTTTAACGTATTTCTATTTCTATCTGTGAAAAACTAAAGGTTTTTTTTTTAACTTAACTAGGTGAATTAGAGTAATAATTTAATAATTTTTAAGTATTAGCTTATAAAGTCAAATGATACGTTTCTGTTGCACAGTAGGGTTCTACAGGCCTGTAGTACAGGCCTGTTGCTCAGAGGAAGTAGAGCGGTACTGTTCCAAACCGACTACAGCGCTGGAAGCGCTGTAGGAAGCAAAAGAAGGCCTGAGGTACA
>Ga0247758_1001120_pt1 | contig 21637 bp, 24 predicted proteins | sample UWRJL156409C4_FD_180950 | JGI IMG/M metagenome (GOLD analysis project Ga0247758, IMG submission 180950) | Plant litter microbial communities from Arlington Agricultural Research Station in Wisconsin, United States - UWRJ-L156-409C-4 | ecosystem: Environmental > Terrestrial > Plant litter >...
GAGCCGTTGATGAGCGCGCAGACGACTACACTTGAGAAGGAACATGCATCGTTCGTCATGTCGTTGGCGCATGAGGCGCAGACGGTTGTCAGTTTGCGGCTGCTGGATACGGGCACCGCGAAGGATGTGAGCGGCGTCATGAGAATCACGGCAGGTGGAAATGATTCGGGGGCGCCAGTTGAGGAGAGGGAGTTATTATATCATGTAGGAGGCGATGGCGGCGTGCGAGTATTCGAGCGAGGACAGTAGATGCTGTCCTCAAGCTCTCAACTCCCATGAGCATTTTGTTCTCGGCTTTAGCCTAGCTTGTACAGATGGTGTCGCCCCTATTCTTCTATGGTCACGAGAATCTGGGAAGAAAATGTTTGGTCCGCCCGCAAAAGTGTTACGCCATTTTTTCATGACCTTTGCTTGATGTAGACCGTGAACCTAGTTCCGCGATAAATCATGCATGTATGTTGGGATGTAGCAGCGAAAAGGAAGTAGGTCCGTCCGAAAAGCCCCTGTACACCGCTCGCCGAAAACCATCCTGTGCCGTCGCCCGTGTCCCGCGTCCACATTCGCATCAGCCACCTCCCATCACGTCTTCCTTCATGCAGTGGCGGTCAAAGGTCCCCGGGAGTCCTTGGGGGCGCCAGTCTGGAATCCGTTCTTGAACTTCCTCGCAACGGTGCTGAGGTAACGCATGCGGCCGGTACCGGTAACCTTTCTGCGCTTAGCCTTCTCGGACCAGTTGTCTAAAATGACCTGTTAGTATTGCGTGCCCAGCCTGACGGAGAAGCATGAAGATTGTGCTTCGGGGGACTTCGGATTTGACGTACACTTGCGGACCTTGGCGGCAGGGTAGCCACACGACGAGCAGGTGTGCTTCTGGTTGTGCATGGAACGGCGACTGAAGAGACCTAGTCAACATTCGTTCCTCGAAATCGGCAATCCCCAGCGTCCCGAACCGTTTCCTTCTTCGGTTCACAATATCGGGCTCGGTGTCGACTTACCCGCAGCGTCTGCAGAGACCGTGGGTCTTGGTGTGGCTATCCAGAGAGTCAGCATGGTCGTCCCCAGGCGAGGCCATTCAGAGGTCCAACATACCGCTTGCCAAAGCTGGAAGTTCCCTTAGCTATAGGAAATGTCAGCGACTAATCCCTCTATCCATATGGTGGTCGTATATCGTGCAGCAGCGCCGTGCAGAGCTCGAGCGGCTCCAGGCATCGTGTTCGAGATTCGAGGGGATCGATTTGAGAGGGGCGACAATCGAGGGCGACGGGTGTTTGGAGGGGAATTGGGAACGTACTCATTTTGGCGATTACTCTGTCAACCGATCAGGTCAGTATAACTCGCGGGTATCACGGTGGTATTTTAGGCCGGAATTACCTTCGTCGTCGGCGACTTCAAGGGACGTTGTGATGTGGTGCGGTTTTCGAATTCAGAATCGCCAAATTTTAGGAATGTGCGGGCAGATCAACTCAAAGTTAGGGCAGGTAGTTTAAGCCACAGCCACAGCCACAGCCACAGCCACAAATAGCCGACCGCATCTTGGCAGTGAGACCCACCCCTCAGATTCGACCCCACACACCGGGCCCCTAGCGCCTTGGCATCGTGGAGTGAGACGAAACACTAATCTCAAGGGAAGGCATTCGCAAGTGCTGCGTTGACCCCTGCTTCACACAGGAAAGCGTCAAGTCAACGAGTCTGCAAAAGCGCCATTATTCTTTCGGCATGGAAAATACGTGGGTGATAATTCAACTCGGAATCAGATGTTGTTCAAAATACGAATTCCATCCCGAAGGGCTTTCGTGGGCTACCAACTCGGAGAACGCGCATTTCTACAAAGTTCAACAAGACCAGGATAGCCGTCCATGAGGCATGCTGTCTGTTTTATATGTAACTTCTAAGAATCCCACTGATCCAACTAGGCAGATTAAGCCTTCGTCTTAGCACCCCCGATGCTCAACTTGCTAAACTCCTCTAGTGTCCTCTCGTAGTTCTCCTTTGCTGACTGGAAATCGAGCAACTTCTTCTTCTCTGCCGTTTGAACGACATCACTGACCTTTTCAAACCCATCCTTGCCCAGCAGCTCCTGCTGTTTTGTAATGGCAACATCTGTCTTCTGAAGTTTGGTCATCAACTTCTTGATCTCGGCGCCAAGATCTTTGATCTGCTCCGCAACTTGTAGGAGCACAACAATCTCTGACGACACAACATATACGGCACAGCCGCTGGGAACCGAAGCCTCATCTGCGTCGGGGCCGAGCACCTTGACATCTGAAATTCCCTTTCCGCTCAATGTCTTGATGTCTGCGAGCTGGGAGCCGACCTTGGCGGTGCTGCCAGCTGTGGACACCTTGATATAACCAACTCCGTCGGCACGGATGTTGTAATCAGACGCCAATGAGCGGACGCCAGCGGCGCACTGAAGGCCAAGCTCGTAGTCCTCAGCCGAGGACGCGAAATCAAGGGCAGAGTCGAAGGTTGGGTACGGTGCCAACATGACAGAGACAGCATCGCCTTCCTTGCGGGGCAATCTCTGGTAAATCTCCTCAGTGATGAAGGGGAGGAATGGGTGCAACAGGCGCATCGAAGCGTGCAACACGTAGTACAGAGTTTGCTCAACGCTCTTCTGTTCCTCGGGGGTACCGTCGCTCAGAAGACTCTTGCTGTTCTCGATGAAGACGTCGCAAAGTTCATCGTAGAAGAATTGGTAGGCAATCTTCGTAGATTTCGAGAACTCGCGGGCCTCCAATGCCTCGTGAACGCCGAGAGAGGCCTGGTTCAGGCGGTGCAAAATCCAGCGCTCGGGGATAGAAAGAGACCCAAGGTTCAGCTTAGGAGCTGGAGTAAACCCCTCCGGCAACTTAGACAGTACGTATTTGCTGGCTTGCCAGACCTTGTTGCAGAAACGGCGATAGGCCGCCATGACCTTGATATCGAAGTTGATATCCCCACCGCCAGTGGTGTAGGCTGTAATTATAATCAGACAAGGGGCCATAACAACACGAGAAGGGACAGAACTCACAAAGAAGAGTGAAGCGCAGAGCATCGGCTCCGCATTCTGGGATTCCAGAGGGGAATGCCGTCTTCTGGTATTTCGTCGCACGCGCAATCTCGTCCTCCTTCAGATTTCCAACCAAGAGCTTGTCATGAAGCGTCTGGAGCTCGATACCGTTGATGATGTCCAGGGGGTCGACGACATTGCCTAAGGACTTGCTCATCTTCCGGCCCTCCGAGTCACGGACCAGACTGTGGCAGTAGATCTCGCGGAACGGGATTTCACCCGTCAACTTGAGACTGAGCATCTGTCAGGCGTTGTTAGCACTCATGCTTAAACTCACAGCCAAGTCGCAAGAGCAAGAAGAAGCGTTGTCATGAACTTACGATCATTCTAGCCATCCAGAAGGTGAGGATATCCCAGCCCGATTCGAGGGTTGAGGTAGGGAAAAAGCGCTTGAAATCAGGAGCATCTGCCCGCGGCCACCCAAGTGTGGCGAAAGGCCAGAGGCCGGACGAGAACCAGGTATCGAGACAGTCGGGATCTTGCTCCAAACGGAATGACCTAGACCCAAACTTCGCTTGGGCCTTAGACTGGGCTTCCTCTTCGGTCCGTCCGACGATCCAAGAGGACTCCTTAGTCTCACCACCGTCATTGTCAAAAATGACACGATATGCGGGGATCCTGTGACCCCACCACAGCTGCCTGGAAATACACCAGTCCTGGATGTTCGTCATCCAGTGTGTATAGTTCTTCCTTGCGCTTTCAGGGTTGATCGTGATTCTGCCGTCGTTGACAGCCTTCAGACCCTCATCCGCCATCTCGCGCATCTGAACCCACCACTGTGGCTTCATATACGGCTCGATAACATCCTTTGACTTTTCGCAGAGAGGAATCTTCATCGCATTACTTTCCTTCTTTGTGTAGAGCCCAAGCTTGGTCAGCTCTTCCACGACAGTGTAACGCGCATCGAAGCGCTTTTGTCCTTGGAATTGAGCAGCGTTCTCATTTAAAGTTCCATCGTCATTCAAGATGTTGATGAACTCGAGATTGTGTCGTTGACCTAATTGGTAATCGTTGAAGTCGTGCGCTGGTGTCAACTTGACGGCACCGGTACCAAACTCCTTGTCGACATAGGTATCTGCTACAATCGGGAGGAGGCGGTTTGTGAACGGGTGACGAGCGAACTTGCCGACAAGGTGCTTGTAGCGGGTGTCTTCAGGATTGACAGCGATGCCACTGTCTCCTAGCATCGTCTCCGGACGCGTCGTGGCGACCTCAAGAGTCTCCTCGCTGCCCTCAATGGGGTACTTGAAGTACGTCAAGACTCCGAACTCGACCTTCTTCTCGTACCCGGGAACCTCGAGGAGCGTGCGGCCAGTGATCTCCTTGTTCTCGACTTCCAGGTTGCTCAGGGCGGTATTGAGCTTGGTACACCAGTTCACCAGGCGGTCCGATCTGTAGATGAGGCCCTCATCGTGGAGGCGGCAGAAGGTCTCCATGGTAGCCGCAGTCAGGTTCTCGTCCATTGTGAAAGCCTCGCGGCTCCAGTCCATGGAACCACCCATCAGCCTCTGGGCATTGTTGATCTTCTGGTGGTACTCGCCCTTCCAGTCCCAGACGAGCTTGGTAAAGGACTCGCGGCCCAGATCAAGGCGAGTCTTCTTCTCCTTCTTCCACAGCATCTTCTCGACTACAGACTGGGTGCTGATACCTGCGTGGTCGCAGCCGGGCAGCCAGAGTGTGACAAAACCCCTGTAACCGTCAGTTCAGCCCTGGGCGGACTCTGCATTAGGGACACCACTCACCTCATGCGATGCCATCTGATCAGAGTGTCTTGCAGGGAATTGGCCAGTCCATGGCCGCAGTGAAGAGCGCCAGTGACGTTCGGCGGGGGCAGAGGGATGACATATGTCCCAACCTCACTAGACCCGTGGGTTTCGGGCTTGAAGAAGCCGCTCTTCTCCCACCATTGATACCAGGCGGACTCAACGGCCGAGGGGTTGTATGCAGAGAAGTGAGGGTGGCCGAAAGGCTGGATGATCTTCTTCTCGCCGGCGGGTGTCGCGTCCTCGTAGCGGGGGAGAGCCGGCGCGGCGGGCGCCTTTACTTTCGGGGCTGCTTGTGCGGCGGGCACCTGTTGTTGCTGCTCCTTCATTGCCTTCTGCTTTGCCGCGAACTTCGCTGCCTTGTCGGCCTTGGCCTTGTCTTTCTTGTCTGGAGCGCACCAAGAGGGGTCAGCACCGTCAACGGGCTCGGCGTAGCGGGGTTCGAAGCTCACCATTCTTCTTGGGGGCAGGCGCATCCGGCGCAGCTGCGGGAGTGTTTGTGTCGGCCATTCTTGCAGCAGTGGTTCGAAAGGTGTAGCGTCGAGGCGATGGGAAGACAAGCGGCGAGGAAACTCTGAAAACTGAATCCTTTCTCGTGCCAACCAGTCGCCAGAACGAAATCGGCATCCAGGCTGGGGTGGAGGGGTCAATGGGCGTGGAGGGTGACTGTACCTTATTATGTGGAGGGCCCGTTTTGCTGCAGGAATTCTCTGCGGGCGAGCGAGGGGTTGCAAGCATGAGTCAACCCAGCGACTCACACGCACGGTCCCACCGGTTATCGACTCTCAACTCCAGCCACTTGAACCGGCTCGTTTGTTTCACCAGCCACAAGCTTCTCGATGCTGGATGACTCAGCTGCCTTGGATGCGGCACCCGGCAGCCAAGCACCAATTCCGACCACTAGAGATTTTACTGTACTGTTTTCTGATGATTATCGGACCTTCACACTGGTATATGTACTGTAGGACATTGGAAACGCCGGAGATTATTTCGGCCACAGATTATTTTCTCATTACACCGATAACAACAGGAGGCTTTTAACTTTTCTGCTTGCCGAGAAGGACTTCGGCGGCCTTGCAATGTACCCATCAGCGCCAAGACCTGAATAGTTTGTGTTCGCAGTCGCAGTCGGACGGCGACATCAAAACTAAGGAGGACTGCTGAATCTACAGAGGAAGATCTGGAGCCCAAGGGTTACCAAGACCTATGCTGCGAGTTAGGCATCCCCTCGAACAACTCCATTGCGCGGTTGACAATTCCCAGGCACGCTGCACGTACATGCGCATCGCCTACAAACCAGCAGGTGCGTCTCAAGCTTCAATATCAGTTGCTATCGGCATGGGAAATGAAACCTCCTCCGCGTCCTGACTCGTCGACCAATTCGGCACGTAAATTCTCCAATTCCTTGCTCATCGACTCGCGGCTAGCATTCTCCTAGAGGCGTTCAAAGTCGATTAGTTTCACCCCTTCTTCCGCGACGAGGAAGTTGTATCGGTTCACATCCCCATGTACAAGTCCCAGTTTGTGGAGCTTCCCTAAAGTGGTTTCGCAGACGCTCAGGTCTTGGAAGGAAGCAGAGCGTCCCTCTATTTTCTCCAATAGAAAACCCATGATGCGTCCATTTTCATGACTATGGGCGAGAAAGCGTGGGGCCAGTCCGTAGCCCGCAAGCAACTGATATGCCCTGGTTTCTTGTTCGATGCGAGGCAGCTCCCATTCGAAACGGGCGATTTTTAGCGATCATAGTGGCTTGTGACGGGAGAGTCCTTGGTAGGATCGAACGCGAGACGGCTTCGAAAGCCATTGCCGTGAGCTGTTTTGTCTTCTCCAACTCTAGACAATCAACCTTGGTATGATGCCATTGACACTTGACGCCAGGTAGTGTCCGGTTGAAGATAGAGGTTTCCAAGTCACCACTGGTTTTATCTCGTGAGATACTGGCCACGGTCCATTTCTCGTTGTAAGGAAGAGCGGGTATTGACTGAAGGGGAAATGAAAGTGTGTCTCGGTCAAAGGTACCGGGAGAGATGGCGAGATATTTGACTTGGTTTCCGATTCGCAGTCGGTATTCGCTTTCAAAAGAATCGTCATCGTCTACTTCCATGGACAAGATGATCGGCTGCATCTCCCTGTCTTTTCCTGAGCGCTCCGTCTGTATCAATACGATTCTCTCTGTCTGGCCACGGCTTATGATAGGCGAATTATAGGTTAGGCAGTCTGGGAATTCGCCCGCTTTCTCGGTACTTTTTGTCAGGCCTTTTAGGCCGCGCAATGCGGGCAAACAAAGCCAGTCGCTCAGAGGAAGAAGCGGATGGACACAAACCTCCTTATTTGTGTGGCCATAAGGCCTTTCTTGTTCTCAGTGAACAGAGTATTGACAACAAAGACGAACCATGTACTTAGTTATTCCTGAGCCGGTCTGGCCAGTCTGGATGGATCCAACCGAGAATTCAGGTTGTATTATCATGCACTACTCTGGCCATGCCATTCCACATTCCCTACTGAGACACTTCAGGACAGCCCGCCCGCAATACATTGGCGAAGAGTTTTCACATCCTTGTTATTCTCTACTGTTGAAATAGCCTCCTCTTCGAGCAGCCTCCGGTAGCTCGATTGGCCGGTGTTTACCTTCTCCACTCGATCTCCATAGGATCTGTGCCTGTTCACACCATCGAAAATGGTCCATAAAGCCATCTTGCGCATATACCTTGTCGCGAGCCTCGAATGCCCATATCTCGCCCCTGGAGCCAATGATGTCTTTTTCGAGAGCGAGTTGACACCCAGCACATGACATTCCGTGTTCGACTCTGCCGGTTCGTCTATCATAGTAAGGAAGTGCGCACGAACCCATAAAATTGAACTTTTGATTCCGCCCTGAGTTCGCTGGCTGTGCCTGTGCTTGTGAATGCGGTTGCTGTCCGGAAACCAATATGGCCTGGTGAACAGAAACGACCGTGATGCGGGATTTGTTCACAGATTCCTTCATCGAATATATCCCGGGTAAAGTCTTGAACGACCTTAGTTGGCCTAATTCGGTCTTGGTCAAGTGGAATTGCTTCCGGACAGCGGCAAGAGGTTGTACTTGAGTTTTTAAAGCCCCTTGGAGACACTTAAAACAGCATCGATTCCAGAGTAGTAGGGACATAAACCCGCCAAATTCGCCGCAAAAAACACAAGCCTTGGGGCATAAAGCGTCGTGAAAGTCGAATAAAGACACGCCAATAGCAAGTCGTGTTCGTAACAAGGCGCAGAAAAGGTTTAGTCTATGCGAGACTACTACCTGATATTGCTTGAGAGAGTCTACTGTCTGTCTCGATCCGAGATTTGCTTGTCGAAGGTTGAATAGAGAAAGCATGTCCAGACGTAAGAATACATCATGTAAGAGCTCAAGGGGTAGCCGATTGAGGGAGCCGAGCCCCGTATTAGAAGTCCGCCTGAAGGGTGTTGCTATTGACTGATGAATACTAACGTGTTCGCGAGGCGAGAACCATATAACAGAGCGACAGTAGTCTTTGCGATGGTATGCGGTAACTCGAATAATGGCGTCGGTCTGTTCCTTGTGGAAACGGTATTCGGTAACGGAGCGATATCCGCGAGGCATAAGGGCAGCCATTCTTGACGTTTATCGGTATGCTTGAGTGGAAGCGGCGCGGATCTCACTAGGCGTCGTTAGTGGGTGACGATCTCTTTGATGGAATGCTCGGTCGCATTTGTATGCCACTTGCTATGTTGTGGTCTGTACGTCTCGTCGAACTCGCCAAGTAATGAGAGTGGCTGCTCGAAACGTGGATGTTGAGTGCCACCTTCTCTCTGGGTGGCGCTGCGTTTGGGTTATTTCTGCGGTCCGTACGCGCCATAGATTCCAATTAGGGGCAAAATGAAGGTCGATTACAGATGCACTCACCAAGAGAAGGTCAAATACTTTCGACTCGAGTGGATACAGCGCCGTGCCGACACGACGGGAATCATTGGGGACCCTGGTGACTGGAGGCCACAGCAGCAACGCAAATTTCATGCGCGCAGACGCGAGTGTTTTGCGGCAACTCGTGAAATGAAAGGGTGAGGTCGGAAGCGAAAGCAGAGGGGCAGAAACGAGTGTGTGAAGTCAAAGAGTACAAGAAGGGACGTCGTGGTCAGCAGGGCTCTATTGGGGCACGGCGGGCGACGTTGGGCAAAAGTCTCGCGAGATTCCATGGCGAAGAACGTGTGGGGACCTGAGCTTGGCAGTGGAACCTCGTGTTTGATAGGATAGCATGCGTTTAAGACATCCAAGCTGCCGAACAACTGCGAGACTCTGCTTCACATTTTCGATATTACACTATCAGCTCTCTCAGCTCGAGTCCTTCTGCCAGCGCCAACTCCTCCGCCTCACTCAACCCAGTCTCGTCACCGCCTTCGTCCTCATCCTCGCTACCATCATCGCTGTCATCCGACCCAAAGTGCACCCCCGTTGTACTCGGATTGCCTGCCTCCCATGCGCATCTCGTTCCCCAGTCCGCGCCACGTCCTCTTGATAACCCGACACGCGACTGCGAACACCTGTTCGCTCTCACCCTCCGCGGTAAACGACGCCGTCTCGCCCGCCATCCTCAACACCGCTCGTAGCCCGTCTCTGGATCCGGCATCGGGATAGCTACAGCAATGACAGTAGCCGCTGCCGCCGCGCCGGCCGCCGCCTCCAACGGAAGCTTGACTCCCCCGCTGGTGCTACGGCCCCGAAGGCTGAGCGCTCGAACCGGGCCACTCGCGCGCTCATGGTGCCTACGACGAGGTACACGGTGTCATTGACGGGGCATATGGCGAGGAGCTTGCGGCGGACAGCAGGATTGGCCTTGAGCAGCGCGAAGTAGTCGGCCTGGGACTGCAGCAGTCGGGTGGTGACGCGCGGGGCGGTCACGGTGGCGCTGGCCTCGCAGGTGGTCGACGCCGACGCATCGAGAGCTATACAATCCGGGAGAACATCTTCCATAAACACCAAGCACAAACTTTGCAGCGGCCCGAAGGTGCAGCGGACGCGATTAAAGCGCTGCTGGAGGCCGCGGTGGCGGTCAACGAATCAGCCATTCCTGGCAACACGGCCGCCGAGGTTATTGCACGGTAGGTAAAGCCAGCGAGATTTCGTATCCGGGGGACGTCTGGTAACCGGCATCGACGTAGCGAGGGCGACCACACGAGCGAGGCTGATAGTAGGTCACACATCACCGCGGTCTGCGTCGACGACAGCGGGAACTTCATCCGGACGGTTTATCTCCCCACCGAGAAGTCAGCACTTTGGTTCAGGTTCAAGTCACCGGAGTATGGCTTTGGTATCGCAGAGCTCTGTAGTGTTTGGGTTTAGACACGTACATACGCGATGCCTCGGGGCTTGAAATCATCGCTAATCGGGCTTGTCCACACCTGTTCCCCAAAACATGCCCTATGCTCCAGGTCCCTCCTCTCCATGCTGTTTCGCTTCAGAGCGTAGTTCTTCTCCAGGCAGAGAGTCTCGGGTATCCTGAGATTCCTCGGTGAACCACACATCGGTGGAAAAAAATGTCGCAGGCAAAATCCGACGTGTCGAAGAAGGAAACGTCGAGGCAGATGGCGAAGGAAAGAAGTGCACTGTGAATCTGTGGCAAAGGAAAGAAATGAGAGACCCAAGAAGAATGTGCTGTGACCTGCGCAATTGCTTGTGTTAGCAATGCATAATTGGAAATGTGCAAATAAAAAAAGCCTTCTGCCGTGGACCCCTGAGCGCTCTGGCGATAGCTGCCGCAGTGGTCCAATTCGCCGATATTGGCTAACCAGATCATCCTTCTCTTCTCGCATTGATTTTTCCTAGGGAAGAGACAAAAGACAGCGCAAGAAGGGATGCACAGTTCCACAGCTAGCTCCAAGCCATGGACGAAAATCTCTGGCAGTTGGAGTCGGGCGTGCCGCCCAACCGTCCTGCTGTTCCTTTCGGAAGGACCTGGAAGACGAGCTTTCCAGTGTCATCTGGGCCGAGGACTGGCAGCTGGATCCGTTGATGGTGGATGTGTCGGGTGTCGACCTCGAGAGAGCAGCACAGTCCATTTGCGGCAACCTCCAGTTCGAGTCGCTCGAGACGAGGGGTGCCGCCATGGCCGACACCATCCTAGATACCTATTCCTGGCTCCGGGAAGTCGGCCATCATGAAATACATTTTAAACTACTAAACTCGACGAGGCGAACGGGCATCTTAGACGGCGTTCTTTTCTACTGTACACTAGTCGGCTCTCCAAGCTAGCCCAATATATCCAGAGCACGGGGTTTCTGTCAGAAACACCACACTAGATTCTACCCAATCGATGGGGCTGTGCATGCCTGAATTTCATTGATTCTCTGTTCTGGTTCTAGCTTACGGCCACAAGTTTCTGATAAAGGGGTGGTTCGGGAAAAATAGGGTTAGATGCGCAAACAAAGAGAGAAAGAACGAGGTCAAAGGCATGCTATTAGAAATAAAGAGCAAGAGAAATGACCAACATAGCTTATACAATGGAAGCCATTGATAATATTCACTAAACAGCTTCTTTGACTAATTTTCCATTAACAGCTCTTGAAACAACTTAAAAAGATATTCTTTCCTTAAAGGGTTTCCTAATATGATTATGTCTTATACACCTCTCTCTACAGTCACCATGGCAGATCATTCCCTAGGGAACGAGGGCTTATGCCAATCTGCTTTCGAGATTATACCAGCCGAAATTCGCCTGCAGATTTACCGCGAGCTGCTTATCTCGAGTGACGTGATTGATATTGACTGGAAAAAGCCTAAACTGCATCCTAACATCATGCGGACATGTAAGGCTGTCTTCTCCGAATCACATCCCATACTCTATGACGAGAATACCTTTAGAGTCCGCATGAATCTTCCGCAGAAACTCAAGGATGCTATACCTGTTACTCCTGTCCAAAGAGTATGTGGCGACTTCAAGTACGACCAAATAGCTGAAGCGCGAAACTTTAGCTTTAGCTACCTAAATGACATCTTTCCAAACTTCTATTATAGAGAAAGTTCCCTATATGGTGGCTTGTGGAGAAACAAAGCCTACCCGCGCGAACAGCACAATTATGAGAAGGAGAAGTTTCCCCGCCGCCTAGTCATTACCATTGAAGGCCAAGATCTTGAGAATATTGAGCGCAAGCTCGATGAGCTAGCTCAAATGCTACAAACGATCCCTCGTATCTATTCTCTAGCTATCTCCTGCGAGAACACCCCTCCTGACTTCTGGACTACTAATGTTGGCATAAGGCTCGGTGAGAAGCTCTGTGTCTATTTGGGTGGTAGTATTCGCCGTGTCAGGATGGTCACGACGCATAACATGCCTGAGGAATACGCTACCGTCCTGACTTACACCTTAACAAGTCAAACCCTAACGAATGGTCTAATCCCTATGCTACGAGCTTTACGGGACTACGAGGTAGGCCTTTCGATGGGCGGTAGAACGATAGATGGTAAGCGCGCGGCGTGGAAGATTGATGACTCACCTGGTAGTCATTTAGACCAGGCGTCCCGCGCTATGGAAAGAGGCGATTTTGAAGCCTTCCAGTATCATCGAGAGCAGGAAATGCGGAGGGCCGATGGGATCACGTCCCATTATTATTCGATTGAGGAACTTTATCGGTATGACCCAAAACCAATTCCAAGCCCAATCTTTTCTCCTTCCCTGCTTGCGATGGAACCAAGGTTATGCAGCGGCTGCAATAACTGAGACGTCGCATAGCAGTCTAAGAAGGGTTAGTGCGTAAATAAATAACAGGATTACCCACGCAACTTGTCTCAAGCAACCACTGGAATGGTTTGCCTAGACGTCTGTGAAAGGCCTTAACGGGTTTGAGAGCTTCGCCAAAGTCTTGCTAAATTGGCCCAGACACCTCCCAAGAGTAGAACAGCAGAACTAGAACAAACTTTGACGAGATGGCGACGTGTGATATGCGCCAGAGCAGCATCTCCAGTCTGGTAGCGAATGGGGCATTCCACGCGAGGCTATGCAACCCGCTGAACAAGAAACCGGTAACCGCGAGTCCGATATACCCGAACGTCATTTCATTGGCGCGCACATGCCATGCCCTTGGAGCTCTCGTCCAACCTCGTTCAATGCCCCCCCCCCTCCCTCCCGCTGGAAGTCAGGCGCTTTCACAGTTTTCCCCAGTCCCACAGTCGGAAGTCGCCGGGTCCCCTTATTTATTCAGATCAAATCTGCGTCCGAAACTCTGCTTGAACCGGACGCAACACCACTCCTCCCGTCCACTCCTCGTTCAGATCTCGACTGCCCAGCCGAATTTTCATTCATTACACGAAACCGACGAAGATGGCGAAGAGGACGAGCCTACATGATCTGGAATCTCACCACGCTCAAGCCCTTCATGGCGAGTCGGGGGGAGACTTCAGAGGCCCGGAAGGTTTCGCTGGCACCACAGCCTTCCTTGCGGGTGACCCAGATATGACAACCGTCATCGCCCGCAGATTTCACGCGGCTTCCATTTGGAACTTGCTCTGGCTAGAAGGTCGAGTCGCAGCACTGGAAGATCACCAGCGAACACTGGACGAATTGAACGTCAGTGACATTGTGGGCGAAAGTTTGGTTGAGCGAGTGGCAACGGAAGTCGAAGCAGCAGACAGATCATGGGAAGAGTTCGCCTGTGTAGGAAGGAACCTTGGCAACAGACGATGATGGCTCAAAAAGCGACGATGATCTGAAAATACCCCCGTCCGCCCTGCGCGAGTGGGGGGCCCCCGGCGTTCACAGGGGCCTTTTCAGACGAATTGCGATACCACTACATCCTGGGATTAAATAGAAAGTACGGTGAAGTACCTATCACTGCGGCTGGGTATCACCCAGCATCCATGGCATTGGTAAGAGCGAAATGGGAGACCGCCAAAGCACTCAACAACGCGATCAAGGATTATCGTAAGCGCCAAGAGACGATGAGCAACCAGCAACCTCGTGACAGAACTGGTTGACACGTTCAATAGAAGAAGCTATTATTAGGTATGGGGATGTGCTGAGCATTCAACATCCAGCCGAGCGTACCTTCAAGGCCGTTCAGAATTGGTTTTCGCCCCCAACATCGGGATCATCCTCACGACGGCCGCCTTTCGCGGCCAGTTCTATTCTCAACGGTCTATTCGCCAACCAGATCGAACCTGATGCTAATGGAATTGAAACGTCAAGCGGAGTCACCTTACCCTATCCAATCCCCAGGGACAGGCGCAAATTTCCCTACAAAACCGAAGCGATAACACTCTATGCGCCGGGCGACGAAGATAGTTTCTCTAGAATGCTTAGTAGCATTGGAATAATCGGAAATTTTTTCACGGTGAGTTAACGCTATTCGATACGACTGACTCGCGTGCAGGCTAATGTGTTAGTCTAGAATCATTCAACATATGACTAACCCCTGGATTTCTGGCAGAAACCGCACCCCACCTCAGCTTAGTTCTCCATCACAGAGGAGAGCGTACTACACAAGATGGTGACACTCGCCACCATGGTCTCTGCCCTTATATTTCTCGTCGTTGCCGTATGGGTTCTCTGGATCTTGCGGCAGGCGGACGCCACCATCTGACTCGGCGTAGTAACAGCATTCGTGGTCGTCTTTGCCGCATTTCTCAGCGGAGTCACTACCGCAAAGCGGTCTGACATCTTCGCAACCACTGCGGCGTATGCAGCAGTTCTAGTTGTTTTCTTGAGTCAAGCTAGTTACTTAATAAAGTTACAGCAAGTCACTATGTCTGGCTTCCGGACTAAGAAGAAGACTAACGCCTCTTATGCCAGGTATAAGATAATTAAGGGCGAGGCGTGCGGTACTGTCGCCGGTGCCAACTCGCTTATCGTTAATAAGCTCAAGAAATTCAACTCGGCAATGGAAAACCGACGGTTGGAAGCCACCCAGAGTTGCTGCTACACATCCAACCGCCCCATTTACCCAGTATTCAAAGCTAATCAACGACGCCGGAGGCTTTTTAACGTCCTGCCGAGGACGGCCACAGGCCTTCGCAACGAAGACGCCAAACATGAGGAAGAAAAGAAGTGAAGAGAGGTGTGATGGACTTCGCCCATCCTATATACATGGTGATATAGGTCTGAGTAGAGAGTCCGTTCCCTGCTTTTTAACTGCTGGCCCTCCTCGAAGGACATGGAATTGATCCTGGAGCTCGATAGTTACCCCTACAGCCAGTGCGGTTAATAGCCAAGGGGTGTGCAATAGCTAAGAAAACTCCCTAGGCTTAGCAGGCACGGTGCGAGGTCGTGACTGGTTTGTACTGGGGCTTCTATACTAAGACTTGCACCTGGCTACATAGTGCCTTATGGTGAGGAGCCTCTGTAACTACACCGCGTAGTATAAATACGATCCTTATGTAAGGAACCAAGGTTCCTCACGCAAGCAACCTGTTTAACAGTAATGTTCTATAGCAAAGACCCATGCTACATCAGTGTGCAGATATCAATGTCTAATCTTTCTCCGCACAGGCTACAGTAGAGGCCGAAATCAGTGTCCAGAATTTCAATATTTAATCTTTCTCCGCACGAGCCAGTAACCCACTTGTTGTAAGTCATACAGTAGTACATCGCAGCTCAGCTTTTGACTGCTGGCCATTGATTTAGCGCTGATATAATGGCTTGCATCATCTCCGCGTGGGGGCTAAAATTGCCGTGTACCGGATTCTTCATCTTTTCGCATCGCCACACCAATTACAGCTCCGTCGCATCGCACACATTGCCACACCAATTGACAGCTGTGTGTCCAGCATCTCCAAGACACAAACAAAGGTATGTTTAATTTTTTATTCCAGTGCATCCCAAGTACTCTTTCTACCAACAAAAATGACAGAAGGACAAACACAAACGCAAACGCAAAGATGAGCGTAGCCAGAGTCTAGCCTCCCGCTACCTCTCGCAGCCTCTCAATCAACCTCTATCGCTTTCACCTCCTCGGAGCTGGGGACGTTGGTTAGCCTCTGACAAACTCTTTGCACCGAGATAGCGGCGTACCTCGAAGGTTCCCCACCACACATAGTCTGCAGATGCGCGATGATGCGACATTGCATCTTGGGAAGAGGTCCTTCCCAGCAGCCTGTTGATGTCGTCCTGCATGCTGAAAAGGCGGTCATCAATATACTTCACCCGCTTCCCAAGGGAATTGTCGGCATTGTAAAGCATCCACATGATGTCCTGATCTGCCTTGGCAATTCGATTGTCAATCTTCTCCCCGACTTTCTGGAGAAGATAGGTCTTCGATTCCTCGATCTGTTTCTTGACCTTCTGGATGTCGGAACGGAGCTTCGCTGACGATTTCTTGATGTTCTGATCTGCCTTGGCAACTTGATCGTCAATCTTCTCCCCGACTTTCTGGAGAAGATAAGTCTTCGATTCCTCGATCTGCTTCTCGACCTTCTGGATTTCGGAACGGAGCTTGGTTAACGATTCCTCGATGTTCTGATCTGCCTCGGCAACTCGATCGTCAATCTTCTCCCCAACTTTCTGGAGAAGATAGGTCTTCGATTCCTCGATGTTCTTCTGGATGTTGGAACGGAGCTTGGCAAACAGAGGTTCCAAGCTGCGTTCCAAGCTGCTCGGCGTATGTGGGGATTGGTCCATGGTGTGAGTTCAACTGGGGTGAGTTCAAGCAGGGGTGACAACCGGGGGTGAGTTCAAGCTGCAAAGGCTTGTAAATATAGAGTGAGGAGATAGCTTAACAGATGGGAGGAAGAAAGCGATTGCGATGGAAGAAGCGATTAAGTTAAAGATGCTGGTTGAACACAGTGCTTTTGTATCTGGACGGCAGCTTCTCCTGTGCTGAGCACTGCAGCTTTTGTGCTGAGCACTGCAGCTTTTGGGCTGAACACCGTAGGCATGGCAATTACCACAAGAGAAGGCTATCGCATCCCAAAAATGAGGAAACACATCTTCAGCTCAACACGGGTGGTGCTTCTCACATCTCAAAAACTATATCAGAAAGCATTTCCCAGGAGTCGCAAACCGTGGGGGGCCAAAGGGGGCAGCCTGGGCTGGGCAAAACGAGCTGTCGGAAAATGCAAGCGAGGCCTTGGTCCGCGCGCTGTGGCTTTGCCCCTTTTGGTTTGCTCGAGATGCATCTGAAGAAGCGATGGAGAAGATGATCTGAAGAAGAAGCGATGCGTTGGGGAAGATGCATCTCTTCAGATGCATTTGAAGAAAGATACGTTGGGAGAAGATCATCTGAGGAAGCGATGCAAAGAAGCGATGCGTTGGGAGACGAGATGCATCGGAAGAAGCGACGTTGTCTGGCGCTAATCACAATTGCTTGACAAAGCGCTGACCACGCACAAACGCTTTTGTGTTTTCTTTTATGAAGGTCTTGTTCTTTTGCACTGCATCGCCCGCGTCGCTTTTCTCTCAATTTCTCTTGTTGTCTGGTCTGCTCAATTGCTTTGGCTGCGTTCTGATCGCTTACACAGTCGCTGTCGTCACTGACAAAGCGCTTGACCAAGCACAAACGCACAAACGCTTTTGTGCTTTATGCAAGGTCTTGTTTTGAGACTGCATCTCAATTTCTCTTGCTGTCTGCTCAATTGCTGTAGGCGGTTATAGCCGCCTAATTTGCAGATCGGGAGGTCGAGACCGCGTCACTAAAACTAAGGGTAGAAAAGAAATAACATTTGGCTATTTTTATATGTCTCTTTTTTATTAAGTAAAACACGTTGTGTAAAATAGCACCTTATTAAATTAATATAGTAATAGAAGGGTCAACTAGAGGCGTTTGGGGTGTTGTTTGTGCCGAATAGCCCTGATCTGTTATTCATGTCATCTACGCCGCCACTTCCCTGTCTGGCGTGTCGTGGTTTACTTAGGTCTGACGACACCATTTCGTCCTGCAATCCGTTATCCGGGGCTTGGTATGAGAGTACGCGAAGGGTGGCCGGAAATATAAACTGACTACAGGGCGATGGGCTTGGGAGCGAGGATTCTAAAGAGCGGAGACTTTGGAGTCGTTAGGTACAAGCCAAACGTAGATGACAAGAAATGGGACCATTCTGTCGTTTTCTTGGTGTTTTCACCCTTCCACTGGCCAGCCAGCTACTGGTGAAAGTTTGACCAGTTGTCCGCTGGTCTCTCGCCAGTTGGATCGATCTGAGAGGCGGTTAGACAACAAAAGTAATGAGGAGGATCAGAGTGAACCCACCAGATGTAAACTCGTTAATTTGACTACCCCTATAGTCTCACCCGATAATTTTTTCTGTCCGAGTCCGTATTAGTCGTAAATCCTGAGCTAGGGGTGAGCCGCACTGAGAGCCGCCTGAGCCGAAGTGGGTCCAGAAACTTGTCCCGGTTATAGTTGTTATAACTATATTTATAAGGATAGGCCAAGTTTTAGGACTGTTAGGTTTACCAACTCTAACCCTAATAAGTGTTAGGGCTAGGACCGCTACCAAGAGGCGACAATACCCTAATGACCCGAAACATAGATCATGGTCCTAAATTTTAGCCCTAGAATATACTAGCATATGCCCTAGGATGGTATACGATATCCCAGCTCGGAATTTGGGATAATGCATGATATCCTAGCTCGGAATTTAGGATGGTATATGATATCCTAACTCGGAATTTAGGATGGTACATAATATACCAGCACCGACAGGATGGTACATAATACCCTAGCTCGAAATTTGGACAGCACCGATGGGATGTCCCACGTATACCAGTACATAATGGACCTAATTACGGCCTTGTACGAAAATCAGATAGTATCGTTTTACGGCGATGAAAATTCCGACGTCGGTTGAAGGGTAGCCGCCGCCTTGGGTATCGTTGGAGGGCACTTCGTGGCTGGCAACAGGCGCATTCTTTCGGTGTGCCACCCCGCTCTTGATTATCGCTCTTGCTTGTTATCGTCGTCTGTATTGTCAGGGAGATTGGCCACACGAACATTAGGGTTACTCTTGCGTATTGAGTTCGGTTATGATGTTGCTTCTGGAGACAAGTCGAGGCCTACTGGGGAGGCCATAGTAGTGGAAACATTTTTTTCCTCCTCTGAGGGCCATTTTCCTCCACTTGATCAATGAACTGGAACCGTTCATTCACAGTGTTGCCATTCTCGTGAACCTGACCAATGGAAAAAAGCCGAAAACCTTACAGTGTCAGTTCGCCTCCTCATGGCATTCTATTCATCTGATTACCGAGTGAAGGAAGAGGTCAAGCATCTTCTCTCTGCCTTGAAGGCGGGGTATTTCATCCGCCCAGTCAAGTCTGGCATCCCTCGCTCGAAACCGTCATCAATACCGCCATCAATGTTGACATCAGTACTACCACTGCGACCGGGCCCGAGAATAGAGGTCGAGATGGGTGGCATGGCTGCTGTGCAGCCGGCCCCCGAGTACTAAGACAGATCGCATTAGACCTGCCGCTAACGGGATGGGTGCTGCGAGGACATGGCCACGCATGGCGCCATTAAGGGTCGCGACGTCAATCCATTCGGCAGGCGAAGCGGGAAGGAAGCTGCTCTCTAGGAATTCGGGGAGGCGATCGAATGCCGCATCGCGTTCGCCCCCGTCTCATTCCTGGACCGGTGAGTCCATGGCGGGGCAAGAGCAAACGGTGTTGACTAGATGTGTTGGACGGCGGAGAAAATGTGAGCTTATCGCTTATCGCTATCTATTCTAACCCGTCGTTCCGTCTCTCACTTTGCGAAAGATATAGATGGGACTGTCCACTTCCTCGCTTCCTCCGTCGTTAAACTCTGTCACTTCCCGGCTTCCTCCAGTCGCTAGACGTCCGTCTTTTCCGGTCGCTTGTTCATCACCATTGCTTGACCGTGTCAACTTCCTCGCTGCATACAGTCGATTGCTTCCACTGTCTGCCCCATCTCGGGCCGCTTGGAGTCCAAGACACCGCTGGACGTACATGGTCAAGCTCTCTGATCTCCTCCACAACGGAACTCCATTCACATCATGTTGGTTCGATTCGCATTTGTTGAACCGAAACCCAGGGCCCCTGAACCCTTTCTTTCTGACAGGGCAGCAGCACTTCCTATGCAGCTTACCAAACCAGTTTCCAGCTCTCAGGGGCTTCCAGAATGGCCAAAGGTCCTCGTAGTCGCACGTATGCTCTCTCTCTCGCTGGCTTGCATCTTCTTCTACACGCGCTCCTTGTGCACCCGGTCGCGCTCCTTTTGTCGCCAGCCTGGATTTTTGCTCATGCGCTCTTCGTGTGCCCGGTTGCTCTTCTTCTCGCCAGCCTGCCGTTTTTGGCGAAACTTTTCGTGGGCGCGCTGCTTATTAGCGGGGCTGTTCTGGTATGAATGGGAGCCAGGCGAAAATTCTGAAGATAATGTGTGATGAAGAACGGGGCTGTTCTGGTGTGAATGGGAGCCAGGTGAAAAGTCTAAAAACAATGTGTGATGAAGAGTTGTTCTGGAGTGAATGGTAGCTAGGTGAAAATTCTGAAAGCAAGCATGGGATGCCCAAGGCTGTTCTGGGACAAGCCTTTCCCAAAGCGTTAGCGTACACCGCCTGCGCCACCTTTCTTGGACAAGCCTTTCCCAAAAGCGTTAGTGTAAGCCACCTCAATACGCCACCTGAATACGCTACGCAACGATACCATAGCGTACACGAGCACCTCCATCTTGGCAGTTTGTCCAAATGCATCTTCTCCAGACCTCAACATGGAGACATATTCCGGCAACGACGACGACGGTTTTCTGGCGCGGCGAGGTGCTCTTCGCGAGCCTTTAAGGGGTCTTCCCTACCCTTTTGGCGGCTCTCACCCCCGCGGCATTGCTGGATTGACTGATGGCGAACTCGACAACCTCCTTCGCGAGCTCTTCGAATGCGACGATAGCGACAATTCCTTCCGTGGCATGCTTCGAGCCGCTGTCGACCGCGTACGGTCCAACGTCCTCACGTCTCTCTGCGCCTACCGCATCGGCTTTGAAGGCAATCCTACCGAGCTGAGCCTGCTCGTTACCGTCCTCCCCGGCTCGTTGACGACGTGGGAAGCCATCCAAGTCATCGGGGAGCTCTCCGCCGTCCTCGAAAGGTGAGCTGATCAAAGAGGCTCATCAATGCCGTATCGCTTTGCTGACTTGTCCCTGGCTAGTTACGACAAGCGACTTGGCGCTATTGCTGTTGAGGTGGCTGAACAGACCATTTCCCTTGCTGACGACAACGGTGAGGCGGAAGCAGGAGTGGAAATGCCCTCCGCAGCGAACCCAAACGAGGAAATCAAATCAATGTCGTACGACGCGTCTCCTCGCTCTGGCTCCAGCATCGGCCTTGTGGGGGACCAAGGGGGCGCAGGCACGCTGGGGGCTTTCCTCCGCATCGTGACAGACGGTACGCCAAAGTACTTTGCCATGACATGCAGCCATGTTCTCTCCAGTACGTATTTCCGCCGTGTAGTAAACAACCGTGATATCTGTGCTAATATTGTCATGTTTGGCAGCTTCCAAGGTGCCTACCACACCTGGCAACGGGCCCAGCGTGGTTTGTCCTGCCGACAAAGACAACTTCCATTGGTGGCTACTTGCTGAAGATGTCATTCGGGATTTTTCCCATTGTCAGAGGACTGCCATTTCCCAACACCAAGCCGCCGAAGACGCCGGAGCCATCCAGGCCGCCGAAACCCAAAAGCGCCGCTGCAAAGCATCTCGCCATCCAGCTGGTACCGTATATGCTACTTCAGGCTTACGAACAAGTGTGGACCACTGGGTGTTGGACTGGGCGCTTGTGAAGCTGGACGCAAATCGCTTCGCATTCCAGAAGCTGCATAACGTAGGTTCCCCCACCCCCCCCCCCCCCCCCCCTCTCTCTTCTTTTTTTTCTTCTTATCGCTTCTCCCCT
>Ga0247758_1001121_pt1 | contig 21624 bp, 19 predicted proteins | sample UWRJL156409C4_FD_180950 | JGI IMG/M metagenome (GOLD analysis project Ga0247758, IMG submission 180950) | Plant litter microbial communities from Arlington Agricultural Research Station in Wisconsin, United States - UWRJ-L156-409C-4 | ecosystem: Environmental > Terrestrial > Plant litter >...
AACTGTGATATTGGGAAGGGCCAGGCTTAAATAAACGGTCACTACAAGCTACTAGTGTTTGGGGTGAGTTCACAGACAAGAATAATAACCGGCAGGTGTCAATGTCAAAGAGTTGGGTTTTATTTTAAAACCTCCTTTTCGTGGTCCGCCCATGGTCTATGCCTTCAACACCCTTAGCCGTCTAACACGACAGTGACCATCGCCCCTCCATGCACCCACATCACCATTTTAATGAGATAATGAGAACCAGCTCCGGGGGTCGCCTCATCATAGGCAAAAGTAAATACACAACATAAGCCAGAAGAATCGGCAGCCACTTGGACGATCAGATCATGCTGGTCTTATCACAAGACAGCCGCTATGCATCTGACGAGGATTGCTGTAGATTCCATCCGTAAAATGAAGCCCCCATGCCACACACAATTAGTCATTTCCCATTGATGTCGTGCCCAATATCCTCCCCGACACCAACCACCCGGGGGTTATTTGGTGTCGAAGGTCACTGAATAGGTGCGAAGCATCTCGTTTTGTGTAAAGCTGCCAAGTTCTCTCGCCAACCCACCCCGAAGATGGGATAAAGAACCAATCAAAAAGAAGCGCAAGAGAGAGGTGTTTCAAGGCCGTTTGGTATTATGAAGTCGATATGTAAATTTTGTTGCTTGAGAAAGTTGCTTGTGTCATGATCCGAAAGGCGGCAGGGAAAATGCTCGAGAATAATGCATTTTGAGCCGCTCTACATGATGATAGCAGGCACATCGACATTGACCTTGATTGTCTTATGGGGAAGAACGCTTCCGCCGTTGACATAGATCTCATCGCCGATGGTGACATCATCACCGAGAACTGTTACATTCTCCAGGCGAGCCCACCTGCCCACAGTGCTGTTCCAGCCAACAATGGTGCTCTTGACCCAGGCATGATCCTTGACCTTGGATCCAGAGAGGAGCACGCAGCGCTGGAGACGGACGCCGTCACCAACAACAACATCGGGGCCGATAGTGACGTTCGGTCCTATCCTGCAGTTCTTGCCGATCTTGGCAGAGGGGTCGATCAACACGTTGCCGCCGTGAACGAAGGGTGTCGTGGGTGGTGTGAGCTCCTTGGAGCCCTTCTTTGTGAGGTGGGAGAGGTACAGGCAGGTGCCCGTCAGGAAGTCCTTGGGCTGACCAACGTCCATCCAGAAGCCCTCGAGGTCGAACGAGTGCAGCTGGCCGTCCTTGACCATGTCTGGGAAGGTCTCCTGCTCAATGGATGTCGGCTTGAGCTCGATGCGGTCGAGCACGGAGGTGTTCAGGATGTAGATTCCGGCATTGATGCGGTTGCCGACGAACTCAACCGGCTTCTCTACGAAGCGGTCGATACGGGATGCGTGGTTGGGCTTATGGACGATGACACCATACTTGGACGGCTCCTCAACCTTGGTCACAACAATTGTGCCCTCGTCGCCGTGCGCCTTGTGGAAGGCAGCGAGCTCCTTGAAGGGGTAATCGCAAGTGACGTCCGAGTTAAGTACGAAAAAGGGAGTGTTGTCCTTTGAGAGAACCTTCTCGGCCAACTTCAAGGGACCGGCGGTACCCAAGGGTTCGCTCTCAATCGAGATTGTGATGTTGATTCCGAACTGTTTCTCGTACTGTTGTGAAGAAGATTGTTAGCCGGTTGGTTTTCCTGGTGCCAGGGTGCCCAAGACTGGGGAATCGAATGATGGGCCTACCTCAAGCAAGTACTTCTCCATAATTTCAGGGCGGTAGTTTACGGCGAGCACAATGTCGGTTACGCCAGCGGCGGCGAGAGCCTCAATCTGGTGGAGGATCATGCGCTTGTTGCCGAACTCGACCAGAGGCTTGGGGAGAGTCAAGGTCTAACGTCCAATGGTTAGCTCCATGCTTGCGCAGCGCATACCAGCTGTAGAGGCAAAGGGCAGCATACCAAAGGTCTGAGGCGGGTACCAAAACCGCCGACGAGAATTAAGGCTGCGCCAGAGAAGCACGTTAGCTGGTGACCGCCCTGTTGCCGACACCGCACTGGGAGCTTCGAGCTGCGACGTACCCTTCATGATTGCGGTTGGTGTTTCTTCAACGAGCGCAAAGCAAGCAAATAAAGCGTGATCAACGAGCGTAAAGAAGTAAAGGTGTCGTGGCGGAAAGACCGTCGCTCGCTGGAGGTGTCAAAGTAGGTCTCGCTCTTCTTCGCGGGGTCGAGTTGGTCCGAGAGAAACTGCAAAAGCTGCCCAAAGCCAAGACTGATCACGGGACGTGATATTCTCGGGTTGGAGAAAAAGGTTGGCAGCTGACACGATTCACAAAAACAGTGACAGTGACAGAGTGAGTTTTGAGATGGAAGATGCAAGATGTCAAGAAGGACACTCTGGACCTTCCTTGGTGATACCCCTGCTTTTGGGCTGGCAATAGCTCAACACAAGCTTCCCCTTTACCAGGATGGATGTTCGGGCCGCTGTATGGCTGGGCGCTCGGCCCACTTGATAATTTCATTTCATAATTTACTATTATGATACGGACGAGTCCGTACGACAGAGGCCTTCGAGGATTTGAAATTGAGAGATAATTCTGAGGCTGCACGGTCCACATACGCTAGCCCTAATTAGGTAGCGATCCACTCCTGAGGAGGAGGACCAACGCTACACTACCCGCTAGTGGCTCCTTCCGTACGGACTATCAATCCCTCCCCCCCACGAAAATGTCACTTGTAAGGCAGGCACGAACTTTTCACACTGTCCTGGTGATACCAAAATTACCGTTTCCCTCCTCCCAAAAATGAAAAACTTCGCACGGTACCTTAATTTCCCGATTCCTGTCCCTTTTGCTCTCTCTGAACCCGACTGTCTGCCAAAATTCTACGGGCCTGAATACCCGCCATAACTACTTCCTCCTCCAAATGAGTTCTGGTTGCTGCCAAAGTTACCCTGATTGCTGCCAAAAGGCTGCGGATTACTGGCGAGATTGGGTTGTGGAAATTGCTGGAAGTTGGCGGGTTGTCCTTGGTGTTGGTAATGTTGCTGAGGCTGCGGCGCTGGTTGGAAAGGCTGTTGGACACCATACGGGCTTGCAGCATTGTACTGAGAGTTCTGAAAATTGCCAAATGAGCTCAGATTGTTGTGCTGTGGCGCTCCTGGGCTGAATAAGCTCGGATTGTTCTGCTGTGGCGTTCCTGGACCGAAAATGTTCTGAGCGGGGAGCAGTTGCGGATTTGCTGCTGGGAAGCGATTGATCCGTTGCACGCTATGCATTTGTCGCTGCTTCTCGGCCAGCTCGTGAGCAACCTCTTCTGCGCGCAGGCGTTGTTGTTTCCGAGCTTCGGCTTGGTCTTTCTCGTCCGCCCACGCTTTCTGCTCGTCCTGCAATCTTGATGCAGTCTCACGACCTCGCCGTCGTCCACCAGGACGTGGACTTGGGTCAGATCGTATTTCGGCACATTGATGATGACGTCTTCCTCTTCCTCGAGCTGGTGTTCGCCCAGTCCTAACTCCATCAGATCCTCTTTTTTGACCAGGGACGGCTCAAATTGATGTTTGATGAGTCGGTCGACCGGATAGATTGTATGAATCGCAAATGACACATACTTGTCCATTCGCTTCCGGCATTCTTCGAGTTCGTGGACTACCTTTTTACGCTCGCTCTTGTGGTGGTGGACAACATGAACTGCAAATTTGAGCTCCTCCTTGAGCGCAGCATTTTGCTGTTGCAGCGTTTCGATTTGCTGTTGCATGCGCAGCGTCTCGTTCTCGGATTGCATCTTCTCTGTCTCCTCCGATTGCCCATCGGTCAGCTTTGCTTTCTTGCGCGATTCATCATCGCTGCCCACCGATGGCTGATCGAGCTCGCGTTTAGCTGGGACCAATTGCCTATCGGTCTGTGGCTTCTGGAAACTTATGTTAAGGTCGACTTTTGGCGCAATATAGACACTGGTCCAGAGTGACAATGCCGTGATATGGTGTTGGTACCACTCAGGGTCGAAAAGGTCCGCTCCCACCCAGTACGGGACGTACTCACGGTTCTCTGGATGTTGCACGATGAAGTTGAGACTGCACTTGTCCCAAACTTCTTTCATCAATGCTGGAACCATGGTCTCTGGCTTCATAGTAGCATTCTTCCTGCGCTGCCAGTTGGCGAGTACCAAGCATGCTAAGATTGCCGGCGCATTGCCAAAAGCAGGGAACATGCCCTTCCGATCACGATCCTGCTTCCAATGTGACGAGCTGATCCAGTTTAGCAAAGCGTTCCAGCCGGGGCGCATGTCTTTCCAGTGGACATGATCAGCAAGCTTCTGCATGCTGGAACACGCCAGGTATGTCCATGCTTCGTTGAGATCGATGTCGCAGGGTATGCCCTCCGGAAACCAATCCTGCTTGAAGGACTCCAACGCTTGCCATTTCCAATCGAGCTGAAGGGTCTCGATTTCCTTCTCGGCCATCATACCCGTGGCATACACCATCGGGCGGTGAATGTTTGGGTCGGTCATGACGAACTGCTAGTTGTCGCTCTCCCTTGTCCAACGCCACCTGAACTTGCTCCTTCCGGCTATGATGCCTTGCTCCTCTGTGCCTGGAATTTCCGGTTTGCTGATATCTTCGTTTTCTCCAATCTTCTTGTCCATATACCGGCTCCCCGTAGCTTGTCGTGTGAACGTTGGTGATAGCGGCTCGAGTTGTTCAATCGAGACGAATGATGTAGTGATAATGGACGCTCAAGCAGACGTGGGAATGATGATGACTGCCAAATAATAGCTTTTGCGCGCCTGTGCTGTTCGTGAGTGGCAAATTATTGCAGATGATTTTCTCTTGCCAATGTTTGTCGCCTCATCAGATCCCACAGTCGGCGGCGGGCTCCAGGGAAGAAGAGCCACCTAACCGACGTGATTCGGGAATGAGATATCGTGGTTTGTTGTTCTGTGAAGGAGGGTTGCTGCCAAGTTGTGAGGCAAGGGAGGAAGGAAATTTATTGTGGAAGGAAAGGCGAATTACTTTCTGGCGAAACTATGAAGTTGCGAGAGATGGGATGAAAGGTTCTCCGCTCTTGCCTTTACTGGTTTTCTTTCTTTTCTCCTCGTGTGCATCTCCGTCATGTACCCTATTATTTTCTGGCGAAATTACTGAAGTTGCGAGGGAGGGGATGAAAGGTTTCCGCTCTTGCCTTTCCTGGGGATCCTTCTTTTTTACTCGTGTGTATCTCCGTCGAGTACCCTTCTAGGTAGTGGCGGACTTTCTTCCGAATGGTTCATTACTCAGGTCAGGAACAAGTTGTATAACAGAAGGGGAGGGCGGCGACATCACGGAGCCGACCCCGAGCCGAAAGCGCCTCGGTACATGTACCGGCCGAACCCCGGGGAGCTGCCCCGGGCTGATCCCGCACGCTACGCCTCGCCTGCGCAAGTGAATGGGAGCTTCGATGATCGTTAGAAGCCCGAGAATTCCGTCTGCCCCAATGCCCGGATCAGGTTCAAGGGGCAGCACGGCGAGGAGTGCTCCGGCCACTGTAATCACTCGTCACAGAGGGGTGAACTGCTGGAACCCTGCTCGTTGTGGACCACAGAGCCATGGATCTGGAGGTTGAGTTCAGCGGACTGCCGAATTGGCCTGGATGGGACTACATCAAAGAGCACAATGTGACAGACATCTGGCCGGCTGGCAATTAAGAACCTAGGAAGGGAAGCAGGCGGTGATCCGAGCTATCACGGGCGGAGCTTTCAGCTCCTACGGTGTAAGGCAAATAGCAAGTTTTACAACAGATGCCTGACATTCTGTAAACTTTCCCTGCTAGTGGGAAGTCAAGCTTATATGGACAGAAATTTTCCCATGGACAAACATTTTCCCATGGATAGATATTTTACCAGCTCTATAACATAACATTAATTATGCATATACCAAGGTCACGGTGATCAAATGTGCACCACTGAAACTGGGCTAAGGAAGAAAACTAAGAACAGGATCCAATTTGTTTTTAGACGAGACGAGAGAATTTGACCTCGAGGAGCTCAGGCTTCTTCACAACCTAGGTACAGGCTGAGGCAGCAATTACTCACGCATCAGCAGCTGTAAAGATTAAATACGACAGGAATCATAACCTCCCTGTAACATGAAATCGGAAATGGAGCCAGCAGCGAGCGTGACCTTTTGAGATTGCGAAAAAGAAAGGCGACCAGACCGACTTAGCATGGGAAATGTCTGTCATGGAAAATGTCTGCTCCCCGTAACATGAAATCGGAAATGGAGCCAGCAGCAATCTTGACCTTTTGAGATTGTGAAAAAGAAAGGCGACTTAGCATGGGAAATGTCTGTCATGGGAAAATGTCTGTCATGGGACTTTATCATTAACGGTAATGTGATATCTGATAGCGATTTCCGGTATCTGATTATTACGTTCCAATAGTCCATCGGTCTCAGGGTGATATGATACAGACATCAGAGCTTTGTACCCATTGCTGTAATTACCCTTTTCCAAGAGTCTAATATAAACTTTGAGTCCCTATTAAGATATTGCGAGTTGGCATTCCCTACCTGTCGCACATCATCTGGAATACCACAAACTCTTCTGCTCATTATGCCGCCATTCAGTCTTCCCGTCCTGGTATCACATGCCAGAACTTTTTCCCAAGTTGCCAGGATAAATCTGTCTTCATTGAAATCCCAAGATTACTTATTTCTAGTTTCGATTTATCACCAGCGGCTGATCGAGATTACTAATTCACAGCTCAGGTTTTGATTTAACATCTACAATGCAGATCACCACCAAAACTAGGTAGAACATATTTGATAATTATCAAACATCCTATGTCTCTACACACTTCCACATCGTGGCTAACCAGCGAGACTTATAATTTGAACTTCAAGTATATGTTATGATACAGACCCGGGTTATGCTGACATGGGATCGGTCTTACTATAATGACTTCGTTAACACGTAATGCTGTGTGCTCGGCTTCATCCGCTGCCTACGATTCAATCTTGGGCAGCTTGACTTGGGTCTTGATGTCAGATTTGTCCTCAGAACGCTGCGACTGAACTCTCGCAGCTTTTTCATACGGGACCTTAAGTGGTGTGTATATTACTGAAGACATGCCGCATTATTTCTCCTCTCGACATAAATGTACCACCTGTTCCTAGAATACCAGCTACAGTCACATCCGTCCCGTGTGGCACATCATCCGGACCAGATCGTGCCATGACCAGGCCTCTTTCCGTCAGATCTAGAACTCCCGAGGCTTATTAAAACTCGAATTTTGCTGACAACGACATCCACCACTTATCACCCCTGTACGTCCATCCATGGCATTCATGGTGTTGCCTCATACCTTCGTCGCGGCCCTTGCCCTTGTCAAATCTGGTGCCAGAACCTTGCGATTGACGATCGCCTCCAAGCTTGCCGGATCCTGAGCCGTAGTTGCTGTACCCAATCTATAATTGTTGGGTCCCGATCCGTAATTGCTGGGTCCCGATCCGTAGTCTCTGCGACGGTCTTGATACTGCGATTGGCGATCGCCGTATCCTCGATTGTCCATTGCAAAGGCGTACGGCTTGAGACCTGGAAGCTACCTCTGGTGCCTTAGATGAATGGCTCTGGGGACTTCCTCCAAGCTATACTGAGTTGACAGTTATTTATTGCAATTGGGTTAGTCAGATGTCCCTCCAGGCTGCGTTGGCTTCGAAATACCTTGCCGCATTTGGGACAGGGGAATATCGGCCTATTCTCTAGATGCACATTGAGATTTTCCTTCAAGGTGCGTTTGCTTTGAAGTTCCTTGCCGCATTTAGGACAGGGGAATTTCGGCTTGTTTTCTGAATGCACAGTGCCTAGATGTTCCTCCAAGGTGTATTGGCTTAGAAGTTCCTTACCGCATTTAGGACAGGGGATTTTCGGCCTGTTCTCTGAATGTACAGTGCTTATATGTCCCTCTAAGGTGCGTTGGCTTTGAAGTTCCTTGCCGCATTTGGGACAGGGCCAGGCCCCCTGGGCCCCCTGTGCCCCCTGATCCCAACCATCCATTGGGCAACTAATGGAGTTTTCCAGCGGCTGAAGAATACCCCTGGGGTCGTTCTCTGGCAGCGGGCCATGACCGAGGTGTGCCACACGGTAGTGATGAATCAATGCACCGAGGCTGTTATACGCAATGGTTTTGTCGGGGCAGATGTGGCAGAGCTGCGCCGGTACTCGCTCGTTGTGCTCAATCCAGTTACTGATTGGTATAAGTGGCGGGCTAAAGCTAGGAACAGGCGGCTGAGGAGTAATGTTTGGGTATTGGTTAGTCAACCAGATTCTCTCTCCCAATGTGTCAGCAGGTTGCCAGAGCCAGTGGTGGATTGGGATATAGGTCAAAATGATCCGGAAACAGTCCCACCACTCAGGTGCGTGGTTCTTCATTGCCATGTTTGTCAGTTGTGTGTTGATAGTGATTGTACACTGGGAATAATCGAAATGATCCACTGGGTTAAAGGCCTCCCCTTCTGGAATGGTAATACCAGTTTTCATAGCAATGCCATGGTCGTCACGTCGACATAACGAAAATGCGAAGATGTGATTGCGATAAGGGACGATTGGAAGCCCCCATGGATCAAGTAAAAGATAGAAGCGGATTTCCTCTTGGTCTGCATGTGCGAATCGATGCTGGATACGCTGGAGTTCTCTGCACACGTGGTGAGCCATCCAATACAGTAATCGTACTGTTTTAAGGTCCTTCTCGCCGTGTAAGTCTTGGAAGTTCCTATTACATTGTGAACTCATCCTGGTCAGTCTGGACGCTGCGAAATTGAGGGTTGATGTCCAACTCCACCGAACTGCTTCAGCTTGGGCGTGTGATAGAACATGAAAAGGGAAGAAGACCCGGGGTCCTTCCATGTCCTCTGCTGGTGCCTGAATAGTGCAATAATACTCGAAGTCGGGTTGAGAGATGCCATGAGACTGTGCGATGTGTAAACAGGTAGTGTATATCTCCGTATCTGTCTCGGAGCATAGACGTTGGCGAATTTGTTCTGACCCTAATATCGGAAATAAAGACTTGACAGATGGTTCCTCAGAATGTGGAATTCCGGTTCTCGCCGACTCGAGAATGTCTTTACGTTCCTCTTCCGTCATGCTACCATAATGGGCAGCGCGTATATCGTGGTGGTTGACGGCACTGCCAAGCGACGATACATGTACCGATAGTGCAGCCGCATTGCACTGTGCGTTGTGAAGCCAGGCCCATTTCCTCTTGCGAAGCTCGAAAGGCAAATTCTGCTCCTGGGAGACTCTCATGAATTCGCTGGCCAACGGAAGCGCTAGTGGCCCGTGAGTTCTTCTAGCAAAGTTCAACATATTCGAGATCACACCAACGTTCGAGGGAGCATGGTAATGGACCGAGCTACCATACACTGAAAATCGGTAATAGCTCTCGATCGACAGGGAGAGCGGCCCTGGATTCCACGAAAGGATAAGCCCTATGTAGTCACATCTCCGATACCGAAACGGATGGTTCTGCATATCGAGGTGGTCTAGTGACTTGATCAGACCGTCTCGCGTCGATTCCTCTAGCCTCTTGACGTTGATGTCTGCTGATGCACTGTAGTGCCGCTCCGTGGAAACAACTGCCGCTTCCACCTTGATTCTCATAGCGGTTTCAGCAAAGTCCTTTGTCGCTAGCGGGTTCGGGGTGGCATATGGGGCAGGTTGTATGCCAGCTCGGATCACTGCGGTGTTGTTAGTGGAGTGTCCACCAGAGCGGTTGCCGGCGATGGCATCGGAGCTTCCGCCGGGTTTGTTGGCAGCGTCTTCGTCGGTATGGGTGAGCTTGTTCCTCTTGCTCGTAGGGGGGGAGAGCAGGTGCTCTTCTGTGGCGCTCTGGCGCTTCTGCGTGTCGCCGAGTTCAGTGGAGTTGCTGCCAGGTGTCGAGCCCTGGGGGAGGAGTGCTGCCGCACGGGAAGGCGTGTTGGGAGCAAGGGGCATGATGCATTTCTTTGCATAAAGTCTCGAGCTATACAATCTCGAACCTGAACGAACAACAGGGAGGCATACGACAATGTTGAAGAGTTATCGAGTTTGGAGCATGTTGGCAATCATGGCACCGTGATGGGAAAGGATATCTCTCGTTTGTTAGAAATCCTCTGCTATTTTGACGTCGTTCCTATATGATGGGCAGGGACGACCCGTCAAGCTTCCGGTCAGCAGATGGGCTCCTTCTCTCCCCCCAAGCACGTAGAAGAGGTCCCCTTATGGTTGGCATTTCAGCGGAGAAGACAGCGGCAAAACAGACTGTGTCTTTCACCTCCCAGACCCAACCCTGGATGTCACTTCCGTTTTGACGTCTAACAAAAGAATTCTTGATCAGGGGATCAAAAACGGATAAAGGTACGAAGGCTCGGGCCAAAAGAAAGGGTCCCCTCAGCCAGTGCGAAAGATGCTTGCTCACTGCTAAGGCCGCCCTGGTTTTGCTTATCGCAGGCTATCTCCGACTCCGAAATGGCCTACCTGCATTCTGAAAAGGACTTTCTTCGCTCCGAAAAGGCCTTTTATAATGCCGTCAAGGCCTATAATGTGGTAAACCCAGGCCTTGCTGTTTCGGTGTAGGACTGTGTGAGGATTTCGATAACGTGTTTCCGCACGGAGAACAGAGACCCTTTCTTTTGGCCAGAGCCTTCGTAACCCCCGTTCAGTCATTTCAGCTCTTGGTATCAAGCCCTACAGTGAAGTCGCGATTTTCGAGGGCGAAGCCCGTTTCCCTCATTCTTCGTTGTCCGTGATGTAGCTTTTTAGCCGCTCGTATACGGAGTATGGAGTGGGCTCTGGCTGTTCGCCCGTCAGCTGCCCTGCAGCAACCTTTTCGACGCTGGCCACTCTCGGCTATCCAAGGTCCATCCGCCCTCAAATAGGAGGCACACAAGCAGCAGCTGTAGTCCGTAGCGGCAGCGAACAAAGATATCGAGGTCGAAGACTCGGAGCGCCCTGTCTGACGGAACGCGCAAATCAGATCATGGCGTCGAACACGCGCACTGGCAAGCTGGCTGAAGGGAACTCAAGTCTGCTGTGAAGGTCACCACATTACTGAAGCGCTAACGCATATGGTTGATCCGTTTCAGCGATTGTCCACCAAATAGGGGTTTCCCTACTCGGGCATGGGAGGAAATCGTCAGGAACAACCCTGGTTGGCCAGCAAGCCGTTAGAAACATGAAATACAGGTACGTAACCCTTTTGTGGAACCTGGATTGTCGGGTTTCGCCGTTCGGGTCTCCAATACCATGCGTGCACGTGCGATGGTGACTGGACATTTGCCCCTCCATCTACAAAGTGCATTGAGACGGGTTTCGCAACCACCACAGCCACAACATTCAACTTGGTCTTTTCAAAAAGGGGGATTGCTCCACATGTGGCTTGCACGGAGTGGATGGGACTCAACACTTCACCTTTTCCTTTGTACCTGCGCTTCCTTCATTCACCATCCCATCGCTATGCATAGGCTGCTACATTCTCATCTCATCTCAAAAATATAAGCTGTGCTATGTTCTACTTCTTCCCCTTTCGTCTGTCAGTGCGTTGTGCTAGTATTGTCAGATTTCGATTGTCTGATGCTACAACATCACCGCCCACCACAGCTGCACAGCACCAAAGACAACTCAAAAGTGCGAAAAATGCATGGAAAATGTATTCTCATGAATTGTCATAACTTCCCCAATGGAGAGAGAGGGGGGGGGGAGGGTTCCTACGTAAAGAAGCAGCCCACTGCCTTGTGACTAGTGTAATGTTCTGTTTTGTGTGTTCATCATTTCATCAAGAAAACTTCCCGTCGTTCCAACTCGCCACAAACCCCTTCCAATCTTCGTCAGTCATCATCATGAAAGCGTCCCTGAGAACGGAAACCCCGACCAAGGGCTCTCGGGCCCGGAATATCAGCAAGAAAATAGCAAATATTCATCCCTCTGCCAGTTTCGTCATTCTTTGTCCAGAAAAAGAAAGGGGTAAGGGGAATAGGGGAGTGCCCTCGGCAAATTCTTTTCCAGCAAGCAACATAAATTCCTCCCAAAATGAAAAGAAACTCGTCGGCGGAGCCATAATACTCAAAGTCCCCCCGAAAAAAAGTGGAACGAGGTAGGTGAGAAAGATGCATGAGCAGCGCGGGCCAAATCAACATGCGCCCAAAGAAATCAGGAAAAAAGGGGATGCTGGTTAACCTTAGTCGCGAAACAAGGCGGTATAAACCATAAAAGTTTCCTGTGAATGTAAGAGGGAGTACGGGTGTCTCTGAAAACAAAGATTCCATCCATGCGTTTGCGGCCGTGTCCATAATTCGGTCCACCAGAAGTTGCCTCCGAGTGGTAGTCCGGTTGACGATTTTGTGTCGTGTCCCGTGTCAAGGGAGAGACCGGCAAGTCTCCCCATCTTCTGATTCGGTTGGTTCTGTGTAACCCAGCCGGAAAGAGGGTGCCTCCTATCCAATCCAAATCCAACTAGGCTGCTTGGTCGTTCATCAAAAAGGGCGTCTTGCTAGGGAGATACCGAAAACGGGGGAAACAGAAGAAAAATCCGAATAAACGCGCTGAAGAAGCAGAAATCACCAAAAAAATGGCCGGAAAATGTGACGGTTTCAAAAAGGATCCAGGAAAGCGCCCAAAGGGGCGATGTGTTTGTCTAGGGTCGTAACAGTCGTTTAGTCATATCGTGAGAATGCGTTGCAGGGCGTTTTGGGCGGTCATCATTGTCGTCTCCTGTCATGGATCCCAGCTTTGTCTTTCTTCTTCGTCCCCAGTCTCTCAGGTTGGGTGCTACCAACGGGGTATAACTTTCCCGGTTCCTCTTCATCTCTCACATCTCTCCTTGGTTGCTGTGAAGCCTTCCTCAAGTTTATGTCAAGAAAAAAACAGGCCAGATTTCGCAGCCAGTAGACCGGTTCAAGACTCCTGGCTGTCCACCAAATAAATGCTTAGTTCCATGGGCTCCTGATTTCCCCGGTTCCTGGTTCCCGGGTCTTGGGCATCCTGTTGGCAGAGGGTGGGAGAGGGCTAACGTCCAACGGATTCAGCGAATCCCGTCGTTGCTCTCCCTCCTCCCCTCACAAACCATGGAGGGGCGGCGGCAGGCTCAGTCCATCAGGCCGCTCTCACTCCAGCGAAGCAGTGGAGCTGCTGCTCGAGTGGTTGCCAGATCGACGGCTATGATGGCCGTGATGATTGGAAGACGAAGTGTGGCGACTTCCCTTTCGGGACCTCCGGCTGGCGGTTTCGTCCGCTGGCAGGCCCTGTACGATCCCGTTGCGAGCAAGCATACCCCCATTGACGGAGAAGTTGCGGCAGACCATAAAAGCGCGCATGGCCGCATTCTCCTGGGCTAGGCCACCGGACTCGTACGCGAGATCGGTTTGGTACTCGCGGCCATTGACCAAAACCAGGCAAGTGTAGCCGTTGGAGTCACGGTAGCACTCGTACATGGGGTCCCGCCACCCACGACGACGGCAAAGGCCTACGAGAGGAGGCTCAGGTTAGCTGCGTCATCCTGGTCGGACGCGATCAATCGGGCCACTGCCTTCTCTGCAAGGGGGTGAGGAGTTCGGGGCTTGGTAAAGGTGAGGCGGGACGACATGGAATGAAGCTGCATGAGAGCCCAACGTCGACCGATCTCAGCCCTACCAAGACGTAATGGGTAGTGCATTTGCGGATCGACGGATGGCGGCGCGTGGAGAGAGGAAGAGGGGAAGTTCTGTGGTGACCAGGATTCTATCTCAGGAACGACCTCCATGTCGTGGAGTGATGTTGTGCAGGGGGGGCGACCGCCCACGAGGCGGACGGATGACATGCTTGTTCTTTTTTTTTTTCGAGACAACACCCCCACCACCACCCAGCACCAACAGACAGTGTGGGATCGGACAGGGACGAACGCCTCTCCAGGGGGGGCAGAAAGGTTATCCGGACCATCTCAACGGCTCAATTGACACTTACTTTCCAAGTACTGCATGTAGAAGCCTCCCATTATATCGATTGGGCTTCCCAATGACTCGATCCTGTTGTTTGGCAAGACAGGCTAGGATGCGAAGCGGATAGTGCCTCCGAGGTGAGCTCCCGGAAATCCAGGCGGGAGCAAGAAACAATGAACAGCAAACAAAATTAAGACCTCGGGACGGGATCCGGACTCCTGTGAGATGCGATGCAGTCGAGCCCAACCTAGGGGCAATGTGGTATAGAAGGCGCAAAAAAAAAAAGTAGGGCAAAACCGGCGGTGATTCCTGTCCTACGGACAAGAGGGTGTTGTGGGTTTGTGGGTGGTGGCAGAAGTCAAGGCTGATATGCTACGTATCAAGGCTCGGACGCAGGAAGATTTCTGAGCCAGCAACGGCGAGACATGTGTGCTTTATTGCGGTGACGGAAGAGGTAGTGCGGGGCAAGGGATGGCAAAATGTCCTGATACAGACGCAAGAATGGGAAATGACGGAAAAAGCTAGACGGACAGCAGGAAAGGGTTCGTCAGATGCATATGGCGACTGTCGAGATGCGGCTCAAAGTGTGACCCATCTTGATGTGTTGGCGTGTGTCGTTGCCAGTTGATAATACCGCTGAGACCGGGCCAACTCCACCCCAACACATGGGGGATGCATTTGCCTTTGGGGGGACGATCTGCTCTGACGAGACTGACCAGTATGGATTCGGAACGGGCATGGCACGCATGGGGTCCTGGCACAACGCGGTACCGCTCGTGCCCTTCTGTGATCTCCCACTTGCCTCCTCTCCCGCCTCCGGCGGCCCTCTCGCTCCACCTCCTCCACTCCTCGTCCTCGCCATTGTTTTTGTCCGATGCTAGACCGCGGACGGGGACTAGACCTGCGGCCTTTTGCTTGGGTAAAGGCACGCCTGTATATGCAGACCTAGGCATAGTGAGGTGGCAAAATGGGACCGCCGAAGGCCAATCTGCTTGCTCCGCAGAGGGGGTCCCGGAGGAGGGTAACCTTTCAACAGGTCGACAGCTGCGGCACCTTGGGGTCGTTGCCGGGCGCCAGTCAAGCGTCAAGTTCCATTGCCTCCGGAAGCCGCAGACAAGGGGGACGCGCCTGGCTCGCAGCCAGTTTGGAGAAAAAGGACGAAACGGGAGACGGAGACAAGGAGAATGGAGAACAGAGTCTCCTAGATCCATCTGGCGGCCACTAATGCAGCCGCAGCGAATCGAGCATGTATTGTCTGGTACCGGAACTGTGCTCTCCACAACCGCAGGCGTTTCGGGGGTACAGGATAACAGACGTGCATATTCCACTTTGCTCTTGCTTCGTGCTTCTGCTGGTTCTACTGCTGCTGCTACCGCCGCGCTTGACCGTGGGCCATGTCGCGGGCGCCAGACGATGCCGGCCCATACACCTTGCATGGGGAACGGGACGGGGGTGGTTGGCGCTTTGCTCCTCGACGAGCGGGGGAGGGGGCAGCGACAGCGACCGACGGGCCAGAGACGACGCAGAAACCCAAAGCCATCCATCTGCGATGCCGCGCGAGCAGCAACAACAAGTCGGGCGTACCGCGCACCCAGTGTCGCGGGGTCAGGCCACGACCGACTTTCCCGGCTGACGGGCGAATCGCCCGTGGATGAGCGGAGGGCAAGCCAGATGGCATCTTGCCTGGCGTGGTACCGCGACATCTCGCCGGCAAATCAGAGGCGGGCAATTGGGTTTTCCGGGACGACAGCTAAAATAGCAGACTCCAGAGCCGGACCCATGACAACCAGGCGGGGGTTCAGGATCATCTGGAAGGCGAACCTTCTTCCTCGACCAACGATGCGGCGGCGGGGGATGACTGGCTTGAGGCCAAACCACGAAGTCGGTGAAGAGAAATGAGGTGCATGAACAGTGGCTGGGGCCGGCAAACCCTTGCATGCCCTGCTTGTGGCCCTAACGACGAGCGGCGCCTGTGAATGGCTGAGGGGGCCGCAAGGCAACTAGGCACAGGCCAAAGGCCTTAACACTCATGCAATGATGAGTTGGCAGTGCCGCTTCATATTAAAACAAGAACGAAGTATGGGTCTGACTCGGGGACGTATCCATAAGTGAGGTGTGTCTATTCTGTGTATGTGAGTACGAGATACCTACCTCTCTGCGAGTCCTCCTTCACCCGCGCAAGCGAGAGCGGGACGCGGCCGCAGGAAGAAGGAAGAGGCAGAAGCAGCAGGTGAGGCAGGCTAGAGGCTGGAGACCGAGTCCCAGTCTCTCGCAGGACAGGAAGGTATCATGGAGCAGCGAAGCACCCGGGAGGAGTAGCACCACCAGCAGCGGCGGGCAGCGCGAAAGACGGAGCGCACATCATATCGGCTCTCTGACCTGACCCAACCCGTGCTCTTCCTGACCAAACAAGACCGAGACCCGAGGCGGTTCAGGAGGGCGACGAAAAACCCCAATCTGGCCAAGACACGAGGAGACCTTGTGTCGATTGCATCGGATGGTGTGCCCCAAGCCCAGTGGAGGAAGGAGGAGGGTGGCAAGCGAGCACCTGGAAGAATTCTGGAACCTGCTAGGCAAAGCGGGCCAACGAATGCGCTCGATCTCGGGCACAGAGAAGGAGCCTTCTCGGAAGTAGCAAACGGCGTGGAGGCAGGCCATTGGCAGCAGCTGCTTCGGTGGCTGGCCGTTTTATTCGCAGGCTCTCCTCACCAGAGCATCGAGCATCGATTTGACATGGGGAAAATTCCTGATTGCCCAGCCTCGAGTGTGATCTCCGGCTGCAGAACGACAGACATATGCCCTCGACTCCCGACACTATCCATCTCAGAGCATAATCAGTGCCGGCTTGGCTTTCACACGCTTGACACCGGCCCAGGGCAAGGGTTCTTCTCCCAAGGTCCTGTCAAAGGCGGGGGCGGGTGGATGACTGCTCGCTACAACAACAAAAAAAAACTTTTTTTTGAAGTTAAAACAAAAAAAGAAGAGGGGTAAGTCAATGCCTCCTCCGGCGATGAGGGGTGCCGACTTTGCCCCTCATTGCCTTGCAAGTTGCAACGTCATATCGTCCTCCCAAGTCACGATTGGTATCTCTACCGTCCAGCCGAGAGGGAGGCGGTACCAACGGCTTCCCATCCAACTTGGGCGATCCATGCAAAAATGACCCGTCTCCTGTTTCTGCCGAGCGTCCCAGAAAATAAGCACGTCAACAAGCTGGAAAGAAAAAAGTTGGGAAAGTCTGGAGAGATACGGAGAAGCGGCAAGGACCGCGCCCGAACCGCTGGCTACCATGCTTTGGGCCCCTGACCCTGCCTGGCCACCCCTTGGTTTTCACGTCTTGTAGGCGCTGTCGTCGCTCTGCCGCTTAGGTTCTGGCTCTGTCCTTTGTTTCTATCATAACAACCCAGATTATTACACGACAGGAAGCTCGTACCGCCGGAATGCATGTAAATGGGCCTGCCATGCAACCTCCCCTCGGCCCCTCGGGGCCACTGGCAGCCATCATCTGATATCGTCTGGATACATCCGACGGAACCTAGACCCATATCACGGCCGTGTTTTTCGCCCACGGGGCAGAATAAGGGTCTTCGGCGCGGGCGCGGGAGCATTGAGGAACACAGGTCACAACGTCCAACCTTAGCTTGTGCGGTCGAGATTCTGCCAGAACGCGGATGCAGCAGGGAAGCAGCCAAGCCGCAGGCAAGGACTCGATGGTGCGTCCATGCTGCTGCTTGACAACTGCACAATCTGTGGGTACAGGCTCGCTTCCATGTGCTGTCGCCGTTCTTCCAGTCTCACCCAGGTAACAAACGGTCTATTCGGAAGTTTTTTTCCTCATCTCATGTTCTCGCTAGCACCACCTGCGTCTCAGCCTGCCTCCAAGGCCAGCGTCCTGGTTGGCGGGATCTTCTCCCGGGCGTCCTCTCGCAGGCGTGTTTCGAATGGGGGCGGAAGGCAGGCAGAGGAGAAAGAGGGAAGAGGAGAAATACGAGACTACAGGAAATCCTGTCGGACCGGGCCTTCGAAACGCACCTCAACGCAGCTCAGCGGCGCCTTGCAGCCGATGACCTCTGCAGAGTTGACTAGCGCATCGAAGTCGCCACGTCCTCTCTCATCCATTCTGGATGAGCAGACATACAATATGTTCTGGCCATTGGCCAGGTGGCAATACTCTCTGCATCATATCTCTTCTCCCAACATATTTCCTCCCGCTTCGTTCACCTGTCTGGCGGTGTGACGCCGCGGGACGAAAGGAACGACGGCATATCAGTGAGGCAGGTCGCCTAGATCCGTAAATGTAAGTCTGATAGTGACATCTTTATCGGATCTCTGACCCAGTCTGCCCAGCCTGGTATTCCCTTCGCTCGGTCCCTGAGTAAGGATAACCCTGTTCTCCTTTTCAACGGGAACCATAATTACCGACAAGAAGTACGCTGCATGCAGGCTGCTGTCGTAGGTAGAAAGTTCTCTTTGGGAATGGTTTATCTGACTGGCCCGAGGGCCCCCCACTTCTTTGAAGACGATGCAGACCGCAGGCCAATCTCTATCGCAGTAGCGCCGCGATGAGCTGTCAAGAACGCCGCATGAAGTAAATCTCTCCCATCGCAGAGCCAGACAAGTCAGTGAAGCGAGCCAATCACATATACTGTCTTGACCGAATTCTGCGGTTTGCTTCGTAGGGGGCCAAAACAAGAGCGAGAGTGAGAAAAGGAACGAGATACAAATCCCAAGTTCAGCGCAGTGGCTGGGTAGGAAATAAATCAACCCTGTATCCTGCCTATTGTCTATAAATTCCTATATCGACCGACCGGACCGGACCACGGTAGTCCTCTGGCTAATTCGTAGCCAGATGGGAGTTTCCACAGGCAGTATCAAAAGCCTTCCTTGGCAAGGAAGTACCCTTTGATCGCCTGCTGGTGCTGCTGTGGTATGGCATAGACAGGGTGGATCGCCCGGACCAGGTCCTCTGGCTCATAAATGCGTACATCGTCGAAATGCGGTAACACCAACCACACAGGATCGTCTGCTAGCTCTGCTGGCGATGCCGGCACCGACGGCTCGTCCTCCCACCGAGATGCAAGTTGCCACTGGTGCTGCGCAGAACTCAGGCCCGCGAGGACGTAGCAAGAGTGGTAAGGATCCGAACCCCTGAGCGAATCGTATTAGTATGATTTCTTGTGTGCCAGATGATGTATACTCCCCTAGCGTGATGTTGATGAGGGAGAAACGACGGGGAGGGAGGTGGGGACGGGGCGACCCGACAGCACAGCTGTGCTCTGATTACTTACTTTCCTGGCTTATCTCGCAAGCCACCTCTTTCAGGGTTTTGGCAGCACCCAAGGATGTATCGAACCAAACCGTCGCGACTGAACAGTGTCTCTGGTGCTGATGGGAGCCCTGGGTTGGGCGTCCCCTCCTGCGGCTGCTGATTAGGAGGACCGCCGCTGTTGGCCTCGATCGGCCCAAGGCAGGCCTCGATCAGTGGGAAGCACCCACCCACCCAGTGGCTGTAACAGCCGTCGACGAGCTTGTTGGTGCGGCCGGAGAAGCCGCCCTCTGGTGCGTATTGGCGGGATGAGAGCCAAGAGACGAGTCGTGGGATGTCCAAGTATCTGCAAAGAGTCAAGACAAAGAGACGAGATCAGCATCAACGCGTCATCTCCTGAGTGGATGGGTGCTGCGTTCTCTTCTCTCGTACCTTGGGATGATCTGGCGCGGATCGCCGAGGAGCGCGAGGCAACCCAGGGCGCAAAAGGCGTACGCGCCGTGGGCCTCGGCGTTGGGCTGGCCGGATATGCCGCCCTCATACGTTTGGCCTGACGGGTTAGCATCGGATGCGATATCTGTTGCTCGCAGATTGCCGTTGGGCATCCACGAAGGTTGGGTGGGTGCTTACATCTCCGGACGTACTCGCCCAGGCCAGAAAGGAGGTTCACACTGCCGTCTGCTGTCCAAACAGGCGAGTCCGTCGTCAAGTCCAAGGGAATGTTCAACAATGTTATGACGACCGATGCGCAGTATGCCCCCCTTAGGAGTTCCCACGGATGTTAGTTGACGGCCAGGTGCCAGCTAGGATCTCTGATAGCCATCACGTCGATTCCGCACGTACCTGATGTCTTCCTCGCCTCCGACACAGACCTGAAAGCCGCCGTCCGGCTGCTTGAGGGCGCAAAGCCACTTCCACATTGCTCTCCGGTCGATGACTTCGAAGGCGTCCTCCCCGCCGACCAGTGCGAGAGCCAGGACCATCGCATATGTGGTCGCGAGATGCGATGTCTGCTTCCCGCCACCGCCGAAGCCCCCGGTCTCGTTCTGCATCGCGCGGGCCGTCTCGATGAGCCTCCCGCTATAGGACGAGACATCCTCTCCCAGAAGAGTGAGCCCGGCGAGCGACCAGTAGATGTACCATGGCCGGCTTGCGTCGGCGTGGAGGTACTGTGAAGGGAATGGGCCTATGGTGTTTTGGAGGAAGCGGACATGTTTCTTGCGCTCCAGCCTCGGCACGCCGTGTGCGTTGTACCTAAGCCTATCCGCACGGCCATTTAGGTTCTGCGCCATGCTGTCCACAGTCTCATCCTGTGTGACCGATGTTGGAGTCACCAGCTCATCGCGGATTTCCCGCCGCTGGGTGAACAGATCTGGGATGGCGAACTGCGGGGTGACGGACCCGTCGTCCACTACGCGGCCGGTGGTCTGCATCTTATTTGACTTGGGGCGGTGCCGTCTGGGATGTGCAGTTGATGGTGCTGACGGGGATGATGTTGAAGGTGAAGTTGAGAAAGGCGCTATGGGGGTCCTTATCTTGGGCTGAAATACTGCGCGGACTCGGCGCTGCGATGCCTTTATTCGCACAGGCATTAAAGTCAGATCAAGCCGCCATGGACAATACCTCCTCGTGCCGTCTCTTAGTATTGTTCCTGCCTGACTCTTTATTTAGGATGGCGTCGCTCTCGGGCGGGGCATCAATGGAATGGTGATGCTTGCGTCGTTGAGTCTCGTTTCCAGTGGTTAGGCGAGCTGAGGTTGCCTGTCAGGTGTTAGTGCTGCGCGACAGCTGCCGAACAGGTGCAGTCAGTCAAATGACATCTTGCTGCCTGCACTTTGCTGACTGGCGCACCTTCATTCATCAACAACACGAAGTGATCATACTGCGTGAGTATTTTCATGGGCTTTATTATGTATTTGTGGACAAGCTCCTCTTTGTTTGATTTCCATTCGCTGTGATTGTGGTTTTATTACTATTGTGCGTTGTCTACTGGGACCCTCAACGAGAGTCAGCGAATCGACCCGGGGCCGGCTTCCGATGTCTGCCCCACACCGATCCCCACCGGCGCCGAGTGGTGGGTTGCCCGTCAATGGCCGTTCGCCTACTGTCTCCGAGCCGGAGTAGCTCTCGACAAGCAGACGCGATTGCTCGGAATAGTGGCAACCGATTCTGCAAGGAACATGCATTGCGCCACGCCTTTCAATCGCATGCTAAAGCTGAGCGCCTGTTTTCTCCCTGCTTTCGCTCACCGTAAGCGCACGAGGCCGCCCCCCTCGGTGTAAGTTTATTCGTGACGAAACGGCGACCCCGCAATTCAACAGCGGCAACGCTTTTGGGGAAGGGGGGTAACGTAATCCACAGGGTTTCCGGCCACCCAGGCTTTCCGGCCACCTATTTGGGGTTAGCTTCAGCCACCAAATACGCCTTCCTCCACACCACAAACCACACCAATTATTCCGCCAAACTGCTGCAA
>Ga0247758_1001122_pt1 | contig 21603 bp, 19 predicted proteins | sample UWRJL156409C4_FD_180950 | JGI IMG/M metagenome (GOLD analysis project Ga0247758, IMG submission 180950) | Plant litter microbial communities from Arlington Agricultural Research Station in Wisconsin, United States - UWRJ-L156-409C-4 | ecosystem: Environmental > Terrestrial > Plant litter >...
GGGGGGGGGGGGGGGGGGTTGGGTTGAAGGGATGGGTGTGAAATGGTAGCGGTTCATCATGGGAGACTTCACGGTTGTATCCATGAGCAGCACAACACAGCGCGGGGAATACAGGACCGATATTCAACACGCTCGTTGCTCATGGAAGGCCGAAGATGCGAAGCGGTAGGATGATGAATAATCCTCAACTTTCCGGGTACCACAACTAGTCTACTCCACAACCTCGCACTCAATAACCCCCTCCAAGTCCCTAAAGTCCGGCGAATGCCAAATCTTCACCACCCTCAACCCGGACGACTCCACTAAATCAATCCACTGCTTCTTCGTCCGCTCCATGCCCGCCAGCAGCGACATCATCGTAATATCCGCCGCCGCCAGCAGGGGAGGACAGTCCTTCTCCGGGATGATCGTCTCATTCAGCAAGATCCGCGAGAACCCCGGCTTCATGGCCGCAGCCGTAGCTTTCAGCAGCGTCTGACATTTGTGATCGGGCCAGTCGTGCAGGACCAGACGCGTGTAGTACAGGTAGGCGCCCTTGATGGGCTGGGGCGTGAAGAAGTCGTGGACCATGGGTGTAATTTTCGCGTCGAGGTCCTGGACCTTGGCGATGGTTCCGGGGAGGTCCTGCAGGACGAGAGGCTCTGCCGTGGGGTTGGCTTCGAGAAGGCGTCGGACGTGCAGGCCGATGCCGCCGCCGAGATCGACTAGGAAGGGGGTGTCGGAGGCGCTGGAGGCCTTGAAGGGGGTTATGAGGTGCTCTGTGACGGGGAACCACTCGAACCAGAAGCGGAGTCCGGCTTTGCTGCCGGTCATGCAGGTGTTGAAGCGCTCGGCCTTGACGGGGTCGTTGTGCAGGTATTCGAAGAAGTGGACGTCGGTGCCGAGGGCGTATTGGGCTGGGCCGTTGAGTTCGTCAGTGGGGTTCTTGTAGCCGTGGGTCTTGAAGTACTCGGGCATGCGGTTGCATGAGCGAGCGGAGGCTTCGTATCTAGTGAAGAGTCAGAGTTGTCATCAAGGGGTTGGGGGAAACGGACGCGGGACTTACACATGAACCACAAAGGCCTCGATGTGCTTGACAACCATTGCTTGCGACATTCTGTTGGCGATGTATTCCCTCTCGCCGGATTCTTGAGCATATCCCGCAGCTGTGACGACTCGCATGATTCGGACGACAAGAACCTCCTCGGCGTTGCACTGCGCGGCCAAGTCGACCGAGGAGATGGGGGTCCCGGCAAGGTCGACGAGGATGTGGAAGATGCGCAGGTCCACGGCCATGCGAATGGCGAATTGGCGCGGCGGCGTTTCGAAAATTTGCATAAAGGCGATTTGCTCGGGCGTGAGAACCATGCTGGGCAGGTTTTTAGCCAAGGCCAGAATTCGCTGACGGGTTGCCGGCGACAGTTGCTTGACCTGCTCGGGCTGGCCCGGCAGGTCTTCCAGCAGCTTGAGGGCGGATTCTACGTCCATCTTTGCGGTTTGGACTTGGAAGGGTCGGTTTGTTGACGAACTCGCTGAGAGCAAGTTGAAGAGCAGGAGCTGGCGGCGTCGCCTTTATCATTTCATGTTGTGAGCCCAACTTAGGCCTGCGCTGACATCAGTCAGCTCTCCCCCACATACGTCCGCCTGTTGATTGGCCATCGCCGAACTCTGCAGATGTGACATTGATCGGGCCGCAGTAGCGAACGCCGTCTGGGCCCGAATTTCTGGGCGTTGGGGTGCCATTGGCGAAGCTTGACACAGAGGGGTTGCATGGGATGCGAATGTGAGGGGTAATACCGGTGGCTTGATAGCCAAATGGATGCTTTGCGAGATGCTTGGAGCGGTGAGTGCGGACGTGAGATATGAGGACGCCGCGGCTGAGAAAAGTGGTCTCAACGCTTCCAGGCCGATGGCCAGACCCCTCTTCTCCTGCAGCCACGATGCAGGTCCCTGTCGCGTAGCTCGTTCCGGAAAGGTGCTGTGAACATGGCCAGCTGAGCCAACAGCTCCCCACATCAGTCTTGGCTAATAAGACTGTCCGTTATAGTCGCCTCGATTACCTACCTATCTATTCCCCCCCCCCTGGATTTGGGGTGCCAGATCCATAGGGCTGATTTTCCTGGACCGCAAACACTACAATTCCATTTCACGACTTCAGGTTCACAAAGCACTCAAAGAACTTGACAACAGTTAGAAGCAACCCTTTTTATTTTTTTTATTGAGAAGACCGCCCAGAACGCCTATAGTTAGGACAAAGAAAACACAGAAATATCTCCAGTCCCAAGACCCTCAAAGCCTCAGATAAACCCCGTCCCAGGGTAAGATGCCGCACTCACAGGCGTAACCTGCTCGACCTCCTCCCCAACCGCAAACCCCAAGAGCGCCTCTGCCCTCTTAGGATCCGCCGCCCTCAACCGCTGCTGAAGCTCCCTCTGCCTCCCCCACGCAATATTCAATTCCCCCTCCAACCTCCTCAGCACCTTCCCATCCATGACGCCTCCAATATTGAGCGCGCCCTGATGAATATCCGACACACGCACCACCCCCCACAGCTCTTCTCCCGACTGAATCAACTCCTTCACCATGGCATCCCACTTCCCGCTCTGGCAGTAAAACTCTGGATGCAAATCATCATCCACAGTCAGCCACTCATCCAAATACCTCCAGTTCTGCCACGCCGGCTCTTCCCCCTCCTCCCCCTCCCTAGCACACTCCTTACTCCCCTCCCGGAATTCATACTCATGATACTCCCGAAAGTGCAAACACCGACTGATATCCTCCCCCGGCCCCGCCTTTCCCCACACGGCGATGTCTGCGCGGTCGGAATCGGCGCAGTCGCAGGGGAGATCGGCCGAGGTGTGCGTGCAGCACCCGTTCCAGGGGCAGGAGGAGGAGGCGGTGATGCGGTGGGCGCAGCGGACAGGGTCAGAGTAGGGGTTTATGTAGCGCAGGCAGAGTTTCCCTTGCGGGGAGGGCTTGGCGAGGGTGAGGAAGGGGCGGGTGTCGCAGGGGATGCGGTGGAGGTGGAGGCGGATGCACATCTTGGAGATATACTAGTTTACTTTGATAGGGTAATGGTCGGTTGGTGGTGTTGCGTTGTCGTGTGATTCCCGGGCCTGGTTGTTTCGGATTGGTAGTGAGTGTTGGTTACTGGGCTTGCGGCTTGCACTGGTTGGCAGGTGTTTGCAGATGAGACGGGGTGGGACGGGGGGTTTTTATTTTGCGGGAGTTGTTCTAAATCCAGAACATGTTCATTGCTGCTTGAGGCTTGCATCTGGGGCTTGGGAAGAGACAAAGAAGGGGTTCATTGTCCGGGACAGGTGGGAAAGGGGCCCTTCAGGGGCACGTGGGCACCGTTGGAATTCTTCTTTGTATACTCGGCACTTAGAAGTCATTGTCTATTATTGTCTCCCGGCAGGGGCTCTTCCATCCGTGTGGGTCTTTGCTATGATACCTAGACAAAAGGTGCTGAAGATTCAGAATGTGTAGAACTGTGTTCGGGAGCTACCAAACCCGTCAATACTACTACATCTCGTGCTTGGATACTCTAACTGGCAGGTTGTGACAAAAAGACTGGATCAACTGCTTCATGCTTTCGTTTTCACTGGGGCGCAACTGACAGCTTGGATTGGTGTGCCATATTGTTGATCGTCTCTGATCGGGCAACCTCCCAAGTTTACGAGCGGGGTGCAGTCATGAGTCAGCGCGTTTCCTATATGAGTGCTGTGCATATATGTGGCCTCAGGTACCTAGGGTGCCAAGTCAACAATCCAACATCAACCTCAATGATCGAGTCTCCCTGAGACCAACATCTGGTATCCCAGGGAAAATGTCCGCCTCCAACCCGCACGGAATAGGCCGCTCGCTGCTTCTGGGAATGCCAGGTGAAATCCGGAACAAGATATACGAACTTCTTTGCACCTTTCCACGGCGAGGTGACCATGAGGGTGACGTCATCATTGTCAATTCTGAGAACTATGGAACAGAGCGCTTGGAGTGTGAGTGCTTGCTGGTTTTGATGCGAACAAATCGGCGTACGTAGCTACTGCTTCAGTGTTGCTGACGTCGCCCCCGAGCACAGAACTCCATGACGAAACAACATCCTTCCTCTACTCGGCGCATACCACTTTCGCAGTCACCTACAGCCATGAACGCAAGGACCGGAATCTCAAGTTCCTCCGCAATTGCCCTGGCCGTCACCTCCGTCGAGTCCAGTTAATCTCTACGGCCGCCCCACCCAGGGCCTCAACGCCCGCCGCTACAGTCTTCTAGACTTCAACCCCGACGTATTCGTCGCCCTCGCTGAAACCGCAGTCAACATCGAACACCTCACCATTTCCTCCCCACCAACCCACAACGGCTCCATTGTCGTGACAACTGGACCGCGTATGCAAGTCCCCGAGTACTCCTGGGCCGATCCACCGATTGAAATGCCCGATACGCTTCACACGTTGGTCAACTCAGAGCCTCGCTCGCCGTTCTGGCTAGGCGGCGACATTGCACTCCTGGAAGAGTTTGTGGCTTTTGTTCGGAACACTCTGATGGTGAACGAGCCTGGGGATAGCAACCAGCGCGAAATCGAGCGGATATTAGACGACCCGACTCATAGGGAACCGGCAGCAGTATTTGAGCAGGGTTTGGACGCGCCTGATGATGATGGAGGATGAAAGGCTGTTTATTCGCGAGATGGTGGGAATTTTGGGGACGTTTAGCCCGACGCTGAAGACTGTCGAGGTTGATGGGGTGGTGGATAGGAAGTGGATGGCGGCGGTGGCGGACTCGACGGCGTTGGTTGTTCGTGCAAGGCAGTCCAAGGGGAACGAATGGGACGTTGTTGGGCCCGGGGAGAAGCTGACAGGCTGTAAAGAGCCCGAGCTGTTGGCTCTGCCCGAACATCCATACCCGTCTAGGTCGCAGGTGTGCTGGGGCTTGCCCTGAGTGCGGCGGAGAAAATGCTGGGGAGATGGAGATGGAATGTTAGGGGGGAAGGACGTAGAAGGGTACTGCGATCCGGGGTTCGAAGACCCAGAAGTAGTTTCCCCGTAGGATTGCCGGAGACGGAGAGGGTTCTGAGGCAGATATTGCGTAGAAGTTGAAGAGTGCATGTCATGCATAGATGAAAAGCAGCCACCAGCATTTTCTTCATGCTTGGTCGCAGTGCACTTCATCAACAACACGTGAAATTTTCCTGACTTTTGGGACACCGGCCTGGAGATTACTTGAAACTAGAATCCGATTGGCGTTGTCGAATTGAAGGCCCTGAGTGGTGGACGATACGGAATAAAAGGGCTGAGGCAAGCCACATCCAGGCACCTCGGGAGGCGTTCCAGCAGGAGAGGCGAGAGCGGCAGGGTGAGAGTGGAGTGCTGTGCAGCGCATTACCGATGGAGGCGTTTCGTCGCCACCAGTTAGATTACACGCCTGCGCTTTTGAGACCGATCAAAAAAACGGTTCATGTTATCGTCTCCACCAAAAGTAGACCCGAAACCTCAGCCCCTAACTGCGTTTTAGCTGCCACGATAATTACTGGTCGAGTTCTGCTGTTAGTCCCGACGTCGGGCATCGGCGACTCACTGTCTTGTCGCGCAAGGCAGTCAAGCTCCCGAGTTAAAATTTGATAGGCATATTTGCAAACTGTCGGACACTTCATTCCCGAGCAATGGCGCGCCAGTGCAAGGCAGTTGAACTGCCTCGGACAGAGAGCCATGCTTTAGTGTCAACCTCTTTTATAAACTGTCCCGTCCCCAAGTAATATTTGCGGTGTCTCGACATCCAGTCGCCAGAGCACAAACACCCAGTCCGCAATTCATCAGACTCAGCAAAACAACGCTCAACACACCAACCCCCAAAATGCAGAACCACCTCCTCACCCTGCTCCTCGCAGCCTCCTCCCTACCCATGATCCACGCCCACCTACTCTGGATCAACTGGAAGACCCTCTGCCAGGGCGAAAGCTACGCGATCAAGCAGACGGCCATGTCGAGCCGCTGCCAGTACGTGCCCCCGAATGCGGCGGGGAAGCAGCCCATTTCCATCACCATCTTTGCCGACCCGGGCTACGTTTGCGACACGTATGCCTATGCCGATGCGTCCTGCCAGATCCGCATCATGTCGGCACTGGACGGGGAGGTTTGTGCTGGGGATAAGGAGTTCCGGAGCTATCGGTCGAATTGCTGGTTGGTGTAAGTGGAGAGAGGGAGGTGTGGAGGGGAGACGGAGATGTTGGGTGGGATTACAGGGTGGGTGGTTGATGGCTGGTGGTTATCAGAACGTTTGGTGTCAAAGCTTTCTTTCGTTGTACAGAATGTTGGTGGGATGTGGATTCGTTCATTTCTCGTAAGAAGTAGAGTACTGTAGAATCTTTGCCGTGTATTAATATTTGCTTCAAACTCACTGCCCGGCGGCATTGCCAACCAGCAGTCAAACCTGGTACTTCAATCCTTGCAACAACCAACTTCTACACTCCACCTCCCTCCCCCTCAACCTCCACAACCTCTTTCGGCAACCTAACCACCTCCCCCCTCCTCCTCTTAACCTCCTCCGCCTCGCTCACCCTTCCCATCCCCCTAAGCAAATCCTCCATCCGCAACGCGTACTGCACCCACTCGCCATCACTCGGCGCAGCGAGAAAGCTATGTCTGAATTCCGCGGCCGTCTGCATGTCTCCTGCCTCGATGGCGCGGGTTGCGCCGAGAAAGTAGCACCCGCGGTAGATCTGGCGGGACTCGAGGGGCCAATGAAAGGGGGGTTGGGAGTGGGAGTATTTAGTTGTCAGACGGGCGAGGATAGAGTAGAGGCGGGTGTAGAAGGTTTGGCTTTCTTTATTCAGGGTTGTGGTCAGGCTGGAGTTGGGGACTGAAATTCGGAATCGGGACTGGGTGAGCAGAGCGTCGTACTCGATGGCGAGAGTGGAGGTGTGGGATTCGCCGAGGGTGGAGGAGGCTTTGAGTGCGAGGGAGGAGTATTTCTGCAGCAAGGACGCCGTCAGAGATGGAGGAGGGGAGGGGTGAATGATGAGGTAGGCGCGGTGGGTGTGTAGCGTGGAGATGCTGTCTTCGCCGAGGAGAGAGGAGAGCGTGTCGGTCCAGAGGCGCCACGCGAGGGTGGTGTAGGACGAGATTGCGGTGATGTTGGGTGTGGATTCAAAGAGGAGCGTGAGGGATTTTGAAGCGTGGGCTAAGGGGTGTCCGGGGGCTTTCCGAGCAGAGAGGGCCGAAAGATACCGGAGGAAGGTGAGGAGGATGTCAGGGCGGTTGTCATTTAGTGCGAGCTGTGGGGCGGCGATGCAGCAGTCCCAGACAGAAGCAATGTGGCCGTCGGCAAGGACATCTTCGAGCTCAAGAAACGCTGCGCGGAGCAGACGGCCGCCTTGGCGAAATTCCCCTTGTTGGAATTGTAAGAGGGCGCCAAGGAAGTGGGATATCATGGTCGGGTTGTAGTGCCCTATTTTGGTAAAGCGCGTTGCAGTGTGCCAACGGGGGTCTGTCTCAGGCCAACCAAGGATGAGGTTGCGGAAGGAGACCATGGCTGTGAATAGGGGCTGGGACTCGCTGACGTTGAGGATTTGGGGTCGGCCGTAGTTCGTTTCACAGTCGCCTGGATACAGGCGCCTGACCCCCTTTTTGCCCTTGACAGCGATAGAGGTATAGACAGGCCCATGCCGCTTCTGTCGCTTGGCCGTGGTGTATTTCTGCCAATTCCATCTTACGAACTGGGCTTTGTACATTCGGGCGCTGTGGCTGTCAACAAACGGATGACATTAGTCGGTGGTCTCACTCACGTTGCTCGGAATTTGTGGGTTTCTCGCATGAGCTCGATGACATCTTGAAGGCGCAGGTTGTCCCGAAGGTAAAGGTCCCCGATTACTGCTTTGACGCTCTCCCAGTCCGCTTGGTTGGAGGGCGTTGTCGCGAAGGGCATGTTGGCATGTTCTCCCGTCCGGGTTGATTTGTAGAGGTCGCGGATGTAGTGGGAATGCGGTCTTGATATGGCACGGTGCATCCCGCGTAGGGATATAGAGAGAAGGGAGCCTCCTGTGTACCCGGAATACGGGCTCGCGGGGAAGGAGTGCTTATGCAGGCCCGCGACCCAAACGATCCGCATTTAAACAACGTGGTTTATGCTCTGCCGAATTAGATTGGCCTTCGGAAGTGTCCTATCATCATCATTTCGTAGCGATAATGTGAAACGATGGCGGCTACTTGCCTTCGTTACACGGCAGCATGATGCGAAGCAGACCACAAGGCACATGGGGCTGGGAAACAATAAAGTTGTGGGTTCTCAATTCTGTATCTGGTGGAAACGGGCCGGGCTAAATGAAACCCCAGACGTACCGTATTTTCTCTCTAAATTGGGTTTTACGGGCTGGGGTTGGGATTCTTGTAGAGGGGACCGAGCACGAGTGAAAGCCAATCCTGTGTAGAAATACGGTCGCGCCGCACGACCTGCTCGTTCATCCGTCCCATCTTCAAATTCCTGGACGCCCCTTTGGGAGAGGGGGGGGGGGGGGGGGGGAGGCAGGAGATAAATCGTAGGGCTGTCAGAACCGCGGTGGACGTAAACCTGTGAACCTTCGGCGCGCGCCTGAGCTATGCCTTCGAGGATCCTCTCGTCTGTAACATGTTCGATCTTGACGGCCCTGCCGTAGGGGCCGAACCAACCCGGGAACCAACTCAGTAGCCGGGAGAGGGGGCGGGACTCGGTAGGAGTGCGCAGTTTGGCCGTCTTTGTCGAACCTGCTTGTAATGGTCGGGTAAAGCACTGCTCGCAGAGGTCGACCCGTTGGAACCAGAAGTCGTCACGGGCCTTGTGCGACAATTCAGTATAAATAGGACACTCTGTCTCGTCACGCAGAGTCAATGCTCCATCTTTATACCACTCCTCGCAGTGAAACCAGGCAGGGCCTTCACGGCTACTCTAGAGGATGTCGAGAATTCGCTTCACCTTTTTTTATGACACTGGCCCCATCTACTCTTCGGGTCTCACGCCAAGATCAACGTGGTGTGAGCAGCCTTCCACATGGCCATTTATCTGAACTAAATTAGGGCAGTCGCATTGTTTATGGCGTGAAACCGTACGTAGGCACATTGTGTCTTTCTCCTCTGCGCTCTTTGTGTAGGTTGTGAGTTGTGAGTTGTGTGGGTTTGGTGTGTGCAATGCGTGTGTTTTTGTGACGAATCTCATTGCCCAGGACCAGCGGCCAGTTTTATGCAGGCTCCGCGCACAAAGGTACCCTTTGCTCAAAGGAAGAGGAGAAACACAGCCCTTGGACGCGGCTAGTACGGCGACTAAGCAAGGTCCAGGAGACGCCCAATCCGAGCTCTTCACCCCGACTCCGAAATCGATGGCCAGTTTCGGCAGCAACTCCGGGCTCTCGCTCACGATTTTATCTCAAGCAATGCCATGATTTCGTCTTCCTCGCAGCTCGACTTCAATCAGGGCTTTCATGATCCGCTCCTCTCTCTAGGAGCGGGGGCTTTCCAGCACAACGGTAATGTCCCTGTATCCGCTTCGTTTTATTCCCGGCCTGTTAGCATCGGCCAGCACATTTCTGGCTTTCCGATACCTGGTACAAGGAGCTCTGTCAGCCCGGTCAGCCGCAGCTCGGCTTGGCTAGATTCCCCCTCTTTGGTTTCCCGACCGGTGGGCTGTTTCTTGACACGGACGCGCGTATCCCACAGCTGGCCAAGATGCTCAACGCGGACCAGCTGCGACATCTGCGTAATCCCGGATCTTTCTAGTAGGAGTCGCCCAAGTCCTTCATTACCACCACAGGTATCAAACCTTTGGCTTCTTTTCTGTGTTTTTGTCGACTCTTTTCTTTTCTTTTCCTTGTACATGGCTACTAACCCTCTTCTAGGGCACCCATCCACGAGACTGGCTCGCATTCGTCTAAATCCACGTTAGGGAGTTAGCTATCCAAAATGTTGACCATCCTGCATGGCATTGGCCTCAATTAGACGGAAGCAGCTGAACTGTTATTCCCGTTCTTTGCCGACAATAATGCACAGCCGACGATAATGTTTTCAAGCACAACCCCGCGACTGGGCTCAGAGACTATTTGCGGTTATCAGCACACCATCAGCTTTTTAGTCCCCGACATCAATCAGTCAGAACCCACCAGCGGACCCAGTGAACTTCGCTATCATCGGGGCCTAGGCGAGCTTCCTACCATCAGCAATAATAAGTTCAGGCTTTTTGAGCGCCGAATCACTATCTTAGGATGCCTGAACCGCGATCACGACGCATCACGCTTCTTGGTAATGCTTATTGCTGACTCAGCCGACAACCTGATGGATGGTGGTGATCTTCTCAACTGGACAGGCCCGAGCCATTGTAGTGATCTTCCATAGCTCAAACTACCTCAAACACAGTTCTCGGGGAACTTGAATTGAGCCACGAAGCGACAGCGTCCCTGTCCAGCTCCTCGTTGCCCCGCTGCCATCCGCAGACGATAGCAATCCCAATTCGCTAGAACTCTCCATTACCGTGTCTCTCCAAAACCATATTTGTTATGCCCGTTGGCGACACATACATGGGGTAGCAGCAGAACGAGTTAGGTTGCCTACCGGAATCGAAGCGGATCCAGCCGAGAACGCCGTTTGCTACGAGGGTAAAGGCTCGGTCATAGTCGCCAATCATGCCAACCCGCACCGAGAACTTGTAGTCGTTGGGATTGTCGTAGGGGTCCTCCAGGGGGGCGCCTTTAGTAGCAGAGTTAAGCAGTCCCGAGACTGTAAGGGACAGTCCCTTGGCGTTGGATTTCGGTGCACACGGCTCCCCGTTGGGCTTGAGCCCTGGTGGATCTAAACGCATCCCAAAAGGCGCCTCCACGTGCATCCATGACGACCAGTAACAGTCTTGCGGGTAGTAAATAGGGCGGCCCAGCCATGACCAGGAGGGGGCAGGACAAGGAGGGCCTGGGGACCCTGCCACTGCCCAGGCCAAGCTTTTGATGAAACATAGTGTAGAGTCGCTCAATCGTCCGAGGACACAGCTGAAGCCAGTTCTCTTTCGTAGCCGTTCCACAATACCATGGAGGGCCACGAGTCTGCCGCTTGGAAAGGTCAGGGCACGGGTCGAGTAGTAGCACAAGGCCTGCTCCCAGGCGCGGTGGAAGTGAAGATGTCCGAGGCCGTGCTTGAAGCCCTGTCCAGGGTCCGTGCTGTCCAGCTGAAGCTGGTGTGCCGGGTGGACATGGGTCGTGGCCAAACTTCCCCGAATGTCTCGCAATGATAGCTCCAGGCTCCTGTGCCAGTGGCGGATGGCATCACAGTCACTGGGCAGGCCCGACTGGGAGGTAATACCGTCGAGACACTCCCAGTAGAGCTGGGCTGGCATGAAGTGTAGGATACGCCGGGAGAGAACGCGCTCCTGGAAAACCCAGCCGCGGGTGTTCAGAGGGCCAAGCTCCATGTCGACCATAGGGATCTTGCTGGGCGGATAGTAGTTGGTAAAGTACATGTGGCCGTGTCCGCCATCGCCATCACAAAAGTGACAACCGTGGTCGACGCGACAATTCACCCGGTCGCTGAGTTGGGGTAGTTGGAAGGGGAGGTTCTTGCTTAGGCATCAAGGTCACACGCCAGCCTTGGCACATAGTCATTTATTTGTTTCTCGACTCTATAGATTTTTAGAGAGACAAAGGTTTAGCATCGTAGAGATCCTTTGTAATTAACCTGAATTTGGTGACCGTATGATCAGAGCGGGTTTGGTGCTGGTAGGATCCCCCCAGACAAATTGCTATCTGAGAGCAGGTGCTAGATAACTTGGAACTCACTGCGGCTTGGGTAGCGACGTATCGACGCTAATGGTTAGGAGATGTGGAATACCCAAAGTTAGCGGACCGCATCTTGCGCAGTTCGTGTCGGAGGGCTAACGCCTGGCTCTCAACAAGGTAACCGGATCGGCTTGTCCGAAGCCTATTTTCTGCCAAAGCTGGAAGTTCATATCCCAACACGTTCCGCTGCTGGGTTGGGCCTGATAGATTCAATGGGGATGCTGGAAGGGGCTGAAGAGGGAGCCTTAGGGAGGATCTCTGTGCACCGGGCGCTGACGCCCTAGGTCGAGCAATAGGCAACTCAAGCACCTTGCAAGGCGTGATGTTCTCCCCGTCGTCATCTAGCCTCGCTTTGGTCGTCGGTATTACTGTGGTCGCCAGGTGGATCCCCGCGTTCAGCCGAGAACCGGTTACCTGCTGGGTAGGGTGATTCTCTGACCAGTTTTCTTGCCGCGATGGTAGAAATTGCAACCTGTGTCTTGATGCACCGCTTGCTGGAGCGGAGGCGTGCCTCACCGATCCTAAGGTGGCTGAGAGGGCGGGGAGTGGGGGATAATTCCCAGTGGCTCTGTCGGGGAAGACGGAATCCAAGACTGTTCTGTGTCGGAGAATATACCGCCGAGGCGACAACTCAGTGATGTCTAGGGGGGGACGCCAGTCTCGCGGAATGTTGAGACACACCGCTTCAGATACCATCAAATCGCCCCTCCTGCGCCATATCGCGGACAGAATGGACAGAGATTCATAATAGCCCTCGTGCTCCTTCCCCAGTGCGCTTTTTTTGCCGTTGACTACCACCATGCATGTGGCTTCAGCATCGTCTAGGCGCTGCTGCCTCAGGTGCACCATTGATACGGCTTGGAGGATGTGGAGCGCCGGGAGGAATGCTGGGCCTGAATCTGTCTCTGGTAGGGGGTCCATAGTCGTGGTGGCTTGCTCCCAACGTCCTTGGAGGCAACAGCAAAAAGCAAGCTGGGTCTTAAGCAGGCCAAGATCTCTGTTACCCGACGTAGCCCGGTTGAGCACCTTCTGGAGGCACCGCTCTGCTGCTGAGTAGTCCTTGGCAACAAAATTCGCATGGGCGAGCACCTCGAGGTTGCGAAGGACGTCGAGCTCGACATCTGATTCTTCGTCGGCCTCCGTCCGCATCGTTGACGCGTCATCCGAGGGGGCGGCTTCTGGTGATTCCTGTACCGGGGGAAGCCCATCTCTCCAAATTCCGATGCTCTCCCGCCTTCTCGAGGCGAGTACCGATGCGGCTTCGCTCTCGCCCACTTGGGTGCCTGCCGTTGAGCTCGCGGCGTTATAAAACCTCTGGGCTGTCAGGGCGAGATGTCCAAGATTCGCCGACTGCCTATCGCTCTGGCGGGCAGAAGCTTGCATGGACCGATTCACAGCTTCCTGGAGCTTCTGCAGTTGACCAAATAGCAAATCTTGAGTTTCACGAGTGCGGAACGTGAGAGAGCTAGAGTAAGGTCGGTCAGCGGGGCGAGCCAAGGGATTTGTGGTAGGTATCCTGGAGTTAACTGGACAGCTTACACATTGAGAACGGCCAAGGCGGTCTGCATGGAGCAATTTGACTGGTATATCTTTTGAGTGAGACCGAGTACCCCGTCCCGATTGGCGATAAACCGATAGCATAGACGCGCCTTGTGGGCCGCCTTGATTTGATTCTCGCTGAAAACACCGTCTTCTCCGGCGATTTTGACGACGAGGGCCCTCAGTTCTTCCACTGCCACATTGCAATCGCCCAGCGCGCAGTCGATTAGCGCCCACATGCCCCCATCAACATGCGCAAGTGTCAACGGACCCTTGCGACAATTGCTGATGGCGGTTTCAACCGATCTGAGGAAGCCATCGAGCCGCTTCACCTCGCCCGACAGCTTGCTGATCCTGGTGCCGACCCCACCGATTGCGCGAGAAAGTTTGTACAAGGTGGTCGAGACCTGAACCAGTCAGCGTTTGTCTTTTTGTTGTGAGGAGTTGAGCAAGGAGCCTACCGTGGCCACCGACACGACGAGGGATGCTGCGCCGGCCGCGCATGAGATCGGATCCATTCTCAACGCACTCTTGACACAGCACACCTACTTGGGGGGGGTTGGTTGGTTTGTTGCAGAAACGCTGGCGACAAACCGGGATTCAGCGCGTTCTCGTCGAAATGGATGACCCATGTCGAGAAGGGCGCCTACAAGCCTCTTGCCCATCCCCGATCTGGAACAAAAGGCTGTTCAGCCCGCAAAGTCCGATTCGCTAGCGCCAGATTCAAGAAAGCAAAAGGCGCAGCGCCATCTCAGCTCCGGAAATTGCGTTGTTTGCGGCCAGGGGAAAACGCGCCCTCCCGACGCGTCGCAGCCACGACCTTTTTGATGTCAAGGAGGAGCCAATTTGTCACCTTGGGCCGAAGGCAGCCCCCAAGCTTTACGATGATTCCTGACGTTTTCGTCGAGAATATTGTTGCGTTGGTAGTGTATTGATAGGACTCGGATTTCCGACCGAAGGATCTTGTGCACCTCGTCACACTCTATGCGGTAAAACAACATTTAGAACATAGATTAGGTACTATCCCATCTGACCTCCCCTCAAATTCACCCTCTGATGTTCAATAAGTCAAGTGACCGGCTTTTGGAACACCCCTGCTTCTGGAACAGCCCCTGCGTCAGACCCCGCACAACACCACAAACTTCAATTGCCCACAACTTTATCAACTAGATAGCTACAAGAATACAGTCTTCAGTTCCAGAATCCTCTTCTTCTTCTCTTTCAGAAACTTCAAGGTCCTCTCTACCAGCTTCTCTCTGTAAACGACGGATTTCCTCAATCCCCGCAAACTGCGTGTTAGGGTTAACTTTAACCCTCCTTTTTTTCCGGCCTTTTATACGTTCCAGGCTTTTTTCTACAGCCTCTAATTAATACATCATATTTGCCAGTTGGAAAATAACATTATTAAAGGCTTTTACAGTCTTACGTAAAAAAAACTAGTCGCTAACGGTCCGTTTTTAGCCGGCTAGAAAAACCTGCCCCTAAACACGGAAATCCTTCAGCTTTTTAAGGGTAAACCACAAAAGCCAGTCCTCTAAATTCTTACCTAAAATGGGGTTATAGACCGCTTAAAGGCTTATGGAAACCGTAACGGTTACTTAGCTAACGTTACTATTAGAATTCTTAATAATAAGGCCGTTACTTAAGGGCTTCTTAAAGCTAACCGGCTAAAGGCCTGTAGCTTTTTAACCGGCTTTAATGTTAGATTTAATTATTCTACAGACCCTAACTTACCAGTAGCATTCCAGAAAGGCCCTCTTTTCAGTAACAGTACCTTCGTTAAAGCCAGAAATAACCTTATTATACCTAACTTTATACCAGGCCTTTAATAAGCCGAAAACAGATAAATCTAAGGGCTGGAGAATGTGGGAGGTGTAGGCTGGTAAAAATAATAACTATACGTTATTTAAAAAAGCCAGCTATATGAATTTTTTAGTGGTATAACTGCCGTAGCCATCTAAAATAAAAAGGCGTTTCTTTAAAGGGTTAGTTAGCTAAGTCTCTGGAAGAAAGATATTACGAAGCTAGGTAACGGCAGTGTTATCGTTAAACTAGCTGTTTTTAGTAGTTTTCCACTTCCAGCCCTTGAATGGCTGTAGATTACGTGGATATTACTATTATTAAAGGTTTCCACCTTTAAAAATAACGATTGGGTTTAAATACCGGCCGTTAGCGGAGATACACTTAATAATTAAAGTCCAGATTTAGTCTCCTTATTTCTTTTTTTAAAATTTCTTTCTTTCCTTAAACTTAATAACCAGGCCGTTATCTCTAATACTAGAAGTAATGCTAGTTTCATCTATATTATACCGATTCTTAATTAAAATAACCTTTACCCCTAGAAGCTTTAAGTAGTCAAACTAGGGCTAAATAACAGCCTTACAGGCTTAATTAGCACAGTTTATATAAATTCTCTAAGGTCTGATAGTGGTAATAGATGGATTTCTAACTAAAAACCGGCTAGTCTAGCGTTTTCTAAAGGTCTCGTCGTCTCTAAGCATTCTTCTAACCAGTCTCTGAATTTAGGCGTGGGTTAGAGGGTAACTAAACGACCCCTGGAATAGAATCCATTTAGTTAAACGTTCTTCTATGGCCGGAGAGAGCCTTTAATTGATAATTTGGGCCTTGGAGGCTGGCTCGGAACTGCGAACCTGATTAAAGAGGGTAGTAGGGGGTATGCCATGGTTTTCAGCAGAGCTGCGGAGTAAGCCAGTTTCTGCATACTCCGCCAGCGCATTCTGCAAATCTGACTCCGTATATCGCTTCATTATTCAATTCTAAACCGAATGAAAAAAACAGGGAAAGGATTGAACTAGAATTAGTTGAGTTGTGGGCGATTTAAATAGGTGAGTTGGGTGGCGGGTGGTGAGTCACTGATGACAAATCTTGTTCCAAACCCATGGGTGTTCCAAAAGCCGATTACTTGACTTACGCAATATGCATGTGCTCGATTCAGTTAGAAGCCTCCTACGCGAAGGCGGACCCTTGATTTCGCCGCATGAATGGACGTGTTTGCACTAGTTTACCGAAAGGACGACGAGACAATCGACAATTGAGATGGCTGGGATCTGACTGACTAGCGAGGAAATCTTGTTGTTGGCAGGGTTGCAAAACACTGAAAATGGAACAGGCACTATACGCACCCGTTTGACATGCGTAGTTGAGAGCTTCATCCGGGGAAGAATGAGGAAATGTAAAGCCCAAGAAACAACCAGATTTAAAATCCAGACACCCGGACCTCCATTTACAATCAACCACACCTACCAAATCTAACCCACATGGCCCACATAGTCATACTTGACACACCCCGCCTGGACCCACCCACCAGCACCATCATTACTATCACCTAGAAAATGAACAACGTTAGCATCACCCTCACACCCAAAGGTCAGACAGTCACTCTACTTACATCGATCGAAATTCTTCACCATCAACTTCTCACAGGTCTCGCCCTGTATCGGCTCCCAAAAAGACTGAGTCCCCTCCTCCCCCTCAATCTCACACCCCTCGATCCAGCTCGCAACATACGACGTGAGGGCATTGCCAGCCATAATCTTCGGTTCGTACTTCGGCATTTCGATAGTGGGGTTCCCTGGCCTCATGTGATATGCATTGCTTGGCGCCATTGGATTGGTCCTTCCGGAAGACGTCTGCGAGATGGGGGGATGGCTTGTCGTAGCAGGTGCGCTTCCAAATTTTTCGGGGGGTTTGTGGGGGCGGCGGTGGCGGAGGGGGAGGAGGCGATGGTGGTGCGGGCTGTTCGATGCGGAATGAGTAGACTCCGCAGAGGTTGTCGAGAGAGCCGGTCATTTTCATGGCTTTTTCGGAGGGTTTGCCCACGTATGGAGGAAGAATAGGGGTTGTCAGCAGTCCGGGGCGGAGGACAATTTCATCGAAGAATGTGAGAAACGAAAAAGAAAAGGAAGGCAAGAAAAGAGGTGCACATACAATAGCTACCCTGAAGGCGCGGCGCCCCCTTCCCCCACGGCACATGCAAGGCCAAGTTCGAAATCCAACGACGCGGTTTCGAACCTACTGGCGCTGCTACCGAGCCGAGTCGGACCTTTGGTATCGGCTCACCCTTGTAGTTCATTAGCTAGTCGAGCTCCTTTCCTAGGTTCTAGTCAACCTCGGTGCAGGGGCGCGCACCACGGTCGGCCATGTCCAGTCCTCAAATGCCATCGTCGTGTAAACGGTTGAGCGTGCGGCGGTCCGGTTTCCGTGCATGACCCGGACGCCCACCCAGTCGAGGAAGAGCAAGCTGTGTCGCAGTACTGGATGACGCCGCGGAGCGAGCAACTAACATTGCAGGTCTCGGCAACGCTGCATCCCGAGGTCGGTGTGGGCGCCGCTGTGATGGTTGGGGGGTTGGGGTCGCCCCCGTGGGCGGCTGGGCGTTGAGGAACTCGGTCTTGAGTGTATTGACGCGCTGTAGGGCGTTGCCGCCGGCATGGATCAGGGCGAGTATGAAGCCGAGTACGGCGAGAGAGTCGACCTGGGGTGCGGGCAGCTGGATGTTGGCGCCGTGCGCGCGAGCCCATACGACGAAGCCGTTCAGTGCCGCTACGAGAGCCGGGTCGAGAAGGTTGATGTTGGGCATCTGGTACTGATTCGAGTCACCCACGGTCAACTTGGGGATCCCAGCTACCAAGACCGCCGGGAGTAACAGCCTGGCCCGGACAAGCGTGGCTAGGGAAAGAAAAATGTCGAGCACAGAAAGGAAAAGAGTGAGAGGAGGAATGATGATGGTGAAGATGCTTGGTACCCCACAAAGCTTGTAGAGAGGCGCTCTCGGGCATCTCTATATCCAACATCTCATTCATTTTAGCATTGAAGCTGGGGATAGAGTTCAGCTGTCACCATGTTGTCTCTCCGCGTTTGCCTCAATGTCACCCCTCGTACCGATTGCGTGACGCTACTTGGGGCTTGAGGACCTCAGACTCGAGTTTGCGGGACCTGGCCGTGGCCGTGAGGCTGCTGCGGCGCGGGGTGTGACTGGAGCCCCTTTTGCAAACCGTGGAGGTCTATCTAAGCGCTGCAAACCGAGCAAACACGGCCAGAACCCCGACTAGCATAGGGCGCTGCCCTGTTGGTCGTCCTGTTCGTTCTGGGCGGCGTATTCGAGTTGTTTGTCGTATATTGTAAAGTTGATAGTAACGGTTTCAGCCAGGAAATCTTGATAGTATAGGGAAATGCAATTCTTGTGCCTCCTGAGGCCTAGGAGAGAGGGTGGTTGGTATTGGGGGGTGGAGGGAATGGAAGGTAAAATTGGTGAGGGTAACATGATGAGGGCGGTTAGGGTGAGTGGGTAAGATGAGTGATGGTTGAGAGTTGGATGGTGGACTTACGACCTTCGTTTCCTATGCCTGGATGGGGGGATGTCTGCCTCTGACGGGTTGTTGTTTTTGCTCCTGACTTTATTTCCTTCTGTTTTCGAATCAGGTGTTTCTTTTACGGACTGCCGTTCCCTGGTGGCTTAGCTGCAGATTCGCCCTGGAGTAGAGTTTCAGTTGAATAGCGATGACTTATTTGCGAACTCGTTTCGATCCTGTGGAACACAAAACAGAGCGGTTTTCTGGCCGTTCGGCAAAAGAGTGACGGAATTGCTTATTCTAGATAAAAAGGAGAGGGTGGCAGAGAGCCAGTAATATAGTGGTGGAAGGTGGCGAGTCACGTGGCCAACCAGGTGACCATATTGTATCACAAGGGGAGATACTGTGGAGTATAACCTAATTGCAGAGTTTTAGAATGTGTCTTGATGAAAGCCCCCTTGTCGGCGCGTTCGATGTACATTTTGTTGGGGATCGGCCGGCCCAACGTGGCTTAGACAACGTGAGGAGCACGAAACAATCCTCCGATTATGAGGGTCGTGCCACGGGACCTGGGGAGGGGGGACCAGTCTCCCGTTTGGGCGGCGTGACCCGTAAGGGTAGCTTTCCCGTCTCCAATGATCGAGTGGCTCGTGGGAGATAGACCACGAGGCAGGAATAGCGTGGCGTAAAGAGCGGATGCTGAATGTGGAGAAATGGGATGAGGTCGGCATGACAAAAGAAGGCTGCCTTGGGCGTTACTCGTGTCTGCTTCTCGAACGGAGTGGTGAGTGCTGAGTCACAGCTCTTTGAATTATCTCATCTGAGCGACGAGGCATGCATGACAATGACACATGAAGGAAACTCGTAGCGTATTGATCGGATGAGATGTTGAGAATGCTTCGATTATATCAATGCAAGACCTTTTGCTCCCTCTCCTTTTTGAGCCAACAGCAGCGAACATGTTTCTCGATCTATTCAAGCGCCCATCTCTCAAATCCGAGGGTCACTTGGCCACATCACCGCGGCCTCGCAACTGTCAAGCCAGCAGTCAAGCCAATAGTAACAATGGGTTCCGATCTCTGACAATTTTGCCGAGACTGATGAAGCGACCGTAGAAAACACCGCCAAACCACATCATTCGACCCCCTGTTCGCAACAGCCATGGCCAAAAAGAAGCAACGGGGGGACTGCAGGAGAGACATCATCTGGCAAGTCGAAGGCGAAATCGAAGGCCAAATCGAAGTGCAAATCGGCGAGTCGTAAAAAGCCTTGCCCAAAATCGCCGGTATGTCCGTGGCTGTTCCACTCAGGTGCCTTTGTCGTGTTTCGGCTACTAATGTTGGATAGGGGCACTACCAACGATCGCAATGCGAACGATGCGTCCGGATGGGGTACCAGGACTGCGACTTATAGAGAAAGGGTGCAGTCTCTTGTTCCAGGTGCATCGAGTTGGGGGAGAGCCAGAACTGCGTTCCAGTGTAAACGAAAGAGGGGGCGGGGGTCAATGAAGATGAAGAGGCTGAGCCGCAAGGAGGTGTTTGCTAAGGGCTGTGCCAAAGCAAATTTTGGGCGTCTTCATTCCCGTATCGGTTCGGGCGTAAGTCTGGATAGGTATTTTCGATGACACACATATCGGAAAGTGTTACCTACTAGTACATAAAAAGGAGCCTTGTCACATATGTCGTTGCAGTTTGTGACCCTTTTCCCACTAAACTCATCGCCTTAACAATGTTACATACCTAGCCGCTAAAATCGAATCCCACGATAACATCCCGATGTGTACCGGCCTCCTCCTGCTACGTGTCTCTTTAGCATCTGAGAGTACCTCTACTTTTCATGTAAGAAAAGTGTGCAAGACACTTGGTACTACTGTCGAACTGCAGCGGCAGTTCTTGGCACGCAGGCGCGCAGGAGCCTTTGGTCATGTGCTCTTCTCACACAGAGGGAGCTTTCTTTTGTATTTAGTCGGGGAGCTCCGCTCCCCCCCTTTCTACCTAATCAAGTCACTTTGCAACTGCACTTCCGCTGCTCCGATGAGCTCCGTACCCTCAGTGAAACGTTCCACAGCTGGGTATTTTCGAAACAAGAAATTCCATTAACTGCTATTTCCCCGCCGTATGTGCTACCTCCTCATTCTCACAAGAGTCCCCGAACGGTTCAACTAAACCACTTTACTCCAGCTAGGATGAAAAGGACCTCCGGTCCTCGCACTGTTAAACACCCCGCACCTAATTGGGCCGGACAACGCCATAGGTAGCGTAGGTCTGAGTCATCCATGCAACCGTGGCAGAATTTGACCGGAGTCAATCTGTTAGCAACCTCCGGCATCAACACATCACAGCTGCACAAGGGCAGTAACACGTCTGTGCCGCTACGAGAAGTGATGATGGAAGGTGTTGTGTGAGTGAGGTGCAGAAGCATGAGGAATTGCAACATAAGTCTCTTTGACACCAAACTACACTATTTGGACAGGGTCTGTAAGTCCGGAAGAGTGGGGCCGGGTACTTCGGGGTGGCGACTGATGGATGAAAGTGGGGCCGTCCGGGTTCCGTACGGGAACTGCCCGAAGGAAAGAAAGAGGCCGGCGGGAGGATTGGTTGGCTGTCTTGGCCATGCGCCTTCGGCACAACTCCTGACCACGTCCACGTAGCCGGTCCCGCCAGGAGTCCCTGCGCCGCGTTGGGCATTGCGTGCGCCGAATAAACAACCTTCCTGAAATGGCGAGCTATCAACTTGAATACACTCACATTGTCGCCGTACATCCGCAGGCTGCACCAGTAATCACCGCACAACTAAATTGAGCAGGATTCACCTGCGCGACGCGGTTCCAGCATGCCTGGCCGACCACACGGCGGCACTCGGGCGACGACCACCAACCTCAGTGCCGTCCAGACACCCCCTTTTTGACCCTATCCCTCCCACTCGTCACATCTCACAAAACACTCAAATAACTCCCATCATCCTCCATCATCACCTCCCTCACCTTGTTCTCCA
>Ga0247758_1001124_pt1 | contig 21535 bp, 10 predicted proteins | sample UWRJL156409C4_FD_180950 | JGI IMG/M metagenome (GOLD analysis project Ga0247758, IMG submission 180950) | Plant litter microbial communities from Arlington Agricultural Research Station in Wisconsin, United States - UWRJ-L156-409C-4 | ecosystem: Environmental > Terrestrial > Plant litter >...
ACAGTACTTATTTTTATGTAAAACGTACTGGGAACTTTAAAGGAGGCCCAGCTTCCTTATTAAGTCTAGGGTCCTTATAACCCTGGTTAAAGGTTTTAATAAATATCCTTTCATACCTATTAAAGAGTTTCCTACCGCTTCTTAGGTTCTAAGTCCTATAATAGTCTTACTCTTTAATATAGTAATTTAAATGTCAGATCTTATCTTATTTTTTTAATTCTTATTATTAACTTTAATTAGTTTAAATTCTTTTAATAAAACTCCACAATCAGGTTTAAATACTTAAAGTTCTTAACTAGTTCCTATAAGTTACTTTTAAGGCTGTAATTTAGTTACTTAATAAGATATTTAAACGTGTTTTTCCCTTTCTATAAATCTATAACTTCCTTAACGTTATACTTATCTTTATTAATGTCGATTTTAATCTTCTTTTTTAAAGGAACTTCCTTTAAGGCGGGTTTTAAAAGTAAGATGTAAAAGGCCTTAATCCACACCTTTATACTAGCGGGTAGGTTTAGTTTATAATTAAAGGTGGTGACTTTTTTCTTAATTTAGAACAGTCTATACCTTTTAAAGTTAAACTTTTTACTAGGTTATTTCAAATACAGGTTTTATAAAAAAAGGTAAACATGGTCCCCCTTTTAAAAAGTCAGTCCCTTAACTCGTTCATTATTATAATAAAGTCCTTTTTTAAGTATTAGTTACTTAATTTAATATTTATTAATAAACTTCTTTATTTATTCACATATAAACTTAAATTCGGCTTATAAGTGGTTATATAGTTCTTACATCCAGTCTACACGGATTATAACTTAAGGGGTGCTAGTAGGCGGGCCTTAACAGAGCTTAGGCTCTTTACTATAATTAGTAAAAAATAATAACACACCTATTAACTTAACTAACGTTATGTTATAAGCTATCTGTATTATTAATAACAACTTAAGTTAATTATCTTATTTAAAGTTAATATAGGTTTAAAAATATGTTATAAATATCTAATTAACTTACTTTATTTAACTGTCCGTTTATAGGTGAAATATTATTAAAAGCTTACTTTTTACACTTATTTTTTACATTAATCCTTATTAAAACTTTAATATAATTAGCTTATCTTAATCTGTAATAATATTATTTAATTAAAGGTGTCGTAAAACCACCTCTTTTTTAAAGATATAAGTAAATTATTCCACTATTATATCCTTTAAAGTTAGTAGAAAGTAAGCTTATTTTATTAATCTGTCAATTATTATAAGGATCTGGTTATAAGTGACTCTTATAACAAGGTCCCTAGATTTTAAGATCCTAATAATAAAGTTAAGTAAGATAAAGCTTTATAATACCTGTAGTATAGGGAGTGGTTTAAACAGTTTATATAGCTTATAACGTCGGTTTTACTTTTTATAATAAACATTACAGTTATTAACCACTTCCTTAACCAGCTTCTTTATTTTTAAAAAAGCATACACCTGCTAAGCTTATATAAGGGTCTTAACTCGGCTTATATACCCTTTAAGTTAAAACTTATAAACTTATTAAACGTACTTCTTTTATTAATCTAAGTTATAAATATACAGTTTCTTTTAATACTAAAGTCTTACTCCTAATTCAGGCACACTGTTTATACCTTTTAACAGTTATTCCAGTTAATAACCAGTTTTATTATAATTTAAGTGCTTTAAATACTCTTTTTTATAATCTTACACATGCTTTAAGAAATCTCCTAAAGGGTACTTATACTTACAGGTGCCTTCCGTTAACCTTTTTACTTAAAAGTCCTATTATTACTAATAGATATTATACTTTATTTATAAGTTTATATAAACGTTAATAATTTATTTTAATATTTAGTTATCTAATACTTATAACGTATACTCTAATATGCCGTTTTTAATTTTATTAAATATAGTAACGGGGACTAGGACTAGATTAACATCCTTATAGTCTTATCTTTAACTAAGAGCATTAACTTACCTATTATCTTTCCCTTTAACGTGGTGGATCTAGAAATGGAATAAGGCTATTAATTCTACCCACCATACTTATTATAAGTTAAGTTCCTTTATTAAGAAGTATTAAAGGTTATTATAATCTGAAAAAACCTAAACCAGTTCTTCCATACCGCTTAGATATAGTGCCCACTTTATAAAGTATTAAATAATTACTATTAGTTCCTTATTATAAATTAGATATTATAAGGCTGGCCTATAGATTCCTTTTAATAAAAAGGTAACTAGGTAACGTTTCCCATCATCCTAGACTTAACTAAGTTCTTTACTAATTATAAACTTTAAAAGTTAATCTTAACTTAGAAAGGCTTTAAGAAATCAGGGAGGGTTAAGATTAATACTGTAATAAAGGTGTACTTAAGGTCTTTAAACACCTTTTACTATCTATTAGTCCACTTAAACGGCTTTCCCTTACCTGTAAGTTTATAAAGTGGTTTTACGATTTTCGTAAAGTACCTGATAAAATAGTGATAAAAGTTTATAAAGCTGATAAAGGCTTATAACTTTTTTTAATTCTTTAAAGTAGGCTAGTCCCTAATTACCTTTATCTTCTTTAGTTATATTTTAAGCTTTCTAAGGGTTACTTTAAACCTTAAATAGTTTAGTTCCTAAACGTGGAAGTGGCTCTTCTTTAGGTTTACTGTTAGTTTCGTTTTTTTAAAAGCTGTTAAAACCTATCATATATGCTTTTAATACTCTTTTAAAATTTTAAAATAGACTAGGACGTTGTTTAAATATATAAAGATAAACTTATTAAAGAAGGGGTAGAGGATGTTATTAATAAGACCTTAAAAGGTTATAAGGGTATTTATTAATCCCATTAATATAACATAATATTAATAATACCTGTTATAAGTTTAAAAAGCCGTTTTATACTTATCCTCTTCCTTTACTTTAATATAATTAAATCCTATAGGGAAGTTAAGATTAAAGAACCAGTTTACCCTAATAATCTGCTCTTATATCTTTATAATAAGTAATAATAAGTAACGATTTTTAATTATATCCTTATTTAACATTTAGTAATTAATAACTATATATAACTTACCGTCTCCCTTCCTTAGGATAAATAACATTAAATACCTTACTGGGGACTGGGACTCTATAATAAACCCATTCTTTAAATTCTTATTAATATACTTCTATAAGGCTTTAGCCTGCTAGGGGTTTAAGTGGTAAGGCTGGAAGTTATAAAACTTCACTCCCAGCTTTAACTTGATTTTATAATCTTATAATTTGTAATTTAATAATTACAGTATCTTTTTTTAAAATAGGGTAAACTTCCTATATTTAACAGGTACCTTAAATAAGTTAACTTCTTTACTTATTTGTAAATTAGCTTCTTACTTCTCTTTATCTTTTAAATTATCATTTAGGTAATATAGTAAACCTTTTAATCCTTTAACCGTTTTAATAAACCTGACTTAAACTATATTTAGTTTTAAGGGTTTAATATGCTTTTAAATACTTTATATATCTTTAAAACAGTTTAATACCTTTTTAGTTTTCTTTAAATAATAATCACAGTTAGGGGACTTATTAAAGGTAAGGTGGCCACTCCTTTAGTTAATTATAAGGTTATACTTTTCTAGTTAAGGTAAACTTAAGATTATATTATAACTTATAACTGGTATAATGTTAAAGTTTATTTATTATTCATCCCTATCCACTTTAATTAAAAGTGGTAAGTGGTAAGTAACTTTACTGTTATTATACTAATATAAGCCTTTTTTTTTATTTTATATAGGAATAACCTTTTTATACTCTTTATTAGGGAGTTTCCTTCAGTTAATTAATAAGGGGTATATTAGGTTAGAAGCACTCCCGCTATTAATCACTACTTTTACTTTAAACAGCCTCCCTTTTCCATTTATTATATCAACACTGACAGAATAATACTTATACTTTTTAAACATTTAAGTTATAGTAATTATCTGTCTTTAAAGTTTTATTTAACCTAACCTTTAAATGCCTCTCCTTTTTCTTAAGGTTTTTATTAACTAGTAAATTACTAGTTTCCAGCTCTTTTAAAAGGCCCGTAACCTTTTCCTAATTTCTTCTGGAAAAATAGGTAGCTTTAATAAACCTGGTAATTAACCTTTTTTAAGTTCTCACACCTTAGCGTCCAGTTAACTTTAAACGGTATAATATTTTTAAAGTCCTTAATAAATTAATAATACACTTTATAAGCTTAAATTACAGTAATGTCTTTTTACTTTTAAATCCGTTAATAGTCTTCCTACTTTTACTATTCCCTGGCTTTTCCGTTAAGATGTAATAAATATGTTATAACTGGGTAATTATTAAATACCCCTCTTTACTAATATATAGTGGGGGCCTGGTTAATTACAGTAACCTTCCACTTATTACTAGATTCCCTTATTAGGGAGTAGGAAACTTAATAATAAGCTAATTCTAACTCCACTTTTATAACGGTGTAATCCTGTCTTTATATGTTAAGGAAATGGTTATAAAGGGCCTTAAGTTTATAATATTAGTTAAAAGTGTAGTTATTATATATATAATCGATTTATAATATATCTTTATAACTGGGGTAGTTAATATTAATTATAAGTGTTACAGTTATAAAGTATAAAATAAGGGAAGTGGCGCCTTATTCTTTCTCTTCTTCCACTTATCTTTATATATGTTATTTCTCCTAAACCTCTTTTTAAAACTTAAATAATAATAACCTGGTTTATTCTTTTATAAAGTGGTCTTTTTTAATAAGTTAATATTTAAGTTAATTAGTAAAGTGAACTTTATTATAAAGTTTTAACCTGATTTCCACTATTTTATCCTTTAATGTCACAGTAAAACCTTTAACTTATAAGTCCTTTATTTTATTTATTAACTTTTAATGTTTCTCTTTTAACTTTTAAATCCTTTACTAATATGCTTACTTTATACCTTCTTAAAAGACCTTTAAGGTACTAGTTTAAAGCACATTAGCTTTAATACAGGGTAGTTATCTAAACTGTCCTTCTTTTAGGGAAGTAAGGGTGTTAATCCACTTAACGTGTTTAAAATACTTAAAAGTCTTAAGGGGTATTGTTAAGAAGAACTTTTATTTCTCTAGTTTAATTCTCTTAGTTTATTCTCTTTCACTTTTTAAGGCTTACTTCACCACTTAGGTGGCCTGGAGGGCTAGTTTTTCAACTCCTTTTACCATCCTAGTAAAGTTTAAGTTAAGGTCCTTCTTAAACTTCCTTAATTCTTAGACTTACAAGGTAAGGTTTTTAAGGCCTGTTATAGCTAATTAAAACATCTTTTCCTAAAGTCGGTCTTTTATAACCTGTACCTTTAAGGGTTTTAAGTTTCCACCTTAAAGTCAGTCTTTTATAACCTACACCTTTATAGCTAACTTTTTTAAGACACCTTTAAGGATTAAGTACACTATATCTTAGGGTTTTTCTTCTCCTTCCTTGTCTTTTAAGTTACACTTATTTATTTAAATACAGTCTTTTTTATTACCTATTATCTTAATATAGATATCTTTTAAGTTAAATTTAATATACTTTCCTCCTTTTAAGACAGGTTTCTAATTAACTTACTTTAATAATGGACATTACCGTACTATATATCCTTTCTTATTATAATTAAAATATTAAATTTAAGACAGGTCTTTAGACTGCTTTTACTGTTACTGTTATTACAACTTATTGCGGTTAGGTTAGTTTTGGCGGTTTACTATATTAATATCTATTAGCTTAAGGTGGTAACCTGTCACAGTTAACTGGTTCCCCTTCTTAAGCTTACTTAGTTAATAAGGGGATTATTCCTTTTAAAAGTTCTTTTAATAGTGATAATTATAATATTAATTATTAACTTTAATAACCATCTTAACTAATTCTTATAAGCGGTCTGGTTAGTCTTTTTAGTAAAGGTCTCTAGTAACGTGTTCCTTTAAGCCACTTTAAAACAGTATTATTAAGGCCTTTTAGCTGAGTTTGGTCTTTACTGCTTCTAGTTTAAAGTGTGTGGAGAACTTAAGGATTAAGGATGTCTATTTTAAGGCTATAAGGTGTTATTTAACCTATTAGAGGGTGTCTAGTTCTTTAAATTTAATTTAAAGTTAGTTAATAAATATGTTAAAGTCGTTAAAAAAAGCCTAAGTCTTAAGGGCCTCTTTACACACTTTATTTAAGGAGAGGTTATTAATTATCTTTATATAGGGTTTATATTAATAAGTAGCTACTCTGTCTAATAAGGCTCTGGCGAACTTAACCTTTCCTTTTTCCTTAAAAAACTGCTTATTATAATAGGTAATATAGCTCTAGAGCTGGGCTATCTAGGACTTTAATTATGTAAAGTCTCCCTTAAAACGTAAAGGCGGAGGGAGCTTTACTTATTTTTTTTATAAGCCTTTAAGGTTATTATTTTCCAGCTTAATAGCGTTAAGTTAGGCCTGGAGTTTCTTAATAAAACTGATACGACTTTTAATATCCTTAGGGAAGGCTTTATTAAGCTTTTTAACCAGTCCCTGTTAGTTAAGGTTTAAGTCTTTAAGGCGTGTAGCTAACTTGTTAATAATGGGGAGTTAAGGTTAAGTTTACACCTCCTTAATCTCCTTTCCTTTTTTAAAGGTCGATATATTAATAAGAGAGAGGTAATGTCTAGGAATTTAATAAATAGCATTTAGAACTTAATACTAATATTATATTATAACCTGCACCTAACACAGGCTTTAAAAAGATTAATATAGGTTAAGATAGAACGTATAATAAGACGTTAACAGGTAAAGGGTATTTTAAAGATAGCTTATTAAGTTAGCACTTTTAAATATGGGTTTAATGTTACTGTAAGTCGCTATTATTATAATATATAAAGGTGAGTCTGAATAGTAAGATATAAATAAATAATTAAATATTAATGTGAGGAACCAGAGTCCCTTACAGTAATTATAGGCATAACTATAACTATTTATATTAACTAATTAGGAGGTACTTTATACCTTAATCACTATGCTTACTTAATACGAGGAGTAATTATAATGATTAGAATGCCTCTAATCACTGTAATCACCGTGCTCTTGGCGAGATCAGAGTGATCACTTAACGATTAGTCGTAGGGGCTTTAGGTCTTTACACCCCTGGCCCAGTGTGCAGTACCGTGTGTACTGCCTTTCTGCACTGTTCCTTCTACAGGGGATTCGTCGGGCCGCCCCGGCCTAAGTGACGGCCTGTAGGGTCGTTATAATACTTTATCACTTAGTAAAGATTAGCAGATTTTAAAAGCTGCTTTTAAAAGCACTTTAGTCCTTTAACCTATTATAGACCTGAAGGTTAAGATAGCTAAGTTAAGTGTAAAGGTTTTAAAGCTTAAACCCATTAAGAAAGAAACTAAGTTTACTTTTAATCCTATAAGGAAGTCTGTAAAGGAACCTGTTAAAGCCGTTATTAGTATACCTTTAATTAAGCCTTAATTTACTTATTACTAACTTAACTGTTAAGTTAGATAGCTTAAGTAATAAAAGGAGGTTTTTAAATTTAAGGAGTAAGTAGGACTTTATTTCCCTTAAACTTTAAACCGGTTTTACCTCTTACGTACTAGTTAGACTTTAACAGATAAGATAAGTTGTAAGAAGGATAGAAGGTATTAAAGGACTAGGTATATAATAAGGAGGATTAGCTACTGTAAAACTGTTATGTTATTCTTATAATTGGGAGCCTTAAGGGTGTTACTTTATGTTTAAGACTGCCATATAGGTGGGACTGACAGCTAGTCTTAAGGAGAAGTCTAACTTAGGGTGTTTATTTAAGCTAACCTTATTGTTTTTTTTTTTAGGCTTTATGTGTAATATTACTGTAGCCGTTTATGTATATAGCGATACGTTCTCTAGCACGTGCCACCGTTAAAAAGGGGCTGTGCTATATGGTTCTTTAAAGTATACTTCTTTTAATTAATAATTAATCTAACGATTTTTCACTACGAAGACCTTCTATTAAAAGTCTAGTGACATTCTAGCCCTTTAATTAAAGGAAGATAACCTGATCCACGGTTATTTTTCCTTTATTGTTCTATGCTAGGCTCCGTTTTATGCTAGGCACTGTTACATACTAGGTTTTATTCTATACTAAGTACGTATCTGTTTTTCTACGTTAATTATATTTATATCTATCTGATTGGAGGACCAGTAGTCTGGGAGTTGGCCTTTCAGGCCGATAGCAAACGTTCTGTAAGTGTGGTTCTCTTTGTGGTTTCTTCCCTGTTGCGCTATCGCACTAGTTCACTACTACTGTTAAAAAGGGGTTATACTGCACGGTTCTTCAAACTGTGCTTCTTTTAATAATTATTAATCTAATGATTTTTAATTATAATAACCTCCTATTAAAAGCCCAGTAACATTCTAGCCCTTCGATTGAAGGAAGATAACTTAATCTATAGTCGCGTTCCCTTTATTATTATATGTTAAGCTCCGTTTTATGTTAAGCACTGTTATATATTAGGTTTTGTTCTATATTAGGTACGTATCTGTTTTTTCATGTCAGTTACATTTCTATCCTTCCAATTAGAGGACTAGTAGTCTAGGAGTCGGCCTTCTAAGCCGACTGCGACGTTCTGTAGGTATGGTTCTCTTTGTGGTTTCTTATCTATTGCGCTACCGTACTAGTTCATTATATCCTACTGTTCAGACTTCCCTTTATGCATTATAGTAACAGCGACCTACAGTGACAGTATACCCTCGTTTAGGAGTGCTAGCTTAACAAGCTGTCTTTCGATTACCCCCCAAGCTTAGCGTCCTGCTATACGCTCTGTCTTATCCTGTCCGGTCCCCCCTCAGGTCCTTGTTAGGAGCAGGTCGTAACAGTATACTATCCTTCTTAAAAGGTAGTTAGCTAAGCTATCCTTCTATTAAGTTAGAGTAATAATCTACTTAACGTGTTTAAAACGCTTAAGGGTCTTAAGTGCTAAGCTGGAAAAGAACGTTTATATTTCCAGTTTAATTCTCTTCTTTTAAACTTCTTATTCTTTTAAGGACTGCTTTACCTCTTTAATAAATTAAAGTATTAGTCTTTTTATTATTTTTACCATTCTGCTTAATGTTAAAATTAGGGTTCTTTTAGGATTTCCTTAACTAGGTTGCTTTTAAACTGAGCTCCTTAAGTCCTTTTATAACCTTATTGTAATTCTCTTTTTAAAGTTAGTTTGTAATAACCTGTATTTCTAGCCCTTTAGAGTTTCTACCTTAGAGTTAGTCTGTAGTAACCTGCACTTCTGTAGCTGAGTTATTAGTTCTTAAAGTAAGGTAAATTATAGTTTAAGGAACTTAAGGAATCTAGTATTCCTTAGCCTCCTTCCGCTTGAGTTCTTCCCTGTCTTCACCTGTCAGAAAGAAGGGGGCTCAGAGGCCCTCGGCATCTAGTCAGCGGAGCTGACTGGATACCTGGCACTGCCAGTACGCCAGTGAGCCTCAGCCACCAGAGTGACGAAGCCTGAATCCTGCAGAATAGTCTATAAAGAAGCCTCTGGCTTCCAGCCAGAACCAGAGGGACAGAGGGAACACAAGCAATACAATCACGCAGTTGCAACCCCTACAATTCCATAGCATCCAGAGTGCCGCGCTGCCAACACCACCTAGTGATCCCAACACCGAGGAGATGACGATCCCGGACAGCGTTATGCTCTTACATAGGCACCCCCGCGAGATAAGCATCTTGGCCAAACCCATAGTTGAAATCTTTCAAATGTAGCATAGTCCGTGCTTTGATCGGGATCTGTTACCGGCTGTCTGGTTTTGTGTCGTCACCTCTGTTTGCACAACTGTGACTGATACTGTCTGGCCCCACATTGAGACGATTGGACGGGACGATCCGTGGCGCTTCCAGCTTTTACTTCCTCCGTGCGGCTGAGTGAGAATCACTAACGACTCGCTCAGGTGGTTGACGCCCGGCTTCATGCACGGCCTAGGCCCTTCGTACAGGATTCGCACAAACGGACGGTAACATCACGTGCTAATGGTCAAGATACATGCGTGGTGGGCTGGGTTCATGGCACGCATTCTACTAGAGGTGCCACGTATGGTTTGGCTCCACGACGAACGAACAACATCAGTGATAGCAGCATGGCTTGCAGCAAACCCGAAAGAGAACGTAGCCCTAGGCCGAAGACGTCAAGGTGCTTTATCGCAACTGCGGAGTACCAGAAACTGATTCCGGCCAAACTGTGTGTTCAACCCCCTCTTCACGTGGGGCCTCCACTAATGCGCAAAGTGGGAACTGACGTGGTGTTTAACAGGCACAGCGAGGCCGGTTTGATCAGACGCTCTGTAGGCTTCTAAAGGCGCTCAACTGATGTCTAATTTTATGGATGGCAGGCGCGGTTCACGGGAGGCCCTTCCTATAGGTCTTACCCCTGCGCGTTCTAACACGGTCATTCAAAATCGTTCCATAAGGCGTGTTGATCGCACACTGCATGGCCTTACCCTCTGGAACTTGTAAATGGCGGCGGCTTGCATATACAAGTGGCACTGAGGCCCCTCGTCATCATGTTCATCGTGTCTCTAGAGCTAGCGTACTACAATGTAAAGCGCCTCCAACTCGAACAGCACAGGGCGTGGTATGCTCAAGGCGTGGTTCTCCGTGAGTGATATCCAAGGGTACCAACTTCATTGCTGTCGAAAGACATGGGCATTGAAGGATAAAATGAGCCCGCCAGACAGTGCAATACCTGCGCATGCCAATTCAGCAAGCCTTGCTGGGTATTTTGCCCAAACATTTGGGCCTCATGTTGACACACAGGCATTGGTTGGGGGTTACAACACAAAGTGGAGTCGCTGGAATTGGAATCCCGAAAGGTTACATGCATATAACTGCAAAGTGCTGCAGGACCCTTGGCCAATTTGAAGCACTTCTGCATGGTGCGTCATATCACACTAGCCTATGATTTGCCCAATACTGACCAAGGCTGGCTGCTTGGCGATGGTTGGTGCCCGGAAGTCGTTAAGGCATGCACTTGCATTGAGTAGCCAATCAGATAGAGTAGAATTTTATCGCACGGATCAACGAGGAATCGCTGACACTAACATTTTGCCTATTGGATCCGGACGAGTGCATCTCCCTGCCTAGAGAGGCGATGGCGGTTCGGGCGCGAAGAGTTATCTTGGTGTATGGCCCTCGGCCTGCTTAATCCGATTTGCCTGTCTAATCTGTTTGACCAACAGTTCCTGCCTAACTTACCTGCCTAACCTGAAGCGAGCAGCCACCTGCCCCAAATATCTCCTCACCTACTCAGCCATGAAAATCGCAACTGTGATATCCTTCGCGAAACTCCCGTTCCGAAAGCCATAACGCGCCTCGGTGAATGCTAGGCGGTTCCTAAGCCTTAACACCCAGGAGAGCCGGCCCTAGGGTTGGCTCTGACAGAGGGGTTGCCGCCGCCAAGGTAAACTATAAGGAGTTCTCCACAGCTTAGCTTATGAAAGAAAGGTGATAGGGCGATGACAGGGTTGCGGGAATGCCTGAGTGAGGCAATGAGTGACTTTTATTATGATAGACTAGCTAGATACTCTATAAAGAGCATTGGCAAAGGCCGTCCTGAAAAGACCGTAGACTGGTGTTGTGGGGCAAGCCACGCACTCTTTTTCTGTGGTAGCCACGCAACCACCACTTTTTCCATCCGCAAGAGATCGCGTCTTCCACACCACAAAACTGGCGGTGGGAGACCCAGTAACCCACTAAGAACAATCCCCGCTACCCCAGTAATTTCACCACGTGATGGCACAGGGAGAGAAAATTCCAATAACTTCGTCGTTTTCCTTGACGGCGTCGACAATAACCGTACCGTTGCTGTTCACCATGAGGATGGGCGTTGCATTGCTCAGGTCCTGCCATGTGTCGTAGTTGGTGACAGCGAAGCAACTGAAGAAGAAAGTCGAGCCGAATTCGGCCATGGAATCCGGCGACTTGGTGTCAGATGGATTTTGCATAATCCACTGGGCAGAATCCCCTTTCAGCGTCGTATTATCGGGCGCTTTGATGAAGAAGCTTGTCCAGTTCCAGGGCCCCTGGTTTAGGATGAACACGTTGACCCCATTGTCGCCATCCTGCTCGCCGGACGAGATGTCACAGAGAACAGTATCTCCAAAACTGATAGGGAAATCCAAGAATTGTTCATTGCCAACACCACCAGTGGACCATTTGCACCAAAACGTCACATCCTGACTGGTGACCTCTCCACTGCTGTCGACACCAACACTCTGCCAAGTCCCGGCTCGAATGAGATCAGTGCTTCCGACGTAGCCATCGAGGCCGACCCAAGAAATGCACCCATAAGTCCCTTGTTTGGCTTGGGGAGGGTAGGGGCTGGGGACGATCCAGGTCCCTTGGACTTCTGTGAATGACTCGCCCTTTGCCAGGTCACTGGCAGTGACCACAGCGCCGCACCATGTTCTGTCCGTGTCCTTAACGCCAGTGGACCGAAAGGTGGGCTCGATGAAGCGCTTCAAGCTAGACATGATTTTGTCCCACCTTGCAAACTTCTTGGCCTCGTTCGGGCGGGGCGGTAAGCCATGAGCCATGAGTTCACTGTTGGTAGCCTGACGGTAGTCAAAGTGACTTGAAGGGGTCTTAGGCAGATGAACGCCCTTGGGGAGATCGGCAGCGCTGAGAGTCGGCATAATGGAAGAGGGGTTTCTGATTTCTATTGTGTTGAACGTCAAAGCGGAAATCACTGAGCCTTCGGTTACCCGGCCAGGATTTATAATGTCGATGAGGGATAGAAAGTTTGCGTTAAATTGATCTGAGTAGTGTTTGGCCCTTGGGAGTGCGAGAGGGAAGAGCGGGGCGCAGAGGAGAGAGGTGTTGGTGGGTGAGTATCAGAGAAGATGTAGCCTCATTAAGTAACCGAGGCGTCCAAAAATGACAGGCCTGCAAGAACAAGGTGGTTCTTTGCCTGGAAGGTTTGCAGTTACTTCAGCAACTTAATCCAGGTTACTTCATTTCAATACCCTTGGCAAGCGGTTGACAAAATAACAGACTCACAAAAGGTCTTGGCAGGTAGGAAATCACGACACGACTAACGTGCCCTAATAATCTCTAACAATTCGTAGATGAAGGAGTGCTGAGTTGCGATAAGATGGGGTGATCTCAGCTACCAAGGATCTGGCAGGTGACAAACTGATAGTACCAGAAAGTCCCCCCCCCTCACCACAGAAAGTCTGCCTTAAGATAAGTACCAGTCAGGTATGGAATCTCTTTTATTTTGTCAACCGATTGCTTGGGTTGTCGAAAGTGATAAGGGCGGTCCCGCTAACGAGAGAAGGCCTGAATACCAACCAAGCGAAAACCGCCAGCGAATAACACAGATCTAGCCGTGTCAGTGGCAGATGCGAGATTTTTGATACGCTAACTAGATCGGCTTGGCTCCCTCATCAACTACCAATGGAATGGCAAGCTCGAACATAACTCTCACATATATGGAAGCCGGTTGGCCGACGCAACCGCACATGGAGCGGCTCGGGTATCAATGCATCAAAGTTGCACTCCAGATGAGAGCGATTAAAAGAATGAAGGGAAGGATGCGAGAAGCCCGCAACAAGCCCCCGAACGAACGAATCGGCAGCCATTAGCTACCTACCCCGTCATGGTGTTGTCACCATTATCATAGCTTCAGCGTACGCTGGCAATGGAAGAAGCGTTGGTACCCCTCAATCCACGCATGGAGAGGCTGGCCAAGTAGTCTATCCCTTGAGACAGCGACACGTTTCTAATTCCAGCGAGATTCTTCCGTGTGTGTGCCGAGAGTCTTATACCATTGCAACCCCAATATCTAGGTAGTTATCCCTATCCACATCACTCGTTATTGTCGCGAAGCCAAGTCCTACGACCGAAAGCACGGCAGGAAACCGTGCTCCCCCGCCCCCATATGGAGACGAGGGGCAAACTCCCTGTGGTCAATAAGGATAGAGGGTGCCGCAGATCGGTTGCACCACCTGGGTGGCCTGATTTAAGGAACGCCGCATACACATACACCAGCACCTTCCCCGCTCTTCGCCCTCCTTGGCCAATGGCGCCCAGAAGTCTGCAATGTTACCCAAAGCCTTAGCCCCCCTCGGGAGTAGGCGGCGAGCCACGCTGCCGCCTGCCAGAGTACATTGGCCGAGAACGTAGGTGTGCGGTTGCACAGGCAGCAATACACCCGCCCTACCTCATGAGTTCGCTCTGAAGAGGGTTTTAGTGAGCATTCGCCGCTGCTTACCAAAACAGTGGCTATCTACCGATCCCGTCAGGTTGTTACAGCCTGCACCCGAAGGTGCGTCAAGACAGGTCGCGGGTGAGCGTCATGATGGAGCGTAAGGCAGGCACCCTAGGGGTTGGTGATCGGAAGGCTGGGTGTTTAAGCAAGTACTCTCAGACGAAGGGGGTGCACAGTCACTCTAAGCTGTCAGAAGCGCTGCACACTGGATTTAGTGGGTTTGATGGGGGTTGCAACTGCGTGATTGTATTGCTTGTGAGAATTGCTTGTTCTCTCCCTCTGACTTCGCCAGAGGCCCTTTATTCTAGTTGTACATTGTGCCCAGCTAAAGTCGCTGTGCCTGTTCATGTGAGGCCCCACATGGAAGTGGGGCCCTCAGGTTCTGTCAGAAAGAAGGGGGTTCTGGCCAGAGCCAGAACGCCAGAAAGGTGTGGATAACGAAGCTGAATGGAGCTCACAGGAGCTGAAATAACCAGCTGGTGTGGGCCACCGTTTGCCACCACACCTTGCCACTATTCACAACTATAATAAAGGCTCTGTGAAATCTCAAGGGTAGTAATAATGGTAAAACATTTTATAATATTTTATAATATAACTAAGTCAGGTGACCAGCTTTTAGACCAACCCCCTTTTAGACCACGCACTAAAATCGCCGCCCCACCACATCATATAATTCAATTGCCCACAACTTCGTCAATTAGATAGCTACGTTAATACAGCTTACAGTGTCAGATTCCTCTTCTTCTGAAATTCCAGAATGTGTAATATCCTCCCTAGCAGCTAATCTCTATGCGCGGCAGATGTCTTCAATACCAGTAAAGGCCTTATTAGAGTCGATTTCCACCCTCCTTCTCTTCTGGCCTCTTACACGTTTAAGGTCTTCCTAAGCCGCTTACAATTATTATTAAATAGTAGCCAATTAAAAGGCTATACTATCAAATCCTTTATAGGTTTTCCGCATAAAAAGCCGTTTGCTAGCAGTACATTTAATATTACATAGAAAACACTCCCCTTAAGCTGAGAAATCCTTAGCCTTTTTAAGGGTAAACTATAAAAGCTAGTGCTTCGAATTCCTGCTTAGAATAAGGTTATTAATAGACTTAAGGCTTGCAGAAGGTGTAGGTGCTACTGTACTAACGTAGTTATTAGAATTTTTAATAATAAAGCTATTACTTAAGGGCTTCCTTAAAGAGACTAGCTATAACCCTAAGGCCTTTTAACCAGCTTTAATATTTAACTTAGTTATTCTGTAAATTCTGGCGCGCCTATAGCATTTTAAAAAGGCTTGTTTTATAGCTATAAAGTTGCTAATTAGGTTAAAAAACCAGTTATTTAACTGTGCCCTGTAATTAGCTTTTAACGAGCTGAAAACGGCTATATCCACAGGCTAGAGAACGTAAGAAGTGTCAGCTAGTAGAAATAATAACTGTACGTTATTAGTAAAAGCTAATTATATAAATTCCTTAGTAATATAACTGCTATAGCTATCTAAAATAAGGAGGCGTTTCTCCTAAAGGTTAGCTGGCTAAGTGGCTAGAAGAAAGACTTTACAGAGCTATTTAACAGCAGTGTTATCGTTAATCTACCCGTTTTTAGTTAGTTTAAAGGCCTAACCTTCAAATAGGGTTAAATTGTATAAGTACCACTATTACTAAAGGCTCCCACCCTTAAAAATAACTAGTAGATTTAAAAACCAGCCGTTAGCTAAAACACACTTAAAATAGTTGTTTAAATTCAGTCTCTAAACTTCCTCTTTTATAAAAGCTTTTTAAATCTGGAGCTTGTAACTAGACTGTTATCATTAATATTATTAGCTATACCAGTTTCGTCTATATTATACTTATTTTCTAGTAAAATAGCCTTAACCCTTAAAAATTCCAGGAAGTTAAACTAAGGCTGAATAACGGCCTTGTAGGCTTAGTTAGCACGGTGTGCGTGGATGCTCTGTGGTCTCTTAGTAAAAATGGAAGGATTTCGATTTAAAAAGCAGCAGCACTAGTGCTTTCCATAGTGGGCTAGCTCTTCAGAGGCGGCAAGTATTCTAGTACCCACTTTCCAGATTTGCCTGTGGGTTAGGGGGTTACTAATAACCCCCTAAAAGAGAGTCCATTCTGGAAGACATTCTTCCAGTGCTGGAGAAAGCTTCTAGTTCATTATTTAAAAGTAGGTAGCTGGATTGCTGCCTTTAGATCGATTTGTGGGGGATGCTGTGGTTTTTAGCCGCATCGCAGAGTTTGCCAGTTTTAGCATACTCCGCAAGGGCGTTCTGCAAATCGAACTCGGTATATAGCTTCATCTGTAAATTCTTAAGCTATTGAAAAAAGAAGGAAATAAATTGGAATCAAATTCATGAAGTTGCGGGCGATTGAAATAGAAGAGTTAGTAGCAAGGGTTAGTTATCCTTATAGAACCTTGTAGTCTAAAAGGGGGTTGGTCTAAAAGCTGGTCACCTGACTTAATATTTAAGGATTTAAAAAAGCCTTAAGAATATGTATATTTATTAGAAAGAAGGGGGTTTTGTTAGAAGCACTGTACTCTGGATTTGTTAATTTCAACGCAGTTAACCAAGAACACAGTAATTACCGCCATCAAGTCTTCTTCTATTCAGGAAGCCGTCTTCTCAGCCAAGTGAAGCTCTTGTGCTCGGCTGCGCTACAGTTGCGTGACGCCAAGGCGCAATTACATAATTTGACACACCCCCTTAATCTTCCACTTCCAAGTGGTTAATTAACTCTTGAATAAGAGCTTTAAAACAGTTAAACTAACGTAAAACAGTATAGTTTCCAAAGCCTCCTTAATCACTCTCATCCATACTTATACTCTCACACTCCAAATCTAGCAATAACTGGTCTAAAACCACTACTTTACTACCTTTAAAAAGGTCTTCCCTGGCCTTTAAGTCCTCTGCCGTAATCTCACACATCACACGTGCAGCTATTTATAAAAAAGCGTCTTATACACTTATAACGCTTTAAAATAGTTTAAACTTCAGTGCTAATAAGGCCTTAATAAAGCCGTCCGTAAGCATCTTATCGGTTAACTTATAATTAACCATAATCCTCCCATTTACAGCCTTCTACCAGAGCCAGTAATTATAAATATCTATATACTTAAATTTAGTTTATAACGTAGCCGTTTCCTTATTAACTAAGCCGATCGTTTACCAATTATCACACTAGAAGATAACTTTACAGTACATAAAGTAAACACTTAATTCGCTTAGTAAATAATCCGCGTATATTACCTCCTTTACTACTTATATTAAGGTAAAAAGCTTTACTTTTATAGTAGATATAGTAACAGTATCTTATTTATTTACTTACTACCCTACTACACTATTAAAAGGCTTTATAACGTAAGCTTACAAGCTTTTACAATACTTAAAGTTATTAGTAAAACTGGTGTCACTCCAAGTCTTAAAGGTATCCCTACCCTCAAAAGTCAACGTGAAGTGCCACAAGCTCAGGAGGTAATAGATATAGCGATTAGCTATATAATAATAAAGAGGTCTAAAGTTATAATTATATTACAGTAATTTAAAAGCTATAAAAGCAATATCTAGCTTAAAGATCACAGCGGTATAAAAGATAAATCCCACCTTACGTTAGTAATCCTGTATTCAAGCTGTAATAACCTCCTTTAAGTAGGTTAGGAGCTCTTTAGTAGTAATAAGGTTCCTTAAAGGTTATGCTATCTCTTTCTTATACTTTCCATAACATACGTAAAGTAGGCGTTTTAACTTTATAATATACTCTAACTAACTTAGCTAAATTAAGCGCTTCTTACAGTTTTAAAAGATCTTTATTTTAAGGAACTATTAAAACAGCTTACTACCTTAAAACTTATAAATCTACACTAGGTGCTTTATTAATTTTACTGTAATGCATTATTACTTATCTTTATAAGTAATTATTATATTATTAACGTAGAAGAAGATAACTACACCTCCTTTAATAAAATAATAAGGCTTATAAAGTATTAGTTTAAAGCCCTTTTTATAAAAGGAAATATTAAAATAACGTTATTAAAGGAAAGGGGACTCTTTAAGCATATAAAAAGCTTATTAAAGTAGGAGAATAATACCTTTCTTCTTAAAACCTAATAACATTTATATATAAATATTATAAGGTAATTTAACGTAAATAAAGGTATTAATTACATTATATTAAATTAACTTAAGGTTAAAACGCGCTGTAATTATTATTAACAATGGGAATAATTAGCTTGTAAGTATAAAGATATAAGTACTTGTAAAGATTAAGTTACACTGTTAATCTCTATAAATTACTAATCTCACTTTACATTTCTATAAAAAACCGTGTTTATTAAACTTATAAGTTAATACCTATATATAATTAAACACTTAATAACCGTTTACACTGCTTTTTATAATCTTAATTTAAGATTTCATCTTTTGGTGACTTTATAACTAGATTACCTACACCTACGTAAATTCTAGATTCTAAGTGTAATGCTGTAACTCTTTAAGGTTCTTTAAAGGAACAGGTAAATCTTTACAGTATACTCTCCCTTTAAGAAGGCGCCCTTTAAGCACTTTCTTTTTAGGTTCATACTTAAGGTCCTTATTATCACCACTACTTTAAAAGCTTATAACCTTCTCTAAAGCCTTCTTAATAATGTACCTCCCCTTTAACGTTTTAATACTCGCTACTAAGCGGCTAATATTAAACGCTACCTTTTAAAGTCTGCTTTAATATATTATCCTACGTTAATTGTAAGAGGAGTGGTTTACTTACATACGTGCCGTATTCGCTATACTTTTATAAGAGCTAGGGAGTCTTTTAATAATAGCAGCTATTATAGTTACATAAGGAGGGGGTATACCCTTAAGAGTTAGTAACGCCTTAAGTAGTGGAACCGGTTAATAGTAATTAATCACTCCTTATTCACACCCTCTAAGTGCGCTTTAATTAATAATAATACTCTCTAACCACTCTATTACCTTTTCTATATACTTAAATGCTTTACTAAGACCGAGATAAAATACTTCTTCTTTCTTTTCTCTAATATGACTTAGGGCATACTTATCTTATTTCCTTTTAAAGAGCTTAAGCTCTTTTAAAAGCTCCTCTATCTCTTATAACAATTAATTCTTAAGGTTATCTTTTAAACATTTTAAATTATTATAAAAGACCTCCATCTTATTAAACACTACGTCTTATATACTTACTACAGTGTTTATAAAAGGGTTCCAGATCTGATAAATGTTTAAGGACTTATAACTTACTAAATAACTAATCCAGGCTCTGAGTTTAAGCTTATTCTTCTTATTTTTATTAAGAATCGCTTCTGTAATAAAGGTAAAGGCTTTACAGCTATAAGTGCACAGATAAGCTAAGTGTGGTTTCTAAGCTTATTAGGGCTGGCCTTCTAGTTTTGTAACGTGTTCTAGTTTTGTAACGTGGATTATAATATCCTTATAAAACGTGCTCTAGTTCAGCAATTAACGTAGCGTTCTGTTATTTAGATATACCGCACAAGAGATAGTTTCACGTTAAAGGTAAAAGGGTAGTTTTAAACCTGCTCTTATAAAGGCTGCCTTCACCTTAATTACACTCCCTAAACACTCTACACCCCTGTTCTGTTATTAAGTATTAAAGGCAGAAAGCTTAATTTTTACGCCTTTACATAAGAAAAAGTAAAAGAGCACCTTAGCTTAAAAGAGCTTATTATCAGCTTTTATCTTTTAAAGTTTGTAGTGGAACTGTGTTTTATAAACTTCTTAAAAGTGTTTTAAAGCTCCTACAATCGTTATAGCCTTTTTATCCTTTAGGTAAACCTTTATAATAAAACCGTTATAGCGATTTGTAAAGAATATAGTAAACTAGTACAATGGCGTAACAGGGAAGAAACCATAAAGAGAACCACACCTACAGAACGTTGTTATCGGCCTGAAAGGCCGACTCCCAGACTACTAGTCCTCCGATCGGAGGGACACAAATGCAACTAACGTAGAAAAACAAATACGTACTTAGTATGGAACAAAACCTAGTATATAATGGTGCCTAGTATAGAACGGAGTCTAGCATGGAACAATAAAGGAAACGCGACCATGGATCAGGTTATCTTCCTTCGATCGAAGGGCCAGAATGTCAATGGACTTTTAATGGAAGGTCTTCATGGTGAAAAATCGTCAGATCGATTGTTAATTGAAAGAAGCACGGTTCAAAGAACCGCGCAGCGCGGCTCCTTTTTAACAGTGGCACGCGCCAGAGAACGCATCGCTATGTACATAAACGGCTACAGTAATATTACATATAGAGCCCAAAAAGAACGACAGGGTCGACCTAAACAAATGCCCCGAGTTAATAGTTCTTTAATAACTTTTAACATCTTCATAGTAATTTAGAAAGTCGATTACTTACTGTAAGCAGGGCGAGTATAGCTGTAGTCTTGCCCTCTTACTCTTTTACCTCTTGAGCTTGCCTTTAGCGCAGTTATTACATTTTGTAAGCGTTAGAAATAGGGTAACGTAATTAATAAGATTAACCTCTCTACAGTGGAGTTATTACCCTATAAGTCCTTTTACGTAGTTAGGGGTTTAAAAGCGTACTCCTTCCATATTATAAATAAAGTGTTCTATAATAGCTTTACCTAAGTGGCTTAGGTGTAAGTGCTAAAGATAAGAAGTCGCTATTACAGGCTTCTTCTTACAAATCCTAATATAGTAACACTTTTATGTTATAAATAAAACGCACGTGGCCTCCTTTTTAACGTATTTAAGAACAAACTAGTCGTAATAGCTTATAAGGTTAGTAAGTACAGTTTCGTCTGTAACAATTAGCTAATTTGCCAGAGGCTTATTATTCCACCATATACTCTGCTTATAAAGCTATTAAAGTAAGACTAAGTTACAAGCGAAACTTTAACAGAACGTAACGTTCTTAAGGTGAAGGAGTACCTTTTTACTATAATAAGTAAGCTTTAAGTCTACTTTACTATATCCTAGGATTGGAACTGTAAAATCTCTAGTATAAACATAGTTGTTTTCCAGTACGTAGTAATAGTTATAAAACTATATTAACTCGTTAAAAATAAAGGGTAGTGATAGAATTTAAAATTATAAAGTTTCTTAAGGGGTATACAGCTGTTATAAAAGAGCCTTTTACTATTAAGAAGCTTACAAGAGCTCTCTTCTTTACCATTAAATCTACTTCTATAAGTTATTAACTTTCTTTACACCCTTTGTTGGGTTTTTACAACCCTAACCCGGCCAGTGTAGTTGGAACAGTGTGGCTAGATCCACGCAGCCGCTCCGCGGCTGCATCCGTGGATCTGCACAGCCAAGAACGCCAGACTCCACTGCCAACCTC